>Ga0302320_10000406_pt1 | contig 101407 bp, 87 predicted proteins | sample Bog_T0_3_FD_202130 | JGI IMG/M metagenome (GOLD analysis project Ga0302320, IMG submission 202130) | Peat permafrost microbial communities from Stordalen Mire near Abisko, Sweden - Bog_T0_3 | ecosystem: Environmental > Terrestrial > Soil > Wetlands > Peat | place: Sweden: Abisko, Stordalen... | reverse complement strand
GTAAGAAGCAAACGATCCTGAATAGGCTAGGTTGATCACAGGTTGACTTGGGCTCTGGCGCCGCTATGCATTTTAGGTGTTGAGCGAAGCGGATACCCAATTAGAAAAAATATTCTGACCCATGGAACATCGGCATCCTCATCCATTGCCGTGACTGCAAGGACTGGCTTGACGAGGGCTCCAGGTTTAAGTGAAGTACGGCTCAAACAAATTCTTTGAGCATCCAGTTTGGGCGATAGTAACTTAGTCGGCCATTGCTTGTTCTCCTACTCCTCAAGGCACGGCGGCTCAAACAGGCGGTGCTGATCAAAGACCAAAGAGACATTGGACTCTTGATTTCTTGTGATGTTTATGCGATACTGAGTCTCGCCACCCGAGGCTATGGTCGACAGCGTTAGATAGAGAACACCCCTGCCTTGGTGAACTTGTGGGTTCTGATGCAGCCGAACGAACTGGAGGAAAGTGAACCTGGGGATAGCACAAACACTCGGCGCGCTGATGAATTGTTACTCATTGGTAGGGCCAAGTCTGGCGATTCCCAAGCATTCGAACGTTTGTTTAACCGGCATGCGTTGTGGATCCAGAGGGAAATCAGGTCCATAATTCCCAATAAACTAGACATCGAAGACGCAATCGAAGAAACTCGCCTAAGAGCTTGGAATAACGTACAGAAACTTGAGCCAAACAAAGTCGGCGGTTGGTTGAAGCGAATCGCGATCAATGTGGCATTTGATAATGTACGAAAAGCAAGGTCGGAGATTCCCTTACTTGACGTTATCGAGTATTCGTCACGCGACGGACGATATGACCCTGAAGCGACGATTCTTAACGAGGAGTTTCGAACAAAGCTCGATACCGCAATCGAGTCCCTAAGCCCCAAGACTCGACTGGTCGCTCAATGCATTTACCGAGAGCAACTTACACCTCAGGAGACAGCGGAACTACTATCGTGGCCTTTGCCCGTTGTCTTTTATCATAGGACAAAGGCCCGGTCTGAGATTTCGAGGTTCTTGGTCAAGGAGCGTATTATCCTGCGATAAGACCTCGATGCTCAGCGGAAACTGCACATACGACCGGCACACTTCCATTCGGACATATCGCGCTTCAATGCGTCCCAGCGCCGCTTGGCCCGACCGTATGTTACTCCTCAGAAAATACATTCCACGCTGTTCGAGTGGGAATGAGAGAATAATTGGACCAATCTGAACTGATTTCATTAAAAAAGTCCTCGGAATGCGTTATGTAAAATGGAGAACCATAAGACATCCAACCAGCGTCGGCGATGCTTGAGGAACGCGATACTTTGAGGAAAAAGAACCTACCAGATGAAGTTGACGTTTCGCTGGCCTTGTATTATGCCGACCAGCCTGAAACCGGTGTTACCGATGCTTGCTTGCGGCAGGCCGAGATTCGCGCCTATCTCTCCGACGAATTCAACAAATCGGGCCGACACCGAGTCGTCGCCCATATCGCGGAGTGTAGCCGTTGCTCCCGAATTCTAAGCGAGGCGTATCTTGAGAGGAAGCAAATCCAACGCACGATCACTCACACGCAATCCACGAAGGCGTGGATTCATTGGTTGGGGAAGCTGGAAGTTTATCGGAGTCCATTCCTGACCTTGGGCAGCTTCGCCGCCGGGTTGGTCGTAATAGGCGGAGTATATCTGCGATCCTTGAGGCTCTTTGAGCTCAAGTCCAATCAACTCGAGGTTTCGCAACACGTCGTCGAGGCCCTGAGAAAGGTACAAACGCAACTTGGCGCAGAACTGAAGCAAAAGACAAGCCAAATCGGCTCGCTCATGAATGAGGCTGAAAGCAACCGTCGGAAGGTAGCTCTAAATAGTGATCCGGCCACAGATTTGGAAACAAGGGTGCTCCGCTTGGCAGCGCGTGCCCTAACAGAGCCGATCTCGGCCCACGCACCTCACGGGCTGGCGTCTCTTCCGGCTGCCGAGGGCCTAGAGGCGGATATTGCCGTAATGAGTCCAAACGATACAGCCGTTGCCGATGTTCAGCCGGTGCTCCGATGGAAGCCTCCAGTCGGAGTAAGCGGTCTGCATTATTTGGTAAAGGTGGGTACCGTTTCCGATATTGCGAATTCTGATCCCATTGAATCTGGCAAGCCAGAACTGAAGATTCCATCGGGTCGGCTTAAGGCAGGTGGCGTTTATGTCTGGCAGGTAACTGCCGCAGGCAGTGATTTTCACAGTGATTACGGCAAATTCACTGTGCTTGACGAAGCGGGGATCGCAAATGCCAGGCACGTATTCGCTGACGTCCACTTGGGACCCATTGAGCGAGCATTGTTCGCCGCGGACGTTGGGCTTTTGGATGACGCAGAAAGCGAATTCGGTAAGGCTAACGTCAAGGATTCAGCATTCAGGCAGAAGTTCCAGGCTGCAATACGAGCCGCCCGTAGTGGAATGGGGTCAAGATCATGAGGCCGCTCACATTAATGGCAATTTTCCTTTCTATTTTGCTGCCCAGGCTTGCTCATGGAGAGTTTCGAGCGCTTATCGTAGGCGTGGATACCTATAGCGCTCATGGGGACGGATACCGAGACTTGAAAGGCACCAAGGATGCTAAGAGGTTTAAAGCGCTTCTAGAGACCTACTGGGCAGCCGAGAATCCGAAAATCCATATGATATTGGATACTTCGGCCACTAAGGCTTTTATCGAATGGGAGTTCAGAAATTGGCTGATCAAGAACGCAAACTCGACCGATACGCTAGTGTTTTTCTTTAGTGGCCATGGAACAGTTGTGCCATCCGAACTTGCGACTAAGGTCAGATCAGCGATTGTCCCACACAACGTTCGGAAGAATGCAAATGGCATCGGGCTCGACGAAAACAGTTTAATCACGGGCAAGTTCTTCCGCGACCGTATGGAGGAGATGAAATCTGTCGGCGTAAGAAACTTTACAATGGTGATCGACGCCTGCCAATCGGGAGCAATCGCACGTGACCGCGAGATTCCTCCTGATGGTCCCGTAGCCAAAATGATTGTCAACGACTCGGTCGATATCTCCCTGGTCGACAAAAAATCTGATGGCCCACTTTTCAATTCAGAAGAAGATACCGATGGTTTTACGGTGATATCGGCGGCAAGGTCAGACCAAACTGCTTGGGAAGGACCCGAAGGGGGCGACCTGACGGTGGGCCTGACTAAAGCGGTCAGTTCTTATTTTAGTGGGCTGAAAAAGGGTGGACACACAATGACCTATGCGGACCTCCAAGATCGAATCAACTGGGAATTAGAGAGCTTGCCCAGAATTGGCGATCCCCAAGAGCCATTCGTCAAAGGCAGGCTTGAGCGCCCCCTATTCGGGATCGGAAACGTATCCCATGATCCCTATTATCCCGTGCAGGTTAAGCGCGCTACCGGCGGGAAGCCGACCATTCGCATCGGAGCAGGCCAACTCTTTGGAGTCGAAAAAAACGCGATTTTTGCGATCTACCCGGCCGGAACCCTGAAGTTTGACAATAACATCCCAATCGCCCAAGCAAGGGTCATCTCGGTTGATACTTACGACTGCGTAGTGCGGCTGATCGGACCTGCTCTGAACCTTGATCGGCTTTTCGCGGCGAGAGCGCGCCTCTCTGGCGGCGTGTCAAACGCTTTTGTCAACATCGACCTGAGCGCCATACGGGGCGAACCGAACTTAGAGCCGTTAGCTCGTGAAATTCTCAAGCGACCACTCATCCGTAGTGTGAATACCGGCATCAAGGACGTCGCGCTTGTTCCAGAGCCTGTCGTCCGGAATGGACAGGCTGAACCGATCAGTACTCAGCATTGGAGCTTGTTGGAGGATGACGGTTACGATGTGCCTCTTCCGAAGGCGAACAATATCCATGAATTGGCAGATAGCGTCGAGGTGTTTGCACGCGATTTGGCTCGATACAAATCGGTCGTCACGCTCGATGCCCCGAGGCCGGCATTGCGTCTTGAAATTCAAGCCATTCCAATCGATTTAACCGATGGCTCCGTTACGTGGATGGGAAACAGCAAGCTAACAGAGTCCAAGGTCGCCGCTAATAAGTGCTTTACGTTTCGGGTGAAGGCAACTGGTCCCAAGGGCAAGCCTCTTCCATCGACGGACAAGTTTCTCTATGTCGCTCTGTTAGACTGCACCCCTGACTGCGGCGTCTTGCCACTTTGGCCGAAGTCGGCAAAGTCCTCTGAAGATACGAAGCTTGTCGCGGATGGCAAATGGAGATACTTGGGTTGGAATGGGAACCTGGTCGACGGTACCGACTTGAGGCTCGTTAAGTCTTGGAAAATGGACCCTAAGCAGGGCCCAGGGAATGAAGTGTTCAAACTAATAGGAACCGATCGGTACGTCGATTACACACCGATACTGGTGATGCCTGAAGACGGCGAGACGTTGCGGAGGAATTCGCCAACTATATCGGAGCAAGAGCCGTCGATTGCAGGACATCGCTACAAGCCTCAAGGGGCGAGCAAGTTCTCGATTGCCAGCTTGACCCTGAGCTTAAAGGGCTAATGGGCTACTTCCAGTCGCCGCACAACGTGAAACCCGCCCAGTCGTGAGGCGATGGGTACTTCTTTCGTTGTTGGTTTTCAGCATATTGCAATGCGAGGTCTTTGGGTTCGCCTTTCTTCATTGCTCTGTAAAATAACTTCATGAAATCGGAAGTGCTCTTGTCGTCGACACTCCACAGCGACACGAGTACGCTCTTGGCGCCAGCATATTCGAATGCTCGGGTCATACCGTTGATACCTTCGTTGCCTTCTGTCTTACCAAGACCGGTCTGGCAAGCTGAGAGTACAACCAGGTCAGCGTTTAGGTGAATGTCACGGATGACCTCATAAGCTTCTAGTAATCCGTCCCCACCCTCTTCTGGAGTCAGGGCAAGGCTCGAAGCCATCGGTTCAATCGGGTCAAGCAGGCCGTGGCAGGCAAGGTGGACAATGCGAGCATTACCTGCCAACCTCTTAAGCGATGAGACCGTCGCATCGCTTCCGAGCAACGGTTTAACTCCATAGAGGGCAGATATTGCTTCTACTTCGAAACGAGTGTTTGGTAGGCGCGAAAGGGCAAGACCCCTTGTTGCTGCTCGCGTCGCTCGGTCGTTCGTATTTTGCTTGTTGTCAAGAGCTCGATGGTAAGCGGGGTCGCCTAACGCAAGGAGCGGAACCTTGGCCATCTCTCGATTCATCGACCTTATTTGCTGAAGGGTTGTGATACTGGGGACCGTCGTGATAGGCAAAACATCGGCAAGGTACTTACCCTTACCCGTTGGAAGAGCGGCAAATGGGAATGTGTTCAATATATCATGTGGGCAAATTACTAGCCTCGCAAATCCATGTCCCTTAAGGAGGGGCGCAATCGGTTCAATCAGCTCTGAATAAAGTCGCAGCCCTATGTCCTTTGCACCCAAGGGACTACCTGCGTCAACAACTCTGCCCCTGGAGTCACGCATTGGAATGGAATCAGCTTTGCTGAACGCAGAAACGTCTGCAACGAGGTCCTTTTCGTTCGTGTTGATACGAAAGACTCGAACGCCAGCAATATGGCCTCCTTGGGCCGGAAGCTTTTCCGGGCTCGAAATCACGACGCAGTAGCTATAATCCGGTCCAATAGAGAAGTGCAGGACAAGTGTTTCAGGGCCGATCGTCTTTTGAACGTCTTGGAGATTCAGAGGATGCGGGTAAGCCAAGGATGCGAGCTTCGGGTCACTTTGGCGGAAACTGAGTTCTGCTTGGCGTTTTTCAACGAGCAGTCCTGATATTTGATTGCGAAAGGAACTCCGTCTGGCTTCTGAGTCCTCGTTACCTAGAGCGGCATATGCGCGGTCCAATTCATTGTCGATTATTCGAATCTTAGGAGTGTCAAATCTGATCTCGCGATTTGAAAGCGCCTCGGCCACTCCTCGGGATTTTGATGACTCAAGTAGCCGAACTGCTTCCGCGTCGTCTCCAAGGTGGACCAGACAGTCAAAATGCTCCACAACGAAGGAGTTCTGGTTGGCCAACATGGACCGTGAATCAGGAGACAGCAGTTTGGATCTCTGCCCCTCAACGAGAGACGAGGCCAAATTAAACTCGTCGCGAGCCTGGACAAACCTTTTTTGCGCCGAATCGACCTGTCCAAGCCTGATGTACGTTTGTGCCAGTTCCAGAGAATTGGGGCCTTTGACCGATCTGATCGCGAGGGCTTTCGTGAACCACGCCCTTGCCGCGGTCAGGTCGCCGCGACGTTGCGTGACCTCCCCTATGTTGCTTAAGGTCACCGCGAGCTCCAAAGAATTCGGTGCTTTGGTCGACCTAATTGCCAGAGCTTTCTTGAATCGATCCATTGCCAGGAGGAGATCCCCTCGATCACTAGCTAGCACTCCAAGATTTGTAAGTGTCGACGCCAAAGTCAGGGAATTGGGAGCCAAGACAGATTTGATCGCAAAGGCCTTTTCGTGCCACGACTCTGCCTCTAATGAATTGCCCTGAGACGACATAACCACTCCCAGATTATTATAAGTCTGCGCGAGCCCCAGGGAATTCGGAGCCTTGACTGACGAAATTGCGAGGTCTTTCTTGTACCAAGATAGGGCAGCCGCAAAATCACCCCTGTTAAGTGCCACGTTTCCAAGGTTGTCGAGTACGGCCGCAAGGTCCAATGAGTCTGGCGACTTAGCCGATACTATCGCAACGACCCTTTCGTACCACCTCTCCGCCTCAGTAAGCTCGCCGCGTGTCCTAGCGATATTCCCGAGGTTATTGAGAGTGATCGCCACTGGTAACGTGCCAGGCGCCTTTACAGAGGTGATTGCTAGATTCTTTTTGTACCAGTCTTCCGCAACCCGTAATTCGCCCCTATCCTCGGCGACATTTCCCAGATTGTTGTACGTGGTCGCTAAGTCCATCGAATCAGGCGCCATGATGGATAAGATGGCAAGAGCCTTTTGGCCCCATGCCGCAGCATTGTTTAAGTCCCCCACCAAATCGGTGATTTTTGCCAAACTGTTGTAGCACTGGGCCAATTCGAGAGATCCTGGTGACCAAGACTCATACAACCGCACAGCTTCCTCAAATCCCCTAACGGCGCCGACATAGTCTGAACCGGTAAATGATTTCTTGGCATTTTCTACCGACACTTTTGCTTGCTCTAGACTTGCTTTTCGCTCCGCATCGTCTTGGCGCCAATTAGCTGTTGAATGAACGAACAAACAGGCAGCGCAGAAACCAATCGTCAAACGTACAGGGTTCATATTGGGAAAGCAAATATATCTCTCATCGGGTGCATTAGTCAAACGAGTAGGAAAGGCAAGCAGCCCATTGTCATTTTGGGGGAGTCGTGGACCAGTCGGATGTCAGCCTGTACGACGCGAGTCCACGCGTTACTGGGGGCAGAAAAAAGCTCCCCTCCGGAATCTGGAAGGGAGCCATATCATGCGACTAAACCTCAACACCAAAGGTGTTACGGAGTGATCGTAAGCACGTCAGACTGTGAGCTGCCGTTATAAGAGATCGTCACGTTAACTGTTGTCGCCGGACCGGCGGTGGTGGGTAACGTGAACGTTTGGACCATCTGGCCGGCAACGCAGGTCAGGGTGGATCCGATGGTGAGTCGCGTCGAACTTGACGTGACGTTGAGGACTGCTCCGGCAGCGGCAGGACCGCTGAGGAGAACATAGAGTGTCGTCGGCTGACCAGCCGAGACCGATTGCGGGGAGAAAGCCACCGCAAGGATGGTCGGAGGAGTGACGGTAATGGAGACGGTCTGCGCGTTCGCGGCATTGGTTCCAACCAATGCCTGGATCGTCGCAGTTGTTGCGGTAGCAACCGGCACCGAAGTGGCCGAGAAGGCGACTGACGTCGCTCCGGCTGGCACCGTCACCGTCGCAGGCACGCCGACCGAAGTGGAGTTGCTGGTCAAGTTCACGACAATGCCGCCTGCCGGTGCGGCTGCATTGAGGGTGACCGTTCCGTCCGTGGTATCCCCACCGATAACCGAAGTCGGAGTTGCAGTGATGGAACTGACTTGATACGGGATCACGGTGAGAGGCGCGGTCTGTGTCACCGTGCCGTGGGTAGCCGTGATCGTCGCGGATACCGCAGAAGTGACTGCGGTGGTCGTGATGGTGAAGGTCGCGGTGCTGGCTCCCGCCAGGACGGTGACGCTGCTTTGAACCGTCACATTCGTGCTGCTCGATGACAGGCTTATTCCAACTCCGCCGGTGGCAGCGGGGCCGGACAATGCGACCGTTCCGGTTGCGGGAGATCCTCCCACCACGGATGCGGGCGTTACCGAAACGCTGAGCAACGCGGGCGGGATTACCGTCAAAGTAGCCGTCTTGCTCGAATTGCCAAGCACCGCGGAGATCGTCGCCGTCTTCGAACTCTGGTCCGGCGTGGTAGCGACGGTGAACGTGCCTGTTGAAGAGCCCGCCGCAATCGTCACCGAAGCCGGGACGGTCGCATAGGCGGTGTTGCTTGATGTGAGGGTGACCACCGTCCCTCCGGCAGGGGCCGGTCCGTTGAGAGTAACGGTGCCGGTCGAACTCGACCCGCCAGTGACGGATGCGGGCGACAGTGCGAGGCTGACGATGTTGGCCGCCGGATTGATGGTCAACGTCGCCGTCTGGCTGAGGCTGTTAAGCGTGCCGGTAATCGTTGCATTGGTGATCGCGGAAACTGCCGTGGTCGTGACCGTAAAGGTTGCCGCAGTCGCTCCTGCGGCGACGGTGACCGAAGCCGGCGGAACCGCATTCGTACTCGTGGAACTCAACGCGACGACGGCGCCTCCGGTGGGAGCGGCGCCGCTCAGAGTCACCGTGCCGGTCGATGAAGCGCCGCCAACCAGGGAGGTGGGCGCCAGCGTGAGTCCGGTGATCGAGGCTGGGTTGATCGTCAGCGTCCCGTTCTGGGAGGCGCCGCCCTGTGTTCCGGTGATCGTCGCGGTCACCACGCTGCCAACCGCGGTCGTGGTGATCTGGAAGGTCGCAGTAGTCGCTCCGGCCGGGACCGTGACGCTCCCTTGGACCGGCGCATTCGTGCTGTTGGAAGTCAACGTCACTCCTACTCCGCCGGTAGCGGCCGGCCCGGAGAGGGTGACCGTCCCGGTTGCCTTCGCTCCGCCTTGCACCGAGGCAGGCGAGATCGTAAGGCTGAGCAGGGAAGGAGAATTGATCGTCAAGGTTGCCGACTCGGTTTGCCCGTTGAGCGCTGCCGAGATGGTCGCCGACTTCGCACTTTGATCCGCCGACGTGGTCACGGTGAACGTGCCGTTGGTGGCTCCGCTGGCAACCGTCACCGTTGCGGGAACGGTTGCATAGGTTGAACTTGAAGACAGGGTGATGACCATTCCGCTAGCGGGAGCCGCTCCGCTGAGCGTAACGGTTCCCGTCGAGGAAGATCCGCCCAAGACGGAAGTTGGCGATAGCGAGAGGCTGACCAGCGTTACCGGCTTTAGGGTGAGGGTTGCCGTTTCGGAAGTCCCGTTCAAGGTGGCCGTAATCGTTGCGCTTGTGGTCGTCGCAACTCCGGTCGTCGTAATGGTAAAGGTGGCGGTGGTAGCCCCGGCCGCCACGGTGACCGTAGACGGCGGAACGGCGCTTGTGACGCTTGAACCCAAGGAAACAACCGTTCCGCCGGTTGGCGCCGCTCCACTGAGCGTGACGGTTCCCGTCGAAGAGGTCCCTCCCTGGACGGATGTCGGAGCTACCGTTACGCTTGTAAGGGCGGCTGGATTGATGGTAAGCGTCGCGTTCTGCGAAACCCCGCCCTGCGTGCCGGTGATGGTCGCGAAGACCGCGCTTCCCACTGCCGAGGTGCTGATGACGAAGGTCGCCGAAGTGGCGCCCGCCGGTACCGTAACGCTCCCTTGCACCGTCGCGCTCGTGCTGCTGCAAGTGAGAGATACCCCCACCCCGCCCACTGCCGCCGGTCCCGACAAGGTAACCGTGCCCGTCGACTTGCTTCCACCCGTCACCGAACTGGGTGATACCGTCAGGCTCAACAGGGCGGGAGTAGCAATCGTCAACGTCGCGGTCTGGGTCTGGCTGTTAAGCACCGCCGAGATGGTTGCCGTCTTCGTGCTTTGGTCAGGCGTCGTACTGATTGTAAACGTGCCTGTCGAGGCTCCGCTTGCAACGGTGACTGAACTTGGCACGGATGCGTAGGCTGTGTTACTCGAAGACAACGTGACTGCGATACCTGCGGCAGGCGCCGGGCCGCTCAGCGTGACCGTACCAGTGGAAGTAGAACCGCCGACCACCGATGTGGGCGATACAGATATGCTCGACAGTGTCGGAGGGTTAATCGTGAGGGTCGATGTCTTCGACACCGATCCGACCGTTCCGGTAATCGTGGCAGTTGTCGAACTCTGAACTGCGGTTGTCGTAACTGGGAAGGTCGCGCTCGTGGCGCCTGAAGCCACTGTCACGCTTGTCGGTGTTTGCGCACTTGTAACGCTCGACGATAGGGTAACCGCAAAGCCACCGCTCGGAGCGAGCGAACTAAGAGTGACGGTTCCGGTTGAGGAAGTGCCGCCGACCACAGTGGTTGGGGCCAGCGTCACACTGCTGAGCGTAGGAGGCGTGATGGTGAGTGTGCCAGTCGCGGTCTTGCTTCCTTGGGTTCCTGTGATGGTAGCTGTCGTGGAGCTAGCTACCGCCGTCGTCGTCACCGTGAAGGTGGCCGACGTCGATCCCGCCTGAACCGTGACGCTGGAAGGCGGGACTGCGCTTGCGCTGTTTGAGGACAAGCTGACAACTGTTCCGCTGCCTGCCGCTGCACCATTCAAGGTGACCGTTCCCGTCGACGAGGTTCCTCCTGCAACCGATGTTGGCGCCAGAGTCAGACCGGTTATGGTCGCAGGGGTAATCGTCAGAGTCGCAGTTGCCGATGAACCTCCCGTGGTAGCGGTGATGGTCGCGGTCGTTGACGTGGAGACGCCGGAGGTTGTAATGGCGAAGGTCGCAGAAGTTGCCCCTGCCGCGACCGTAACGCTTGTCGGAGGTAGGGCGTTGGTACTGCTTGAGGTCAGAGCGACAGATAGTCCGCCAGCCGGAGCCACCCCGTTAAGGGTGAGCGTGCCAGTCGACGACGTGCCGCCGTCGACTGATGTCGGCGAGACAACCAAGCTTGACGGTATTGGAGCCGTAACTGTCAGAGTCGTCGTAAGAGTTACCGACCCAGCAGTGGCTTGAATCGTCGCTGACGTCGATGTGCTAACCGCCGAAGTCGTTATCGTGAAGTTCGCAGAGGTCGCGCCTGCGGCAATCGTGACGCTTGAAGGCGTAACCACGCTTGAACTGCTGGATGTCAGATTGACAACCAGCCCGCCTACCGGGGCTCCTCCATTCAGCGTGACTGTTCCAGTGCTACTGTTCCCGCCGACAACCGAACTTGGGGTGACGGATAGAGAAGTTAGGTTCGCTGGGGGCGCCGTAATGGAGACATTATCGATGTACCATCCAGCCCCTGAATTGACTCCAGCATTCAAATGGAAACCGAGGCGGATTCGCTCCCCCGCGTATCCTGAGAGATCGACGGGAGGGAAGCTTGTTCCGACAAATTCCCAACCTGTGCTAGTGCCAGAATATGTGTTCGAAACTTGAGTCCACGGGCCCCAAGCTGGCGGTGTCGCAGACGCGTTCCAGACAGACACTTCAACGTCGGCTGTAGTTGCCGGGTTCCCGAAAAAGTCACTACCTCCAAGCTGGAACCACTGCCAAAACTGAAGTAATTCAGTTTGGCCGGAGGCAACCGAAGGCAACGTCACTGGTGGAGAGACCAACCTGCTGTCCTGGTAAGTAGGATAGCCGCCAGCAAGGCCGGTCGCCGCACACTGAACACCCTGATAGGCAGATCCCGGCCCAGCGGTAGGAGTGCCAACTTGCCAAACTCCGTTGTCGGCGAACCAACCTAGCCACTTGGTCGAAGTAAACGTCTCAAATGTAGTTGTCTGGTTAAAGGTGGTGTCAGGCACTGTTGATACCAGCACGTCGTCGATATACCACCCAGCACCAGAATTGACGCCCGCGTTCAGATGAAATGCAATACGGATTCTTTGGTTCGCGTAGATTGATAGATCGCATCCACAAAAATCCCATCCATTGCTATAGGAGGAAATGGATCGAGATGACACCTGCGTCCAATCTCCCCAAGCTGGCGGTGTCGCAGACGCGTTCCAGACAGACACTTCAACGTCGGCTGTAGTTGCCGGGTTCCCGAAAAAGTCACTACCTCCAAGCTGGAACCATTGCCAAAATCCCAAAACTAGGCTCTGCCCCGACTGTACTTGCGGCAATGTGACCGGTGGAGAAATAAGGCGGCTATCTTGATAAGTTGGATATCCACCTGTGAGGACAGTACACGCGCTTTGAGTATCCTGAGGGTCTCCCGGGTACGGCCCGCCTGGTCCATTTGTTCCGTTTGGTACGCCAATCTGCCATACCCCATTGTCAGCGGCCCATCCCTGCTGATTTGTGCCGGTAACGTTCGAGAAGGTGACCGTTTGGTTAAAGGGCATGTCGTTAGTTACCGACAAAAGCACATCATCGAGAAACCAGCCGGCTGCAGAATTAACCCCACCACTGTGATGGAACGAGACTCGGATTCTCTGATTTGCATACGCGGAAAGATCGATTGAACTGTAACTCCACCCGTTGCTTGATCCAGAGCCGATGTTTCTCGAAACCTGATTCCAAGGTCCCCAGGCGTTATCGCTCCAAACCGCGACCTCAACGAAGCCATAGGATCCCGGATCTCCAAAAAAATCGCCACCTGCAAATTGGAACCACTGCCAAAACCCTAGCATGAGGCTCTGACCCGTCGTAACCGACGGCAACGTTACGGGTGGTGAAATAAAACGGCTGTCCTGATACGTGGGATATCCGCCAGCCAAGCCCGTGCAAGCACTTTGGGTGTCCATTGAGTCACCCGGATAGGGTGCAGCAGGTCCACCTGTGGGCACTCCAACTTGCCACACTCCATTGTCTGCTGACCAGCCCTGGAGGTTAGTGGATGTGAAGTTTCCAAACGTTACAGTCTGGTTGAACGGCATATCAGGGAGTACCGACACCAGAACGTTATCGATAAACCATCCCGCCGCTGCATTGACACCACCATGCTGATTGAAGGCTATGCGCACTTTCTGGTTCGCATAGGCGTACAGGTCTACCGAGCAATAACTCCACCCATTGCTCGATCCAGAACCAATATTCCTGGACACTTGGCTCCAGGCACCCCACGACGTTCCGCTCCATACCGAAACTTCAACATCACCGTATGAAGCCGGATTTCCAAAAAAATCGCCACCGGCAAACTGGAACCATTGCCAGAATCCTAACACGATGCTGTTGCCAGAAGTGAGGCTGGGCAAATTGAGCGCCGGCATGATAAGGCGGCTGCTGTCGTAGGTGGGGTAATTACCTGTCAGCCCAGACGAGGCGCACTGCGTGTCACCTGTGTAGGCTGCACCTGGTCCAGCCGTTGGTGCGCCTACCGCCCAAATTCCATTATCTGCCGACCACCCCTGCCAGTTTGTGGAAGTGAAGTTCCCAAAATTAGTGTAATAGGGAAGTTGAGCCCGAGCCGTAGACGGCGCTAAGCAGAGCAGGAGGGTTAGAAAGCCCAGGAAGAAAGAAAGAAGAATCCTGTTGTTCTTGCGTCGTTGCATGCGAACTATCCCTCCTGCCCCAAGCATGTGCCATGGCAGCTGGTCTGAGAAAACACTGCGAGAATTGGGCGAGTTGAGATTCATTTTTAAAGAACACCTCACTGGTGCTAATTGAATAACGAGGTTTGAACTAGAAATCTCGAAAAAACCTTGATCATGGTGAGAAAATGGTCGTCACGAAGGCGTATGGCTGGCAATGCACGTGATTGAACGCTGAGTGATGATAATTCTAAGAATTGGCGAATACAAATTCATACTATGGATCCGTTTTCAGTCAGCCTTGAAACCGCGTCAATTATCTAATCACAACCCCAATCATCTACTTTGTGATAGTAAATGACCTTGAAGTACTGCCCAGCGATAACCGACAAAACTGCAAGAGAATATTCGCATCTTACTGACGCCCCCTGAAAAATCTCTGAATGAGATAGATCCCAAAAACAACCTAGTAATATTACGAGGCTCGTGACTGGAGGCAGAGTCGAATCGCTTGTTCGATGGTAAGGGTCTTTCCCCGAAGCCAAATCGCTTTAAACCTGTCTCCTCCAAGATCGGCATGGAGGAGCGTGGTAAACGCCTTGCATCGGGCTTCCTCTGATGGAGGGAGGCGGAAGCCCAGGTCCATCCGCTGACGTTCTGCGGCCGCGAGCAGCTGGGTAGCCTTCTTGGGCTCATTCATGGAATCTGCGAGGCGGGCAAACTCATCCAACGAATAGGCGAGGTTCTTTCGGTCACCGATTTCTAGCCGCAGGTTCAAGCTCTTTGTCAACTTCACGTGGGCGCGTTCAAATTCGCCTTCGAGGCGGCTAACCCCGCCTAGATTGTTGAGCGCATTGGCATATACTTGCCCCACGACACCAACAGTTTCGAGGATGGACACTGTCTCAACCAGATAGGTTCTAGCCGCTGTCAGGTCATTTTGAAGGTAGGCGCAGAATCCCAAATTTCCGAGGGCGGTAGCCTTTCCCACTGGATCGCCCAACTTACGCTTGATCTCGAGACTCTCTTCGAGGCGTTGTCTTGCCTCGGTAAAGTCGCCCTGTTCTTGCGCAAGGATCCCAAGTCCGTTGAGTACGTAGGACCGCAAAAGGTCAGCTTCGAGACCGACAAGTAAATTGAGACTTTGCAAGTAAGCATCTCGTGCCGCCCCATAATCACCAAGGATCTTGGAGAAGTTCCCGACTGCAAGGTACGATCTCGCCCTTAACTCGCGATCCCCGTCTCGGCACCGTTCCAAGAGATCCAGCAGCCAACGACGCCCGGATGACCAATGGCCGTGTATGTCCCAAAACTGCGGCAAGGACGCTGCCAATCGTAAACCAGCAACCGCGTTGTTCTCCTTGGCCCACTGAAAGCAAGAGGCAAGGTTGTCATGTTCGGCTTCCAATCGGTCCAGCCAATAGGCCTGTTGAAGCCCGGTCAGGCCCACCTTGGCCTCTTGGGCGAGGCCGAGAAAGTACTCAAAATGTCGCCTGCTTAAGTCGCGCCATTCGACTTCCTCCAACTGGTTCTGCCCAAACTCTCGGAGCGATTCCAGCACTCTGAACCGCGTCGAAGCGTCACCTGAGTCGTTATCGCTGCTCGCGGACAAGAGCGAGCACTCGCTTAGGACTTCAAGATAATGCTCCTTCGGCATTCCTTCCCCGCAAATTACATTTGCGGCCTCTGCAGTCCACCCACCTCGAAAGATGGATAGTCGGGCAAAGAAGACTCGAATTTCGTGGGGAAGAAGACTATAGCTGGAGTCAATCGCCGCCCAAAATGTCCGATGTCTGGGTTCCACGTCTCGTTTCTTGGTGACGAGGAGGTCAAACCGCTCTTCCATTCTTGCCAGCATCTGTTCCGGACTCAATATCTGAGCCTTGCCTGCGACAAGTTCAATGGCGAGCGGAATCCCTTCCAACCGGATGCATAATTCCGCTACCGAGTCGGCATTTTGACGAGTCACCTGAAAAGCCGGATTAGCCGCTTTGGCCCGATCTTCGAAGAGAAGAACGCTTTCGATCGTGGCGATTGCCTCAAGCGAACTCTCGGGCAAGGGAATCGCCAATGGCGATAGCTGGACAACCTGTTCGCCAGGAATGGCAAGGCTGATGCGGGAGGTCACGATGCAAGTAAGAGTGGGGACACGATCGACGAGCGCTTTGACGAGGATGCGCCCTTGATCAGCAAACTGCTCCATGTTATCTAAAATCAACAAGCATCGTTGACTCGCCAGGAACTCTGTAACCTGTTCGAAAGGCTGGATGAGTGGGGAGGGTGGTAACCCGATTGCGTCCGAAATCTCACCGGCAATTCGCCGCGCTTCGGTGACGTCTCCGAGTGGCACGAACCACACAGCACCGTCAAAGGCATCGAGCAACTGGCGACCCACCTCCTGGCTGAGACGGCTTTTGCCAACTCCCGGAGGACCTTTTAGGGTTACGAGGCGAGTGTTGCTGTCCAAAAGGGTCGTTCGAAGATGCCTGATTTCGTCCTTTCTGCCAATGAAGCGGGTTCGTACTACGGGCAGTAGAGTCCGATGCCCGGTTCCTCGGACGGACAGAGAGTTTTGACGTTGGCTCGGGTGCTCAATAATAAAGACTCGCTCCGACGTCGAATACCCTTCTCTGGGGTCCACATCCAGACTGACCAACGAGAGGTTCGAACCTCGGGCATGGCGAACCAATTCCTCCGTCGTCGGATGAGTGCAAACGATCTGACCTTTCGGAGCCGTGGCCGCAATACATTTCATGATCGAGACTGCCGCTCCTTCGTAATCCTGAGTCCCGCTTGAGTCAGAATCTGTGTGGATCGCAATGCGCAGCGAGAGGTCTTCCCAGGCTTCAACTCCGTATGACGCAATCGCAATTTGACATTCCATCGCGCAAGACAACGCCTGATCCGCGAAACTAAACTTACCGATAAACAGCCCGCACTCTGAATGCATCAAGCTGCCAAGATTCTTGTGAATCGCCTGACCGAGCAATTTGGCAAGTTCCGCAAAATCGGCGCGGTCACCAATCTCCTGAGTCAGTTCACCGAGCCGTATCGCAAGCATCGTGTGCCTGCCGCCCGCCAAAGGAGTCAGCAGCGCCCTGTCGGGCGACGGCTGCACGAATCCAGGTGGCGAAGCCGCAATGCGATCGAGTTTTAGCCATTCCAGGATCTCTTGGACATAGTGCCGAGTCGACGCAGAGGGTTCAATCTCAAGCTCTTTCCACAGGATCCTCTTCAGTTCCTTAAATTGCTTGAGGGCTGCCACCGGTCGATCCAGCGCCACGTATACGCGCATCAAGCTGTAATGAGCCTTTTCCTCTAGTGGATCATGGGCAATTGCCCGATGGGCGAATTGAAGCGCGGAAAAGTAATTCTCAGTCTGGATTCGGTGGTCGATCAGTCGATTGAGCGCCAGAAAGTACAAATCCGCAAGTCGCGGCCGCTCCTCCTCGACCCAATAGAGATCGAGATCGGGCAGAAGATCGCCATGATACAACTCGACTGCCAGATTCAGGTGCTGGGCGCAATCGTTTGAAATCATCGGATTCTTCAATTGATAGGGTTGATTTCCGAACGCAGCCTGAACATGGCTTTCAAACTCGATTACGTCGGTGGTCGTCGTTTCCCGATTCAGCCAAACCGTTTCTTGATCCGAACTAAGGACGTTGTCTTCCGGTTCCAGGAGCTTGTGCAGCATTCCGAGCGCCTTGCTTAAGCTGTTTCGCCCGTGCTTCTCGTCCGCAAGAGGCCAGCACTGCGCGATCAAATCCTCGCGTCGGCGAGGTTCCTCACGCAGGTGGAATGCGAGGCACGCCAACACGTACGCGGGTTGTTTCGGCGAGAATTGATCGATGACGCGATCGCCTAGCCTTAGCCGGATGCCACCAAACAACTCGATTCGGATAGGCATACTTTTGCCTCTATCGGCCCCTTGTTTTGCCGTTGCCGTGTGCCATACCGCCTACAAAAAGAGAACGCCCTTCTCTGCCTTCCTTAGGTCCGCTTCTACCATCATCTGCACCAATTCCGGCAGGGTTGTCTTGGCCGTCCAACCTAGAACTTCCCGCGCCTTGGTCGGATCGCCGAGGAGGGTTTCGACCTCCGCGGGTCGGTAGAAATCTGGATTCACTCTAACGACCAGTTTTCCGGAATTCCGGTCGATCGCGTGGAGACCCTCGTCTTCCCCTTCCCAGGCCAGGTTGAAACCGGCTGCGGTAGCCGCCAAATCTACGAATTCCCGCACCGAGTGGTTGACACCGGTCGCCAGCACAAAGTCGTCCGCAACCGGTTGCTGCGTCATCAGATGAATTCCTTCGACGTAGTCGCCTGCGAATCCCCAATCTCGGAGGGCATCCATATTCCCGAGTTCCAATAAGTCGCGAGTTCCATGCTTGATCATCGCAAGCGTCGCGGTGATCTTTCGAGTCACGAATTCCGTGCCTCTCAAAGGCGACTCATGGTTGAAAAGTATCCCGGACGAAGCGTGCATACCGTGGGATTCCCGGTAATTCACTGTGATCCAGTGCCCGAAGAGCTTTGCCACGCCGTATGGGCTTCGAGGGTGAAAAGGGGTGGATTCCCGTTGGGGCGTCTCCCGGACCTTTCCAAACATCTCGCTTGTGGAAGCTTGGTAAAAACGAGCATTGGACTTCAAGTTCCGGATTGCCTCGAGGATTCGCAACGGCCCGATCGCGTCGGCCTGCGACGTGTATAGAGGCATCTCAAAGCTGACCGCAACAAAGCTCTGCGCGGCCAGGTTATAGATCTCGTCTGGCTTTGTTTTCTCCAAAGCCCGAATCACGTTGGACTCTTCTAGGAGATCAAACGGAATCCTCTGAACTTCGCCTTCGATCCCAAGCTCCGCGAGCCGCCAGAAATCGGATGACGCCGATCGACGGTACGCGCCATAGACTGTATATCCCTTTTCTAAAAGCAACCTGCATAGATAAGCGCCGTCCTGACCGGTGATTCCTGTGACGAGCGCTGTTTTGGGCATCTATCATTGATACCCTAGCGGCGGTCCTTTGAGGTGCCTGATCGGGTCAGACATGGGCTTTTGCATTCAATGTGTCGTATAGCTCGGCCTCCAATCGGTCGATGCTCTGCTCCAGTCCCCAGTGGCTTAAGGCTCGTTCTGCTCCCTGTTTACCGAGGTTTATTCGGAAGGCGTCATCCTGAAGCAAACGGACGACCGCGTCGGCAAAAAGGGCCTGATCTTGGTCTACCAGCATTCCATTCACCCCGTCGATGACGGTTTCCCTTACCCCTCCTTCGGCAACTGCGACGACAGGCAGTCCACATAGGTTCGCTTCAAGGGGGGCAAATCCGAACGGTTCAAGCCTCGGTGCGTAAACGCTCATCACTGCCCGGTTCAGCAGTGAAACCAACTCCTCGTCGGTGACCATGTTATGGGAACTGAAGACGACTCCCAACTCGGTAGCTCGGGCTGCGCATGCATCCCGATAGACTGGGTCCGTCACGTTTCCCACCCAAATAAGCTCGGGTCGAATCTCTTTCGGAATTCGGCCAATCGATTCGATCACGAACATCTGGTTCTTAGGCTCGACCAGCATTCCGACCCCAATCACATAATTCTCTCGTCGCAAATTGAGGTTCTTGAACATTCCCGAGTCGATCCCGAGATAACAGACGCGCGAGTTCAGGCCGTACGCTCGCAAGACAGATTCGCGGCTGAAATAAGAGTTCACCAGAATTCTGTCGAACGCTCGCGCATTGATCAGTTCTTCGCGTGCCCGGACGGCTGCAGAACGGGCTTCAACTCGTTCGCGGCTTTGGGCTTTAAGCTTCTTGAGCCCAGTAAAGGGCAGTGGGTCTCGTGCAAGCCATGGCAAGCGTGGTGATGGTTCATAGAGCACCCGCTTAGGCTCATGAAGATAAAGAACCTTGGGAAGGTCCACGTATCGGCCCACAAAAGGTGATGCGAAGAACATGCAGCTATGCGAGAAAAGGAGGTCGAATTGCCCCTTGCGAATCTCCGCCCCGACCATGCGCGCATGGTGATCGGCACTCGCCACGTATCGAAACACTTCTTCGCTGGCGAGCTTAAGTTTCAGGGGGTAGAACCACGAATCCTTCTGCCAACTGGGCCAGTCGAATTCGGTCTCGCGATGCGACACGTCTCGAATGGGCCAATGTTCGAGGTCGCCGACGGGAGGTCGAAACACTTCAAGGTGATGCCCTCGCGATTTCAAACCAGCAAGTTGGTTATACAGCGCACGTTTGGCCCCTCCGCTTGGAAAGTTGTACCAAACCGCAATTCGAAGAGGCCGAATGGACATACGGTTAGCGGGCTCCAGTCTTGGTCTTGTCTAAATATGTCTTATGGAGTTCAGCTTCTAGATTGTCATCGGCTTGGTCGAGGCCCCATTGATTGAGCGCTCTCTCATACCCTTGGCGGCCCAATCTCAATCTTAGCGGTTCGTCCTTGATTAGCCTGACGATCGCATCTGCGAAGATCGTCGGCTCGTGATCCACCAAAAGTCCGTTTAACCCGTCGACGACCGTTTCACGCACTCCGCCTTCCGCGACTGCGATCACAGGTAGGCCGCAAAGATTGGCCTCCAACGGTGCAAACCCAAAGGGCTCAAGGCGGGGCGCATAGACCATCATCATTGCACGGTTTAACAGCGAAACCAGTTCCTCATCCGGGATCATGCTGCGATGGGTGAATGAGACGTCTAACTCGGCAGACCTTGCCACGCAGGCATCTCGATATGGGGGGTCTGTCATATTGGCGACCCAAACGAGACTTGGGCGCAATTCCTTAGGGACCTTTCCGAGGGCTTCGATGACCAGCAGAACATTCTTGGACGGACCTAGCGTGCCGATCCCCATTACAAAGTTCTCCCTCTGCAGTTCCAGGTTCTTGAACATCCCTGGATTGATTCCAAGGTAGCAGACCTTTGAGTTAAGGCCATAGGCCCTCAAAACTGCTTCCCGGCTGAAGAATGAATTCACCAGGATTTGATCGAATGATTTGGCGTTCAGTAACTCCTCGCGGCCCCGTATCCCAACGGATCGCGTGTTGATCCAGTGCCTCGCTTTAGCTTTGAACTTGACAACTCCTCTAGACGCCGACGGCTCCTCGGCAATCCAAAGTAAGCGGGGAAGCGGTTCATACAAAGGACGGTTTGGTTCTTGCAAATAAAGCAGCTTTGGGATCTGCACATAACGGCCAATATGCGGGGCATGGAACTGCATGCACGTGTTGGCAAACAGGATATCAAAGTTGCCCGAGTTGATCTGTTCTGCGGCTAGTTTAGCGTGGTAGTGAGCGCTTGCCGTATACCGATTGACCTCATCGGTCGATAGCTTGATCTCCTTGGGATAAAACCATGAATGCTGCTGCCAATGTGGCCACGGAAACTCGGTCTCCCGATCCACGACGTCAGCGAGTGGCATAAATTGAATGTCATCGACGGGCGGACGAAACGACTCGATCTGGTGGCCACGCGCTTTTAGCCCCGCGAGATGGTTGTATAGGGCCCGTTTTGCGCCTCCGCTGGGAAGGTTGTACCAAACTGCGATACGAAGAGGTTGAGATAACATCGGGCTGGAGTCTTGCCGCCAAAAGGCAACTCATTGAAACGATCTATAATACACTTGCGGCCAAGCCTACAAGATGCTAGATCAAATATCACGTCGTCTACGGCTCTTTTTGAAGAGCGAACTGGATCTTCAAAAAGACCGGCTTCTTGAGGAGTTGAGGGCAGACGAGAACACACGTCGAGAAGCAGAGAGAATTTCCCTGGAGGCAGAGCTAGAGCTCCGCTTGGGGACAATGGCCAACCGGTTGGGCCTAACGATCGAGCAGGTCCGGCGCGACTTCATTCTTCAGGGGGCGGTCTACCTGAACATGCTGGTTCTCGATGTCGACGCCAAGCTGAACATCCTGCCGGATGGTCGGCTAGAAGTTCGAATTGGCAAGGCAGTCTTTATTCCTGAGACCTTCCAAGAGATCGGAATACTTAGGGAAGTATTTGTCGATGAGGCCTATCTGGTCGAAACCCGCAAGCCGATGTACGTTTGGGATGTTGGAGCCAACGTAGCAACCGCCTCTTTGTACTTTGCGGCTGTCCACGGGTGGGACGTATCGGCCTACGAACTATTCCCGCAGACTGCAGAGGCCGCTAAAGTGAACATCGAACGAAGCGGAATGGAGACCCAAATCGATCTGAGTGTATTCGGCCTTGGAGCGAAGACTGAAGAACTGACTTTAATGTACAACGAGCGTTCGCGGGGAAGTAACGGCATGTTCGGAAACACCGATCCGAATATGTCTGGCGACGAAATACCTGTCAAGGTGAGTATCGTCGACGCGGCAGAAGAGATCGACAGGGTTGTCGAACGAGCTAAAGACCGCCCAATTCTGGCTAAGTTCGATTGTGAAGGCGCCGAATACGACATTTTGCCTCGACTCGCTGAAACGGGCAAATTGAACCATATCTCGGCGATCCTGATGGAAGAACATATTCTTCCCGGACATAGCCGGGAAGATCTAATCGCAATCATTCAAGATGCGGGATTCATCATTCGCCGTACAAGGCGGATGGACAAGCATGTAAGCATGCTGTTCGCCAGCCGAATCTAGCGTCTGCAGATCAAATTGAGCATGTGAGACGGCCGAGTATCCTGACTGGAATCACTTTGGCCCAAAATCCCTAAGCGCCTTGCCAAATCGTTAACTTTCTAAACGTTACCGGCCCATGGTCGCCCTGCACAAACAACGGGCCCGGCTCGCCTTCATTGCTCTCCAAGGCTCCTCCGGTGATGCCCGGAATCTCCTGGCTGTCGATTACGGTAACGCCATTAAGCACAACGGTGACAATCCTTCCGATGAGCGTGATTTCGGCAGTGTTCCATTCATCGGGAGCATTGATTGAGTTCACCGTGGGAGCGATAAACCCGTAGATAGCCGCGCTGCTTCCCACCCCGTTTTTCTTACTCTCGAAGTCATCTAAGATCTGGAACTCGTATCGGCCGCGAAGATAGATGCCGCTGTTGCTGTCCTTTGGGTAGGTGTACTCTGCGACGAGCTTAAAGTCGCCAAAGCGAGCGGTCGTAATCAGGTCAGATCCAGCCGCCGAGTTCACGAGCATGCCATCCGATATGCTCCAGTGTCCTACCCAGTCTGGACTCCGAAGGGTCCAGTTTGAGAGATCGTCTCCGATGAGTTCAGTCGGTTGACCCCAGATCACCGTTTTCGCCGGGAGGGCCGGTGCGGGCTTGCCACTCCAAGTAGTCGGACTACCGTTGTCGAGGGTCGTAGTGCCTTGTAGGTTCCCCGACACTAGTTCGCCATGAAACACGAGAGGATCTTTGCGTGACTCATACTGGGGTGGCAGGCTGAATGTTATTTTGTCGCCATCGATGGCGACAGACTCAAGCGGTCTGGCGCTTCCGACGCGGCCAACGAATCGCCCTCCAGTTTCACCTAATTCAACCCAAGAGGGGAAAGAAGTTGAGTCTTCACATACCGTTAAATCCCAGCGTCCAATGAATTCGCTCATGCCTGTATCTTATTCAGATTCAAGGGCCTTTTTATACGCTTTCCAGATATCCTGTGCGCGTTCTCGTGAATCGAATTTCCTGACCTGTTCGAAGCCCAAGGCAATGCATCGTGCCCTCAACTCAGGTTCGTTTGCCATCCTCGACATTGCGTTGGCAATTTCCTGAACATCCTCCGGATCGACCAACAATCCTGCGTCGCCAACGACTTCGGGAAGGGATGCCCGTTTGGATGCTATGACTGGAGTGCCGATTGCAAGAGCCTGTGCCGCGGGCAAGCCAAATCCTTCGTATCGAGAAGGGGACACCAGTGCGACCGCTCCTTGATAAAATGCGTGTAATTCCATCTCATCGACCAGGCCGGTAAGCACGACGTCTCCGCCATGTAGACCGTTGTCGAACGCAAGTTGATACAGTTCAAACCGGCATTTTTCTTCTTGGTAGCCAATGATGACAAGTTGGTGAGGAACCGCTGCGGTCTCCTTGAACTTGGCCATCGCCGGAATTAATGAATCGATGCCTTTGTGCCAGTCGATTGTCGAACAAAACGCAAAGTATGGCCTGTCAATACGAAATTTGCCCTTGATTGCCTCGACGATCTCCTGGGGAACTTTAGGAGTCAGATCGGTCTGCATGCCGCAATACACTCGTTGAATTCGCTCTGGAGCGATACCGTAAAGTCTCATTGCATCGTTCCGTGAACACTCGGAGATTGCAACGACCAGACTGGCTTGTTGAAATGCCGCCTTCTGCATGTTGTATCGCCGTTGAAGCGGAATCGTCCAAAGGTCATAAAAGTGGGAGGCCAACACAAGTGGAATACCATCCAAAAACGTGTAGACCGTCTTGCATGGGCAGCCAGAGACGGGAGCAAGATTGGGATCGAAGGGAGCCGGAAAATGGACGACGTCAAGCGCTTGCTTTCGAACTTCTTGCCTGAATCTGTTCGCATGATTTCGGAAGTAGCTTTTCCAGTGGAGCAGTGGCAAGACTCTCATTTGCCTCATCCACTCAGCCGACTGATACCACGGATAACGGGTCACAAGCGTGGGTGGGCCCTCCAGAGGCGCAAACTTTACGCGCTTGCCGAACTTCGTTAGTTCTGGTGGAATCGGTTTTTCCCTGAGATGCAACAGTACGTATTCCGTATCATCGTCGATGGCAACAAGCCCTTCCAGGATATTCAGGATATATCGCCCTGTTCCTCGAGTCCCGCCAGGAAATTGCATGGCCCGAACGTCTATCCCAACCCGCATTCGGGCATCTTACCACTGGGAGGGCGGACGGGTAGCCGACAAACTTTCTAATCCCGGATTCGGTTGTGCAACAAATCTGGGAGTTCCTTACTTGCCGTTCCTATCACCCACCGGTTGGAGTCATCTCCCGGCTTGGCGGTTTTATGATTTTTGCCAAGAAAATCCCCCAGATCGCGATAGCTCCGTAAAGCGACGCGTAACCCCAGACGCCTATCTGCATTCCCAGGGCTTGTTCAAGTGCCGCGCTCCACAGCGGTCTCGACATTAACAGGAAGCTGCCAGGCAGGACCGCGCAAAGGAGAGCCAACGTTGCCCATCTCGCCAACCCCCTCACCTCCCGTAAAGCCAGCCAACCGGCCGGGATCAGTTGGATGTAGGAGTAGATCATAAAGCGTGGCAGTACGAAAGAGATGACCAAGAGAATGAACAAAAGCCTGACCGCGGGATCCGGGTCCTTCCAGCGCCGAATGGCAAGGATGCTCGTCGCTATGATTCCGGCTACGGCGATCAGGTACATCTCCCTTCCTCCCATTACGGGGGCTCGGCTCGACAGGTCCTCGAAAAACGCCAGTAGGGACGGGTTGTTGTTTCGGTTGTCGCTACGCGTCATGGCGACCTGAACGAACTCCATGGTCGGCCTCGGATAGAGGGCCAAATTCAATGCCAGATAGAGTCCAAACGCAAAGATTCCGTACACCGTCGCTCGAATACGATTCTTGCCTCCCAGAAATGGCAAAAGACCCAGATAGAAGATCGGTAGAACCTTAAAGCAAGCCGCGAAAACAAGCAGACCTGCGCATTTTTCATCGTTCTTCCGAAGCAATGCTTCCATTGCCAAGAACAGCGACAGTGCCTCGAACAACGCGAAATTTCCAGTTGCGAAACAGGAATACACGGTCCCGTTGAACAAGAGCAGGAGCGCAATGGCCCACTTCCCACTAATGGAGAAGTCCACGAACGATCTCTTCCACACCTTGATCAACCAGGCAAGTCCCACTGCTTCTAAGGCAACCCAGATATAGAATGCGGACGCCTTGGAGAGAGACGCAAACGCCAGGAACGGAAACACTGCCAGAGGAGGATAGACGAATGGCAAATAGGCCCGTGTTTTGCCGACGTGAACCAGATAGGGATCGTCCAACGGATCTTTATGCGCCAGAAATGCCTGCCCTGCCTGCTGGTAAATGTGGAAGTCCCAACCAAATAGTTCGGACCTCACGAGCAAATATCCGATGAGGGCCAGCCATGCTCCAACCGCTACGATGTTGATCAACAAAGACACGATTCGAGGCATCGACCCACTATGACCCAAAATGACCATCGAAGGATCTCGAATCGGTTACCTTCCGTTACAAAGAGACTTGGTTCTATCGGATCCACCAGCAAAAATAGGGCGCCGCTACGTGGGTCCAGCGAGGCAAACGGATCCATAGAACCGAAGACATCTCTCATGACCTAGGCGAGGATCGGCATCCCTTGTTTGGAATTCTCGCCAGCGTCGCAGGAAAGGACCGCACCCCCGAAATCGTAACCTCAGGGGTGCGAACTGGGTCTAGCTCTTCTTCGGTACCAAGTAGTCGATGGGCAGAGGTTTCATGTTGGCTTTGCGCTCAAATTTCCATCCCAGATTCGTTTTGAGAGTTGCCTGGTCGATCTGTTTCACATGGCCGTCGGAGAAGGCGACATTCAGCGGGTCGGTCGACTTATCGATCTTTTCCCACCAAAGCGGAGTTGCTGTGGGCTCTCGAACGGTTGTTATACTGACGCCGGCCAAGTTCATATTAAAGAGGAAATGCCCACCTGGGGTTGGCGATTCGAAGATCGCTCTCGTCCTTGCATAGGGCATCATCACCTCGACTGCGGAAGCGGTTTGCTGAACGTAAGGATAGTATCCATCGTAGTCCTGAGCGTACATCAGGGACTCCAAAGCCACTTGTTTGAGGCGCGTCTTAGCACTCGGTTGGTCAGTTCCCGAAGCCTGATCCTGTTGCGACGAACCTTCCGTGCCTGCGTGGAGACCGGCGAATACGGGAATGAAAACGATGGCGGCAATGCAGGCGGATAGAACTTGAACGGACGACATTCCACGACGGCCTGCCGGATATTTGAGTACCGACTTAAGGCGAGTTTCGATTTTTGAGTTGTTCATAGCGGGTGTTCCTACATAAGCGAATGCCTGCTTCTTTGTGCCGAGCTTGGCGGCAAGGTGAAGAAGCTCCGAGGCATATTCGGACGGCTTGAGGCCGGTTTGGAGAACGGCTTCGTCGGCTGCCAGTTCTGCATCCGATCGCATTGCTCGCGCGCCTAGCCAAACGATCGGATTGAACCAGTAGGCGGAGCATACGATTTCGGCCAACAGTTGGCTTAGGAAATCGTAGCGGCGCACGTGGGCGAGTTCATGAAGCATCACTGCTTCAAACTGTTTGAGCGGCCATAGTTCGGCATCCATTGGGAGCACGATCGTCGGCCGGATAACTCCCCATGTCATCGGCAAGGTCAGTTCATGAGTTGCACTGATTCTTAGGCTCCAACTCCGGCGAACCCCCGCCCTCTCGGCGAGGACGTCAAGTCGTTCGGCGAGTTCCTCAGATGAAATGGGTCGGGTTCCATATTTCCGAACGATTCGTAGGCAGTGAAGTCCAAAAATGGTTCGCGAGGCAATGGCTAGAAACCCGATAAACCAAAGTCCGGCAAGGTAATTCAACCATTTCGGATAGAGGAGCAAGCCATGTAACCGAGAGCCGACCGGTTGCAACTGCTGACTCGACGCCTGGGAAGCAAGGGGACCGCCTGGAATCGTGACGTTCTGGGTTCCCTCTTGGGGCAGTTGGTTGGCTTGGCTTTGTTTGGACGGCGTGGATAACACCGTAGTATTGATCGTCACAAACGTCGAGCCAGGGACTATCGGTGAAACCAATGGCAATGCGATGACTGCCGAGAAGGCCAAAGCCCAGACCAAATGGCTGACAGTTGGAGGTCTGCGCCTGACTCCGAAGGCAAGAAGACCTGCCCCTGCCATCACGAATGTCGACTTAACGAGAGTCTCCAAAATCCATAATGTAGAATTGAGTCCAGGCCAGACATTCATCTCCCTTGCCTCCGCGCTTCTTCAATCAGTTTTCCCAGTCGATCTAGTTCCTCGTCGGTCAGACTTCCCGTTCCCGGTTCGATCAGCGTGGCCACCACGCGCTCAACCGATCCACCAAAGAAGTTCTCGACGATGCCAGACATGACGTTCTTGGCCATCTCCTCATGAGGGACGACTGGTTCGTAAATGTGCTTGGCGCCCTGCCGGTCATGACGGATATGCCCTTTGTCTTGGAGAAGAGCCAACTGAGTCCGAACCGCAGTATAAGTTGGCGGGTTAGGCATGGCATCCCGAATCTCGATTGCGGACGCCCTTCCAAGACGATAAAGCGTCTCCATAATCTGTCGCTCGCGACGACTTAGATTAGAAGGTTCTTCAGACATGCCAGATTATTGGCACATTTTCGTCCAATTGCCAATAGGAAGAGCCAAAAAACTGGCACTTTTGATAGGAAGTGGTGACTAAGATGTCCGAATCGCGAATTATTTCATGATTCGCAAGAGTACGACTCCATGTCGAGGAACCTTTGCCTTGAACTGATTGGTCGACCGCGCCACGTTTTTTTGGCGCCAAACGTCGCGGACACGGAATTGGCCCTCGATTCCCAGTTCCTTCCACGTGACCGTGATATCCCTTGGGTCTTCTGACACGTTAAACAGACCTACGGCCAAAGACCCGTCCTTCATCGGTTTCAGCCAAACTTGCTCCGCATCTGTCTGTCGGACTGGTTGCGCCATGGCGCCCAATGGGTCCTGGTCGATGTCCAACACTTCGTCATTCGTAAGGAGATTCAGCGTAAAGGGATCGAGATGCTCCAAATCGCAGCCAATCAGGAGCGGAGAACCCAGAAGACACCACTGGCTAATATGGAGGTACTGCTCATTGGGAGTGAGTCGTGTCGGATGCATGGAATCTCCGAGGCTCACCCGACCCACTACGAGCATATCCTCATCGTTCCAATGCCCCGGCCCCTGAAACTTGCCCCATTTTGCAAGCTCAAACGCATTTGCCCTGATCGCACCCCACGTATCGCTCATGTCTCCTGAAGTGCGCCAAAGCTGCGAGAAGGCGGCAAGTCCATCCCCGTGGTTGAAAGGTGCGCTGTTTGACAAGCTGAAGACCATGTCTCGGCCGGAGGCGCGCATCAAGTCAAATGCGATCTTTGTATGGGGAATGTCGATTGGGTTCCAATCGTATTTGAGGTAGTCGAATCCCCAATCCGCAAACTGTTTAATGTCCCGGTCCGTAAAGTCGAACTTCCCGACATGCTGATATCGGCCCGCATTCGATGTCTGCTGGTTCTCATCCGCCTTCGACATCCATTCGTAGGTGCCCTCCACGTTATCCGCGGACCCTCCAATATGCCCCGCATACGAAGTTGTCCAAGGAGTCGAATAAATGCCGGCCAATAATCCCAGACTGTGGATCTGATCCACCAGGCCCTTCATATCCGGGAATTTCTTGTTAGGCATTATGGCGTTGTTTTCGCCACCTCGCTTACCTTGCCAAGTGTCATCGATATTGACATAGGTCCAACCATGGTCACGGAGCGTGGATGCCATTGCTTTGGCGGAACCCATAACTTGCTCCTGCGTGACGTTCCATCCCCAGCTATTCCAACTGTTCCAACCCATTGGAGGAGTCAACGAGATACCCTCGCCCACGACTAGCTTGAGCGCACGCGTGGCCTCTCCTCGGAAATTTTCAGCCGTCAAGTCGATGGTGAACTCGCCGGTGGAGGGAGGATTACCGCTGAGTCTGCCGGAATTTGGGTCCAAGCTCAACCATTCGGGCAACTTGGATGCTTGAAATGTGACTGGCTTTTGACCAGTCGCGGTGACGCTAAACATGATCGGGTGCCCCGGACGAACCCCAAGGACCGTTGGACCAGTAAATCGCGGCTTCACGCTCGGCTTGGGTGTGAGTATCTCTGCCGGTTCAATGGGAAGCGCCAGCGGCTTTGGAGTGCCTGACTCCATCGTAATTTGAGCATCGATCCAATCTGCATGGTCCCCCTGCACTCCGAAGCCGGACGCCGCTGCGACGAGAGTAACCGTCTGAACGCCGGTTAAGTCTGCATCCAGGGATTGCGGCTGTTGTCGCCGACGGATTGGCCTTGATTTTGCTAGAATCCGTCCGTCCCCCTCCACCCAGAACTGAATGCCAGTCCCCCAGAAACTGCCTGCGTCGTCGTCGATTCCGACTAACGCGTGAAACTGCTTGCCCTTACCGTTGAGACCCAGCCGAAAGTAGCTCTCCGCATGGGTACCGATTCCATGCTCGTAAACCCTTCCGCCGATCTTGAGTGGATGCCCGAGAGTGCTTTGTTTGCTCTTGGCTGTTCCGACGCTTTGTCGTATGAGGCTGAGATCCAAATCCTCTAATCGAATCACACTCTCCTGCCCATTGGAAGGATCCGACCGAATCGAGGTTAACGCGATTGCCAACAGCATGTCCCGACTTTAGCACAACGGCATTGGCCCCGCGTTGAGGTGACGGGCGTGCTGAATGTCACGATCCACAACAGGATTCATGGGCGGTCATCCACGCCCCTAGAATTCTGAAGCGCAAATTGAATCGCGTGCTACGGCGGGGGGACTTGCCTTTTGTCTGCGGTTTGGGCAAGCCGATTGCGTGCCTTTGTTTCTGCATCTTCGACGGCCTGTCGAAACGCAGCCGGCAGTTGGTCAAATGGAACAGAAGCGTCATTTCGAGAGAACTTGCTCTCATGAAAAGTAGCTTCCGCAGTGACCGTATCTGTGAGTGCTAATTCGAAATTCAACACGCGCGTATGTCCAAATCGATACTTTTCTACTTTGACCTGCTCACGTTTGTCAGTCGCATCGGCACTTGCCGCCCGTGCAAGCTCATAACCCAAGCTTGAGGCGGTCATTGGCTCATAGGGAGCAAAGGTAGAAGTACCTCCATCCATTAACACCGCATCGAACGAATTTCCGGCGAGCGCCAGTTTGGCCCTTTGCGGGATACCCTTTGGTAAAGCAACCGTGATCTCTTCTGCAATAGATCTCGTTGGTGTCGGCCCCGTCATCCGCAGGATCACGTGAATCGGCGAGTCGGCACGATAAACCAGGTAGGTCAAATCAGAAATGGACTCATCGACCATCGAGTCGACTGTTATGGGTCGTTCACTTTGGAGCTCGGAACGCTGGTCTGGAGTCAAGCGACCGTACACGCGCAGCAGTTCGATGTTCTTGTCGTTAATTCCCGCATTCAATTCCGGAAAATCGAAGAATGCCAAGAACGGCACGATCGTATCGTTATAGTTGAGAGGCAAGTGGTCCGCGAACTCGGCCATTTCGTCGATGGTAACGCCATTATTTTGCTGTGCGGACCTGAAAAAAGCGCCTACGAGGTCGCGATCGACACGATTGGTACGTGTTTGAACCAGTTTGCGAGGGGTCGTAGTGAACCACCCATCCTTCGTTTGAACCTCGCAAGCTTCGGTAAGCCAGTGTGAAAACCTCTTGAGGTCAATTTTGCCGTCCGGTGTCTCAACATCAAAGAGAGTTTCGAAGAATCCGCTATCTGGAATGCAAGCGATCAGGTTGTTCGCTTGAGCAAGGGCCAAAACACCATCCGCGACTGTGTACGAGACCGGATCGATTTTTTCTGGCTGGCTCAGCTCCGATAGAATCACGCGATCTACGAAAAGCGACTTTCCGGATTGCAGGTCCTTGGCAGATGCCAAGAGGCGGGCCGACTGAGCTGAAACCTCGATCGTCCCTTGTCCTAGTTCTGGCTCTTTTGACGGCGGGCTAGGAATGTCCAATAAGGTGTTGATCTCACTCGCGAATGTTCCGTCCTTCTTTACCAACTGCATACGGATTGTCAGGCTATTGTTATAGGGGGAACGCTCAGTCGAGAACATTACCCCCGCGGGTGGTTCGGGCGTCTCTAAATTCAAGAGCGGAATTGACCGATAGTTCCACTTGCTTGAACCAGGCTGCTTCTTGAGCTCCTCTGCGAATATCTGCTGTTCCTCGAGATACCGCTTCACTGCCGGGTAGACCCCTTCCGGATCGGGACGCTGCATTGGCGTAGGATCTGTTGAGTAAACGATCCGCCCACCAGGTTGAACGTCGGCAATTTGCTCCGGCGTGAGCGTGGAAACCGCAGCAATCGCGAGTCTCCCACCTGGACTGAAGGCCTCCATTGCCATCAGTGCTTCGAGTCCGGGCGAATCGCCGATATGCCCCTTGAACTTTGTGAGCAAGGCGCTTGCGTCTGACGCCAGTTGATGCGCCGCTTTGGAGTCGAATGGAGGCTGTGCGGCTATTTTCTTGCGCAGTTCTGTGATCCCGGCGGTTACTTCCTGAATGCGAAGGCGACGCTCCGCTTCTTCTTGACTCTTCTCCAAACTTCTCGGAAGCACCAAACGCAGCGTGCCCCCTTCATTCTTCCATTGGGCTCCGATCGCAGAAGCCAATCGCCTTTCAAATGAATCCAGTGGAACATGCTTGACCGAGACGATGACTACGTCTCCCTTAGTTTGTGGCATCGCCTCAAGCGTAACCCCCGTCTGTAACGACACATCCTTGAGCAGGGCGCCCACCGTTTCACCTCGAGAAATCAGCGTCACAGATGGCGTCCCTTGAACCAAAGAAAGTGCAGCAAGTAGTGCAATCACATAGCAAGGACGGGTTTGCCGTCCAAATCCGTTTCAATCCAAGGCGATTTCTCGAGACGACTTGGCGCGATTGCCATGTCGGCTCTTTGACAACTGTCTTTTCACGACCGGGACGCCTCGGCATGCCAATAAACTTTCCGCAAACGAAGACGTCAATTCCTTTCAGGAACGCCTAAGGAAATCGCCCATTCCGGCTCTCGTCAAATCGCTCTCGCAGGTCGTCTGCAAGAAGAGCATGATAGGATCTCTTTGACGATGCGCCGATGAAAAATCTGTATGCAGTTCATCCTTCCGGCGTGTTTCCAGTCGGAGTGTTTACCAGCCGGAAGGAAGCGGAACTGACCGTCTCTTCCTTTTCGGAGAGGTGTACTCTGGTTGACTATCCGATCGACATTATTCCCTTCGAATTCGATATCGAAAACGGACTCCACGGGTTCTCAAACGATCGGGAACGCACACCATGAGCCGTGTCATGGATCATTGGCACTACAATGAAGACGCGTTAGACTGAAATAGCTAGAACTCATTTCAAGAGTATTTGTTTTTGATGGCAAGTCTGGGGCCTTTGCTGCCGCCATTTCTACGGTCCGCGAACTGGTTCGGCAATCGACTGAAAAGTACGCTCTATCGGAACTTCTTGCCGAATATCCCTTGGATTCGTTTGCTCTATCCTATCGGACAGAACTCGATGAGAATGATCGGAGATTGAATTGGACGTTGAGGCCCAAGCGGTGGAGGAAATTGCCTTTGATACCTATCCGCAGACTCGATGGCGTATGAAAATGGTTGGTTGGTAAGTTCAGTAAGTAGTACGACCACTAAATGGAGAGATGAGCGAAACCTGGCGTTAATTCGCAAGGAAACGCGGCCAAGCTTTCAAACGCTGTATCATGGTCGGGCAGTGAAGTCAAAGTGGCTGGTTCTGTTTCTGATATGGCTGATGATGGTCGTCGCCTATTTCGACCGAATCAATATATCGGTGGCGGGGCCTTCCATCATGGCCGCTCTGCACATATCCAAAACTCAATTTGGGATCGTTCTGGCTGCCTTCACGTTCGGTTACGGGTTCATGCAGGCGCCTGGCGGGCACTTTGCGGATCGCTTCGGCTCTCGATCACTGCTAATTGCCGCGATCATCATCTGGTCCGTCTTTACCGGATTTACTGGACTCGCTGCATCCTTGGGATTGATGATTGCGATTCGAGTCATCTTCGGATTCGGCGAGGGACTTGAAAACGGAGCCCAATTCAAGCTGATCGGCGAGTATTTCGATCCCAAGGAGCGCTCTTTCGCAAACAGCGTGTTCTTAAGCGCCATGGCATTGGGTCCTGCAATCGGGACGCCGACTTCGACGATGTTGATCGCCAAGGTCGGATGGCGGAACATGTTTTTCGTCTTCGCTTTGGTCGGCTTGGTGGTCGGCGCCATTCTGTTCGCTCTGCTCCCGAGAGATCGAAAAAGCCTGAGCTCGGTTCGCGTAGTCGCGGAAAGGAAACCTGCGGAACCGGGCGGATTCCGCGAGGCCCTGCGCCAACCGGTCTGTTGGCTTTGTGCGGCAGGCTATGTGATGTTTAACATGGCGTTTTGGGGCTTTCTAAGTTGGGTGCCGACTTATCTGAATCAAGAGCGACATATCGCATTAAAGGACCTCGGGCTCCTTGGGTCCTTGCCTTACTTCTCTGGGTTCGTTGGGATGCTGATCATTGGAAGGCTCGGATCGACGGTATTTTCTCGCCACAAGGCATGGCTGCTGTCTTTCTGCTACCTGACTACCGCCTTGTCGCTGTTCTTTGCGCTTAGAGCAGACAACGCAGGAAGTTGCGTAATCGGCCTGTCTGTCTCTGGTTTCTTTCTCTACAGCATCTTTGGCCCGTTCTGGGCGATCGCCATCGATTTGGCGCCTCCGGAAGCACGTGGAGTTTTTACGGGCAGCGTCAATTGTTGTGGGCAGGTTGGCGCATTTACGTCTCAATTGGTGATCGGTTGGCTAGCCGATCAAATGAAGTCGTTCGAGGGCGCCATCTTATTCATGATGGGTGCATTGGTGGTGGGAGGGATCGTCATGATCGCTTTGCAGCGTCAGCTTTCCACTGGAATTCGAGTCTCAAAAATCTAGAATTCCCAAAATTTTCATTCGAACAGAATGAAACATACAAGAACTCGACCAGTCCTAAAAACAACAAGGCCAACGCCTAAAGTCCCGAGCCTTATCCCTTTTGCTGGTCATCAATTAAATATGGAATGCAAAGATGATTTTTGGCGCATCAAAATATACGTTTTTGGGTAGATTAGAAATGGGCTGGCCACTGGAGCGCTCGATATGAGTTTTTCAACACTGAAGAAGGGAATGCATGCACGCGTGACTCGGATTTCGTCCGACTCAGGCGAGATGAATCGGCTGTTGGAAATGGGCTTAACTGAAGGCACCACGTTCCGCGTTATCAAAGTTGCACCGTTTGGCGATCCAGTGGAAATTGACCTTCGCGGCTATCGATTGTGCCTCCGTAAGAACGAGACAAAGGGTTTTGAAGTCGAACCTGTCGAATAGGCCATCTGCGAAGTCCGAGCAAACAGACGGACAATCCCTGATTGCTCTCGTTGGCAATCCGAACGCCGGCAAGACGACTCTGTTTAACAGCCTGACTGGGTCGTACCAAAAAGTAGGGAACTACCCTGGCGTAACCGTTGAAAAGGTTTCTGGGTTTCTGAAACTCGACCGCTCTACGATTGAGTGCATCGACGTTCCTGGCCTTTACTCCATGTACGCGGTCTCGGAAGATGAGAATGTCGCCGTCGAAGTCATCGAAGGAAGACTGGAGAACACGAGACGCCCCGACCTGCTGATCTGTGTACTGGACGCTACCAACTTGGAGCGTAACCTATACTTCTTCAGCCAACTTGCAGAGGCTCGTCACCCGATGGTGGTGGCGCTAACAATGGTAGACCGGCTCGAGCAAAAGGGGCATACGATCGATTTGCCAAAGATGTCCAACCTACTTGGAGTCGAGGTTGTCCCGATGGTTGGTCACAAGGATAAGGGCCTTCAAGAGTTAAAGGACGCTATTGAACGGAATCTCGACAACCCGAGGATTCCCATATTTGATATCGGATTCCCGGATGCGCTTGAGACGAGTGTGGCCTCGCTTCGTGAGAGAGTGGCCCGAGTTGGCATTGACTTTACCAAGTCCGATATTCGTAAGGCCCTCCTCGATTCAGAAGATCCGTTTAACTCCTTTCTAAGGGACTTCCCTGAAATGCAAGCCGCGTTTCTGGAGGCTAGGGAGCAACTGACCCGAGAGGGAGTCATCAAACCGGCGCTGGAAGTTTCAAGCCGATATCACTGGGCCAGCATGGTCAAGCGGGCGGTGGTCAAAGAGTCGGATAAACCGATTCGACAACGTTCGATGACCGATCGAATCGACCTCGTACTCACTCATCGGGTCTTTGGCCTGGTCATTTTTGTGGGGCTGATGTACTTGGTGTTTCAGTCGATCTATACCTTTGCACTGCCACTCATGAACGGCATTTTGGCCTGTTTTGAATGGCTTAAAGGGGAGATAGGGCCACATCTCGCTGGTTATCCGGTCATCCAGTCGCTTGTGGTCGACGGCATCATCGGCGGAGTTGGGGGCATGCTGGTGTTCCTGCCCCAAATCCTCATCCTATTTCTGTTCATCGCAATTTTGGAGGGGACGGGTTATCTCTCTCGCGCCGCGTTCTTGATGGACCGTCTGTTCGGATGGTGTGGCCTCAATGGCAGGGCTTTTATTCCGCTTCTGTCCAGCTTCGCCTGTGCGATTCCGGGCATCATGGCTGCGCGCGTGATGCCGGACCGAAACAGCCGCTTGGCGACCATCCTCGTCGCGCCTCTCATGTCTTGCAGCGCACGTTTGCCTGTCTACCTATTGCTGATTGGGGCGTTCATCCAACCTCGTTACGGCGCGATGTGGGCGGGGTTTGCCCTCTTCGCAATGCATCTACTTGGTTTGTTCGTAGCTGTGCCGATCGTTTGGTTCTTGAATCGGAAAGTAATCAAGGGGAAGCGACTGCCATTTCTTTTGGAACTGCCACCCTATCAATGGCCCAAGTGGAGGGACGTTTGGATTGCGATGTACTTCCGCGGGAAGATCTTTGTGAAGACAGCGGGGACGATCATCGTTTTCATGTCGATCCTGATTTGGGGTCTATCCTATTTTCCCAGAATGTCGACTGAAGATCGCTCCTCACTGGCTAAGACCTACCTTGCTCAAAACCCGGGTGCAAAGAAAGACGACGTTAAGAAGCAGGTCGATCAAGCTCAACTCGCGAATTCCGTCCTCGGACGCTTCGGCAAGGCAATTGAACCGGCATTTATTCCTGCCGGATTCGACTGGCGCATCACTACGTCGATCCTATCCGCATTTCCCGCCCGAGAAACCGTGGTGCCTTCCTTAGGCATCATCTTTTCGTTGGGTGGCGATGTCGACGAAAAATCTCCTGACTTGCCAAAGGCCCTCCACGATGCCACTTGGCCAAATGGCAAGCCGCTGTTCACGCCATGGACTGCGGTCGGACTCATGGTTTTCTTCGCACTGTGCGCCCAGTGTATGGCAACGCTCGCTACTGTAAAAAGGGAGACCAACTCTTGGAAGTGGCCGCTGTTCATGTTTACTTACATGACCGTCCTGGCATACATCGCCGCCGTGCTCGTCCAGCAAATAGGCCACCTTTTTGGAAGCTAGGGTGAAGCGCTCGCTTAATGACTAACGGCAATGTAATTGAGTAAACACGCGGATGACAGCCGCGTAAACTAAAATGAGCGTTACTCCCTAATCGATTTAGAAGTCGAGCTCGCCAACCCGAACCAAAGCTCCCGCTAAGTCAAGTCGGCGGATCCAAAAGTCTCTGCGACCACCGCGAATATCCACATGAACCAGCAAGTCGTCCGTCTCATCGGAATTTCGGATGGAGGCATCTCCGAGATAAATGTGGTCTTGTCGTCTAACCAATAGGTCCGTAAGCTGGTGTCGCGGCACGGGGCCTTCTGTCGCAACCTTTCCGTCTGGCCCGCATAAACGTACAGCTAAGAGACCCTGGATAGCAGACGAAATCTCGATCTCGTATGCTGCCAAGGCTCCCGCTTCACTGTACAGAGCAATTTCACGCACGGCTAGATCTATTATGCCCTTATCCCCCGAGTTCTTAACGCGATCTAAAGGCAAGTTAATGAAATTTTGCGCAGTTTTTGACCTCATCGAAATGTCCTGCCAGGTTCAAACAACGACTTAAGGGCATGATGCCAACCAAGATGTCGCGTCACCCGAGTACCCATAAAATGTGACCACAAGAAAACGTGACATGCTAGAGACGAAATACGTGTGCAACATGATTCCATGAAAATGCCAGGATCATTCTCTAACACTGGTGCAACGATCACCCTGAAGAAATTCGTCGCCTTTTGCGTCATGATCCTGTCGGTTGTATCCATTTGCCGAGGAATGGGGCTCATTGGGGTACCAGCATTTTCCCTTAGCCTATTGCCGCTCATGAGCGACCGCTGAGGTGCGTCGAGAACAATCGCGAATCCTCCTTATTGATTGCTTGAGTAGAATCCAGACTCGGCGGGAGCTTGGCTCCCTATAGTCACTTTACAAAGTGGATTTCTACTATGTGACCCGCAACAAATAGAAACAGACACGAAAGGACCGGTTTGCTCTTGGCAGTCTCTCTTGCTTCCTCGAAGGTCTTTGCCACAATGTCTCCAGATAGTCCTGCAAGCAGCCCCATGTAGGTGGTTGCCTCATCGGCGTCTGGAAATGTAGCAAGCCCATCAAGCCGCTGCCCATCGGGTGCAGTAGCATTGTTGCATGCGTACTTGTCGCCCCCTACGGAAATTAAATAAAGCTTGTCGGGAAAGCCCCCAAAGCCTCCCAATTCGGACTCTTCGAGAATAATCCCGGCCGGACGATCTGAAATTAAGCTCATTGTCATCTTAGTTTAAGAAATAACGGACGTTTGCGACAACGACATTGCGTCGGCTAGCCAAGGCGCTTTTTAGTTGAGGGGTAAGGCTCTCGGAAAGAAGCCTCTGGTACCACTTGGTCGAAACTGCTTCAGCAACGACCACTGTAATCAACACGTTTGGGTTATCGCTCCTCAATTTGTCGACATACTCCAAAACCGGCGCAATAAGCGAGCGAAATGGCGATGGCAAGACGACCAGTGGGACATCCGAACTAATATGGGACCACTGTCGTTGGAGTTCTGGAAGGCTCTTCTCGTTAAGCGTCACATGAACCGCCTGGCAGTCGCCCTTTAGCATCGTTGCGTATTCGAGCGCCGAGGCGATCCCACGATGAACTCGCGGGACCAACAGCAATACCATATGGCCTTTAATGGGATGGGCTGGTTCTTCCGTAAGCTCCAACTGTCTTGCGACCGAGTCATATCGAATTTTGATTAATTTGAAGGCGCCATAGAAAATAGGTAGGAGCAGCAGCACCACCCATGCTCCTTCAGCGAACTTCGTGTACGCGATGATGAACAGCACAATCGCACAGAGAGTTGCCCCAACCGCGTTGATGACAATGCTGCGTCGCCAGCCAATTCCCTTGTCTTTCAGCCAATGGAATACCATGCCGATTTGCGACAGGGTGAACGCGGTGAATACGCCGATCGCGTATAGAGGAAGCAACAAGTCAAGCTGCCCCTTAAAGATGACAACGAGAGCGCCTGCCGCTGCCGCCAGTACCAGGATTCCGTTATGAAACACCAGCTTGTCCCCTTGACGGGCGAGGTAGCGGGGAAGATAGCCATCCCGAGCGATAAGACTGGTAAGGCGCGGGAAATCCGCAAAGGCGGTGTTCGCGGCAAGGATCAGGATAAGCGCCGTAAAGAGCTGGACAAGGTAGACCATCCAAGAATTTGGATTTCCAAACGCATAGACTGCGACCTGGTAGCAAACCGTCGTGTAGTTCTTATCGTCGTTAGGAAGCAATGAGAGATGCGGAATCTTCATCGCCAGCCAACTTATACCGATAAATAGTACGCTTAGCAGGAAAGCCATCCATCGCAGAACTTTGGCCGCATTGTTGGCTTCGGGAGCTTTGAACGCCTGGACGCCGTTACTGACTGCTTCAATACCAGTTAACGCCGTACAGCCAGCCGCGAAGGATCGCAAGACGATGAACATCAAAGCGTGGTTGCTTTCCTTTCCGGCCCATGGGGTCGGGTCCACCACCTGTGGCGCCCCGTGGCTCGTAAATGCCCGGAATGCGCCAAATGCGATCATAACAAGGATCGAAAAAACAAATCCGTAAGTTGGGAAGGCAAAAATGGCGCCTGATTCGCGAACCCCGCGAAGGTTTGCGAATGCGACCGCCGCAATGCAGAACAGCGATAGGGGAATAAGGTGTTGAAGAAGAGTCGGATAAAGTGCCGTAATCGCGAGAACACCTGCGGCTACAGAAACGGAAACCGTTAGAACGTAGTCGATTAGAAGGGCAGCTGCCGCGAACAAACCCGCAGTTTCGCCCAGATTGTCAGAAGCTACTATATAGGAGCCACCGCCCGATGGGTAGGCGTGAATCGTCTGTTGGTAAGAGAACGCGATAATGACGATCAAAACGACGATCGCGATCGATATCAGAATCTGGTGACTGAGGTAGCCAACGCTCCCAAGGATGAGCACGGCCATGATGGCTTCCGTGGCGTACGCAACGGAAGAAAGGGAGTCGGAACTGAATACCGGGAGGCCGAAGAACGGTGAGAGTCTCTCGTGATGGGCCTTGGAAGTTGGTATGGGGGCCCCAAGTAACACCCGGCGTAATCGGTTCATTACGCTTGGTTTTGGCGAGTTGTGCATTTTTCGTCAGAAGCCTATCTATAAAAGAACTGTAGGACTGCGACGCTGCATCCCAAAAAAAATGAATGAGTCCTACTGTTCCACTGTCGGCGATTCCGTCGCTACGACCAAGATATCAACCGTCTTCAATGCCTTGACCAATTCAGCTAACACCGCCGGCCGAAGGATCTCTTGAAGTCGATTTCTCTGCGGGTGCCCAATGATCAACTGTGTCACGTTGCGTTCGCGAGCAAACTCGATGAGCGTTGGGGCCAGTTCTCCCTTTAATGTGAACGTTTGAATTCCCAGCCGTTCCGCCAACTTGAAGTCGTCGGCTAAAATCTTGCGCTCTCGGTCACCGATCGGACCGTCTTCGACGTGGACGGCTAGGACCTCCCCATGCATGCGCTGACCCATTCGCCAACCTCGGCGGATTAATCTAAGGGCGCTGCGCGTAGAGCTAATGCAGATCATTACTCGGTCCTGGGCTGCCCAAGGTCTTTCGATCCGCTTGTCTTTGCGGTATTCGGCAAGATCCTCATCGACCCGGCTTGCAGCCTCGCGCATGGCGATCTCGCGGAGCGCATTAAGATTCCCCTCACGGAAAAAGCTCACCACCTCGGGAGTCACGCGGCTAACGTCGTAAACGTCACCGCGGTCGAGGCGATTGATCAGAGCGCGGGGGGTGAGGTCGATATACTCGACTTCCGTCGCGTCGCGAAGGATTTGGTCTGGAACCGTATCCTTGATTTTGATTCCAGTTATATCCGAGATGTTGTCATTAAGACTCTCAAGATGATGAACGTTGACGGTGGAGAGAACTCCAATTCCGGCATCGAGCAGAACTTGAACGTCTTGCCATCGCTTTTCTCGGTCCGAGCCAACTGCATTGGTGTGCTGTAAGTCGTCAACCAAGACCACGCCTGGCTTGCGCTTGATGATCGCGTCGACGTCGAGTTCTGGAGTTCCATTGACGATCTTTGGAGGGATCGGTTCGATCCCTACCACGAGTTCCTTGACTGGGCCTCGATTTTGGGACTCGATGATTCCGGCAACAACGTCCTGGCCTCGTTTGCTGCGTCGATGGGCTTCCTCAAGCATTGCATGGGTTTTCCCCACGCCGGGCGCGTAGCTCAGGAATATCTTATGTTTTCCGCCCCGTTGGGGGATTTTTGTTTGACTATCGGGCATTGTCTTCAGCTAGGCTGACAGTTAGGACAGAATCCAGCCAGCGGGTAAGGGTACTCGATAGATCCTCAATCCGCACGACTTTTTCCGCCGGAACTTCAGCGTTTTGCCACAGATAGTTTGCCAGCGATTCCTCACACATTGCTTGCCAAAAGCGTCCTTCTCCCGGCACATTGTCAGAATCTACGTATGCTTTCACTAGTTCCATGACATATGCTGGTAATTCCACGTGGATCTTTTGGGCCGCCGTCCCCGCGTGATTCACGTCAAATACGCAAGTTATATCTCCTGTGCCTTCTTCTACGATCTGGTGGTCCAGCTCAAAACTAAAGCCGTTGATCGTGGTCCGGGTGAATTCTCGGCACACCATCCCGACGGGCACGGCAGACATGCGGTGGACCGGCCGTTCCAGCACAGTGCTGATCGTACTGCGAAGAATTTCGGCCGTGAACGGTTTGCGCAAGAAGTCGGATGCTCCTGCCTGGATCGCTTCGAGCGCTAAGTCGATAGTCCCAAAAGCAGTAATCAGGATCAACCGGGTGTCATTTTTCCGCTTGAGGATCTCGCGCTGTACGTCAATACCGGCCATGCCCGGCATTCTTTGGTCAAGCAAGACAAGGTCCCAATTGGTTCCGTCGCCAAATTTGACCAGGCCCTGAACACCGTCGGCTGCAACGTCGACCTCATAGCCAACATGCTCCAAGACCAATTTGATCATGGTCCGGATATTCGTCTCGTCATCTATCAGTAGAATTCTTACGCTCAAACTTTAATTTCCTTCTTGACCGGCATGTTCATTATTGGAAGGGTGAACCTAAAACTACTGCCTTTTCCTACCTGGCTCTCAACAGTCATTTCACCACCATGCGCTTTCACGATGCCGTTAGCGATGGAGAGACCGAGGCCTGCGCCACCTTGGGTCGCTCCCGGAACTTGCACAAACCGTTCGAAAACTCGCTTCCGATATTCCTCAGGAATACCTTCTCCAGAGTCTTCGACGGCAAAGGTTACAACATTATCGGATGCCTCTGCATGGACCTTTACCACTCCACCCGCCGGTGTGTGCCTAATGGCGTTGCTGATCAGGTTGATCAGTACTCTGCAAATCTGGGCCCGATCAGCCTGAATCAAAATGCCATCTTCAGGCGTCACAAGTTCAAGTCGAACCCCCTTCTTTTGGGCTTGTACCTTGAGGTTCTCGACCGGATAGGTCATGAGGTCTTTTGCTGTAACCGGGTCGAATCGGGGATGAGACATCCCTGCTTCTAGTTTCGTCACATCGAGTAGGTCTCGCATCAACTTTTCCAGTCGATTCAAATCTTGCTGCTGGGCATCGATCACCTGGATCTGAGCCTCAGTCAGAGGACCCGCTGCCCCCTCACGCAATAGTTCTGCCGACAAGATCAGCGAAGTCACCGGCGTCCGCAACTCGTGGGATGCCACCCCGATGAACTCGTTCTTCATCTTGTCGAGAACCTTTAGGTAGGTTATGTCCTCAAGGACTGTCACGCTTCCAACAAGGTTCCCATCGTCTCCATTCATGGGTGATACTCGCAGTCGGTAGGTCTTATGATCGTCTCCCACTTTGATCTGAACTTGTGAGCTTTCGTCTTCACTTGCCGAAACCTGTTGATCGCTTATCGCATTTTCTATTGCTGCCAATATCCGCCTATCAAAGATGTGGTCTGCCACTGGTTTGCGAGGCGATTCCGGTACTGGCCCAAAGAGCGTTTCGGCTGCCTTATTTAATCGAATGATCCGTCGATGCGCATCCGTGATGATCAGCGGGTCATAGAGCGATTCCAGAGCCGCTTCCGAGATTCTCTCCAATCGCTGCATCTTTCTGACTTCGCCCTTTCGAACCTCTGCCAGTTTTGCCGCCATTACGTTAAAGCTGTCCGCCAGGGCGCCGATTTCATCGTTTCTTGGTTTCAGGACGTGTTGGGAGAGATCTCCTTCCGCTATGCGCTCAGCGTGCCTCGCGAGGGCTGCCAGCGGTGTAAGAATTCGTCGAATCATCGTCGCTGCAATAAACGCCGCCAGAGCCATTGACGAGATCGTGATGCTTACGCTCTTCCAAAAAGCAGTTTCGGCCGTGTTTCTTGCCTGGTCGTTATCCTGCTGAATCGCGATCCGGCTGGCAGTCAAGAGTTTCTGGCTCAGCAAGCGCATTTTTTGGAGTTCGGGTCGTAAGTTGAACTTGAACATTCGAGAGGCGCCCGGTTGTGCCGATTGTCCGCTGCCAACGAATATCGCCGATGCCTGGGCCTTCGTTTGGGAATAGGCCTGGCTAAGGTCGTCGATAATTCGTCTCTGGCTTGGCTTCGATACCGTCTTCGAAGCTGCTTGCAGAGATTTCTCAAAGTCCTTGGTCGATCGCGTATAGGTAATTCTTGCTTCCTCATAGTCCGCATTAGACAGAAGTGCGAATGCCGTTTCCTGTTCTTGAAGGGCAGCATTCATCTCTTGCGCGGCCAGGATCGTGCGGAAGTTGCCCTGCAGTACCCGGTCTACGGATTGAATGATCGTGAAAAACGTAATGCTCGCTCCGCTCATCACGAAGCCCATAAGGAGAACGAGAATCAGATGGCTTAAAATCAACTGGCTTCGCAGACTGCGCATATAGTCCATTGTGCGTCAACGTGCCTATACTCGAAGAATGTCGGGTGACCTACTGAGTTACGAAAGCGCGATCTCCGAGATCCGGAAGCGAGCCACGTGCCTGAATCGGGTGCAGCAGAAACCGATAATCGATGCGCTCGGTTTTGCGATTGCTGAACGGATTGTCGCTACCGATGCCAACCCGCGATTCGACAACAGTGCGGTGGATGGCTATGCAATTGGGCATGCCGAAAATGCAAATGCCGGTGTCAAATTACGCTTGGGCGGATCGGTTGCGGCCGGTGAAACCACTCTCGGCGCGATTGACCAAGGTACCGCAGTTCGGATACTCACCGGCGCTCCAACACCTTCGAATTCTTTCGGAATTGCGATGCAGGAAGACGTCGAAGTTGTGGATGGCGCCGTGATCCTCTTGGAATCGATTCGCCAAGGCAGCTACATTCGTTCAAAGGGCTCAGACTTCTTAGAAGGTCAAGAGTTGGTGGCTACAGGAGCGGTCATCGATCCAGGAGTCGCCGCACTGCTCGCATTTGTGGGGCGGACCGAGGTCCAAGTCTTTACTCCGCCGGTTTTGACGGTTGTGACAACCGGCGACGAACTCGTGGCTCCATCGGATCATCCAACCGGGAGCCAAATTCGGGATACCAACTCGGTAATGCTGGCGCTCCAGGGACGAAGTGCCACCATGGCCCATCCACGAACCTTGCGTGTGGACGACCGAAGAGAACATTTGTCTGAAGCGCTTAAGGACGCCTCGAAAACCAATGATGTCATTCTCGTTGCTGGCGGAGCGTCGGTTGGAGATAGAGACTATTTGGGCCCGTGCATGGCCGATTTGGGTGAAGTCTTCTTCCATGGCGTCTCGATTAGACCAGGGAAACCGGTCCTCTTCGGACAGATCGGAGATTGTTTCGTCTTCGGACTGCCCGGAAACCCATCCAGCGCATTTGTTTGCTTCGAGATCTTTGTGCGAGAGGCGCTGCACGCCCTCGCTGGTTGGAACCATCCGGGACGAGCATGGTTGAACATCCCGGTCAGTTTCTCGCATAAGGCTGCCGGTAGGGACGATTTTGTGCGGGTCCTTTACGAATCCGGAACTGCCGTCGTCAACAAAGAGCAAGGTTCTTTCGGGATTTCGTCCCTCGCCTCCGTCCAAGCCCTCGCCCGGTTCCCAGCCGAAATCGATACCGAGCCCGGATATTCTTGTCCAGTCATCATGCTAACTGGATAAGTCAGCGATAGGGAGAGGACGGTTCGGCTTGGACGCCGACAATCTGGGTGAGATAACTTCAAACGTGGACAAGAAACCGCCATTCTGAAGGAGCTAGGAGGGTGGGAAGGGTGATGAGGGGTCAAACAACCGTCTCGGATATCTCATTCCAACAACTGATCGCATGGAAGCCCGTCGGTAGTGCCCTACAGAGTAAACTGCCGGTAGAGATGCGTTTAATCTGGATTACCGCTCCTGCTGGTTTGGCCTTTGCTTGCATTGGCTTATGCTTCATGCGGTTGGCAGGCGCACCCCAGTATTCGACTTCTGATATTAAGATCGACGAACCAAGGCACCTCATCACGGAGCAGATGCTCGCCGAGACGGCGGCCCTAACTCAGAAACAAGAGCCTACGATCGTCACATCAGACGTTACGGGCCAGAAAATTACCTTGGGTGATAGGAATGCGCCTCGACCCCAATATGTCTATTTTGTTGTGGACGGCTGCCCATGCAGCTACGATGCGGAGCCACTGTTTCACGACCTCTATAAACAGTTTCAGGGGAAAATCGATTTCGTAAGCGTTACCAATGCCAATCCGACCAAGGCCAAAGCCTGGTTCGCGGAACTAGGCGTTCCCTATCCGGTCGTCTCCGATGACAAGGAGGACATCATCCATGCCTACGAAGCGAAGGCTGCGATTTATAGTGTGCTGATTACTAAGGATGGGCATGTTGCCAAAATGTGGCCCGGATATTCCGTCGACATTCTAAAGGATATCAACTCAACGATGGCAAGGCTGGCAGGAGTCCCTGAGAAGCCATTTGACACGAAATATGCTCCCGTGAAAAAAGCTACCGGCTGTGCCTTCAGCGACCCGAATTTCAAGTAAGGTCATCGCAGCCACCGGCTGACCGTGCGTCCCGTGAAAGTCTTGGGCGAAAAGATCGGTGACACTCAGTCATAGAAACTACGTACCCAACTGAAATGTGCTGGGCGTGAACCTCTCCATTCTCCTGCCTTAGGCTTAAGCGAACATTAGAGCTGCGGAGGTTGCGAACGGAGTGCGGGTACTGGTGGAATCAATCACATGCCCTCCAACAAACGAACGGGCAACGCTGAGGCGATGGGGGAGCGAGATTTAAGGCCATTGCTCCAAAACTTTCTGTTTAGAGATCAACCGCGACGCTGGGTTATGAGCGACAATGGCCCTATGTGGCGGATCATGTTCTTTATTGCCTGTTCGGCTCTCGTCGCGCTGTCTGGCGCAAACACTCCCATCGCACGCCAAGGAAAACCCCTCATCTCGATTGTGACGTCAGTGAACGCCACCCCATCAGAGGTCCAAGCAGCGCACGAACTGAGAGACTCGCTGTCTCAGATCACGGGCGCTAATATTCCCTTGTTCGAGAAGGCAACCGGTGCTTCTCCGAACTCGATCATTGTGGGACAGGGGGATCTGGCAAGCAAGCACCTACCAGAGGTGGCTTGGAACCAGTTGGGAGAGGAGCAAACATTGATCCGTAAGAAGGGGGCGTTTCTCATCGTAGCGGGAGGCCGAACTCGTGGGACCCTTTACGCGGTAAATCACATTCTGTACAAATTGGGCGTGCGCTGGTGGGCGCCATGGGCAACGGATATGCCGCAAATCACGAACCTATCGTTACCAAATGTGGATGAGAGTGAGTCCCCGGCTTTCGAGTCTCGTGATCCCTATTGGTTCCATTCCTTTGATGCCGATTGGGCGGTACACAATTATGACAACGGGGCGAACACCCGAGTTGACGAAGCCCATGGAGGCAAGATCCAATACGCGGGATTTGTTCACACTTACTATGCGCTTGTGCCGCCTGAGAAGTTGTTTGCAACCCATCCCGAATGGTTCAGCCTTATCGACGGTAAGCGAACCACGGAAAACGCCCAGCTCTGTACAACGAATCAGGCATTAAGAAACTACGTGGTCGAGCAAGTCAAGGACATCCTCCGGAAGAACCCAAACGTAAGGATCGTCTCTGTCTCCCAGAACGACTGCTTTCACCCCTGTCAGTGCGATAACTGCCGCGCATTGGTTAAGAGGGAGGGTTCAGAGTCGGCGTTGGTACTTGACTTGGCAAACTTCGTTGCAGAGAAAATCGGAAGCGAATTTCCAAACGTGGCGATCGATACCCTCGCTTATCAGTGGTCTCGACACGCACCCACGACGATGCGTCCTCGCTCAAACGTGATCGTCCGACTTTGCAGTATTGAATGCAATTTTGCCTTCCCACTGGATGGAAAGCCCAATGACGCTTTTGCCAAGGATGTCTCTGACTGGAGCAAGTTGACCAATAGACTCTACATTTGGGATTATTGCACCGACTTCGCCAACTACATTGAGCCTCAGCCAGACTACTTCACCTTCGGAAGATCGATGAAATTCCTGTCCGAGCATGGGGCAAAGGGCATTTTTGAAGAGGGAGCTTATCAATCGACCGGCGCCGATATGGCGGAACTAAAGGCATGGGTTTTGGGGCAACTTCTATGGAACCCGAAGCTCAATAACGAAACGCTTGTGAACGAATTCGTGAGCGGTTATTACGGCAAGGCATCCGGACCTATTCTCGAGTATTTGAAGTATATGCAGACCCAAGCTCAGTCTTGGAAGCTTGGCTTTGCGTCCCCCGTATCGGCGACCTTCCTGGGTTATGAAACAATGGTCAAGGCAGAGAAGCTTTGGGAGCAGGCAGAGTCACTCGTTTCATCCGATCCGTCCAAGCTCTGGCGCGTAAAGCAAGGGCACCTGTCCGTTCAATATGTCTACCTATGCCGCTGGGCTGAGTTCCAGGCTGAGGCCAAGAAGCGCGGAGACCAGTGGCTGGTAAATCCCTCTCGAAAAACCTTCGCCGCAGACTGGCTCCAGACAGCAACCTCCAAAGGTCCAACCGGATGGACTCCTATGACTGCGGTAAGCGAAGGAGGCTCCACGCCCCAGCAATTCGTAGCCCAATTCGAAAAAGACTGACTCCAGACCGGTAACTCCAGCTTTTTCGGTCGCAAAAAACTCAATAAACGACTATCCAAGGCGCCGCTTTCCGAATCAGGATTCTTGGGAAGAGAAAGCATGAGCAAGATGGCCTGGGAATGTCGAAGAGAAACCGAACTCGTGATGAATGCTCGAGAAGGGAACTTTGAGGCGTTTGACGCGCTTGTGGCACGTTACCGGCCCGGCGCGGTATTGATGGCTCGCCAGATTGTGAATTCGCGTGAGCAGGCAGAAGATGCGGTTCAGGAGTCGTTCTTTTCAGCATATAAGGCGCTTCCTCAATTGGCCGATCCAGGGTTATTTGCCCATTGGCTTGGCGCAATCGTTCGGCACCGATCCAGACGATTGGCGAGTGGAGATCGAAGGGGCAACCTTCCTTTGGATGACTTGATCCTGGCCCACGTGCCATCGATCTCGTTCGAAGTTGAATCGAGAGCGAGAAGCGACGCCGTCCGATGCGCGGTTGCCGGCCTACCGGATGAGATTCGAACGGTGGTTCACCTTTACTATCTCGACGATTGGAAAGTTGCCACGATCGCCGAGTTTTTGGGGCAACCGGTAACGACGGTAAAGTGGCGCTTACATACCGGTCGAATGCAACTCCGCAAAGTGCTTTCCCTTGAAATGGAGGAATCAAATGGATCAGGAAAATGACATTGAGTCGTGTAAAAGACTATTGAACGAAATCGCCGACCTGTGCGACCACGCGAGCCTAACCGGAAGTCTGAGTTCCGGCGCCAAGCGAACGGCACAGAGATATAACACCGTCCTGGCGCACCTGGTTAACGGAGGCAGCGTACCAAGCGGTCTGTTCACCGAGGTACCCGAAGACTCGGATTTCGGTGAAATAGGAGTCGAGGCAAGAATGCTCGCCTCCTATTTTAAGAGCAATAAATTTAAAGATAAAGGGAGAGATCGTGACAGGGACGATCACGAACGAAGCGTGCTGATGAGGCTTGCGCCGTTCGTGCGCCAAGAAGAGCTCGGCATGCTCGTCCGTGAACAAAGAGGAAAGGGCGCCCCTCTGGACATGGAAACGCTTACCCATCTTGCACCCTTCCTTGGGCAAGATATCCTGAGCGAGTTATTGCGCGAGCACCTTTCAAAACCTGCGCCTCCTGAGTCGCCTAGGTCGCCTGCGCCGCCCCAACCGACACCGAGCCCAGCACCCGTTCAAGTTCCTGCGCCGACCCTCGTCCAAACTGCCGACCTCACGTTGCAACCGGTCTCCACGGCAAGCGACAGTCTCGAAGATTTGCTGAACCTTCTCAAGAGTCCCTACCTTTCCGACGAGGAGCGTACAAACCTCGTGGATCAGGTTAAAGCATTGTCCAGGTAGGGGGTGGAAGCACCCCGTCTGCAATGAACAGCGCGATGGGCTCTTGACTTTCCTGCGATAACGAACACAATGAAAGGAAAGCCAAGAGCCCTTTCAATCGCTGTCTGAAGGGCGAGGCTATTTGTGGAACACGTGGAAGAATGCGACCCATTCTCCACTCCCGCCGTCCTTATCACACACTCCGTCCGGCCCTTTGCCGCCTCTCTTGGAGTTGAGCCCTGATTGTTGACTTACACCTCTCGCTCGGACATGGGATAATTAGCGTGCGCTAACGACATGCCCATTCGAAGACGCGGGGAAGAATCAACAAGCAATGATTTTGGCTACTCTTGTTTTAATCGCCGCCATAAGGCAGGCATCTTTGCCGATTATCTACTTTGTGAGGGACGACTCGATTTACAAGAGCGTTAGTGGGCGAGAAACCAAGATTCTCACTCATGCCGTAGGTCCGGCGCTTTCCCCAGATGGAAAGCGGCTCGCGTTTCTGCGGGACGGAAATCTGAATGTTCTGGATTTCGAAGAAGGGGACACCAAGCGCTTCACCGCATTCCCGGATAAGGCGGAGGACGACACTTTTCGAGACACGTTTCCGTCTTGGGATCCGACTTCGAAGTATGTGATTTTTTCGCACCTGGATCAATACACGATTGCTCGGAAAGGACCGGCGGTGGCCCCTATGTTTGGCTCCGAACACTTAACACGGTCGATTTGGAATGTCTATTGGTGTTGGGCGGACAAGGCCTATCGTGCCAAGAGTGATCTCAGCCTCTTTCTAGGCAATGAGACGAGTGGCCTTTCGCAACAGGCAGTCGTTTCTTCGATGGCAGCCGCGTTTTCACCGGATGGAAAACGAGTTGCATTTTGCCGAAATGGCGATCTTTGGATGGCCGAGATAGACCTGAGCTCGATTCACAATATCGCCAAAATCGGGTCGTGGGACGAGGCCAGAATTTCCGCGTCCGCAATACTGGAGGGCGGAACTCGCGGTTCAAACGAAACGAATTCGATTTTCCGAGTGTCATGGGCTCCAGACGGGCGGTACTTGGCAATATCTTCCGACCGCTACGGCGCTTCCGGAGGCGCCGATATCCAGATCGTTCGCGCCGATAAGCCTACTGATATCGTCATATCTTTTCCCGGATGGGATGCCACGTTTCTTGATGGCGGCCATATCTTATACGTGAAGCCATATGCGGACTCCGAGAACATCTGGGAATACACGATCGACACAAAGGATGAGAAGATCCTGATCCCTCACGCTTCCGAGCCAGCGGTCGGTCGCCGATGACGTCTTGGGATCGTACGAAGGGCCGACCCGAGCCCATCCACAAGCTGAACCTGATTAGAGAAGTCGAGAATCACGAACCGCTTGTGGATGTTCGAGAATTCAGCCCATCGCTGAAGATCATCCGACCCCAAGTCATTCCCTTCGTCCGCTTGAAGGTCGCCTTGATGTGCGAGGAAGCGGCGCGAAGCCTCCCTGAAGGCTACTTTTTGGGACTTGTGGAAGGTTGGAGGCCGATAGAACGCCAACAGCGCATATACGATCATATGTGGAAGTGCGCTAAAGCAGTTTTTCCAGAGCGGAACCACGCCTCTCTACGGCGAACAGTATGCCGGTTCGTAGCGCCAACCGATCAGAAAGCTCCTCCGGGCCATTGCACGGGTGCGGCGGTTGATGTGTGGCTAGTCGACAAAGAAGGCGAGACGATCGACGTCAACTCACCCTTCGACAGGTTTAGAGCTGCCCCGACTTACAGTTTCGGCCTGACCGATGAGGCCAAGCGAAACCGATCGATTTTGGTGGACGCAATGCTCTCAGTCGGCTTCTCCAATTGCCGCGACGAGTGGTGGCACTATAGTTTTGGCGATGCGGGTTGGGCAGTTCGAACGGATGAGCCGGAGTGCTGTTACGGCTTGGCCGAATTGGATATTTCGCGATATGAGGAGTTGGAGAGGATCTGGATTGAGGCGTCTAAGGACCGCCCGAACCCCTTCCTTTCCGGCCTCTAGATTGCTGTTTGGTCGGTATCATCTGGAAGTTCATCGGATCTGGCGGGACAACTCCACCCGGCTGAAACGGATCGGGGGTGACCAAAATCGCGTCAATCGCGATTTCCGCATTGCCAGGTGAGTCGACTTGGATTCTAACCTTGCTCAAGTTGCCAGCAAATCGTGTCGTTCCGAGCTTATACCAACCAAAACCCGACCCGTACAAGCTGACCGGATCACCCGTTAGATGCATGACCTGACCGCCTGCCGCAACCGAAATGTCCCCTCTTCGCTCGAGCGGCACTTTCGCCGCAATCCATAAGTCCTGGTCCGCTCTCGTCTTTACCGGAACCTGGTATTCGGCATAGAAGCCGGCCGTAGTGGGAGGGATAAGCGTCCTTAACGCAAGTACCTCGCCGCCGGAACAGCCAGGAATTGTTAAAACTTCACTGAAATTCGTATCGGCCGCGCGCTCTCCCTCAATCCAGCAGTATGGAGCGACTCGACTGACAAGCCGCCAATAAACCTTGCGCAACTGGTCAAAACTGCCTCCCGGGTTTCGGTCGAATGCCGAAATCAGGTCGTGGGACGACATTTGCTCCTCACCGATTTCTTGGTGGCTTCGTTGGCTGACCGCAATCATGGTTGTAATGCGGGCAACCGTCTCAACGAAAGCCGCTTCGGGCACGGGGAGTTCGTCGGTTCCGGTGATGAGCAGAGGAACTTCGGTCAGAGAAATCTCTACCCCACCCTTCGCAAACTTGGGCTCTGGACTGGAGCCGTCCAGCGTCTGGAATTTTGCCGTCTTGGGGTTCGTCATCCGGATCCGATATCGACCAGGCTTTCGTGCCCACAACGCGACCGTTCCATTGTCCAGCTTTAAGCGATAGGCGTAAAACATGGATCCCAGGTCGAGGCGATCACCGTCGGCAGGGCATGGCAGCCACCAGTGTCCTCCGGGCAAACGCTGCGGAACCGCTGGGTTGTAGGCGTTCTCAGGGAAGAAGACCGGAAGCGGAGAACTTGTAGATTGGCTCGTATCCGTGCTCCGTTTGGACGCTTCGGCGGCTACTGCTTTGACCAGCGCGGGCGTGTCGGCGTGAACGAAGATGCCTTTTGCACCTAGAGAATCCAAAAGGTCCATGACAGAAGGCAGTTGGGCAGGTCCGTCCGAAGCTGACCCGATTTCCAGGTCCGTCGTCACGAGCCACCCTCGGGTAGTCCATCTCAAAATACTGCTGGTAGCGCGGCTTCCCGAATCGGCAAGCACGCTTTGCGTCGTCCCCGATGCGCGCATGCCGATACCATCAACCGAAGGTCTCCTCGCTTCGTATGGTGCTGCCCAACCTAACCAGTCCTGAATAACTGGAACATCCGCAACCCCACGGACGTCTGGAACAAGCCGACTAAAGCGTCTGTCCCCGGCTTCGTTGATGACGGACGAGATATCTTCCCACGCCTTACTCCGTTTGTTGTCGCAGGTATAGAGTTTGTTCGTGGTGGGGTCCAGCATGGCGCCGACGCCGCGACTCTGGGTCCAGAGGGGAATCAACCGGGCAAACTGGTCGAATGTGGCGATCATCTTTTTCTGATCGTCCAAGACGGCGAGTTCCGAAGAACTGATCGACCAAGTCTTCATCAGCGTTTCGACACTCTTATATTTCTCTTCCAAGTAGTTTCGAAATTCCATCCTGAAATAGGGGCTGGTGGGCACGAACGTGGGTTGCCTCCCCGGCAACGCCAGACTGCGTCCCATCGGGTTGACGATCCCCCGCAGCCCGACTCCAGGGGCATGTCGCTTTAGCGAGCCGAGCAACGTGTCCCGTTCTGAATCCAGATCTTCCCAAAAATCGGGCTGTTCCAGGCTGGTCATCTCGGGGTAAATCAATAGAACATGGTCCACTTCCGCGCCAGGTTTTGCGTCGTAGAGGAGCATTCCCTTGACTATTGGAACTCGCTCGGACGTGACAATCTGGCCATCTGCCTTGTTTGCCAACACAACCAATGCGCTTGTTGCGCCGGGAATCTCGACGCTAACGGTCTGAGCCTTGGTGAGACCGGTGATGCGGTAGCCTTGGGGCTCGACCGCAAAACCCTTAGCCATCGGCGCCAACGAGTCGACACGGATGAGGAACCGCATCTTGGCCTTGTTCAATGATGCAAAGACTTCGTCCCACCCAACTCCGCTTGCGGGCAAGTCAACGATTACGTCAGAAATTCCAGCCGCCTTGGCAGCCTCGACGGCGGCAACCGTTCCGTCAATTCGGATTCCGATCGGCAGATACGGCTGTCCGGCCCAAATAAGGGTTTGGTGGTCGTTGATCGTCCAAGGAGTGGCACTACCGTCTGCAGGTTTGTAAGTACCATCCCGACGTTGGGCATAACATAGCCCAGTCAGAAGAACTAACGCGACGGCGAGAATAGGTCTTCGCACGCAGGGAAGACTACCTTAGCACCTCAAGACGTTCGTGGGCGCCTCTTCAAAAAATGCCTATTGAATTGAAGGTATTGGTGGTCTCTACGCCAACTCCCATCCGGGGCCTGTAGAAACGGCAACCAAAACGCGGACGGTCGAGCGGTGGTAACCTTATGGGGTGGGATTGGAAATCAACAGCCTAGAAAATCAATGCATTAATGCAATTCGTGGATTGGCCATCGATGCCGTACAAAAAGCGAACAGTGGGCACCCAGGGTTGCCTATGGGCGCCGCGCCGTTTGCCTACACGCTCTGGACCAAGTTCTTAAGGCACAACCCGAAGAATCCCCATTGGTTTAATCGAGACCGCTTCATCCTTTCAGCTGGACATGGATCGATGCTTCTCTACTCTCTGTTGTATCTGACCGGCTACGACCTGTCGATCGACGACTTAAAGCAGTTCCGCCAACTGCATAGCCGAACTCCTGGTCATCCCGAGAATGTCGAAACAGCCGGGGTTGAGATGGCGACGGGGCCCTTGGGCCAAGGGTTTGCGCACGGCGTCGGTTTTGCTTTGGCCGAGGATTGGCTCAGCGCGAACTTCAACAAGCCCGGCCATGACATCGTCGACCACTTCACTTATGTGATTGCTTCGGATGGCGACATGATGGAAGGTCTTTCTAATGAGGCAGCTTCGCTCGCCGGACACCTACATCTGGGTAAGTTGATTGTCCTTTACGACGATAATGAGATCTCGCTGGATGGACCAACGACGCTGTCTTTCACTGAAAATGTCGGCGGCCGGTTTGAGGCGCTCGGATGGCACGTCCAAAGAATTGATGGGATGAACGTCTCTGCCGTCGAAGCAGCGATTAAAGAGGCCCAGCATGTAAACGACAAGCCTTCTCTCATCGCCTGCAAAACGATCATCGGGTTCGGCAGTCCGAACAAGGCGGGCAGTTCGAAGTCTCATGGTTCGGCGCTTGGACCGGATGAGGTGAAGCTTACTAAAGAGGCTCTGGGAATTCCTCTCGAGCCAGATTTTTATGTTTCGGACGAAGCCCTCGCCGAGTACCGAAAAGCGATTGACCATGGAGCAAGCCTGGATGCCAAGTGGGAGAAGGCCTTTGCCGATTATGCGGCCGCGTTCCCTGAGTTGGCAGAGACGCTGAAGAAGTCCATTGAGGGAGACTTTACGAATACTTGGGTTGAGGCACTCCCAACATTCAATCAGCCCATATCCACCCGTAAGGCCAGCAACGCAGTCATCAATGCCGTCGCTCCAAACCACCCCGTATTCGTCGGAGGTAGCGCCGACCTCTCGGAAAGCACGTTGACGACCCAAAAGCAGTCGGGCGAGTTCGATTGGAGCGACCACCGAGGGCGCAACTTCATGTTCGGAGTCCGAGAGCATGCAATGGTGGCGGCCGTCAATGGAATGACGCTTCACGGTGGCGTCCAAGCTTATGGCGGCACCTTTTTTGTTTTCTCGGATTATTGCCGCCCGTCGATTCGGCTTGCCGCCATTATGCAGTGCCCTTCGATAGTCGTCTTTACCCATGACTCGGTGGGCTTAGGCGAAGATGGTCCCACCCATCAGCCAATTGAACACCTGACCGCCCTCCGAGCCGTACCGAACCTCAACGTGTTTCGACCGGCTGATGGCAACGAAACCGCGGTTGGTTGGAAGGTGGCTTTGGAGTCGAAAAAGACCCCGACGTTACTGGTACTCACAAGGCAGGACTTGCCGCCACTCACCTCGGCGGACGTCACCGCTCATCCGGCGGAAAAGGGCGCCTATGTCCTTGCCGAAGCCACCGGCGGGGTTCCGAAGCTGATCCTGGTCGGAACTGGAAGCGAAGTGCAACTCTGCACGGGCGCTCGTGAGAAGCTTGAAGCGGAGGGAATCCCCACGTCGGTCGTCAGCATGCCCAGTTGGCACCTGTTTGAGAAGCAGAGTGACGAATATAAGGCGAGCGTTTTCCCAAAGGGAGTGAAGCGAGTTTCGGTGGAAGCCGGCGCCACGTTGGCCTGGCCCAGATATTCCGACGCCCAAATTGGAATCGATCGTTTCGGCTTGTCTGCCCCCGCGAAGCAGATCTTCCAAGAACTGGGGCTAACCGTCGATCATGTCGTCGAAGTCGCGCGCGAACTGCTTTAGGTCAGTTCCAAAGGGTCTTATCTACCTACTGGACAAGACCCCTAGTGAATGCCCAGACTCCAAGGGCGGTGCCATATCTTATGATGCAGCACCGAACTGGTGAGTCCGTCTACCTTTAGGGTTTCTCGGCGCACCCGCTGGTGCTGCTTTTGATCGCAGCATCAAGAATTCTGCAGGCATCGGCGGCAATCTGGGGATCTCGAATGCCCTCCGGTTGCTTGCCGTTGGTGACGCAATCCATGAAGTAAATAGCGGGATTCGAGAATTCCAACGCTGGCGACTCGACATCTTCCGCGTCTTTACCCGGTAGATGCTTCTTAATCTGGGATCCATAGACGGCTAAGGTTCCCGTCTTGCCGTGAATGACTGGGTTCGCGCTATGGTCGAATGCGGCGGTCGCCCACGTGCCCTCGATGGAAACGCTCATTTTCGGATACTTGAGCGTAATGAGCGCGTGATCGTCCGAAACCTCGTAATCCTTCGTGAAATTCCCTCGAACGCAGTAGACCGTCTCCGGGAGTCCGAAATAGTAGCGCGCGAGGACCGCGCCATAAGAGCAAAAGTCCGCGATCGCTCCCCCGCCGTTGAGTTTCTCGTCATAGAGCCAGCCAACAAAATACTCGTCGCAGCCAATTTCTTTTGGGCCGCTATGACCATTACGGAATCGCATATGGAATGGATGCCCGATCACATCTGCGTCAAGCTGATTCTTGACTTCATATACCCAAGGATTCCACGCCAAAGGCCAATTGATCATCAAGGTCTTTCCGCTTGCGCGTTGAGCATCCAGCATTCGGTCGGCGTCAGCCGCGTTGGCCGCCATCGCCTTCTCGACCAGACAGGGAATACCCAGCTTGAGTGCCTCGACGACGATCTCGGACGATTCTACGTTGTTACTGGTCACTAGAAGCGCGTCAAACTTCTCGTTCGCCAGCATCTCCCGCCAACTCTCATAGCTCTTGTCAAAGTCAAGCATCGACTTCTCCAGCAAAGGCGTCTCGTCCGCGACTGCCACAAGCCGCGCGTTCGGAACTTTCTTCCAAGCCTCAATCAATCCCCAAACATGACCATGCGTCAATCCTGCGACGCCGACCCTAATTTCATCTGCCATGACCGAACGATACCCATACTGGCCGGGTGAAAGGGGGCTCGAATGTGGTCGAAGGTAGAGGTTTTGAGAACATTCGTATGCGCGCCATTGCGACCCAAATCGGAAAGTAATTTAGCATGATCATCACGAACTCGCCGTGCTGAGGTCCAAGGATTCTGGCGTCCTCTACCCGTCGACTTGGTCGGAGAACACCATTGCACGAAACTCCTGGACCCATCACCTTTGACAACCCTGGTCTCCGACAACCTGTAGGCGGCAAGCCAATGGATTTGGGAACGGAATTGGGGATTGCTGTGCTTCGTTCGACCCTTCTGTTCTCGGCGGTTACTAACGCGGTCGTTGTACCTCCGGGCAGCGGCGACCTGGGCTGATCTCTTCGATTTGTTTCGGTACCGCGACAGGATCCTTCAAGAACAGCCTCCAATTCCGATCCGATCACCGTTCCCCCTCTCCGCTCCTCCAAATCTCCATGCTCCAAGCCGCTTTTTCCTGTCTTTCGGTTCGGAACCGGGTATCCTTTTCCACTGCTGGCCGGGGTGGCGGAATGGTAGACGCGGTGGTCTCAAACACCATTGGGGTTAAACCCGTGCGGGTTCGAGTCCCGCCCCCGGCACCAGGCACATGGGTCTAACTAGGAGACTTTTCCACCCATCGTTTTGATGGCGTCTTTCACGGCATCGACACAGCCATCCAATTCTGAGTCGGCATTTTCGAGCTGCGATTTCTCCGGTTCGGGGGGCTTGCTGTCGAGCAACTTATCGATCAGTACTTGGGCGTCCTGCAATGCTTCGAGCGAGTCGTTCGCCGCACTAATTGCTTTGAGTCGACGGTCGTCTTGTGCGGCAAAGTCGGCCTTGAACTTCTCGAATGTAGGTGGATCATCCGCAAAATCGGAGAGGGTACCTCCAGCGTCATCCAGATAGCCGGCAATCGCTTGAAGAGCTTGTTGCGTGACTCCTTTCTCGCGGGCCGCCATCTCCTTTGCGGTGCCATGAGCGGATTCTATGGCATCCATAGCCGTATTGATTTGGTAAGTGCCAGAGCGGACTTGCTCGAACAGAGCGCGATCGGGATCAGCAGGCGGTCCAGGCTTTGCTGCCGGTTTTGGAGCAGATAACTCCCCGTTACTTGGATGCGGCGAGCAGCCTAGGCAACCGATGCAAAAGAGAGAGACCATGAACCATCTGGACACCCTCGAAGCCTACCCGTCCAACCGGTTTGGAATAATCTCCTTTAGCACGAAGTCGAACCCTCAGAGTGCTTAGTCCGAGGATTGATAACTCGAACCGAGTAGCGAAATTACGCCTCCTGAGGCGTGGTTTGAAGAAAATGCTCTAATGAAGATCTGATCTCATCGATTCTGCGAAACGAATCGCCCGCAAATCCTGCTTCGACGCTAACGCGATCACTGACGCATTTCTCTAAATGTGTTGATAGAAGCACAATGCCAAATTGATCGACTGCAGACCGAATGGCAGCGACCTGCGTTAGGATATCCACGCAGTTTCGCTCTTCATCAATCATTCTCTGAATACCATTGACCTGCCCAGCGATTCTCGCTAAACGCTGTTTGGATTCATTGGATCTCCGTGTGTCCATCTTTCACATTAATCTACGCCCGGGAGGTAGATAATGGAGCGAGATTATTCAGTTAAGAGCCGTTTAGGCTGATGGACAGGGGAGGGAAACGACGCCATACGGGTATTGGTGGCGTATCCGAAGCATGAGTTCGGAACTGGAAATGGACGTATTTGGGGATGGTCTTTCCTGATTAGGTACCTCGAAATCGAATGTTCTGCGAAATCAGGGCTGTGAATCCACAAGCCTAGCGGAGCAGTCGACGAACTAAGATGAGAGTCTGATCAAATTGCATGACGACTCCCAGTTCTTCGTTACAGAGGCGTTTAGCGACAACCCTGGCTCCAAATTGATCGAGCGCATTTCGTAGTGCGCTGAGCTGAATAAGGATTTCCTCTTCCGGTCGCCCCTCGTCGAGCATTCGCTGAATTCCACCGACTTGGCCCTGAATCTTGGCAACCCTGTTCCGAAGCTCATCCTTTTGTACGTAACGGCGTTTTTGCATTTCGAAATCCAATGAAGAGGTTTGAAAACTAACTCAAGCGGGAGGTCTATCGGCAGCTATTTGCGATGACCTTGACAACACGGGCCTAGGAAACAACTAAGTAATGAGTCAAAAGGTATTTATTCGATATTGAAGTTAAATCGGAATTTCTCAGTCGAAGCAATTGGTTCGCCATCCTTAAGCGCAGCCTTCCATTTCCATTTTCTTAATGTATCGAGAACAAGCTTGTCGATGTCCGTATTGCCGCTAGATGTACGAAGCGTCACCGTAAAGGAACCTTCTGCAGCGATCTCGACTGAGACCCTGACGAAGCTCTTAAACGTTTGCGACTTTAGGCTGTCTGGAATCTGAACATCCTCCTGATGAGTTGGAGATGCCTCTGCAGAGGGCCCCTTTTCCTTGACTGGAGGCGGCGGCGGTGGTGGCGGAGGGGGCGGAGGGACGACAGCAGGAGTGACTGTCTTCGGAGGATCGACATGCACAACGGGAGCGGGGGCGGTTGTTTCCGTGTGCGTTGGAGGCGTTACGTCCGGAGGTTTCGACGGCGGATTCTCCTTTGCCTCGCCAACCTCCTGGCTGCTCGAAGGGGTCCCAAGCGAATGGTTACCCCCTGCAAGTGCGTCGAACGAATTTGGAGCACGACCAGTTGAACTTGGTTTTGCCGTCACGACCTTGTTGTGAGAGGCTTGCTGAGGCGCCTGAATATGGCGAATGATCTTTGGCGGCGGAGTAATATGCCGTTTGGGAATGATCGGATGGATGACCACTCTCTTAGGTTGTGCCGGATTCTCCTTTTCGACTGAGACTCTTTCTACCGTGATTTCAGGCAATTCCCGAAAGGAGGCAACCTGATTGGCGCCCTTAGAGAGTCCGAACCAAAGAATCGAGTTTATCAAGATGGAACCGACAACAATCCAGGGCCTCATATCAAATCTCTTTTGCTCATTGAGTAAGGCCATGGTCAGCTCTTGGTATCGGGCGCGGTGGCGAGGGGAAAGTGAGTGACCCCAACTCCCCTGGCCTCATCAATGCAACGAATGACGATTCCGTAGGGAACCGTCTCGTCGGCATTGATCACGACAGACGCCTTGCCGAGGTCGACGGACGGCCCTCCAGCCATGGTTACCAGGGCATCTCCGACTTGATCGAGCGAAACAGGTTCCTTGTTGACATAGATGCGCTGAGCCTTATCAACTGAAATCGTGAAGTCAAGTGTGCTTTGCTTTTGCGTGTTTGTCGCCTGGGGCAGGTTGACGGGCATCGCCAACAAATTGGTCAAGGACAACGACGAAAGCATAAAAAACACAAGAAGAAAGAACATCGTGTCGATCATCGGGATAATTTCTATCCGAGTCTTCTTCAAAGATCTTCTTGACCTAAAAGTCACGCGGCCCCCACTTTGTCTCGTGCCTGGTATTCGATAACCTTATGCGATCTCAACTCATTTATGAGCTTTGTCGCAGATTGCTCTGTCTCGGAAGTTACGTTTCGTTGGCGGGAACTGAAGTAGTTGTAGGCGACAAAGCAAACGACGGCCACGGTTAGTCCAGTGGCCGTAGCGTAGAGCGCTTCCCCCACACCCGATAAAATCGAATCGCGACTGCCTTGATTCTTGGAAACCGCAATCGCTTGGAAGGTTCCGATCATTCCAAACAGGGTTCCAAGCAGTCCTAGCAGAGGTGAGATGGTGGTGGTCGTATCCAAAATGGGAAGATACTTTTCCAGTCGAATAAAGTACTCCTCGCCGACCTCCTGAACGTTTCTTTCAATGTCTTCCACCGGTTGGTCCCGGTGAGCCAGCACAGTGGCAAGACATGCCGCAACTGGGCCAGGTCGATCCTTGCAGAGGGTCAAGGCTTCCGCAAATTCCTGACTTTCACACTTCGATAGCACCGTTTTGAGGAGGCCCGGCGCATCGTCGGCGATGGTTCGATACGTGAGGAGTCTCTCGATGATCACGCCGACCGCTACTAAGGAAAGCAACAGGAGGGGATACATAACCCACCCCCCCGCTGCGAAGAAATGCAAAAGACTGCTCATAGGATTTAGGGAATTATACGATACCCCAGAAGAGTATATTGCGCGTTAAGTAAGAACTGGTTAGGAATTTGTCGTCGTCCCCGAATATTGGTTGGGAGTATCTTTCTGGGCCCTATTGGGGCCATCGAATGAATTTGACTAGGGTCCAATGATTCCTAAATCGACCGAGAGCCATTGGACCGCCGCGGCTAGAACTTCCCCTGAAGACTGAGCAGAATGTAACGTCCGACTTGGAATCGAGTTCCGCTGAACCCCGAGTTGAAATTCAGAAGCGTTCGATCGTCCATAAGGTTCTGGACCTCGAAGACGAGCTTCGAGCCGGGAGTGAGAAAGTTCGGCGCCGATGCCAGTCGAATATTGATCTCGTTGTGGGGTGTTCTGGACCCAACCGGAGTGCCGTTCGAGGCTAGAGACAATACGCTTGAGAACACGCCGCTTCCATAGTTATCGACGACGCCAGCCTGAGCTCCACTCTTAAATGTGTAGTTCGCTCCGGTCGAAATCGTATTGAGCTGGTCATGGTCGTTATAGACTTGGGTGTAATCCTCGGTGGCGGCCGTCGAGTTTGTATAGGAGAAGTACCCATCCAATCCATAGGGGCGCACCGGGAACAGGTTATACGAGACCTCGACCGCACGGACGAAGTCCTTTGGGATCGAGTCGGTGACAAAGGCCCCAATTTGAGTCCCAGGTATCAACAGGCCGGTATCGAGCTGGTCCTTTATTTGCTTTAGGTAGGTTCTCACTTTGACCGTCTCGCCTGGTCCCGTCTGCTTCTCTAGACTTGCCTCGAACTGGTCGATTTGCTCAGGCGGAACGACCGCGCCCGGAGTGGCGCCTTGGGCGCTCGGTGGAATGATCATGAGTCGGTTATACGAGGCCCTTGCCACCATTTGACTTGGAAGGGAATAAGCTAAGTTCAGACGGGGTTCCACCATATTCAAATCGCTAAGAGCGGCCGTGCCAGGTCCCCCATTGGCCCCTGTCGTTTGGTCTTGGCTATATTCATCCAATCGAAATCCGTAATTCGCGGTGAATTTTGGCGTCACCCGCCAGGTGTCCTGGACGTATGCCGCGTTATACCAACCTTCGCGAGTTACACTGACCGTTGTGGGGTTATTCCCATTCGGGGCAAGAATCTGAACTCCGTTTGCCGGATTATTTAAGTAATTCAGAGCATCGATGCTCGCCGGGGTGAGCTGATAGCTTTCATTTCCCGTCTGATAGTCCACAGAAAACCCTGCTTTGAAGGTGTGCGTCCCAAGCGTGGTCGTAATACTCCCTTGGCCTTCTGTATCGTGAGAGTTCCGGATAATGGTAGGGTTAAACTCAATCGAGTTGTCCTGAGGCAATGCGGCTAGATTGATCGTCGGATTGTTGTTGAGAATGTCTAAGCCGTTGTGGGTAATACCAAACGAAAGCCTCATCTGAGTGTTGGAGTTGACCGTCCTGAGATAATTCAACACGCCAAATTCGTTATGGTCGTTTTGATAGTCGTCTTGTCCATCCTGTTGCTGGCTGGGAAGACCGGAACTTGCTGGATCCAAACCGAGAAATCCATAGCCTTGGCCGTAAGGCGCATAGAAGCTCGACAGTCCAGTGCGGTTCGCGATTTCGCCGGTCGCAGGGTTATCACTCACAGTTAGACTGAGTTTGTCCCTATCGGATATGTGCCAGTTAAAGTTGCCGAACAAGATATAGGACTGGCCTGCGTTATGAGCTGTTTGGTCATCAGGCTGGGGCGATTCTTGAGAGTTGTTTGTTTGGCGCACGTCGAAACTGAGCAGGTAACCAAATGTCCGAGCCCTCTGTCCAGAGTCGTTTGGATCGCCATACTCGCTGCCGAGTTGTCCACCCATATTGAACCCCAGTTCATTCGTGCCCCACGAACCTGTTGTGGCCGTGTAATCCAGAAACGGTTTTATGGTCCCGGAGCGCATTTGAACGTTCAAGATTGCTGCTGTCTCCCGTCCATATTCTGGTGCGTAGGAGCCGGTTAGAACATCTACGTTTTGGACAGTGGTTGGGCTGAGAATCTGTCCAAAGCGGCCCTGAAACGCTCCTGGAAGTTGGAATCCATCCAGAAATATCGAAGTTGATGAGTGCTCGCCCTCTGGATGCAACTGTCCGACGGAGTCGGAGACCATACCGGGCGTGGTCATAATGAGCGCCTTTAGGCTTTGATTGTTACTGGGGGCAACTGGGATCTGAGCCATCGTAATCGGGTTCCGATTTGTACCGGTGTTCGGATTGTTGGGGTGGGTCAGATTCACTTGACCCTTGACATTGATGACCTTCTCCGGTTTCGCTGGCTCCAGTAAGACCTCGACCGGTGTGGTTACGTCCGGGACGACGGTAACGGATCGAGTGTCATCCTCGTATTTCTCGGCCGATATCGTGACCTTCCACGCGTGGTTCAGCAATGGCGCCGTAGTAGCTACGCCGTCGGAATTGGTCGTCAACGTAACGTTAGGAGCGACATTGGTCGGATCCGATACAATGATCTTTGCGCCAATAAGACCCTTCTCCGAATCTGCATCCTTTACCGTGAACTGCAGTCGCCCAACAACATCGGCAAACGCCTGCGAGCCAATGAATACGATCAGTCCCAGAACGCAAGTGATTCTTAGGCCATGTTTTCTGTAATAACGAATACCTTGACGCATCATTCTATATAATCTCCTCGAATACAATGCCCCCGTAGGGTATGCATGTTCACGATAATATACACTACCCCTGTAGGGTTTACAATATCTGTCGTGTATTCAGACAGGGTAAATGTTGATGGAGTCAGGAATCGGTTAAGAAGGCTGAGGGTGTTTTAGTTTGGACAGCTAGAAAGCTCATCGATTCGAGGAGAATGAAATGTAGAGAAGGCTGCATTTTGGTTCGAGTCGGAAACCTAAATATCTTCTTACCAAAACTCCGTCCTCCCCATATATTCGAGAATACCCCCGTAGGGTAGTATGTCCAGGTCAAAATGCGGATATTCCATATGGGCGGGCGACCTTGAACGCCGTCGGTTCCTTTATTCATAACGGCGGGTTGATGATGTACCCGCTTATCCTTTGTTCGATCATCCTGGTCGGCATTGCAATCGAAAGGGCGATCGTCCTCCGAAAGGCCTCGATCGACGGCGATGAACTCTTGGACGAGGTCAAGAGGGTATTCAAAATTGGCTCCGATCCAACTGAGGCGATTGAGATTTCCCAAAAGTTCGGTGGCCCGATTGGACGCATGTTTGCTCGCGGGCTGAAAAACTCAAGGCGAAACGCGGATGCCATCGAAATGGCAATGGAACAGGAAGCCGCCAACGAGACCCCTGTATTAGAGGCCAATCTGCCGATCGTGAAAACGATCGTCAACATTGCGCCACTTTTGGGATTGCTTGGAACGATTGCAGGAATGATTACCGCATTCAGAGCCGCGTCGCAACAAGGTTTGTCTAACCCCACTCAGATCTTGGGTGGAATCTCTGAAGCCCTCATTTCGACGGCGACCGGCATTACGCTGGCGGTGATCGGGTTTATCACCTATAACTACTTTGCGAATGTCGTCCGTAAGATCGTCGAGGACATGGAATATTACGGCGCAGAGCTTGTTAATTTATTGACCGGTCGTTTGGACTAAACAATGCGAAAACGGGTCAATATATCCAGAAGAAAGGCAGTAGAGGAGCCTGAGATCATCGTGATTCCGATGATTGATGTCATGATGTTTCTCCTCTTTTTCTTCATGGTCGCGTCCTTGGCGATGGTGACTCAGAATGCCATTCCAGTGACTCTACCAAAGGCTGCATCGTCCCAGGATGAAAATGCCCAAACCATAACCATCACAGTGCGAGCCGATCAGTCGATCTACCTGAATACGACTCCCATCAACATTGACCGTTTGGAAGGGGCCTTGGAGAAACTTAAAGTAGGCCCGAAAAACGTCATCACGATTAACGCCGACGAACGTGTTCCCCACGGTCTTGTAATCGCCGCAATGGATGAGGCGCGGAAGGCCGGAGTCATTTCGTTCGGATTTGCTACGAATAGGAAATAACGATGTCACGCCGCCGCAAGAAGAACCCTCTGTTGATGAGAATCATCCTCATTTCAGTGGCTGCCCACGCGATTATTCTGCCTATTGCCGCGCACTATGGCGCATTCGATAAGCTTAAGAAGCAGTTTGGGGAGGCTCGGGTTACCCTGATTCCACTTCCGAAGGCAGAAAACGAAAAGCCCGAACCAAAGGAGAAGAAGGCTAAACCGAAGATCAACAAGGCGAAGACGTCGACGACTTCTGCTAAGCGAAGCGGCCCGGCTAAGGCAGACCCGAATCGTCAGAAGGTTGTGGCTGTCAACACCCCGGGAGGCGAAGGGGATGGACCCAGCATTCAGCAAGGCACCAAGACCGATGCAGGAGCACTTCCAACCGACACGAAGGCAGCTGGAACAGGCAAGCAATCGGACGCTGGAGTCGGTCCAAAGGTCGATACGGGACCAAAAACGACCACCACAACTGTGACGACTCCCCCTCCGCCACCCGTTTCTGTTCCTGCCGAAACGGTGAAACCCAAGCACGTTCCCGTCTATGTGGAACCAGAACAGGACTATTGTCCGCAACCGACCATTCCAGATGACTTGAGGGTCGACTCAATCGACAAAGACTTCATTGCCTTATTCATAGTAGGGTCGGACGGAAAACCGACCGATGTGAAGGTCGTCCAATCGACTGGCATTTCAGAGTTGGATGACGTTGCGCTGAAAACTGCCAAGACTTGGCGATTTAAGCCGGCGACTCTTGATGGTGCCGGTACCGAAAGCAAGGTCAAACTGACCATCCAATTTAGAGTCGAATGATCAAACGCCGCTTCTTACCCTTGGCACTCGCTGCCGTCGTGTGTCCGTTTGCTCATGCAGGCGGGCTTGCCAAAGTCCGTTTCATCGTCGTGGATCCAAAAACCGGAGCTCCAGTCCAGGGCATGGTCACGGTCCTGACTCCAACCCAGATCGCCGAGTTGCCGACGAATATCTTCGCAGTTGGATACACGTCGCCCATCAATATCGATACAATGGCTCTCCTTTCACCATCATCAGCTTCAGCAGATGGCGTGAAGTACATAAAGGTCCCCCTTGGATCGAGTATCGACCTGCAGCAAGACACCCAAAAGCCGGTTAAGGAGATCACCATTCGGGTGACTGCGACCCGAATTCTCCTCAATCGAGCCCCTTCGCAAGGCGTCAGCACCGTCCGAGACCGGGCTGACATTCAGCGCTTTGTCAACCAAACCGGAGGGGACACCAAAAGCCTTACGAAAGGGCAAAAAGGAGTTGCCGAGGATTCAGCCGGCCAACAACATGTCCGTGGGGAACATACCGACATCACCTATGTCATTGACGAAGTGCCCCTTCCAGATACATTGTCAGGCCGTCAAGGATCGGTGGTGGTGCCTTCCACCATCGATAGTCTTGAGATTCTAACCGGCGCATTTGCTCCTGAGTATGGCGGTCAAACTGCCGCTGTTCTAAACATTGCCACCGTGCCGGGCGCCAAGAAGCCTGACAACGTCTTTACACTTCAAGGTGGCAGTTACAACACGCTGAACAGCGAATTTACCGCGGTTGGTCCTATGGGGTCCAAGGCGAGCTACGTTTTTGATTTTGGCGAAACGAGTACGGATAACGCTATCGAACCACAGCAGCCGGACAACCAAACCGCTCATAACGCGGGTAGTAGCCGCTCCTATTTCGGCAAGCTCCACTACGACTTGAGTAAAAACGACAACCTGACTTTGACGATGAGCAATAACCCGGACCAGATGCAAATCGGCAACCGAACCGGACTGCCGTCTGCATTCGCTTATGCTGGCGAGGGATATGGGTTTTTGGGTCTGCGAAATGCAGATGGAACCGAAGCGGGCTTGAACAGCACGAACTCGGGATTGTTAGGTTCCCAGACGATAAAACTGGGCTCCCAACAAGATGACCATCAAGACATTGATCAGAGAGAGGTCAGCGAATTTGCCACTCTCCAGTATCGGGGGAAAGTAGGGAAGGCCGATTCCACTCAATTGGCGGTCACTGCCCTTCATTCCGGCCAAACGGTCTACAACAACAACCCGACGGTCGATGCAATGACTTTGATGACCGAGCACATCGACAACTCGATCGAATACAACCCTAACGCCACCCGCAATGTACACCACCTTCAAACGGAGGGCAGTTACATTGCGCCTCGTGGCGATCACAAATTCAAGGCTGGTTTCGTCGACGACGAGCAGAACGGAAATGAATCTTACAACATCCAAGCGGCAAGCCAATTGGCTCTCGATGAGCTTTACAACTTGGCCCCAAATCTCTGTCCGACCGGAAAACTGACCGGCGCAAAGGATGTTAATGGGAATCCAGTCTTTGTAGCAACCTCGAACGTCTATCCTACGTTGGCAGTGCAGAGAACCGGCTCGTACCGAGCTGCCTACGCCCAGGATACTTGGCAGATCTCCAAGCGGTTTACTGTGAACTATGGGCTTCGAGCCGATTGGTATTATCAAACTCAGAACCTGGGCCAGCCTGCAGTCAACGCTTTTCAGTTGTCTCCTCGCGTCAACTTTGGCTATAAGTTGACAGCCCGAGACGACCTGCGAGCCGCCTATAACAGGCTATTCAATACCCCGCCATTGGCTCAAGGCGCAATTGTTGGCGAACCCATCCAGCCAGAAACCCTGAGCCAATATGACCTTGCCATCGAGCACCGGTTGGGCCACGGTCAAACGTTGTCTTTGGGCTATTACTACAAAGATATTCGCAATCAGGTGGATGTCGGCTTGCTGATACCAGGCAGCGAGATTGGGTTGTATTCAGGAGTGAACTTTCAGATTGGAGCGGTTCACGGCATTGAGTTTTCATACGATATCAGTCCGCCTGGCGGGGTCGGATGGGACAGCTTCGTGAATGCGACTTACTCGGCGGCAATGCCAAGTGGCTTTGACAATACGGGGGCTCCAGCGCCTACCTATAACGACCATGACCAGCGAGAAACCCTGGGATTGGGAGTTGCCTATTCTTGGAAAAGCGGTGCTTCGGTCGCGACAACCCTCGATTATGGTAGTGGGTTGGCCAGCAGCGTGGTTCCTCCCAACACCGAAAGAACGAGCCGCACTCAGGTCGATATGCACATGACGACCGGCAGTCACCTGTTCCACGGAAAGGGCGGATTGAGCTTGGATGTTACAAACCTGTTCGATGAGCGGAATGTCATCAACTTCCAATCAGGCTTTAGCGGTACGCGCTTCCAAATGGGCAGGTCTATACTGGTTTCCGCTTTCTTCAAGTTCTAGTCGTGAGGTCGAATAGCCCTGTTTCATGATCGACGGCCGTAGCTACTCCTTCATATTCACGAATCTTGAACCTCCCTCTCTACGAGCAAGTTCAAGCCGCCTCCCCAAGATGTGAATGTGCGCAATTTGAAGTCTGGGTACATTCGAGTGAGACGCCAACCGTCTTGTCCAAGCACATTCAGTTCGTTGGCCAGAAACTCCTCGCGGCGGCTCTGTGGGCAGTCGAAGCGTATGTAGTGCGTTTTGTACTCAAACTTCTTCACATCCTGAGTTTATCACTGCCTCGATGTAACCCAGTAAGGTTTGCATTGACGGGGCAGTCCCTGATGCCCCAAATAGGCCCCGATGGTCGGAGACGTCGGTCCGCGTACCATGTTTCTGAGTAACGCAATGCCCATCCCATGCAGGCCGCAAGATGCCCATTGGAACGAAGACTAGCTGACACTTGTGAATAAATACAGGAACCGATATTCTCCATTTAGTTTCGGACGTTTTCCTTCGTGCATTTCGAGATATTGCTTCAATCGTTAATTCTCCATTGCGACTACGATGTAGAATGGCGGTGAGCAGAACTCAAATGAACGTACAGGTTAGTTGGCAACACTTCCTGACCATGCTAGTTGGAATTCTCATGGCCGCTGTTATAACCGCGCGTGTGATGACGCAACTGCAGCCGCGGCCGATTCCACACCATGGAGGTGAAGCGCACCTTGTGTGGATCTCGTCTCATAAAGGTGTCGAATATGCTGAAACGGATGGGGTTGTTCTCGTTCACGAATCTAAGGTGATGCATAAGACACCTGGATTCAAGACGATTGCCCACGGATTCGCGCAAGCCTCGGACAAAAATGCCGACGATCCGTTTGGAGTTCTGGGACCTTCGGACCGATAGTCTTTGCCAAATTCGTCCAAGACGGATCGTATCCTCAGGAACCACCGGCTGGCTGCTCGAGGCTTTCCTCCTGAAAATAACCAAAACCAACTGGTGACCTGTACGTCGAACCCTTGGGATTTATATGTTTATTGCCGCGATCGTTCTCACGTCGGCGTGGTTTGCGCATGACCAGAACTCTGCTCTGATACAGTTGGCCAAACAAACGGTTGAAGCCGAAGTCGCTGGTACGGCCATTCCAACCCCCGTAACGCGATCGGAAGTTCACCCAGTTTTCGTGACGATCGAGAAGAATGGGAAAGTCCTTGGGTGTCGAGGTGGTCTGGAGAGCCGTACCACGTCGCTGGAGGACGAAGTTATCCTCGCAGCCCGAGGCGCGGCAGCTCATGATCCAAAATACAAACCTCTTGCCAGGAAGGATCTGAGCGGGATCCTGGTTACAATTACAATTGTAACCGGAACCCGCCCCATCCCGAGCGTCCAAGGGTTGGAGCCGTCCGACGGCTTGGTCCTCAGGCATGGAGACAGGATTGGAATTGTTTTGCCTTGGGAGGGCAAAGATCCCAATGTGCGACTAATGTGGGCATATCAGAAAGCTGGAGTGCCGGTTGGCGCTTCGGCAGAACTCTGGAGATTGGTTGCCACAAGGAGTCGAGGATGATTCATTTGCTTTGGTTGCTTTCATGTTCGGTAGGGTTTCAAGCGCCGAAACTGCCGATCGTACCAAAGGAAGTTCATGTTTGGGTTTCAAAGAATGTTGCGCCCAGCTCCAAGATAGGTCTGATCATTAACACGCGCAATGTGCCGGTAGTCCACGTTACGAGCTATCCCATCGACGGTCTCAAGTGGTTTAGTCAATTGCATAAAGAAACTGATCGACCATCGGTGACTGGGGCTCCAAATGCACAATTCGATTTGACGATTGCTGAGAAGGGACAAATCGTCAACCAATACGATAATTACTTTTCTCGGCACGTCAATTTGCCAATGACAAAGCCGGGCGTGTACCTGCTGACAGTGGTAGGCAAAGGGGCTGAGGCGTGGGCGGTCGTCAACGTCACCAACCTTGCCGTCATCGTGAAACGCTCACCTTATCGTTCACTGGTCTGGGTTACCGATTATAAAACAGGCGCCGTCGTCAAGCATGTCCAAGTCGATTATTTCGACTACGATGGGAATCGAACCCATACGGGTGTAACGGATTCAGATGGCGTGTCGATCATTCCAATGACGGCTGAATTCAAACGCCTCGTTATTCGAGCACCGCATGATTTAGTTGGGATGAGGTCCGCAGCCCAGAATCCGAACGGTCAGCTGAAGTGTCTCTTCCAAACCGACCGTCCGATCTATCGTCCTGGTCAAACGGTTAGCTATAAGGCCATTCTTCGGCTAACAAGTGGCCAGGTCTATTCGTCCCTGACCGGAACAGCGGTCAATGTGCAACTTCGAGATCCTCGAGACAACCCACTCGACCAGAGAGAGCTTGTTTCAAACCGCTTTGGATCGGTGGCCGGCACATTTAGAATTCCGCAGGAAGGGATGCTTGGCCCTTACTCCCTTGTCCTCTCGATTGGCAAGCAGACTGCCTATCAAACATTCACGGTTGCCGCCTATCGAAAACCTGAATACAAGGTCGATGTGAAGCCTGCACAGGGCCGATATTTTAGCGGCGACGACCTCCACTTTTCGATTGATGCGGTTTACTACTTCGGCGCTCCGGTTCCTCAAGCGAACGTTCGCTGGTTGGTACGTCGAAGTCCATTACCTTACACTTGGAACACGCAGGAGGACGGCTGGTTTTACGGCGGGGATGGAAACTTGTATGCGCGCGACAACTTTGCATCCGATGCATTTTCAGGCGCAGGGCAGGTAGTTACCGATAATCACGGTCACGCAGACGTGCTAATTCACAGTGATCCTGCCGCGCCGGATGCCTCGTATACACTCAGTGCAGTTGTTGAGGATTCCTCGCGGAGGATGGTGAACGGAACCGTCAGTGTGCCCGTCTACGCCTCCGACCTTCGAATCGGTCTCGCTTGCCTGAAGCAGGCGGTTGCGATCGGTGAACTGGTGCCTGTCGATATACGAGTCGTCAATATCGACGGACAGCCGACCTCGGCGAGAGTTCAAATGCAGGTGATTTGTCAGATCTGGTCAGAAAAAGACGAAATCTATCGGCCGAAGGTGCTATCCACCAAGGAAGTTTTGGTCCCATCAAACGGTAGGGCACTTGTCAACCTGCCGGCTCTTGCAGAGGGCGCCCTGACCTTCAAAGCCAGTGCCAAAGATCGAACCGGACGAATCGCGAAGGCCACGACAGAGGTGGACGTCGAAGGTATCGACTTCAAGCCTGCAAAGGAGGTCGAAGCACCGTCGTTGGATTTGAAGCTTGATAAGCGCAGCTATAGTCCTGGTGATTCGGTACGTGCGTTTGTTAAGACGAACCGACCTAAACGACCGATACTCATAACCCTTACCGGGGGAGATGTTTGGAGCTACCGAGTTCTGGTCGCTTCGAAACGATCCACGCAGTGGGGCTTCAAGACGAATACACTTGAATCTCCGAACGCCTATGTCACCGTGAATCAGTGGTCAGAAACCGGCATGATGGGCAGCAACGCAATCGTCCCGTTGGCGGATCGAAGCAAACTGCTGAAGGTCGACATAAGTTCCGACAAGCCTGAGTACAAGCCGGGTGACAAGGCAACTTTCCACGTTCGCACGACTAATCGAGATGATAAGGGCGTCCCTTCAGAAGTCGCGTTGTCGGTGGTTGACGAGGCAATCTATGCCATGAGTCAGGACGCAACTCCGGATCCGTATAGCTTCTTTTGGGGTCAACGCACCGACCATGTGGAAACTGTCGAATCCTCCCCCGAGGAACTCTCAGGGGGCGCCTTCCAACGGACAAACAGCGTCGCACCCGTACGACGTCGATTTGAGGACACCGCATTTTGGAACGCCTTTGTGCAAACCGATGAAGACGGTCGCGGCGCCGTCTCGTTCGAGATGCCCGGCAATCTCACTTCTTGGCGCGCAACTGGCCGGGCTATAACTGACGACACACGTGTGGGTGCAGGACATGTTAACGTAACCGCAACCCGACCGGTTACCCTACGTCTGGCGACGCCGAGAATCGTGGCTCAAGGGGATACGATCACTATAATTGGCACCGTCAATAACCGAACGTCCGAGAGGATGACGATGAACGTTCAATTGCAGACTGTGCCGACGACCGGATCCCTGGCTCGACCAGATGACATTACGTTAGACGGTCCTCCCGAAATACAGTCGGACGTTGCCGCTAATTCGGAGGGGACGGTTCGCTGGACTCTCCACGTCAACAATGTACCCACGAGTGGGGAGTTCACCTTTTCGGCCCGTTGTCAGAACCAAGACAAGTCGGATCCTGACCTTGGGGACGCGCTCGGGGTCACGGTTCCGGTGGCGCCTCGAGGCATTTCGGAGCGGCGCCTACTCGGTGGTACGGTTGAGAAGAAAGGGCAGTCCATTCTAGATCTGCCTCAAGACACCCTTGTGCAAGGCTCTTTGATTACGGCGACCCTCGCCGGTGGCATCCAAGCCAACCTTTCCGAGACTGCCCATTGGCTGCTCGCGAACGGTCGCTATGGAACCATGTGGGCGGTTGACGCCCTGAAGGCAGCAATCGTTTTGAATGCGCCCGCAAAAAGCGACGATGTTCAGGAGGCGTTCGCGCTCCTGTCGCGGACTCAGCTAAATGACGGTTGGGGATGGTGGGAGGGTACACAATCGGACCCGAAAATCACGGCTGAAGTTGGATACGCATTGGCGCTTGCCGAAAAGCATGGCTACACCGTGTTTAACAACGTTAAGAGATCTGCTATTGGTGGATGTATTGCCCATTACGATCAATCGAATCTATGGGAAGATCGAGCTCGTCTGGCCGCGTCGCTGCTCTTGCTTGGTGATCCGAAGGGAAAGAGTTACAGTCAAGAAGTTATCGATCGAGGAATGAAGATCTCCCCATTTGGAAAACTGCGGCTCGCCGAAGCGTTGTTCGCAACGAATCCCCTGCAGGCTCAGGCGCTCATCGACGACGTGCTCAAACTGGTTTCAGACGGTCCGGCAACCGCCTATGTGCCGATTGGATTTGGAATTGGCTGGACGGCATCCGAAACCGAAACAACTTCCCAGTTGCTGACAGATCTTGCTGAAACCAAAAGCGCGTCTAGTTTGCCGACAAGGTTGGCAAGACGCCTTGCCTTGCCTGAAGACAGGGATTATCGCTCCTCGGAGGATGCAGCCGCCATTGTGATTGCTCTGAATCAATACGGGAAAACCCACCCTGAGGCAAAGAAGATTGGAGATGCTTCCGTGACGATAAATGGCAAGACTTATTCGCTGGTCCATTCGACGATCGATGAGAGTGCGAGCGTTGAAATTCGTGACTCGATTCTACGAGGCGGGCCCAATACGTTGGATTGGCTAAGAACGGGCGATGGTGAGGCGTTTTTCACCGTGCAAGTAAAGTCCTACCGTCCAACGTTGACCGAATCTGTCAGGGGCGTTCGCGTAAATCGTCGTTTCGAAGTCATGAACGAAGCCGGAATCTGGACTGAAGTAAACGGTGTCGTCAAGCCAAATGAGCCCGTTCGGTGTACTGTCGTCGTCTGGGGCGACGATGTGTCCGATGCCCTCAAGGTATCGGAGCCGATACCTGCTGGCTTCGAGTTTGTCGATTCCGACTTCACTGCTGATGCATTGGAGGAAGTACGTGACGGTGCGCTCGTGCACTACCTGATGAATAGCGGAACTCCGACCCACTTCCGCTATTATCTTCGCGCGGAAGCTGATGGAAGCCTTATTGCCCTGCCTGCGGTGGCCGAATACCTGCGACGTCCCGCAACCCGCGGAAACAGCGCCGCTTCCGAGATCGTGGTGCATCCGTGATTTCGATCGAACGTTGTCCCTTTGAAAAGGCTAGTCTTTTAGAGGATAAAATTAGCGGGATCCGTCCCTCTGCCAAAGCACCCAGGAAATGGCATACCTTGAAGCTGAAACGGCTAGCAGGTTCTTGCCTTACTTTCTGGGTGCTAAGAAAGAAGACCAGACGATTCCAGCCCATCTTGGCAAGCGTCATGCTTGCCGTGGCATCTTCCGCCAATGCAGATCCTGTCATTGGTGATAGGTGGACCCCATTCCGTCTCAAGGACACGTTGGGCCAAACGAGGGAGTGGAGGCCTGGGCGAGTGACGGTGATTTCGTTTTGCGCCTATTGGTGCGATACCTGGAAGCAACAGGTCCCGCGGCTCGCGGCGGCATGCAATTCGACCTCTGGATTACCGGTCGACTATTTGACGGTAAGCATTGACGGTCGATGGGTAGAAATTGCGAAGAACAACGAGGGACTGCCACTATGGCTCGATTCAGGTGGGGAGTGGTCAAAATCAATGGGAATCAATCGGGTGCCTACAACCGTTGTATTGGACCCGCAAGGGGAGATCCGATACGTGGGTGGCGCGGTGGTGCGGACGAAGGATATTACTTCCGCTGTCCTAGCTGCGCTGAGTCCAAAATTGTCTGGCGGAACGGCATACCTGACCTTCGACGACTTTCCTTCGCCACTGGGAAGCGACGATCTCTTGGACACTCTCCGGGCTCTTGATATTAAGGCAACGTTCTTCTGTATCGGTTCAAGAATCGAATCACACGCGAAACTCCTCAAACGCGCGTTGGCGGAGGGCCACTCGCTAGAGTGTCATTCCTGGGACCACAATGCGTCGGAACCTCAGGTTGATCGCTGCCGTCAAGCGTTCCAGTTGGTCCTAGGCATTCAGCCCCACCTATATCGAGCACCGGGCAGTGAAGTGATCCAGGGAGAACCCAGGCATCACCCGGTCGTCGACCCATACGACTTCCAACGGCCCGAAAAATCCGAGTTGATGCGGAGAGTCTTCTCCGCCATTCGCGACCAGTCCGTGATCCAGTTCCATGCCGGCGTTTCGGTTACCCTACAAGCGTTGCCGGACATCGTAACAGTCCTCCGAAACCGCGGCTTTCACTTCGAAACGCTCCAGTAATCATGATCGGAACTCATGCGTAGAGCGACCCCAATACCGTTTCCGATATCTTTGACCTCCGGTCGTGATTCTGGATGGCGAACAAAAGCCATAGCTCCCCTCCAGAGATGGCCGTTTCACCGCATAGAGTGCCTAAGATCGTTGCGCCCAAGCCATCGGAAACTTCTCCACATCGAGGGGAAGTCCCTTCGGATTTGTCTCAAGTCAATTTCGAGAAAAGTTGGATGGATTGCCACCGGATCCGAATGGCATGGAAGAGCCTCCGCGTCAGATAGCCTTGAACTCAGCGGAGATTGGGAAAGAGTCAGAGAACTCCCACCTTATCTGAAGACAAGAACGAACGATCTTATGCCCCAGGCGGTGTCCTTCCGTGGAAGTCTGACTTACGTTGAAAGTCTCTTACGACCCGGAGGCAGATGTCCTCTTTCATGGCGGGGGCGATGATCTGCCCTCCGATTGGAGCCCCGGACTCGAATCCGATTGGGAATGCGAGGGCCGGCCATCCTAGCAGATTGGATGGGCCCTCATCGCCGCCCATATTCACCCAAGTTTTGTCGAGGGGCTGATCGGCGGGCACTGCCCGGTGGTAGAACGCGGGAGTAAAGATGCAATCGCACTTGTCCCAGACCGCGTTCGCCTTCAATGCCTCTGTTCTCAATCTCATGGCCCAAAGATAATCGACTGCCTTAACCTCCAAGGCGGCCGCAAACCCAGCAACTTGATTAATGTCTTGAAGCATTTGAAACCGATCGCCGCGAATGAAGTTCTCGTGGGCACTTGCTCCCTCGGCATTGACGATGATGTCGATCGCTGCCCCATAAGGTAGATCAGGATAAGCTACCTCGACCGTTTCGTAACCTTGCTTCCTTAGGATGTCGAGCACATTTTGGTAGGCCTTCTCGCAAATGTCTGCCTTACTTTCCTTAAAGGTCTCCTTGACGAGCCCGATCTTGGGTTTTGGTCCCCGTGCGCGTAGGTTGAGTTTCTCCTTGAGCGTAGAAGGGTCATTTGGATCCGGGCCTGCGATGGCTTCAAGGACGATCCCGCAGTCGTCGGCCGACCGACAAATTGGACCGAGCTTGTCAAGGGTCCAGCAGAGTGCCATCGCACCATGGCGGCTGACACGCCCATAGGTCGGGCGAAAGCCAGTGCAGCCATTAAACGCGCTTGGGCAAACGATGCTTCCGCTCGTCTCACTCCCCAGCGAGAAGCCGACACACCCGAGGGCCGTCGATGCTCCAGAACCCGAACTGGATCCGCCCGCCCACAGGGATTTGTCCCACGCACTAAAGCAGGGCCCCATACGGCTCGCGTTTGCGACATTGTAGTTTCCGCCGCCCGCCAACTCGATCATTTCAAGCTTGGCAAGGAGCACCGCTCCCGCGTCCTCCAACTTTTGAACCGTGGTCGCGTTGTAGTCGAACATCTGGTCTGCGTGCCCAGGCGATCCCCATCTTGTTGGGATCCCTTTTGTCGCCAAAAGGTCCTTCACCCCAAACGGGATTCCGTTGAGAATCGACTTCCCAGGAGTCTGGTCTGCCTTCCGTGCCTGTTCAAGCGCAAGTGACTCGGTTAGCTCCGCTACCGCGTTGTGCTCCTTTGCGATCGTCTTGAGACGTCCCAAGTAGATTTGCGTGAGCTCAACCGATGAGATCTGCTTATCGGCCAAAGCCTTTGCCATTTGCCTGATGCTAGAGAAGGGACTGAAGCTCATCTGGTGCGAACCTCGCGTGGTGACGGAAAGTAAGTGAAACAGGGCTCGCTGTTTTCTGGCAGTTTGGTCTTGCGTCGGTCCTTCGCGCCTGTCTCAATCCCCTTAAGTGCTTCTTCAAGCAGTTTTTTGGCTTCTGGAGAGAGTGGTTTGGCAAATTCCTTATCCATGTCATTCACGGGACTGTTTTGGCTCGGCTGGGCAATGGCTACTCCAGGAATCGCAATGGCGGCAATCCCGACGGACGCCACGCTCAAAACTTCTCTACGGGAAGGATGCTTCGGCATAGAACCGTGTTCTACCCGATCAGAGTTTCAGCGAAACGCGATGTGCCTCAACTTTACTTGGATTGCTACTCGTGCCCCCTTCGTCGACTAAGCGTGGGCCGACACTGTACGCCAACTCTTTGTTCCGGTCGTAGATCATCGGCTTCCCGTTGTAAGGATCCAGTGGCCAGACGCCTAGGATTGGTACCAACCCACTAGTTGTCGCTGGTAACTGGCTTCCGTGAGACGCACGATAGATGCGAGCCGCCAGCCTAATCCTTAGTAATTCCCGTTCGGCTCGCCATGCCTCAGAAACCTCAACGAAATTCGGACCGGCAAGAGTGCTGTTCAGCATAAACTCGCGGCCGAGGCTGTTTCGAATGTTGGACATCTGGAGTCCGTAACGAATGCGTGCCAAGGCTGGTGCTGAACTTAACGGTCTCTTGGGAAGGTCTGCCTTTTGCTCCACGATCTTTCGCTCGGCAGAAAAATCGAATTGGGAAAGTGGTCGACGCGCATTAGCGATCTCAACCGCTATGGCCCTCCCAAGCATTTGTGCTGTTTCAATCGCGTCGTAATTACCAGGAACATCTAAGTCGCGGATGAATTTCGGATCTGACAATTCCTTTAGAGTGTTCCGTTGAAACTCCCCTTGGATCGCCGCAGCCAGATACTCGTCTTGCTTGGGCGCAGGCGGAAGGCTTGAAAGTATCGGTTCGATGGCAGAATCCGGAATTACAGGCGTTGATAGGACATTTGCGACAGCTCCCGATGAAATGCCTTCCACGAGGACTGCATCCAGGTAGGACTCATAGTTTACGCTTGCGGACAGAAGTCGATCCGCGAGGTTAGTTCCGCCGCGTAGCATCCGGCTGCTTGATTGAAAATCACCAAGCTGGGCCCGTTCCTTTGCACCGGTTGAGAGCATCCTGGCCACCGCCAAGAAAGACTCATCTGGATTGAACTCGGAACCGGACTTTGAGCTAGTCCGTTGGATTGGACCTGCCTCCAGCAATGCAGTTAAGTCAGTCAAAAAGTGAGGGTGTGATTGCCAAAGCTGGTGAATTGCCTTAGATCGTTTCAATCGACCAGCGCTTTGATCGACCTGCGCTTGCATGGCAATGCGCGGATCAATGCTCTTTGCGATGGAATCGAGCTTCTTGAATCGCGCTACCGCCGCCTTGTCTTCTGGATGGAGTTCGACACGCAACTCCGGCGGCAGGACCGCCCAAATCTCGGCCCTTGTTGCGGTGACGATCGTTGGCTTCCGAGGACCCCATGAAACGTATGCCACTATTGCGATCACGCAAAACATGGGTCCGAGAATCCAAACGAGTTTTGCCGTCCTCGACGGTCGCATGCCTAAGATTCTACTTGGGATGACGGCGGCTACTCCTTGAGCAGGACGCCAATGTCCTTGGATTTCCATCCGCCAGAAATGGCGCCGCCGTCGTCGACAAGATTCAAACCGACACTATAAGCCATCGCCAATTTAGGCTTGTAAATCATCGGCTTGCCATTGAATGGGTCAGTCGGCCAAGCACCGAGGATCGAAAGAAAGCCGCTTGTCGTGCTCGGCAGGTGGCCACTATGAGTCGCTTGATAGATCCGGGAAGCTAACAAAATCCGTATCAAATCGCGGTTGGCTCGCCACTTGTCTGAGACTTCAATCTCAGCAGAATCTACTAGGAGTCCATTTGACATGAGCTTGCGTCCTAGGCTGTTTCGCGTGTTATTCATCAAGAACTTGTATTTGAATTCGTCCCATTTCTTGGAGATCCCATCTGACTTTTCAGGATCGACATCAGCCGGTAACCCTCTGCCTTCTCTTGCAAGCTGGTCCATCGCCGTGCGGTCGAATTGTGAGAGGGGGCGTCGAGCATTTTCCATCGCGAGTTTTAGTGCCATACCTGTCATCTTGGAAGTCGCGATCGCATCGTACGTACCTGTAATATTCTTAGCATCTTTCGAACTGTCGTCTGAAAGGAAAGGCCTGAATGCCGGACCGACAGGCTTGGAAGGGTCGGACAATATCTTCAGGTAGAGCTGCTGAAAATCGCGGCGGATTGCTCCCGGCAAGTACTCGTCCGGGTCCGGGGACGGCGTGGCCGTCCCGAGAAGCTCCTGACATGCAGAGATCGGGAACCACTGCTTCGAAACCGTGTCGATGATCTGCCGGTTAACGATCGCCTCAACTGCGACGGCGACCAAATAGGTAATGAGGGTCCCGTCCGCATTCATGAGGCGATCTCCTAGGCGTACTCCTAGCCGAAGCATTCGTAGGCTCGCCGAGCTATCTCGGTGCTTGGAATACGCTTCAGCACCGGCCGCCTGAAGCTTGGATAGGAGCTTGAATGTCGATAACATCGTAGTCGCACTCACATCACCTTGATTCGGAGGCGGGCACTGAATCGGACCGGCGCCGAGTAGATGATCGATGTCGTCAAGGAGCTTTGGATTCTTCTCCCAAAAACGATAGGCCGCTTCCGATCGTTCGGACAAGGTGAGCCTGGAATCCAATGCCCCATTCACCAATTTGGGATCAATTCTGCTCCCGAGTTGCCCCAGTTGTTTAAACCGTACTTCCTCCGTAATATTCCGCGGAGTTCTGATAAGCAGTTCTGGAGGAAGCACTGCCTCTACTTCAGCTTCGGACGCCGTATGTATCTTCGGCTGCATCGCGCGCCAGAACAGGAACGCGATTCCTCCCACCACAATGAGGATTAATCCGACGAGCTTGAGTGTCCTCGTCCGAATGATCTGGTTCACCATCAGGATTCTACAGTTTCAAGATAATCGGAGGCACTGTCGGGGAATCGTCGCTGCGGATGGGCCTGTCTCCCAGGAGAATTCGACCGGCTCTGGTTGGCTACTTAAGGGATATCCCTAGGTCCTTGGATCCCAAGGAGTCGCCAATGGCGCCACCGTCATCTACCAAGTTCTTCCCAACACTGTAAGCGACCTCCTTTTTCGGATCGTAAAACATCTGGCCCCCATTGTACGGATCGTGCGGCCAGGCGCCCAAAATCGGAATCAACTCGTCCTTTGTTTTCGGCAAGAGCCCTCCGTGGGTTGACCGGAAGATTCGAGTTGCCACGAGAATCCGAACTGCATCATGGTAAGCGCGCCATTGATCAGACAATTGCACCATTCCGGTGCCCACCATCAGGTCGTTTGATACCATTTGGCGTCCAATGCTGTTATGGATATTATTCATGGCGAGCTTGTACTTCAACTTGTCCCACGTATTCGAGTTAGTACCGGATGCGCTGGTATTTACGTACGCCGGGATTCCCTCAGACTCCTTACGGGCGAGCTCACTGGCTGAGCCATCGAATTGCGATAGAGGTCGACGGGCGTTCAATAGCGAGATTCTTAACGTGGTTCCAATCATATTTGCCGTTTCCAGCGCATCGTACGTGCCTATGATTGCTTCTTTGTTGGCTGCGTCGTCGTTGGGCGCCTGACCACCATCTGCATTCGCAAATCGTTTAGTCGGGTCTGGAAGCTGCCTATACAGGTAGCTCTGAAAGTCGGTACGAATCGCAGTTGCCAAATCCTCATCGGTAACGGGTGAGGGTTTCATGGCGGTCAACAGCTGTCTGCAAGCCGAATCAGGGAAGCCAGGCAATAACACGGCCTTACTAATCTCTTTGGCCGACATGGTATCGATGCTCATCGCGACGAGATATGCGATCAGGGGCCCCCCCGAACTGCGAAGTCGATCATCAATCTTTATGCATAGGGTGAAAAGCTGAACGCTTGCAGGGTAATCACCCTGCTTGGCCCGAAGCTGTGCGCATTCCGTCAACAGCTTAGAGAGAGATTGAATGGAGGCAAGCACGGAAGGATCCAAGACCCCAGTCGATCCAATGTCGAATTGAATCGGGCCGGACTCGATCAGGGAATTCAAGTCTGAAAGGAGCTTTGGATTCGATTGCCAGAATTGTCCGGCGATTTCTGCACGCGCACTTAGGCCCACTTTGGGATCGCCAAGCTGAGTGATCGTTTTTAGATCAGGACCGCTGGCAAGGCTTACAAGCTTCTTGAACCTGGCCTTTGCCTCTATATCCAATGAAGAACCCTGAAGCAACTCGGGAGGCAATAGCGCCCGGATTTCTGACTCTGAGGCAGTGTGTATTTTTGGCTGCAGCGCCCGGAAACTGCCAAATATCAGCACGACAACGATCACTGTGACAATGAGTGGCACGATGGGCGATTTAGATTGAGTTGGCGGTCGCACGAGAGTGATTCTACTGTGTACTCTTCAGCTCGATCATGCGTATAATTCAAATATGTGGCAGCGATTTTCGGAGAGAGCTCGCAAAGTTGTGTTTTACGCTCAGGAAGAGGCGCAGAAATTTGGCGAAGGTTATGTTTCAACCGAACACCTGCTCTTGGGAATACTACGAGAGGATCACTCTTCGGCTGGCCAGGTTCTGACTGCGGCTGGGATCTCCGCTATAAAAGTTCGACTGGCCGTTGAGTCTCAATTACCGAAGGGGGACGCCCGTCCGCCACAGGACATGACACTCACCCCGCGTGCCAAGCGCGTTATTGACTTGGCTTATGATGAAGCCCGTCATTTGAATCACAACTATATAGGCACCGAGCACCTTTTGTTAGGGCTGATTCGAGAAGGTGACGGGCTAGCCGGTCGCGTTCTGGCGAAGTTTGGCACCGAACTTGAGGCAATCCGAGAAATCGTAGTGGCAACGGTTGGAATGGGGAAAGAGGTATCTGCTGCCGAGCAAACGGACTATCAAATGGCTCCCCATGTCTCTGGTTCAGCAAGGAAGATCTTAAACCTACGACGAAATCGGATGGTTGCAGACTATCTCTGTTTGATGTTTCTCTATGAGGTTGAGGGAGAGGCAAGGCGTGCTGTCCTCAGGTGCGGTTCAGACCCTGAGACCGTGGTTCGGGTAATTGAGGAAGCTCTTTTCGAGAAGAAGCCCTACAGCGAGTTGGTGAGAGAGACCCTCGGCGCCACCGAACTCCTGAACCTTGCGATCCAAGAAGCGAAGAACCTGAATCAGGAGTTGAAGGGAATTCACTTCCTACTCGCTGCAATGGTAGAGGGGTCCACCGAGACCGCTAAGACGCTTGAGAAGTTCGATATTGGTTACGACGCCCTCAGGTCAAACGCTGCGACCAAGGACTAAAAACCGGACGACCCCATCAGCCGAACATCGCTTCCGCAGCCAGGACGGTTCGTGATTCCCCCTCCACACTGCACAAGAGCTGCCCTTCCGAGCCGATGCCGAGCGCGGTAGAGACTTCGCCGGATGGCAACCGGTACCGCTTTCCTGGAGTGATGTCGAAAACATCCCAGATCGGCAATAGGTCCTTCCAATAATTTGGCTCCGGTAGGTTCGCAAACCGCTCGACAATCTTATGTCCGATCAGTTGAGGATCGTATTGTCCGCCTCTCGCGATGCTGAGGCTCGTGGCAATTTCTGCTATCTCGGGTGGAAACGCTTCCTGATTCAAGTTGATCCCAATGCCCACCACGGGCACCAAACGGCCTTTGGCGTCGGGCATGAGTTGGGTGAGGATTCCCCCGACTTTCAATTCCCCAAAAGTCAGATCGTTGGGCCATCGTAGTCGGCAATGAAGAACGCTAGCGACTGCCAGCCCTGCCGCCATGCCGATTAGATACGGCCTCGGATGGTCTGCGTATGCTCGAAAGATCAGGGAGTAAGTGAGGGAATCGCCCTCGCGACTCACCCATGTTCGATCAAATCGGCCCTTCCCGCTCGTCTGTTCGTGGGCATAAACCACTCCGATGGGGGCATCGTCAAGGACATATTTGGCTGCGATGGACTGCGTGGATTCTACGTTGTCCAACTCAATCCATTGCTCACCGGCAAAGGTAGGTGATTTCATGCAAGCTCCATGTGGAAATTCATAGCTGGAACAGAGTGAGTTAAGACACCGATCGAAATCAGGTCCACGCCGGTCTGGGCAACTCCGCGTACTGTGTCAAGGTTGATGCCTCCGCTTGCCTCGAAGAGGCATTTGCCCTTGTGGGCCTTGACCGCCTCACGCATCATAAACGGATCCATATTGTCGAGCAAAACAACATCGGCGCCAGCTTTGACTGCCTCTGCGACCTGCTCTAAAGATTCACACTCGACTTCGATCTTGGTCATGTGCGAGAGGTAACCGCGCAATGTCTCGACTGCCTTGGTGACCGAGCCCGCAGCCGCGATGTGATTATCCTTAAGCATCGCGCCGTCATACAGCCCCATGCGATGGTTGTGTCCCCCTCCGCACCGAACCGCATATTTCTGAAGGCTGCGCAGCAAAGGCAGGGTCTTACGCGTGTCAACGATTTTGGCATTCGTTCCCTCGATTTTCCTTACGAATTGGTCGGTGAGGGTTGCGATTCCGCTTAGGTGCATCAAGAAATTGAGGGCCGTCCGCTCCGCCATCATGGTTCGACGCGCGGGCAGCAAACCGCTGATCACCCGCTCGCCACGGGTTACAAACTCACCGTCCACTCGATGGACCTCTACAAACGAAGCATCGGGATCGTTGCCGTAGGGCGCCAGCAAGTATTCGGCGATCGCAACACCCGATAGAACCCCGTCCGACTGTGCCTCGATGTGCCAGCGAACGGATAGATCCTCCGGCAGTGCGCCACCCGTGACATCGCCACTTCCTATGTCCTCCATAATCGCGTCATCCACGATCATCCACCAATTCTGGGGTTCCGGTTGCAGCCAAATACTCACGCGTGTAGTTGTTTACCACAAACGCCCAGAAAGCGTTAGACAGTAGGCATCAAGTTGGAAAAACGGGCTAAGGCGGACGATCCATCCAGAGTGCGTGGAAGCAATAATTCGTCTAGAATTAGCCCGTTTGACGTTAGCGCGGTTGTCACACGACCCGGTGCCGTCTTATTCTTCTTGAACTTCAACCCCGCACCTGGCGGCAAGTTCGAGGGTGATCAGTTCATAGGGCACTTCGATCCCATTACGGACCCAGCCGACCGGGACCTTTATTCGGCCCGACACAATGTACGCGAACGGCTTGATCGTGACGGTGCCTTTGTCGAGGGTGAAGACGGTCCGATCTCCGCGTTGGTGGATGGCGATCACGCGGTCGTAGGGGATCGTCTTCAGGTTTCCGCCATTGACGATGTCGAACTGCTTTTCTTGGAGAACGAATTCGCTGTCTTCGGCCTGCTTATGAACCATATCGGCGTACGTACCCTTGCCGAAGTCAAAAATGGCTCCTGCAGCGGTCTTCAGGTTCTCGCTAAAAGTCTTTGAGTCCGTGCCCGCTTGCTTGATCAAGTTCATACCCTTGTTCTGCGCGCCCTTGCGAATATTCTCCGCTCCCGTTTCCAGCCACCGAATGGCCTCGCCTGGTCTGTATCGAACCAACTCCACGCTTTTACGACTCTAAAAACCTCGCAAGGGATGCAGCCATTTTGGGTGAGTATCTAAAATAGGCTCCATTGAATATCAAGCGCGTCCCCGCAGTGGGCTTCTCACTGATCATAGTGGATCGCTACAACTAAATTGGCGAAGTCCCCCTCCCGCAACTGGCGGCATGACACTTATCTTCCTCCCAAACCGCTCAAACTGATCCCGCGAAGGAAGTAACGCTGTGCACAAAAAAACAGAATGATTGTGGGAAGAATATGCAACACCGATGCGGCCATAACCTGCTCAAAGTTCGTCCCAAAGCTGTCCTGAAACATGCGGAGGCCAAGGCTGACCGTGTATTTTTCCGGAGAGTTGAGGTAGATCAGCGGGCCCTCGAAGTTATCCCATTGACCCAGAAAGGAAAACAGTGCAACCGTTGCCAGGACCGGACCAGAAAGCGGCATCAGCACTTTCCACCAGATCCGAATATGGGAAGCCCCATCAATCATAGCCGCCTCGTCCAATTCTCGGGGGATGCTTAGAAAGAATTGCCGCAGTAGGAAGATGTTGAATGCTCCTCCTCCAAGGAACGCTCCTGTGACAAGCGGGTAGTAGGTATCGATCGCCCTTAGCTCTCGCCAGATCATAAATACTGGAATCTGAGTCACTTGACCTGGCAGCATCATTGTCGCAAGCATGGTGTAGAAGAGAAAGTTTCGGGCTCGAAATTGAAATCTAGAAAACCCATACGCAACAATCGATCCACTGAGCACGCTTGCGATTGTCGTGATCGTGGTAAGTAGAACCGTGTTGAGCATGAACCGCGCGAAGGGAAGTGCGGTCCAAGCCTTTTGATAATTGTCCCACACAAAGTGTTTAGGGAGAATCCGACTGGGGTCCGAAGCAAACTCCTCGCCAGATTTGAGTGACGTAGTGACGGTCCAGATGAATGGGATTGTAAATAGGATCGCACCTGTGATCAATAGGACGTAGACGATCGTTCGCGACACCGGGTGCCCATCTCGAAACGATCGTTTCACTTGTCTCCACCTTCGTAGTAGACCCACCGCTTCGAAGCCTTGAACTGGATCAAGGTCAGCACGAGCAAGATCGAAAAGAGGACCCACGCCATCGCAGATGCCTTGCCGAACTTGAAGTACTGAAACGCATTTTTGAATAGGTAAAGCGCATAGTAAAGGCTTGCATGATTGGGTCCTCCACCCGTCATCACGTATGCCGACGTGAAGATTTGGAAGGATCCGATAATGCCCAAGATCAGGTTGAAGAACATCACCGGGGACAGCAGTGGCAACGTAACGTTCCGAAAACAGTTCCAGCCGCTCGCCCCATCGAGCTTGGCGGCTTCGTAATAGCTATCCGGGATCCCCTGCAGTCCAGCCAAAAATATAACCATGCGGGCCCCGCCAATGCCCCAAAGAGACATAATCGCGAATGCCCACGGAGTCGCCCGTTCATCCTGGAGCCATTGTGGTCCCGTAATGCCGATCATCCGAAGGATCGTGTTGAACACACCATTATCGGAGTTGAAGACCCACTGCCACACCAAGGCCGCAGCAACCGATGGAACTAGCGACGGAAGATAAAAGCAGGTCCGGTAGATTCGTTGGCCCCGTACGTTCTGGTTGAGCAAAAGTGCAATCGACAAGGAGCCGATAATCCCTATCGGAACCGAGACGACCGCATAGAAAATCGTGTTCGTAAGGGCCTTCCAGAAGAGCGGATCCTCTTCAAAGAGTCTCCGATAGTTCTCGGTCCCGACATACTTCATCGAAACGAGGTCGTACTTTTGAAACGAAAGCCATAAAGACGTGAGCATTGGGCCAGCCGTGAAAATCAGGAAGCCTGCTAACCATGGACTGATGAAGAGGAATCCCCAAAACCCAGGCTGGTGCGTCAAATTCCGACCCGTGCGAGCCACTAGAATCCGGCCTCTTCAGCAAGAACCTTGTCGACCTTCTTCTTGGCTCGTCGAAGTACTGCCGCTGCATCGTGCTCCCTGCCTGCAATGAGGTTATCGATTTCTGAGTCGAATTCAGTCGTCCATTCGCTCCATCGGTCGTTGATCGGAAGAGGACGGCTGTGTTCGACGGCATCGACGAACGCCCAGTTGTTGAACGGAGGAAGCTCGGATTTCAAATATCCCGGTGAGTAAGCCATCGCTTTGCGAGTCGGGAAACACCGCCGTAGCTTGACGTATAACTCGTCCTCGGTGGCTTCGCTGGTCATAAACCTCTCGAATCTCCAAGCCTCAGCCGGATGAGCGGTTTCACTGAAAATCACAAGTTGGTTTCCCTTGCAGAGGGTGGAGTTTCCAAACGGTCCCCTCGGAACAGGACACACATCCCACTGGAACTTATGAATGACCTTTCGGTACCGAGGAGTCAAACCCATGAAGTCAAACACCATCCCGAGCTTTCCGCCCTCGAAAGTATAAATCGAGTTCTCGCCTTGTGTTTGGGTTGGACAGCAGTGATCTTTCCAACGAAAATCCGCAATCATCTGAAACGCCTTGATCGCGCCAGGGGAGTCGAATACGGCGTGCTTGAGGCTCTTGTCCAGCATGTCGCCTCCGTACCCCCAAATCAGACAGGCCAATCCCGGAAACGTGAAGCTGCTTCCCGGCGCCCCAAATCCGAATTGGATCGGCCTCCCATCGGCTCCTTTCTTCGTCATCTTGATCGCACACTTACGAAATTCGTCCCATGTCCATCTGCCTTGCTTGGCCATCTCTGCGGGATCTTCGAGGCCGGCTTCGCGGAACATATTCTTGTTGTAGTAAATGAGGTTCCCGCCAAAGAGCACATTCAAACCGTAGAGATGATCCTTGAACAGACACTCCTGGATCGCCTGAGGAAAGAAGTCCGACCGATGAAACGTCGGATCCTTGGCCGCCAAATTCGTGAGGTCTAGAAAGTAGCCCTTCTCAACCAGGCTAGGGAAGTTGTAATGGTCCACGCGCATTACGTCGGGGGCCGTGTGAGAACTCAGCATCAGCATCATCTTCAGCCCATATTCGTCGCCCGGAACCTTCAAAAAGCTGACATGGATGTCCGGGTTCTTGTGGTTGAATTCCTCACAGAGCCGCTCCTCTAAGGACATCTGTTCTGGATTTCCCCACGCCATGTAACGCAGCGGCACCTTTCCAGCGTATGGGTCGCGACCGCAACCATAAGTGAGGCACAAACAGACGGCAAGCAAGAGCCGGACGGGAAACCGAAACCGATGGGACATTGTATTTGAGAACAAGCTTAGCCGCTTATTCTAATTTAAACCCAGCAGAGGCAATAACTCAATCAACGCTTCGATCGTGGCATCGGGATAGGGTGGCTTGGTCGGCAGCTGTTCGAGCTTGGGAGAATCGCCGTCTGCGCTCGGGGGCACGTCAGAATCACGTCGAATCCATATCGCATGCCACCCGTTGTCGAGCGCAGCGCGAACGTCGTGTCCCAAACTGTTTCCAACCATCAGGACTTCATTCGGTTGGCAGTCGACAATGCTGGCTGCCCGATCAAAGACTGCCTTGGAGGGTTTTCCCTCCCCCATTTCACCTTCGATAAAGATGTTTCGGAAAAAGGGAGCGATGCGAAGAGTGGCGATCTCCTGCCGCTGCACATCAGCCGGCCCATTCGTGATCAGTCCAAGTGGATAAGTGGCGGCCAACGTGTCTAACACTTCGATAGCGTCCGGAAAGAGTCCAAGGGCTCGATCTCGCTCCTCCATATAAGCTCGACTTAATCTGGACGCTAATTCCATGTCCTCGATGCCAATCCTGGCAAGAGTTCGTCGCATCTGCTCGGTCCGGGTGGGTTCTCCGTTGCGTAAATACCCCTCGTACCATGTTGTGTTCTTGAGGTCTGGCGCGAACTCCCGAAATGAAGCTGCCCAATGCCGAATCAGTTCATCAACCGTATAGCCGTCCGGACCATGGTTCTCGAAAGTTAACCGGAGTCCTCGTTTCGATGCATCCCAATATCCGCAGAGCGTGTCGTCAAGGTCAAAGTAAATCGCCCGAATACCTTGGAGTTGGGCTACCAAAGCTGCATAGCCTCTCGCACGTCTTGCATCGTCTGCTGTGCGACCAACCGTGCTTCGGCCGCTCCTTGCCTCAGAATATCCTCGATCGTAGAATCATCGAGTTGAGCCCGTCGCTCGCGCATCGGTCGAAGGAACTCATTGACCGCTTCAACGCACTCGTTCTTGTTCATCATGCACCCTCGGACTCCTTGGCGATCTTCGTCCCACTGCTGCTCCCAATTGGGTGAATAGAGCTTGAGGTACTGACAAACGGCGCATCCTTCTGGAATGCCTGGATCCGTCTTCTTGATCTTGGTAGGCGTCGTAAAGGCGCTCTTTATCTTCTTCGCAGTCTCATCGGGAGACTCGTTGATGTAAATGCAGTTGTCATAGGTCTTGGACATTTTTCGCATATCCAGGCCAGGTAGCACCGGAATATCACCGATGATGTTGACAAACTCGGGAAAGACGTCCCCGTATAAGTTATTAAAGCGACGGCCAATCTCGCGGGACACCTCAAGATGCGGAGCCTGATCCTTTCCAACCGGAACGCCATACGGCTTGTACATTAAAATGTCCGCCGCTTGAAGTACGGGATAGCCTAACAGCCCGTAGGGAACTCGCTCGGCGCCTCCAACATCCTGCTGCTTCTCCTTGAAGGTCGGCACTCGCTCAAGCCATCCCAGAGGAGTTACCATCGAGAAGAGTACGTGGAGCTCCGCATGCTCCTTGATGTGCGACTGGATAAAGAGCGGCGAGCATTCGGGATCGATTCCGCCCGCAACAAAATCCTTGGCTACCTCACGCGAATTGCGACTGATCTCGCTCGTGTCGTTGAATTGGGTGGTCAGTGCGTGCCAGTCCGCCACCATACAGAACATTCGGTATTTGTCCTGAAGGCCCACCCAATTTCGGAGCGCGCCCTCATAGTTGCCAATGTGCAGCTTTGCCCCGGTCGAGCGCATGCCACTTAGGATTCGTTTCTTTTCTGTAGAAGGATTCATTGAACTCAGTAATTAGAAGCCAAGCACAACTTGATAGACATCCATCAGAGACGTGCCAACAAAAATCTTGAATAACGATGCTATTGGACCCATGAACAGATTGACGTGGAACATTTGTAGCCCAATCACTACAATGAACAGGCCCGGCATCCCGATCTGTCGATTGAATTTAAACCAGTAGTAGCGTGGTTTCTCAGGCAAAAGCAAACCTACAAGCCAATGACCATCTAAGGGACCAAACGGTATGAGATTAAAACAAGCCAATCCCAGGTTTATGATCACGCCACCAAATAGGAAATATCCGACGAAAAGGCGAATGTTTGGATCGGTTAGGCTGCCAAGAAAATGGCTTCTCAAAGCGATTCGAAGGAGCAAAGAATAGACGGTGGCCTGCGCCACGTTGGAAATGGGCCCCGCTGCAACCGAGACAAACCAATCGACTCTTGGATTCCTCATCTTGTCCGGGTTCACCGGCGACGGCTTGCCCCATCCCAAGCCATATCCACTGAGCGTCGTTAGGATCATCATCATCACGCCGGTGATCTCAAAGTGTTTGGTCAAATCAAGCGTGACACGTCCAAAAAACGCGGGAGTCGGATCGCCCGCCATGTCGGCGAACTTGCAGTGCGCATACTCGTGAAGCCCGATCCCCAGAAAGAGGATCAGCGCGGTCGCCATCATAATTGGAATTGGTACTGAGCCCATTCTTAGCCTAGATCTGCCGGTAGGATATCTCGAGCTATCATCTCTTCCCACGAATCTCGGCGCTGAATGATCGTATGCGTCCCGTCTTCGCGGATCAAAACCGTCGCCGGCCTTCGATATCGGTTGTAATTACTCGCCATAGTCGAGTTATAGGCTCCCGTGCAAAGAACTTGAATCAAGTCGCCAACCGCCAGATCGGAAGGCAGGGAGGCGTCCTCAAACAGCTTGTCAGTCTCGCAGTGCTTTCCAGAGACGGTTACGGTCTTTGGCTCGACGGATCCAATGCCCTCCGGTGCGACTCTCTCCACCGTGTACTTGGAACCATAGAGTGCAGGTCGAGGATTATCGCTTAAGCCACCATCGACGGCCACGTAAGTTCGGTGGCCCACAACCTGCGAAGGAACCGTCTTGATGACTCCGACCCGATAGAGTGTCACACCACTTTCCGCCACGAGTGAACGACCGGGCTCTTGACCCAATACCGGGACAATTCCTGAGCCCTTGAGCGTAGATACAACGGTCTGAACGATCAGCCGACAGTAATCCTCCATCCCCATCGGCTTGTCTTTGCTCGTGTAAGCGACTCCCAGCCCGCCGCCGACATTGAGGTATTCCGCTTTATAACCATGCTTGTCGCTCATCTCGATTGCAAACCGGGCGATGAGCTCGCCGCCAGATCGCTGTGCCTCGGGATCAAGCAACTGCGATCCTACGTGACAGTGGAATCCGTACAGGTTCAGTTTTAGCTGCAGGCACCGTAATGCAGCTCTTTCGGCAGACCCGTCCGCAATATTGAATCCAAATTTGGTATCCGCCTGTCCGGTCGACATTTTCGCATGGGTAACCGGATCCACGCCCGGTGCAAGTCTGAGCACGATCTTGGTTTTGGATCGATCCTCTCCGGACAGGAGCTGGTTCAATATTTCGATCTCTTCGAAGCAATCGGCGACGATATGACCAATTCCGTTCGCAATCGCAAACTCAAGTTCGTCTCGTTGCTTGTTGTTGCCGTGGAGGTGGCATTTGCCTCCTGGAACTCCGGCCGCCAATGCCACCCGAAACTCCCCTTCGCTTGCAACATCGATCGTGCAGCCTTCCTGATAAGCGATTTTAACAAGCGCCATGGTTGAATTGGCTTTACTGGCAAGACTGATTTCCGAGCGCGAATATGCCGCCCGAAATGCGTTCAAGTAACCGCGAATGCGGTCCCGAAAGTGCTTCTCATCAACGACATACAATGGCGTCCCATAGGTCTCGGCCAAATCGCGAGCCGTCGACTCACTCAAACGAAATCGAGTGTCCAGAACAGGCGAGGAAATCATGCAAGGAATTATGGCATGGGCCAGGCAGCACCATGACTCGGACAGTGGATTCGCGAACGGGCGGATCGTCGTTCACAGGCATGGGTTCCTCCATTCTCATAAGTCCGATCGTTGCTTGATCTCCCAAGCCCGACCCGCAACGGGCTAAACTCTCTCCTGATGAAGCGAGTCGTCGTGTTAGGATCCACTGGCAGCATTGGCACCCAGACACTCGATGTTATCGCCCAACACCCGCATGACCTTCAACTTGTGGGATTGGCGGCGAACCGGAACGCCAGTCTTCTGAAACAACAGGCAGAACGCTTCGGGGTCCAGAGAATCGCGCTCCACGAAGAGGTGAGCGGTTGTGGAATTCCATGGGGTATGGATGCGCTTTTGGACCTTGCGACCCTAACTGAAGCCGACATCGTCGTCATCAGTGTCGCTGGGGTGATCGGCCTGTTGCCGACGATAGCTGCGATCGAGGCTGGGAAGAACGTCGCCCTTGCGAGCAAGGAGGTCCTTGTCTCAGCAGGAGAACTCGTCATGCCTCTGGTCCAAAAACACGGAGTCGTCATGACGCCCATCGACAGCGAACACAGCGCGCTTTTTCAATGCCTTCAAGGCTACTCAACGGATCAGATCGAGACACTGATCATCACTGCAAGCGGAGGACCGTTCCGAGGGAGGCGGACGGAGGACCTAGTGGATGTAACTGTCGAGCAGGCATTGAATCATCCTACGTGGAGAATGGGCGGTAAAATCACCATCGACTCAGCTACCTTGATGAATAAAGGACTTGAGGCAATCGAAGCCCGTTGGCTTTTCGACGTCTCCATTGATCAAGTCCAAATCGTTGTGCATCCTCAGAGCGTAATTCACTCGATGGTCAAATTTCGGGATGGAAGCGTGTTGGGGCAAATGGGCTGGCCGAATATGCGACTCCCTATCGCCTACGCTCTTCTTTATCCCGAGCGAAAACCAAATTCTTTGCCACCTTGGAACCCAATCGATACGCCTTCGCTTACGTTCGAACCAGTGGATCAGGCATCTTTCAAGTGCCTGGAACTAGCCAGACAAAGTTCGCGAATCGGAGGAACAATGCCGTGTGCGATGAATGCAGCGAACGAAGTTGCCGCAAATGCGTTCTTAAATGGAGAACTGAGGTTTTTACAGATTCCTGAGGTTATAAATCGCACAATTTTGGAACACGATAGCCAACCTGCAACGTTGGACAATGTGTTAGCCGCCGACACGCTGGCACGGTCGTTTGCCCGTACACTTATAAGCCGACTGAAATAATTTATGGGCCTGATTCTTTACTATCTTCTGACTCTAGTTGTCTTATTAACGATGTTCACCGTGCTCGTGGCAGCGCATGAATACGGGCACTATCTCTTTGCGCGCTTGTTTAACATGGGGGTCGAAGAGTTTTCAATCGGCTTTGGCAAACCGCAGATTGTCACCTGGATGCGGCGAATCTATCGAGTCCCGATGAAGAGCGGGGAAGTCCAGGACATTCGGCACGACGATGTCTCCAGAACGGATCTCGAGGGATCTGCCAGGCCGCCAGAGGATATCACGGTGATCGATACCCCCGAAGGTCAGGTTCTGGAAGAAACAACGCGCTTTACGATTCGGCCATGGCCGCTTGGTGGATTTGTCCGTATCAAGGGGATGATCCCCGAAGAAGACGGCAGTGAAACGACGATTGCAGGAGGCTTCTATAGCAAACCACCCTGGCAGCGCCTGGTTGTGCTTTTTGCCGGGCCTGCTTTCAGCGTGCTTGCCGGCCTTGCGATCCTCATTCCGAATTTCATGATCGAGGGGACGCCCCAACTTGAAAACACGCCAAAAATTGGACAGGTCATGCCGCATGGGGCTGCTGATAAAGCAGGTCTCAAAGAGGGTGACATGGTCAAGAGCATCGACGGTCAACCGATCGGCACGTTTTACGCGATGAACAAAATCGTGCGGGATAGCGCGGGCAAGACTCTCACGTTCGTGGTAGATCGAAGCGGAAGGCTTTTAACGCTTAAGGTGGTTCCTGAATTGGAAGACACCGAGTCGCCCGTTTATGACGAGAACCTGAACCCGACTCAGGAGATGCGCCGGCAAGCCAAGCTGAGAACTGCAATCCCGATCAGGAGAGAGAGCATCGGCTTCCTAAAGGCTACATCGGTAGCGGTGTCGTACCCGATCGAGGCGGTCAAGGGCTTGGCTGGGGTGGTTCGTCACCCCTCAAGATTCAAGGACAACGTAGGCGGTCCCATTATGATTGCCCACACGATTTTCGATACGGTGAAATTTGGACTAGCAGCCATTTTGGAGCTTGCCGCGCTTTTGAGCATTTCGGTTGGCGTGTTCAACTTGCTCCCCGTATTGCCATTAGATGGCGGTCAAATGGCAATGGCGATAGCCGAGGCTGTTCGCGGCCGGCGCCTTAGCATGAGAGTGCAGAGTTGTTTCAATATCGTCGGGCTGATGTGCATGGGTGTACTCATCATCTGCGTCTTGTTCGTGGATTTCGGGCGAATTACGGGCGGTACAAATTCAATAAAAGAACCTCCTGCCAAAAAGACGACCAAGTAGCCCTTGGATCGGGGATAATCGGTCCCAATGAAAGTCGGAATCGTTGGTACCGGTGGCATGGGCAATGTTCATGCCCGACAGTACCGAAACATGAAGGGCATCGATATCGGCTACTTTGAAAGAAACCCGCAGCGGGCAGGCAGTTTTCAAAGTCGGTGGGAAGGGAACCTCTTTGAATCCATTGAAGAGCTGATCGACTGGGCAGATATCGTCGACATCTGCCTTCCGACTGACCTACATCCTGAGTTTGCTCATAAAGTACTGGCAGCCGGGAAACCTCTCTTTTTAGAGAAGCCGATCGCGACAACATACGAAGTCGCCGAGTCGATCGTCGGAGCTGCGGATAAGAATGGAATTCCCCTCATGATCGGGCAGGTGGTGCGGTTTTTCCCCGAATACTCCCTCGCGCGAAGGCTGGTTCAAGGCGGATCAATCGGTAAACCTGCTGCAATTCGAGCACGCCGAGGCGGCCCGACTCCGGTAGGAAGCAGCAAGTGGTTTATGGACCACAAGCGGTCCTGCGGGGTGCTGGTGGACCTTGCTATCCACGATTTCGATTGGCTCCGGTGGACATTCGGCGAAGTGAAGTACCTTTACAGCCGATCTCTGGGTGCAAAAACCGAACATGGACCTGACTACGGACTTACGACCCTTACATTTGAAAGCGGCGCCGTGGCCCACGTCGAATCAACCTGGATGGATCCGGGTGGTTTCCGAACGACCTTCGATATCGCAGGCAGCGAAGGACTCCTCGAATTCGACAGCCGAAAGACGCCCGCCCTTCGTACGTCTACGTCCCATGGCACTTGGATGGACCCATCGATTGCCCCTCACGAGGACCCATACTATCTAGAGCTAAGTGCGTTCTTCAAAGCAGTTGAAGAGGGCGCGGCCCCACCTGTTACCGGCCAAGACGGCCTTGCCGCTCTTCGCCTGAGCCTCGCTGCACTTGAGAGCGCCAAAACGGGAAATGTCGTTTATCTATAGGCTTCGTGTTAGGCAAAAGGCGAGAGCCCTCGCTAAAACTGGGCGTCTCCTTACCCAAATCTGACCCCTGATCTGGCGCGAACGTGCGAATCGGAAGAGCCTCGGAGGGTGAAGGATCCGAAGCGGTAGGCGATGCCCTATACGGTGCCTTTCACAAATCCAAGAAATAGGAGCAATGACAAAGTCTGCTTCTGCGTAATATTCGGCGAAACAGGCCGCCGAACTGCGAGCGATGAGCGTCCATTACCCGCAACCAGAAGCCCCAGACCGTGGGGCGGGGTACGCTTTAGCCATGCGATCAGACGGCAGACAGCCGGACCAACTTCGTCCCTTTACCCTCGAACGGAACTATGCAAAATTTGCTGAGGGTTCATGCCTTATTAAGATCGGCGACACGCACATGCTGGTCACCGCAACGGTGGAAGACCGAGTCCCACCCTTCATGAAGAATAAGGGAAGCGGATGGGTTACTGCCGAATACTCTATGTTGCCCCGATCGGGCCGTCAGCGTAATCAGAGAGACCTGATGAAGCCCAACGGAAGAAGCATGGAAATACAGCGGCTAATCGGACGAGCGATGCGAACCGTCTTTGACCTTGAGGCTCTGGGTGAGCGAACGATCACGCTGGATTGCGATGCGATTCGCGCGGATGGCGGCACTCGCTGTGCGGCAATTACCGCCGCCTATGTGGCATCCTACGACGCCATAAGATGGATGCAGAAAGAGCGAATGCTTAAGAAGACCGTGCTTTTGGAGCCGATTGCGGCCGTTTCGGTTGGAGTTGTAAAGGGCATGGAAGTCCTGGATTTGGACTACTATGAGGACAGTTCGGCCAACACCGACATGAACATCGTTATGACGGGAAGTGGTAAGTTCGTGGAAATCCAAGGAACCGCTGAGAAAGAACCATTTGGCATCGATACGCTCGGTCGCATGCTCAAACTGGGTCAGAAAGGCATTAACGAACTTATCGCCGCTCAAAAACAGGTCCTGGAAATCGGATAATTACGAATGAGTCAGGCGCCGTTTGCGACCCTTGTCATCGCAACTCACAATCGAAAGAAGGCTGGGGAGATGATTACGATCCTCAGCCGAAGGTTTCCAGCATTGGTACTTAAGACGCTCGCTGACTTTGAGGGTGCGCCGGAGCCGGACGAGACCGGCGCCGATTACGCCGCAAATGCCACCATCAAATCGGAAAGTGCAGCCGAATTCACGGGGGAGTGGTGCCTTGCCGACGATGCGGGCCTGGAAATCGATTTCTTCGATGGGGCGCCTGGTCTATACAGTAAACGGTTCGGTGGCGAAGATCTTCCGTTCCCCGAAAAGATCAAACTCATTTTGGATCGGATGAATGGTGTCCCGATCGATCGCCGAGGCGCGAGATTCCGATGTTGCGTTGCCTTGACCCCTCCTTTTCGAATGGCTCCTACGAAGACATTTATTGCCATTTGCGAGGGGCAAATTGCGGAGCAGCCAAGCGGAGCGGGGGGATTTGGATATGACCCGATTTTCTTTCTGCCCGAACTCCAATGCACGATGGCCGATCTCACTGCTGAGCAGAAGCACGCTATCAGCCATCGGGGAAAGGTCTTAGACCAAGTGTCGAGGTTTATGGAGAACGGCTGTAAACCGTCTTCTTTCCCGATTTAGAGTCGGTTCATCATCTGAGAAAGTCGCATTACTCATCCTCGTGATAGGATAATGGTCCATGGTCAGCAATCGGAGGGTCTCAGAGGGCGGCGACGCTCCGGTCATAAAACCACCTCCGATGTGGTGCCGGAACTGCGGTCATCCGATTCACCTCAAGTATTGCCCAAATTGTGGGCAGCACATTGGGGACCACAATACCAGGCTTTGGAACATCCTCATGGAGTTTTCCGAGGAGTTCATTCGTCTGGACTCCAAGTTCTTCCGAACGATGATTCCACTCATCACAAAGCCAGGTTTTCTTACCAAGCAATGGGTCGAAGGGAAGCGGGTACGGTACATTACCCCCCTCAAACTCTACATCACGATCAGCGCCATTGCTTTCTTGGTCATTTCCATCCAGGTTAACCGGCAGGCCGTTCATCTAAATTCACTCGGGGTCGACTTCAAGGCGGATTCAAGTTCCGATGTACAAGAGCTGATGAGGAATCCCGAGGACATGTGGTTGGTCGCCCAAGCCAAGCATGCGGCGTTGAACGCAACCATGGTTGACAAAAAACTCCTGCTTGACCACTACTTGAGCCACCTACCGACGGCAAGCCTGCTTCTGGTGCCGATTGCCGCGCTTTTGTTCAGCTGTCTCTATATCCGCCGCGAGAAGTATTACGTGGAGCATCTTGTATTCACCCTTCACTTCAATGCGTTTTGCTTTTTGATGATTGGGCTGGTCAATGCGGTTCCAGGACGCTTACCGGGGGGTGTCGTCTTTCTTTGGGTTGTCATCTATCTCTTGTTGGCTCTCAAAAGGAACTACGGACAAGGATGGGGGAAAACGATCCTTAAATTTGGGATCTTTAGTTTTTCCTACGTAGTCCTCATCGCTCTCGCAATGGGCATCACCGCCATTGCGTCCGCGATAATGGCAGGCGACTCGGCTCCCCATGCCATACCAACCATCGGGGAAAAGGCTGGCACAACCAAACCACTGTCGCAGGCAACCAGCCCGCCATCGCACGATCAGCACTCATCCCTTCAATAGGGATTTTAGGATGAATAAGGTGTTCGCCGGTCGCTCGGCCAAGCGACGGGAAAAGTAGGGGTACCAAGCATCGCCATAAGGAACGTACACGCGAACGTTGTAGCCCGCAGCTGACAATTTCTCCTGCAAATCGCGCCGGATGCCGTAAAGCATCTGGAACTCGAATCGGGATTTATCGATCTTCTTGGTGGAAGCATAAGCGCTTAAGGCATCGATAATGGCCTCGTCCTGGGTTGCAAATGCCGGATACGTTCCAGCGTCCATCAGGCGTTTTCCAAGGGTGACGTAAGCCTCATCGACTTTTGACTTCTCAGGAAACGCCACTTGGGCGGGCTCAAGATAGGCGCCTTTTACCAAGCGGACCCTTGATCCCCATGCGATCACGCGTTCGACATCCTCGGGGGTCCGATACAGATAGGTCTGCAAAACCGTGCCCGTGTTCTTGTAATCCTTCCAGACTCGATCGATAACGTCCATCGTGCGCTCAGTGTAATCGGATGCTTCCATATCCACTCGCACAAAATTATTGAGCTGACGGGCGGTCTCGAGTACATCGCGTAGGTTCTTTTCCGCAAACTCGGTTCCTTGGTCGAACCCACATTGAGTCAATTTGATCGAGATATTTAGGGGCTCTATGCCGTCGCTGCTGAGATGCAGGTTGGGAGAGTCCGCATGTTCTTTATTCCATTTTTGAACTGCGGGGACTTGTGCTATGGTCTCAAGCATCCTTATGTAAGTTGCTTTGGCTTCCAGTGCCTCTTGTTCGGAGGCAGTATTCTCGCCAAGGTAGTCGAGCGAGACCTTTTGCCCCTTTGCGAGAATCGTCTCCGCGACCTTGAGGGCCTCTTCCAGGGTGTCTCCAGCTATGAAGCGGCGGACTAGCGGTCGAAAGATGAAAGACTTTCTTATCAGGTACTTGACCGGGCTTAGCCCCGATGTCTTTAAGACGATTGAGCGTGCAAGCGACATGGGTTATCTTTGCCAGTGTACTCTCTGGGCCGCAATTTGGACCGGGGGCGGTAAACTCTTGCGATGGCGAGGGTCACCGTGTGCCTATCCGTTTTCAATGGAGCCGATACATTGGCGCAATCATTGGCGTCGGTTTTTGCGCAGACCTATCGAGATTTTGATGTGCTCGTTCTGGATGACGGAAGCACGGATAATTCGGCCGAAATTGCCGCCCAATTTGACTGTCGAGTGCTTAAATTGCCCAATGGGGGGCGGGGAGCCGCTCTAAAGAGGATGGTCGAGGAGGCAGACGGCGAATATGTCGCCCTAATCGACCACGACGATATCTGGCTGCCAGAGAAGTTAGCCAAGCAGATCGACCAACTCGATACTTCAGGGGCTTCGTTGGTCCATACGGACTGTTGGTACGAGTATTCAGACGGCCGGATAATTGACCGCGACCTTGTGCTGCCCAATAACCCTTGCTCGTTCGATCATATTCTTCCGAGCAACGATATTATCGCAAGCAGTGCCGTCTTTCGACGCGAGGATATGCTCGCCTCCGGTAATTTCGCCCCGGATACTCTGCGTTGCTGCGATTGGTACGGCTGGCTCGTGCTTGCTCCAGGGCGTCAATTCGATCATATCCCCGAAAAGCTGGTCAGATACAAAGTATTGAATTCCAGTCTGGCGAACGCCGGCTACCGCTTCTTTGAGGCACAGCACTATCTCTTAACCCAGAAGATCCTGCCAAGAACTCACGAGTTATTTGCCGACCTTCCGCCAAGCAAGGCCCACCGCTACAAACGTCAAATAGTCGAGAAGGCAGGCATTGCTCTCTCTTCAATGGCGCGAGCGATGGAAGGTAAGGGGGACAAACGAGCGGCGCGAGCACTTCATCGACGCGCGCTGAAGATGGCGCCTGGCGTGATCAGAGTCTGGACCCGCGCTTTTCGATCGATCACCCCTTGACGGCCGCTAACATCTCAGAGGGTCTCTTGGAAATGTGACATCGGCGAATTCTTCCAGAATCATCTCGAATTCTGCCAACGTGGAGCATCTTGTCAACCGGTTGCGAATTTCCGAGGCTCCTGGAAAACCCTTGACGTAAAGAGGAATCTGGCCTCTCAAAGCACGACACGCTCGGAATTCGGCATCCGTAAAGTTCGGCGCAAGGCGGGCTTCGTCGAGTGTCTCGCTATCCGCCTCGTAACAGATCATCAACCGAATGTGTTCCAATGCGGTATGGATGCGTTCTCGAAGTGTTGGCTCGCACGGGATTGGTTGGCCCACAATGGCCGCCTTGATCCTTGCCAGTGCCCACGGATTCGAGATTGCGGCCCGTCCAACCATGACGCCGTCGCAACCGGTCTCGTTCAGCATTCTTAAGGCGTCCTCCGGGGTCTTAACGTCGCCGTTTCCGATCAACGGCACTTTGACAGCCGCCTTTAATTGGCTGATCAAGCGCCAATCGGCTTCTCCCTCAAATCCCTGCTTCGCAAACCTTGCGTGAAGCGTCAACATCTGAGCGCCCGCCCCCTCGAAGCGTTTGGCAAGTTCGGGAGCGGCAAAAAGCGAAAAGTCCCAGCCCGCCCTCACCTTCACTGTCACTGGGATTCTTACCGAATTCACGACTGATCGAACAATGGCTTCGGCTAAGACCGGGTCCTTCAGGAGGGCTGCTCCCGAACCGGTCTTGCATACTTTTGGGACCCAGCAACCCATATTGATGTCCACAAGGTCCGCACCCAATTCCTCCGCGATTCGGGCCGTTTCTGCCATGACCTCCGGATCTCCACCGAATATCTGAACCCCGAGCGGTCTCTCGCCGTCTGCGACGCGCATTTTTCGAAATGTCTTGACCGCGCCATAGTGAATCGCCATTGCTGAAACGAACTCGGTAAACATGAGGCCAGGGCCTCCAATCCGTTTTGCGATAAGCCGGAATGGGAGGTTCGTCACGTCCTCCATCGGAGCCAATAGCAGAGGAGGATCGACCTTTATGGGACCAATCGAAAAGGCCGGCACGGTTGATTATGGCTTGTCACGAGGTTTTCGGTCTCTGGCCTCCGGCCCTGATCAGGATCCGGCATTTCGTTGAAGGCGCGTGTCGAGGCGGTCGACCACTTTCCAGAGATTAGGTCGCCGACCCTGAGCCATGTTGGCCACCGTCTAGGACGCTTGACCTAGGACCGAAGTGCCGCCAAAGCATAAATATCCAATGACCTTGATTTGCCCCCGTATTGACTCACGTAAGAATCGCACCAAGAAGGATTCGTTGACTCAAATGAGAATCGCACTCAGGGTCCTTCTATTTGGTCGTCCATCAACGATATCAGATCTTGTCCGAGTAGGGGTCGTTTG
>Ga0302320_10000402_pt1 | contig 101781 bp, 88 predicted proteins | sample Bog_T0_3_FD_202130 | JGI IMG/M metagenome (GOLD analysis project Ga0302320, IMG submission 202130) | Peat permafrost microbial communities from Stordalen Mire near Abisko, Sweden - Bog_T0_3 | ecosystem: Environmental > Terrestrial > Soil > Wetlands > Peat | place: Sweden: Abisko, Stordalen... | reverse complement strand
GCTTCTGTCCTCGTATCGCCGACTCGGCCGTTGACGATACAATTTTCGGATCACGGTTTCGGCATCAGCGGGGTGCCCTTCCTCGATCGACAGCCGCGAAAGGGCAAGCTCCGTTTCTGCGACTGTATGCTTATCTCCAATCTCTTTGCGGAGAGCCAGCGATTTTTGGTAAGAATCGCGGGAAGCCTCCAAGTCCCCTTGATCGAACAACACGTCTGCAGCTCCAGAGAGCGTGTAGGCCACAGCACGTTTGTCGTCAATTTCCTGTGCGACGGTTCTCGCCTCCAGGTAACCACTAAGGGCTTTTCTCAGTTCACCCCGCCGTCGCTCTATTTCGGCAAGGTCAGCGAGCATGAGTGCGACACCGTCCTTGTCAACCGCCGTGTAACTCTTTCGAGCATTCTCACAGGTTTGGAGAGTGGAATCCTCCCCGCCGATCCCTGCCTCCATGGCATCGCGCCGTAGTGGTGGGATGTCTAGCGCGTAAATCCTCTTAATCCCGGCTGTATTTGGCTACGAAGCCGGGGAGCGCACTCCTTCCTGGTGCACGTAGCGAATGACCTCCACCTCGGACATAGCAATCAGTCCTTCATCTACCATTTCTTCCAACGCTGGGATGAGACTCCGAAGTTTTTCCTCGGTATCGATCACGGAAACCATGATGGGCCGGTCCGACGAGCGAAGCAGGTGCCGCTTGTGAATCAGCGTGCTCGCGCCATAACCTTCTATGCCGCGGAATACGGTGGCCCCGGCGATGTCCAGCTCTCGGCATTTCATTACAATCGCTTCATAGAGTGGCTTGTTCTGCCACTTGTCGTCTTCGCCGAAATGGATGCGCAGCATCTTGGCCTTGCCTTCCAGTTTCATATCCGTATTTCCTTCCGCCGATCTGACTCCTGGTAATTGTGGGTGTACTTAATTACGTCCACATTGGAGAGCACCACAAGACCCTGCTTTACCATCTGGTCGAGAATCGGCATGAACGCCTGAAGTTTCGCCTCCGTATCGACGACCGAGAGGAGGATCGGCCGATCGTGCGACAGGCTCAGCGCGGCATCCTTGTGGATGCGCCGGTTCGCTCCATAGCCCAGAATTCCGCGATAAACCGTTACGCCGGCAATGTCGTGCGCTCGGAGACCGTTGACGATAGCTTCGTGGAGAGGCTTGCCATTCCACTTGTCATTCTCCCCGATGTAGATGCGCATCATCTTGGCCTTGCCTTCACTCTTTAAGGCAGGCCCTCCCGTCGCGTTCTGTTTCTGCTTTTTCTCTGCAGGTTTGACAATGGTCGTATCGTGCATCTCAATCAGACCGGCGCCGACCATCTCCTGCAGCTTCGGCAACAGTTCTTCCACCTTCGCTGCCGTTTCAATGAACTCGACCTTGACAGGCAGATGGACCGCCAGGTCGACGAGACTCGTCGTCTGCATTTTATGATCCGCACCAAACCCAGCAATGCCACGCGTCACGGTTGCGCCTGATACGCGATGGAAGAAAAGGAAATCCAGCACAGCTGCATAGGCAGCACTCCCGTGATACTGCTGGTCCTCCGCTACGTAAATGCCGACCTTCTTACCCGGTCCTGGTGTCAGCACATTTTCCTCCTGTGTTTAGAGTCCTCTTTGACCTACCAAAAACTCAGCGGCACAACCAAAAGTCCTCCGCCCTCATCCGTTCGGAAGCGCAATGGGACAAATTCCTTCACCTTCACCGAAAATCCCGTCAGGATTCCGCAGATGGGACATGCTCCCTTGGTAAGTGTCTGGCTGACATTAGCTCCCGCTGTTGAAGCTTCCGCTTTCATGGGATCGCCCTCCCCGCCATAACGCCACCCCAGACTGCAACGAACCCGACGATCACGCTCAGCGCCACATAAAGGAGGCCCACGCCGATCTGGCCATCCTGGATCGTGCGCAAGGTCTCATATTCGAAACTGGAGAATGTTGTGTAGCCTCCGATGAAGCCAATCGGGAGCAGATATCGCCAGTTCGGGCTCCATTGAGTTCTGGCCGTCAATAAGGCAAAGATCAGGCCGACCAGGAACGAACCGGTAATGTTAATCACGAATGTCCCGTAAGGAAATCGCGTTCCCATTTTGTTTCCGATATAACTGCCCACCCAGAAGCGCAACATCGAACCTAGACAACCTCCCACACCGACCATCACGTATTTCAGCAAGTTGCCTCGTTCCTTTCCTTTTCACAATGCGCTTTCACCAGACTCACCTCCACCTGGCCGAAAGCCTAACGATCCGCCACCATGATCTCAATCCATCCAGTCTGTCGATCCACGCAGTTGGTGGGGGCGGCATCTCTCAATTCGCCTCTAGTTTTGGTGATCGCCGCCGCGCCCATCCTGAATTCGCAAAACTGTCCTTCGCTCCTGAGCTTCGTCGTGCTCCAGTCGGGTTGAGATCTCGAGTTGCCTGCCCGCCTCTTCTCTGCGACCAACGCGGGCGAATGTCAGTCCGAGATAGTAATGAGCTTCGCGCAAGGAATCGTCAACCGATATCGCGCGTTGCAGCAGATCGATGGCATCGGAGTAGCGCTTCTGTTCGAAAGATACTCTGCCCAAGCCAGACAAAGCTCCTGCATGTTTCGAGTCCTGGGTTAGGACATGGCGGAAATTGGCTGCCGCGGCGTCGAGATCTTTCATATTGAGTTCGATAAGCCCGAGACGAAAGTAGGATTCTGTCTGCTCTGGAGCCAGCGCGATCGATCGCTCAAATTGTTCTCGCGCCGCGTGCGTATTCTCTAGCGCCGCGAAGGTCATCCCGAGAGCACAATAACCGGATGCATCGTCGGGACGCGCTTCGACGTAACGAGCAAACTGCTGGCGCGCGTCCTCGAATTTCCATTCCCCAAGAAACGCGCGTCCCAAGCTGTAGAGAGCCACTGGATCGTTCTGCCGCAGCTTCAAAGTTTGTTGGAAAGCGGCAATTGCATCGTCCCACAACGACAGTTGCAGCGCCATCGTTCCCAACTCGAATTGAACATCAGGATCGTCCGGAGCATAGTCGCGGACCTCTCGCAGTAAGCTCAGCGCTCTCGCGGAATCACCGGCTACCGCAGCTGTCTTACTTTGGCCTCGTAAGATTTGGACAAGAGCGTTCGAAGCATCCGTGCGTGCAGAATCGATGCGCAGCGCTTCCCGCAATTGAGGGACTGCGTCATCTGCACGACCCTGCTGAAAATAGAGAAGTCCAAGGTGCGCATGCGCAGGAGCGAAGTCCGCCTTTCTCTGAACTGCGCGGCGGAAAAGTTCTTCCGCCTCCACATCACGATGTTGGAGGACTCGAACCACTCCTAGCAAATCAAGGGCACGATAATCGTCAGGAGTGGTTCGTAGAACAGTCTGCAAATCGGTTTCAGCCCGAGGGAGTTTCCCCGCAGTTATGGCCTGCGCCGCGTCCTGCAGCAAGGACACCGTTGAACTCGGAGTCGAAGCCTGAGCCGCCGGGATCAGGTTCGAAAACAGCAAAACACCGGCGCAGAGGAGTGTGTTTCGCAACTTGTTTTGGACTCTAATTCGGAATCTCTTTCGCAATCTGAAATGCGACCTGTGAACTATTTTAACGGCTCGGTGATGGTAACGATGCGATCCGGTTTCTGATCCCGTAAAATCTGGCGAATGCCGCTCGGCCAAAGAATGTCGACCTCTCGAATGGCATCGGCAGTACCCAACCCGAAGTGCAATCGCTTGTCGCTTGAGGATTGGTAGCTGCTGCTGGTAGTCACTGTCCCAAATTGATCGCCGGCAATGGTGCTGATTCGCACCTGCGCTCCAACCGCATCGCGGTTGCTCTTCACGCCCACCAGATCAAGGGTAATCCAGTGGTTCAGCGTGTCCGTTTGATTAAGCAGCACAAATGCGGGGCCATCGTTCGATGTGACGATCGCATCCAGTTTCCCATCATTATTAATGTCGCCGATCGCTAGCCCCCGTGCCGCCCAATTCTGATGGAACACATCGCCGGATGCCGCTGAAACGTCCGCGAACATCTTACCCTCTTCATTGCGCAACAAAAGCGGTGGTTCGCGATATCGCGCACTGGGATCGTACATTTCGATGGTATCGATGACGTGCGATTGCACGATCAACAGATCTTTCCAGCCGTCGTTGTCATAGTCGAAAAAGCGCACGCCCCAGCCCGAGTGCAGAAGAGAAATTGCGCTCAGGCCCGTGACTGTGGTGGAGTAATCGAAAGTGCCATCCTTCAAATTTGTGTACAGCGCATATCGCTGATTCGCGAGATCGGTGATGACGATGTCAGGCCATCCATCATTGTTATAGTCCTCAAAATCAACGCCCATTCCGGCGAAGGTGTTGCCGTTACTATCGAGCCCGGCTCCGGAAGGCAAGGCAACTTCTTCGAATGTTCCGTTGCCGCGATTGTGAAAGAGATATTCCGGCATGGAATCATTGGCCAGCAGGATGTCCATGAAGCCATCGTGGTCGTAGTCTGCGATCGCCAGGCCCAAACCTTTTCCTGGCTTGTCGATTCCAGCCTGGTGACTTACATCGGTGAACTTTCCGCCGCCGTCATTGTGAAACAAGAGTACTGATTCCGGCTTGAATAGATCGGGATGGCAATAAGAACGGTAGCCTCCCTTTTCGGGGCGCCCGCAAAATACATCGTCGAAGTCCCACTGCATATAGCGCGCGACCACGAGGTCAAGTCGCCCGTCGTTGTCGTAGTCCACCCAGGCTGCGCTCGTCATCCAGCCCGAGCCAGCGACGCCCGCTGCGGCGGTCACATCGGTGAATGTGCCGTCGCCATTGTTGTGGTAGAGGGTGCTGCGGCCGTATCCAGCTACATATAGATCTTCGAATCCGTCGTTGTCGTAATCGCCAACGGCGACACCGGTGGAGTAGCCGAGGCCACTGAGACCGGCGCGCTCCGTGGCATCTTCGAAGGTGCCATCCGATTTCTGGTGATAGAGCCGATTCCAGAACTTTGGGCTGTCCTTCTTCGGAATCGAGCCTTTTGCTGTCGGATCGTCGAGTCGCGCACCGTTCGCAAAAAAAATGTCGAGGCGTCCGTCGTTGTCGTAATCGAAAAGAGCTACACCGGAGCCCATCGCTTCCAGAAGGTATTTCTTGCTGGTCAGTGAAGCCTGCTGGCGGAAGTGAATTCCGAGTTTTTCCGTCACATCGACGAAACGCCCCGCTGTAGGGGAGTTCGGGGCAGCCGCAAAACTACGCCAGGTTCCGAAAATCAAAGCCATTGCCGTGAACATTGCAAGTGAGAAAAACTTGAAAGAGCGTTTCATCCGATCGGACCAGCGGCTTCGATTTGGCGAGTGTAGCGCCTTGGGTGGCTTCCACCGAGCATTGCTGAGCAGTCCCAAATTGCGAAAATCATCACGATCCGGAAGGCTATAACAGACATTTGATTCGAGGTTAATTTTCTAAGAGAACAAAGTTTAGAGCGTTTTGACCAAAAAAGAAACAAATTGATTGACTGTTGCGCGGGAATCGCATTACGATTTGCGGTGATTAAGTTTGCATAAGCGCTGAGTCCAAGTGAACTTAACCGACGCCGAGGGGGAATTGCCATGACGCAAGACGCGCAGTTATCAGGAGTGACGAGGTTCAGAACCACTTTTTATGCGATCGCATTGCTGGCGGTCGTTGTATTCAGCGCGCTGCCGATGCTCGCCCAATTTGATACAGGCACGATCGCTGGGAGCGTGACTGACGCCTCGGGTGCGGAGGTTCCACGTGCAGCGGTCACGGTGACGAACATCGGTACCGGCCTTCAGAAGAGTGTGGCCACCGACCAAAGCGGCAATTTTGTGGCGTCGGACGTACCGTATGGAACCTATGTGGTGACTGTGAGTATGAGCGGCTTCGCGACAACCAAGAGCCGCCCCATCAAGCTCAACGTGGGCGCCATGGTCCAAGTCCATTTGGCCCTCGCCGTAGCGGCATCGCAGGAGAGCGTCACAGTCAATGGCACGTCCACGACGGTTGACACTTCATCGAGTACAGACGGCACCACTCTGGACACGAATCAGGTGGCGAACTTGCCGATCAATGGGCGAGACGTCAGCGAGTTTCTGGAAATCTCTCCTGGCTCGGTCGGTTCGACCGGATTTTTTCAAGGCAGCGTCAACGGACTGGATAATATTTTCACGGGTCTGAATATCACACTGGACGGCCAGAGTGCGATGCGCGGCGATATCAACGGCTTTTTGAATACCGAAGGTCAGGAAGGAGCCCGCATCACGCGAGCGAGCGTCGATAGCATCCAGGAGATTGACTACTCGAACAGCGGTTACACCGCCGAAAATGGCCATTCCCTCGGGCCGCAGATGAACATCATCACAAAGTCGGGGACGAACGCCTTTCACGGTGAATTGTTTGAATTCTTCCGCAATGATGCTCTAGATGCGAAAGACTATTTTGCAACGGGGCCTGAACCCTTAAGACTCAATCAATTCGGCGGCAATTTAGGCGGCCCGATCGTCAAGAACAAACTCTTCTTTTTCGTGAACTACGAAGGGGATCGCACGCACGTCATCAGCATCAACATTCTGAATCATACGCTGAGTGCGGCCGCTCGATCGCAATTCGTGGCGTCCATGCAGCCAGTATTGGCGCAGCTCGCGCCCCTGCCTGCCGGCTGCACCGCTATACCGGCGCCACAATCGTGTGTCGGTAACCTGAATTTCCCAGACCCTAATCCAGCCTTGGGGTCGGACATGGTTTATGACCCGGCAGCCCTTGCCAGTATTGTCCGCGAGGACACCGGCTCGGCCAAGGTCGATTACAACATCTCGGAAAAAGACCGTATTTTCTTCCGATACAACATCAACGATTCGTTCACCAGCGATACCTATGGCCTAAACCTAAATCAAGTGTCGCCGCAAGCCCTGAGAACACAACTGGGGAAATTCGACGAGACCCATACCTTCAATCCGACGCTGCTGAACGAGTTTAGTATGGCCATCGACCGCTTTCATTCGAACATCAGTTCGAACACCCCCCAGCCGCTGGCAGGTTTTGACGGGTTCTTCACCGACCTGGGTTCACTACCCGGTCCGAATACCTTCAATCCGATCAATGCCTTCACGAATATTGAGATTTTTGATAACGTATCCAAGACCATCGGGAAACACACGCTCCATTTCGGTCCGCAGATTCGTATTATCCGCAACAACGAGGCGCTTCAGCCGCAACAGACTTACGACTACGCTTCGATCTCAAACCTTGAAACGAACAGCGTTTTCGTCCTGCAAAAAATAGGATACCCGGGATTTGTGGGCAACCGGAATTCCAATTGGGATTTCTATTTGCAGGATGATTGGAAGGTGAGCCGAACGCTAACTCTGAATCTTGGGCTGCGCTACGACTACAACACGCCTTGGAGCGCGGGCCCGAATCAGGGGCAGAACTTCGATGTGGCCACACAGTCGTTTCTTCCTGCGAACCAGCAGGTATACAGCGCCCCAAAAGGTGACGTCGCTCCGCGTGTGGGTTTCGCCTGGGATCCGTTCGGCAAGGGAAAAACGGTGATTCACGGGTACGCCGGCCTGTTCTACAATCCGATGCACTTCAACTTTGCCACCACCACCAACGTACCGGCGCTTGCCAGCTACAACGTCAATGTTTTCCAGGCGATTTTTGCCAACCCTCCATTCTCGATCAATTATCCCTCACCTAATCCGCCGCTGATCGCCGGGACGCAGAACGTAAATGCATTCCCGACCAATCCCAAAGACCAGGTCTCGACCAATTGGCTATTCGGCATTCAGCAGGAAGTGGCGCGGAACACGATTCTGACGGTGAATTACGTCGCCAATAACAGCCACCACATGCAGGCTGGCGTGGATTTCTATGCTCTCAATGCAAACCCCCAAAATGTTTTCACCGGCGCTCGTGCGCTTTCTGGTTTTGCCAATGAAAACATCGATGCCGACAAACTCGGTTCGAACTACAATTCCCTGCAAGTCAAGCTGCGCCGGAGCATGGGAAATTTAACCTTCGAAGCGAACTATACCTGGTCCCACGAATTCGACGACATGCTCAACTTTCTCAGCCCCGGTTTCGAAAATCCGATGAATCCCAATCTCGATCGGGCCAGCGGAGACTGGGACGTGCGTAACAATTTGACCGGCAGCGTCGTTTATAGCCTGCCCGATCTAAAAGCCTCTGGCGCCCTGGTTCGCGGAGTGCTGGGCGGATGGCAAACCTCGGGTATCCTACAAACTCGCTCGGGACTTCCAACCAATATCACGCTTGAGAGCGGACTTTTTGGCAATCCCGAACGACCCGATTACGTGTCAGGTCAGCCCTTGTGGGTTCCCAACCACAGTTGGCCGAATACCAGTTACAACATAAATGCTTTCCAACCCAATCCGGCTTATGACGGTACACCTGGTGAGAATTTGGGAACGGTCGGCCGCAACTCTCTCAGAGGGCCAGCCTTCTTTCAGTTCGACCTCTCTGGAATGAAGAACTTCCCGATTACCGAGAGGATAACGATGCAATTCCGGGCGGATATTTTCAACCTTTTTAACCATCCGAATTTTGAGAATCCCGACGGCGGCATCTGCACGGCACTCACCGCAGGTCCCCCGCCAGTTTGCACCCCCAACCCCAATTTCGGGCGCACTGCACAAACGATCGCCGACGCTGACGGAACCCAAATCGGCGGCGGCACGAACCGGCAGGCACAATTCTCGCTGAAGTTCATTTTCTGATCACTCGACCTCCGCTCACCACGGCAGCGACAATCGACCGTCGCTGCCGCCTCTGCAAATTCCTAGCGCTACCGAGGAGAAATGCCGAAGGCTACCATTTCGAATTACGATAAGCATCCCTCGGTCCGCGTGTCTGACTCGCGGGATGGCTGCGAAACGGGATGGGGCGCAATCGGCCGTCGGCTGAAAGCGAGCGTCCCGTCCGGGCGTTTCGTGATTTGTGTGGAGTGTTATCCCGGCTGCTTCGAAAAAGAAATTGAAGAACAACTCGTGAGCGCGCTAAATCCTCAGATCGTGCTGCGCTCTGAAGAATGTTATCTGCCAGAGAGCGCCATTCAATCCCTCTGCGCGCGCGATTTGGGCGACGATCCCGTGTTTGCCTTCATGGGCAAGTACGAACTCTCAGAATTCCTGGATGAGCAAGCACTTGTGAAACAACGAAGCGGCTTGCGCCAGGCATCGGGCATTGTCCTCGTGATTGGCACGGGCGCAACCCTTCTTGCCGAGCAGTGGGACATGCTGGTCTATTGCGACATGGCAAGGTGGGAGATCCAGCAGCGCCAGCGCGCCGGCGAAGTTACAAACCTCGGTTTGCAGAATCGCACGGAACGCGCCCAGGCAAAATATAAACGGGCCTACTTCGTAGACTGGCGTGTCGCCGATCGCCTGAAGAAGAATCTGATTTCTAAAATTGATTTTCTGCTGGATACAAATCAGCGCGACCAGCCCAAGATGATCACTGGGACTCAGCATTTACTGGGTTTGCAGAATGCCGCCCACATACCGTTTCGCGTAGTGCCCTTCTTTGATCCCGGACCGTGGGGTGGTCAATGGATGAAAGAAGTTTGCGACCTGCCCCGAGATGCCGAGAACTACGCTTGGTGTTTTGATTGCGTACCGGAGGAGAACAGCCTTTTGCTTGCCTTTGGCGATGTCAAGGTAGAGATCCCTTCGATTAATCTGGTATTTCATCATCCTCGCGAGTTACTCGGCGAGGCGGTGCATGCGCGTTTTGGTACCGAGTTTCCTATCCGCTTCGATTTTCTTGACACGATGGGAGGCGGCAACCTCTCCTTTCAGGTGCATCCGCTAACCGAATACATCCAACAGCAGTTTGGGATCAACTATACCCAGGACGAGAGTTACTACATGCTCGATGCGGGGGAAGGAGGTTGTGTATATCTTGGCATGAAAGAAGACATCGATAACAAACAGATGATGGCCGACTTGATGCAAGCGCAAGAAGGAACAATTCAGTTTGACGCGGACAAGTACATCAATCGCTTTCCTGCCAGGAAGCACGACCACTTTCTAATTCCCGCGGGAACTCCCCACTGTTCGGGCAAGAACTGCATGGTCCTTGAAATCAGCGCGACGCCGTACATCTTTACTTTCAAAATGTGGGACTGGGGACGGCTGGGACTCGATGGCGCGCCACGCCCCATCCATCTCCAAAATGGGTTTCGAAATATTCAATGGGACCGGACCACACAATGGGTGGAGAAGAACCTGGTCAATGCACTTAATCCCATCGCCAAAGGCTCCGGCTGGCGCGAAGAGCGCACCGGGCTGCACGAACGTGAATTTATCGAGACACGGCGACACTGGTTTACGACCCCAGTTCCTCACTCCACGAATGGGGGAGTGAATGTCCTAAATCTTTGCGAAGGGAAAGAGGCCGCGGTAGAGAGCCCGACAGGGAAGTTTCCGCCGTTCATCGTGCACTTCGCAGAGACTTTCATCGTTCCGGCTGCTGTTGGCGATTATGTGATTCGTCCTCATGGTCCTTACGAGGGGCAACAATGCGCCACGATCAAAGCCTATGTTCGTACCAACGCATAACACCAATTTTAGTCCTTATCCTATGGCAATCTCATGAAACTAGCTCTCTCTTTCTATCTCACTCTTCTGCTCGTTGTTTTGTGTTCCGTCCCGGCTTACTCTCAAGACAAAACCGCAGGCCTTTCCGACACCGCGCGTTGGGCGTCCACGATCAATGAGCAATACCGGATTCAACCTGACATCATCTATGGTGTGGCGAATAACTACACGCTCAAGCTCGACGTCTGGCAGCGAACCAATCAGAGGACGGCCGCTCCAACTCTGATCTATTACCACGGTGGTGGATGGATCTTCGGCGACCGCACGGGAGCTTCACTTCTCTTTCTTCCGTTTCTGGAGATGGGCTGGAATGTCATCAATGTTGAATACCGCATGGCTAGCGTTTCACTCGCGCCCGCAGCCGTAGAAGACTGCCGTTGCGCTCTCCGCTGGGCAATAAAGAATGCGAAGCAGTACAACATCGACACCGATCGAATCGTCTTGTCCGGCCACTCAGCTGGTGGGCATCTATCGTTGATTACTGGAATGCTGCCGGATGGCACCGCGCTCGATAATAACTGTGACGGAACCGAAAAACTCAAAGTCGCTGCAATCATAAACTGGTACGGTATCAGCGATGTAGCCGATCTGCTGGCCGGACCCAATCGGAAAAACTACGCGGTGATGTGGATGGGAAGTCAGCCCGATGCAGCGACGATTGCAAATCGAGTCTCACCGCTGACTTATGTTCGAGCCGGCCTGCCGCCGATTCTAAGTATTCATGGGGATGCAGATCCCGTCGTTCCCTACGATCAATCCACGCGGCTGCATAAAGCGCTTACAGCAGTGGGTGTGCGGAACGAACTGGTGACGATCAAAGGGGGTGCCCACGGGCAATTTAAGGATGCAGAACTAGAATATGCCTACCAGAGGATCAATGCATTTCTGCACGCTCAGGGTTTGCAATAAGTGCCTTGCGGTAAGTCTAGCGCTGTCGTTCGCCGTTGCTCTCCAGTATGTCGATCATCCGATATTGTTCGACTACCACGTCGATAGCTCGCGAAACGCCGTTGCCGATACTTACAACGTCGAGGATCACGACCGAGGCTCGGAACGCTGCAAGTTTTCTCGCGGTCGCTTCTCCAATTCCCCTAGCGTCACCAGTCACGACAGCGACTTCGCCTCTGAAATCAAGATTCATCTGGCAAAACCCGGAGCGATGCGAGGCGTCGTGTGAAGCCGGAGAGTAAGCACCTGAAACGGTTTGATCGGGACGCTTAGATCTTCACCTTGACTCGCGATCTCAGCCTGGTTGTCCTCGAGCAAATCGCATGTCCAGGCCCGCTCGAAAGTGAGGAACGGGCTGTAGAGTTTCACATCTGATGCCTCACCGCTCGTGTCCTGCAAGCGAAGAATCGTTCCATCCCCGTCCTCTGCGCGCTTCCAGGTCAGTAAAGTTACTCCGGGGTTGCTGACCTCCAGCAAACTGGCTTCTTGAGTAGGCAACAAAGAGGAGTCCTTCGAACCCGGCACATCGTCTCGTTCGAGCGGGGTGAGAACTTCCAATCCGAAGCGTGCAAGCGACGGAGGATTGAACTTCGCATCACTGGTGATGGCGTACCGAAAAGTGAAATCGCCACCTTGCCAGGCCGGGAAGTTGGTACCCCAATAGTTGTTCATGAGCCAGGAGAAGATCGCGCTAGTCTTAGGTTTAAACTCCGTTGGCCATTCGCCTCGAACGATGTCCCCAAAAGCAACCAGAGGAGCGTCGATAGGAACAACGGTCGCTGCTATTTGCGGATTGTAGACAGAAGCAAAGGTAGTGGGCATATACCATTCGCGACTTCCCCCTGCAAGCTCATCTTTCGCTGGATTGACCCATGCCGCCTGTGAACCGTACGTAAACACCGGTGTAGTAACCGCAAAAGGAAACGCCACATAGGCAGACTCCTTTGTGAGCACGCGGTCTTTGTGTAAGTGATAAGTAATCACGATTTCTTTAGTGGAGTCCGGTAACAGGATCTCGGTCTGAATCATTGGGGTATTCGGCGCTGATGAATTAAGAGTTGCGACAATCCCAATCGGAGTGTTTTTCGCAGATGTGAGCGTTGAGGAAGTCGCTCCATGAACAGAGAACGTCGGAGGCTTCAGCCCGGCTCCGAAACGATAGAGCGAGTTCGCTGGATAGTTGTCACCCCCGGTTACATAGAGATACTGGCCGAATTTGTATGGGCTCGACGAATCGACGAGTTCTCGCGCTAGCTGTTTATCGAACACACTGGCTATCGCTCCGGAGGACGGATCCAGCCTGATTCGATAGAACTCGTTCTCGAGGATATTGCCCTCGATGGTCCCCCGAGTGTCCGCCGCCGCAGCTTGAGCTTTTGCAACCGGTTTAATGGTAAATAGCTTGTATCCCACCGCGGGCACCGCCGCTGCGAGGAAGCGCACACGTACACTGCCTGGACCGAATCCTGGAAGTGAGATTCCTTGCCCTTTGTAGAGTATTTCAACGGGAATGTCAGCGCCGGTCGACGAGTCGACTAACGTAGCGCCTTCGGGCAAATCGGTCTCCACGATGCCAGTACGTGCCCAGTTCAACGAGTTGAAAACCGCAACGGAATTGCTTGTCGTCCGCACCAGAGCTTCGAGCTGAGCCCATCCGCGTTGAATCGACTCGTTGATGTCATTGCGCGCTCGCGTTACTCGATATCCTTTGAGTGCGATTTGATCCTCGGTCTGGTGGTGCTCCGGTTGCGTAGTTGCGCTCACGTAGGTCCACGTGTGTTCGTCATAGAGAAGTTCGTTATGCCAGGCATCGTCGAGCATCGCCTTGTCGGGTCGCACACGGGCGTCGATCGAGGAGACGGCAGTACCCATGATCTCGGCCGTCGCGATCCGATGTTGGTTCTCTCGGTGAATGGCAGTGTGCGCGGCATCGGAGCCGTATCCGTCCTCCCAATAAGGACCGAAGTCGCCCCGAACGACGGGAATGTCACCCTTCCACTCATGCTCGATCCGTTGCATCGCGGACTGCACGGTAGAAAACTCAAACTTGGGCCACGCATATTCACGGCCGACACTCGCAACGATTGCAGTCTGCTCCTTGGCGAGCGGCGTGTTCTCAAGCTGTGTGCCGAAGATGATCGCTGTACTGGCCCTGTAATCCGGACGCGTGTAAGCCTGCAGAAAGACTGGCAGGGAATCGCGAATCGACTCCATTCGCCATGGACCGCCAAACAGCGTGTGGGCTTGGAGATAGGCACGCGAGTACCACATGAGCACGCGGCCCCCATCCGGGCCTTCCCAATAGAAAGGGGACTTCTCGTTCCACCGTCCAAGCAACATCACGGGAGCACGCCAACTGTTGCTGGCCGCTACGAAATATTTGATGCCTGCATCATGCAGGACCGAAGCATAGCCCCACGTGTAAGCCGGGACATCCACAATTTGCGCGGCATCGGCGATTGGCAATTTATGTTCGCGCGCGAGGTTGTGATGATCATAAAAAGAACGCGCGAGGGCCTCCCAGGATGCATTCCCGGTGTGTTGATTGGCAAACTCTGGGGGGATGACGATAGTTCCGGCGCGAACATGCTCGAAGAACTGTTCACGCGCTTCCGCACTGCGTCCGTTCAGATATTGATTGGCGACCCAACTCCCATCCAGCGTCCAACGGAAGTCCGGCGTCTTCCTGATCAGGTCCATTGCCTGGTCGATGGATTGGGAATGAAGCTCCGCGACTTTCGCAGGGTAGTCCGTGAAGCCAACATCGAGATGCTCGTGCGGTATGAGCGCAATGTTCCACTTTTTCGCCGGCTCGACCGTCGCGGACGCGGAAAGCTTCCCGATGCTCACCGCGGCTTCGGCGGCGCCAGTCCACTCCGGCACTTCAAACACAAGACGCGCCTCACCGAATTCGTTATTCGTCGACTTAGCGGTCGAGTTATTCGTTGAGAATGGTTTGCTGAAGGATTGTCCGTCAATCTTAAGTTCCACCGAGTCGCCAGCAGGAAATCTAGATGCTCCGATGAAAACATCCACTAGTTCGACAATTCCGAACTTGGTTTCACGATAAAAAATAGTGGGCTCAATCTCAGCGGTGAAGGCATTCGGGTTGTATCGCTCAGTACTATCCTGATCCAATTCGAGCGCGTCGTAAATCAGACCAGTGTGCCCGGGCGCGATTGCGCCGAGGGAATTTTGTGCCGCGACCGGATCATCCATGGCGGTGAGAACAAATGCGTTCTCCCCTTTTCGAAGCCAGACTGCGGGAATCGAAATTGTTTTTTCGTCGATAGATGTCTGGGGAACAAATGTTCCTTCCCAATCGCCGGCTCGGAAATCGAGTTTGGGATGGAAGTAGAAATATCCGGAATGCCCGTTAACATCCAATTTTAAAAATGACAGACGAGGAGTCTCATAAAGGATGGCGAGCCTCAGTCGGTAAACGCCGACAGGAGCCTCATTCAGCACAAATTTCAACGTGAACGGATGCTCACGGCCACCGGTCATCCCGTTGGCTGGCCCTGGCTGAAAGCGATACCAATCCTTATCGCTACTTTCGCCAATGACAAACACTGGGTCGCTTTTGGGATCGGCATAGTTGATGTCTTGATGACTCTTAAATTCGCCCGACGATCCGTCGAAGATTCCTATCTTCCAAAGTGTTTTCTCGGTAGCGTGCGCGGCGACGGTAAGCGTCACCGCCAACAGGAGAGCGGCCACACTCACGTTGCAAATTGTTTTTGTGATTACCATTTCGGTGGTGTGATCACAGCGCCCGGTCGGCGTGGATCGTCGGTCCATGCTCCCATCTCATGTTGTTTCGAGAGCGCGTGATAGCGCGCCAGTTTGTCGCGATCGAGTTCTACGCCGAGGCCAGGACCAGTGGGTACCCTCATCCCGCCGTTCTCGTACCGCATCTTGCCACCTGCAATGATGTTGTCGGTCAGGTGGTGATAAACCCGCGGCTTCTTGTTTGTCTGACATTTGAACATATATAGTGATTTTGATTCCGGGTCAAGCATTCCAGGAAGCGGTGATTTGAAATGCCTGTCAATGGCCTAGTGGCGGCAAGCCTGCTGAACAAATCGGGACGGAAGCAAATGGCGTCGTACCGCGATATCGCAATCTCTGCTGATCAGCTTGAGCCGATTCATCGTGAGACTGTAATGAGCATGGTCGCGCACAAGATTGAGCAACTCGTGCGCAGAGGCGACCTGAAGGCTGGAGATCGATTGCCCTCGGAGCCCGACCTCGCTCAAATGCTCGGTGTCAGCCGCGGCTCGCTGCGGGAAGCACTGAAAGGATTGATGTATCTCGGCCTTATCAAATCAAGAGCAGGAGATGGAACTTACATTCAGTCTTCTTTGAGCCGAGTGCTCACCCAGCACTTCCAGTGGATGATTCTGCTCGATGAGGTGAAGCACTTCGAAATCTACGAACTGCGGAAAATTATCGAACCCCATGCAGCCGCCCTAGCTGCCAAGCGCGCGACCCGAGCCGACATTGAATGCCTGAAAGCCGCACTGGACGGATTGGCCCAAGGCCGCGGCAATCCCGAGGCGTTCCATGCGTTTGATATTCAGTTTCACGATGCATTCGCTCAAGCGTCGGGCAACGCAGCCGTACAAATGACCATGCGCATGTTGTATCACGCAACTTCGGAAGCTCGAAAGGCAGTGTTGCCATTTATCGATGACTGGGATCGACATTGGCAGCGGCACGAACGCGTCTTCGCTCATATTCGCGAGCACAAGCCAGCGCTCGCCCGCAAAGCAGTGCTGGATGATCTGCATTACGCCGAGACTTTGCTTCGCGATCATGCCGCCTCGTTGTGCAAAGGCGGATTGGGCAAGAACAAACGCAGCCGCACCGATTCTCGTCGGCCCAAGTGGTGATTAGTAACGGTGATCGGTGGGCGGGTTCAATAAACGACCTTCAATGGTCCAGCTAAGATTCTGGGAGCCCCTTATGAGACGATTGTTGCATTGCACTTCATTCTTCGTTGTCCTTCTTTCCGCGGGTGCCATGCTCGCAGAAAACACGCACTTTAATTGCGTCCCCTCATTCCCTTTTCAACAGGAGTGGCAAGGAGCTGACGCTGCCTATTCAATTCCGCTACAAGATGGCCGAGTGGTTTGGATCTTCGGCGATACCCTCTATGGCGATCAACGCCTGGTCACGGGCGAAGAGCCTCGCATGGTGCATAACACGATCGGTATTTCTACGTGTAAGGACGGGAAGTGGAAGATCGACTACACGATCAAGAAAGACGCGAAAGGTAATCCCGATAGTTTTTTCAAACCAGAGCAGAACAACGCTACCTATTATTGGGCGCTCGATGGAGTCGAACATAACGTTGAACATGGCGACGAACTCTGGATCACGCTGGTCTGCGTGCGTAACGTACCGCACTCAAATGCGTTTGCGCTCGGCTTCGAGATCTGCGGAACTGATCTCGCACACGTAACGGGGTTAGAGAGCGATCCACAGAACTGGAAGGTTGTGTATTTCCCGCTCGTGGCGGAGGCCGTGCACGCAAATCCTTCGGCATCCACTTTGATCGAGGATGACCATCTTTATATCTACACGCTGTACGAACTCGGAACCAGGCCGCAAATCCTCACTCGAATTCCGTTGCGCGGTCTAGGCGACCCCAAGAAGAACCTGCAGTACCTCGGCAGCGACGACAAGTGGCACGACGGCATTGAGCCGGCCAAGGCAAAAATCATCATGAAGACCGGCGCCTCGGAAATGTCGGTTCGTTATCACCCGGAGCTGAAGAAGTGGATCGCCGTGATGGTCGATCCTCAGATCTTTTCCGACAAAGTGATCCTTCGGACTTCGCCGAGTTTGATTGGCCCGTGGACCGATGGCGAAGTGATCTATCGCATCCCGATCCTGCAGAAAAGCGATCCGAAATACGATTCCGACACTTTCTGTTACGCGGGCAAGGAGCATCCTGAGTTCGAGCAGCCGGGCGAATTGTTGTTTACTTATGTGTGCAACACGATGAAGCCAAGAAAACTCTTGGCCGAGCCGAACATTTACTTCCCGCAGGTGGTTCGCATGCCGATGCCGGACGTGTCGAAGGAAGTGGCGAAGAAATAATTACTTTGCTAGAACACTTTTGCAGAAGGCGAGAGTGCGCCGGACCTGTTGTGTCCAATACTGCCAGTCATGGCCGCCCGGAAATTCTTCATAGACATGACGCACGCGCAATTCGGTGAGTGCCCTGTGCAGCGCGCGGTTCGGCTCGATGAGCGAATCCTCGGTTCCGCAATCGAAGCGGATCGGCGGAAGCGTGTCATGATTCTCCTTTGCCCAGTGCCGCAAGTCGGTGTCGACATCTCCCGCAAACTGAAACTCCTCGGCGGGGAACGGAATGAATTGCGACAGCTGGGAGACCTTCGTGATCGCGGAATGCGCAGAGATCCCCTGAACCCGCGACGCATATTTCATGCCTAACCGCAAAGCTCCATATCCGCCCATGGAAAGCCCCGCGAGAAGAAACCTTTCCGGATGTAATTGAGGAAACAATTCACGCAGGCAGCGCGGGATGTCATCGACAATCCATTTTTCGTAGTCGGCGTGCGCATGGGGAACATATCCGCTGCCGTCGCCCCAGAGTCCATCGGACGGCATAGCGATCATCATGGGAACCGTCGTTCCGTCTTGAAGCATCTCCATCGCAGTGGTGTTGATCTCGCCGTTCAACCACCAGTTCCACTGGCATCCGTAAACGCCGTGTAACAGCAGCAGCAGCGGCACGCGCCGGAGCGATTCCATTTGCGGCGGGCTGAATATCAAGACGTCGCCGCGAGATCCCAAAGCCTCACCACGAAAGTTCATGAAGCGCAGACTCTCATTCCCTGGGATTGGACGCGAGAGTTGGGCGTTGGGGAATTGTTTCATCGTGCGGGTCTATACGTTTCCGGTAAGCAATGGGATTGCGCCAAACAGGCCAGCATCATTTCCGAGTTGTGCCGCGACGATCTCGACCTTGCCCCACGGCGTCCAGGCGTGCTGCTTCACATATGTTTGAATATAAGGAAGGATGACGGCGGCGCTGCGCATCACGCCTCCCCCAATCACGATTCTCTCCGGATCATAAGCGTGAATCAATCCCACCGTTCCGGTCGCCCAAACCTTTAGACAGTAGTCAAGAACCTCGATACCGACGCGGTCTCCCTCCTCAGCCGCTTCGAAAAGCAACTTGAAGTTTATATTGCCGTGACCGGCCAACTTGCTCGCCGAGAATCCCGGCCATTCGTGCGCGAGGAAGGGCAATGACCAACCGGAGGCTTCGGCTTCAAGGCATCCGATCGCGCCGCAGGTGCAGGCACGGCCACCAACTTTTGCCGGCAAGTGACCGCCCAGGCATCCGGCTTGCGCGTGCTTGCCGCGCAGCAATTTACCCGAGATCATCGCCGCACCGCCGATCCCCGTGCCCAGCGTGATCATCACGACATCGTCGCAACCTCGTGCTGCCCCGGCGTGACGTTCGCCGAGTAATGCCATGCGGGCATCATTCTCGATGGCAAACCGGAGACCGAATTCCTGCTTGCACCATGCATTGAAATCAATCGATGGTGCGTCTTCGTATTTCTGGTTAGTCGAGACAACGCGGCCAATCCGCGCATCGGCGAGCCCACAGAATCCAACCGCCAGCCCTTCGCAGTCGGCGGCGTCAATGTGAAATTCCGCCAGCAGGTTGCCGATCGCCTCCGCGAACACATTGAGCGCTGGCCGAAGCGGCTGCGCCGAGTCGAGGGAGACGTGGCGAGAACCAAGAATCTGGTCTTCTTTTATGACCGCGATGGTGGCATGGCTGCCTCCTAGATCGATTCCGATGGCCGGTCTTGTCATATCAATGTGCTGAGCACCGGCAATATTATTCGCTTTGAGGGGATAATGATCAAAATTTTGTTCTTTCTGTTTGCTTTCGAGAGACTGCGCCATTTAGCCTATTGCCATCATGAACTCCCGACCTGCCTTCGTGAACTGGTCCGACGGCGCGTTGCAGGCCCCCGGTCTCCAGCGGTCGGAAAAGAAACTCGGTCAACTTACAGGAATCTTTCGCGACGAGCGAGCCTGGCAGAAGCTCGATCCCGAAACAATAGTGTACCGAGTTTGGTGGTGGGAACCGGTCCCGCCGGGCACGGAGGGCGGCTTGTTCTGGGGACTTTCCGAAATCCAACCCGGCCGCGTCGGCGATGAGTATTTTATGACGCGCGGACACTGGCACGTGATCCGCAATCGCGCCGAATTCTATGGCACCGTTTCTGGGAGCGGCAAACTTCTCCTTATGGATCGCACGGGGCATACTTGGGCTGAAGATATGAAACCCGGCAGTCTGCACTACATCGCTGGCGAGGTCGCTCATCGCATCGTGAATACTGGAGACGTCCCAATCCGTGTCACCGCCTGCTGGCCCAGCGATGCGGGCCATGATTATGAAGTTGCCGAAGGACGGGGATTCGCGGCCCGCATTGTTGAAGGACGAGCCGAAGAACGCGGGGTCCCAATTCTCGTGAAGGCGTAAATCCTGGTCGTGAGCAATCTTCCATGAAGTTCGATCCAAAGCTCGGTGTGCGGAGCCTCGACGATCTCTCATTTAGCTACGAAGATGGCGTGTTCGGACCGCAGCCGGAATTACGGCGTCTGGATCAGATTCGTCTCAGCCTGAGAGATCCGATGTGCGATGGTCCTGACCCGGTTTACTCGATCGCGATGGACGTTGGCCGTCATGAACACCGCGACGAACTCGCGCGGCGGATGCTTCTGTTTGGCGTTGTCGTGTACGCGGCAGGCCAACTGGGAGAAGAGCCAGTTCGCAGCCAAGGACATATTCATGCCGTCGCACCTCATTGTGGATGGTCCACTCCTGAATTATTTGAAATATGGGAGGGGCGCGCGATCATCTACGCACAAGAGCGCGCCGGCGATGATCCTGGCCGTTGTTTTGCCATAGTGGCTGGACCCGGCGACAAAGTCGTCGTTCCTCCAGGCTGGGCGCATGCTGTCATCAATGCCGATCCTCAGACCCGAATGATGTTTGGCGCGTGGTGCGATCGTCAGTATGGTTTTGTCTACGATGCGATCCGTTCGCACCATGGTCTGGCTTGGTTCCCGATCCTTAATGGTGAGGAGAAGGACGGCAAGCAAGAGATTCGCTGGGAGCGAAATCCTTCTTATCGGTTAGATCAGTCCAACGATCTCTCGCTGCGACACCCGCGCGAGTATCCCGAACTCGGATTAGATCCTTCTACCGCGATCTACGAGCAGTTCGCTAAAAATTCAGACAGCGTTCAATGGGTCTCTGAACCCGAGCGAGCCGCATCGGCATGGCCTGATTTCGAAATGTAACTCTGATTCGAGTGCGTTCGCGCTTTACCAGTTCGCCACATCAGTTAGACACGCCGAGCGTCTGCTCCAGTTGCTCCAGCGACACTCCTTTGGTTTCCGGGTAGATTGCCGCGACGAGAATGAAGTCAATCAGCATCATCGCCGCAAAGAAGAAGAACGGCGTTGCGCTTGACTTCTTTGCGAGCACCGGAAATATAGCGGATATCAACGCATTCATGATCCAGAGTGTTGATGTCCCAATCGCCTGCCCCTGGGCGCGAACGCGCGTGGGAAAAACTTCGCTCATGTAGACCCAGATCACTGCGCCTTGCGAGATGGCGAAGAAGCCCATGAACGCCATGACCATCCAGACCAGCCATGACTGATGCGCTCCGGTCCGAAACATTTCTCCGATTGCAGTGAGAAAGAGGCAGACCCCGGCGGTTCCCGTAAGCAAAAGCTTCTTACGGCCAAAGTTGTCGATCATGGTCATCGCGATCAGCGTGAAAATCAGATTCGTGAATCCGATGGTCACTGATTGCATGCCCGCCGAATACTTGCTCGCTCCGGCTGCCGCAAAAATGTCATTTAGATAGTACAAGCAGGCGTTGATCCCGGTCAGCTGATTAAAGGCTCCTGCAGTCACGCCGATCAGCAGCGGTAGCGCATATTTCCGCTGCAGAATCGACTCGCTCACAGAACTCCGCTCCATATGGATCGAGACCACAATCGAGTTCAGTTCCTGCTCGGGATTTGTGTTGCCCGTGAGTTTCAGAACGTCAAGCGCTTCCCGCGTCCTATTCTTCAGGCTCAACCACCGCGGGCTCCTCGGAATGAAGAACAACATCAGAAGAAAGAACAGAGCTGGCACAGCAGCAACTCCCAACATCCAACGCCATTCCATCATCCCGAGATTCATTCGCACGATCAGAAAGTTCGATAAGTAGGCGAGCAGAATGCCGAGAACAATACTTACCTGGAAGCAGCCAACCAGACGTCCGCGCCATTTCGCCGGCGATAACTCGGCAATGTACATCGGAGCGAGCACCGACGACCCGCCAATCCCTAGCCCTCCGATGATGCGGAAGGCAATCAGCGATCCCCAATTCCACGACAACGCACAGCCGAGCGCTGACAAGAAATAGAAGACGGCCATAATTCGCAGACTGTCGCGTCGGCCCCACCGCTCTCCGGGATATCCGGCCGTTATCGCACCGACCACCGTGCCCCACAAAGCGCTGGAGACGGTGATCCCCAATAAATAAGGAGTCAGTTTATAGACGTCCGTCAATTGGTGTGTGGTGCCCGCGATGACGGCGGTGTCGAACCCAAACAATAGGCCGCCTAGAGCACTCACGAAGGTGCTCTTCACAAGATGTCCGTTTATGCCCATGAGCCCTCGTATTTTACGTCGATACGAATGATCGAATAGTAGCGAAAAGAACAAAACTGGTCTATGAAATAGCGCATAATGACGGTATAAACTTGCGATAATAGGCCATTATCGCGTCGAGCTTCGGCGGACCCTCGCGATCACGGGTTCACCCGACGGCAACCTTTAGTGCCAGTGTTTGCCGCATTGTCTTGTTCGTACTCAAAGGGCCGAGGACCTGCAATTTCCCACACGCATGTTCTTCCCCAAGCTGCCGCGCGGTCGTGCAATCGATCACCGTCAAAAAATCTGAGCGAGCCGGTTAGCCAAGCGCATTTCGTCGAGAATGTCTATTCCGCCAGTCCATGGCGGAGCTTTCAACCCTCGGAAGATACGCCCTTCATCTAAGATTGCTGTCGCATCGCCGGAGGCGCGTTTGCGGAAGTAGTGATCGATTCTATCTTCGGCGCGGAACTCAGCCTCTCGGAGGGATCCGAGTAAACTCCCGCTTCACTGGTTTCGACTCCAGCGCACGACTCGAGGGAGCGTCCTACCAGGGAGTTTTGTACACAATCACGAAAGATGGTGTTCACTGCGAGACAATCTGATGAGCTCAGAGCTGATCGCTCACACTCGCATGACTTTGATACCGAGTTTTTCGTACGGCGCAATTTTTTCGTCCGTCGCCCCAGTGTCGGTTACCAGCACATGCAATTCGTCTGGTTTGCAGATACGCCAGTTGGCGACCAGTCCCAGTTTGCCGCTATCCACCACCGCGACGCGCCGGCGCGCCAGCCTCATCATCGTCGAATTGAGTTCTGCTTCATCCGCGTTGAAACAACTTGCCCCCCAACTCGCGTCCATGCCGTCGGCACCGATGAACATTGTGTTGATCAGCATGTTGTCGAGCGATCGCAACGCGGCCGTGCCGACCAGCGAAAACCATTCTCCGTGAAGGTGTCCGCCGGTTACGAAAACGTAGACATCTTTACGTTGAGAAAGCTCCATCGCCACGTTGACTGTGTTGGTGACGACCGTGATGTTGGAATTGATCGGCAGTCCCCGAATCACTTCTGTGGTCGTGGTTCCAGGCGTCAGTGCAATCGTTTCTCCCGCGACGATGAGCGCCGCGGCCGCTCGCCCGATTCGGCGCTTTTCGTCGGCGGCATGTTTTTCCTGCGCCAGAAATGATTGGTCGCGCCGGAATTGTTCGTAAAACAGCGGTTCAATCGATACCGCGCCACCGTGAGTGCGCCGCAGCAATCCCTTTTCGTCGAGAACATCCAGGTCCCGGCGCACAGTCACTACCGAAACGCCCAGCTGTGCGCTAAGTGTTTCCACCGAAACCCGTCCCGTTTGCTGAAGACCAGTAAGGATCGCAGTAAGGCGCACCCGTTGTTTTTCCTGCGAAGCGCCTTCGGGCTCGGTTTGCCGATTCTGCCCGACTCCAGGCCGTGAAGGCCGGTCACGTTTCATAACATTTTGGTCCCTCTACCTCTCCCACAGTGAATAAAACGAAAGTTCTTACCAACCGACATTTTGCGATTCAGTCCGAAACGAAAGCGCTGCTGAAGCATACTACCCCCGACTTGCGAGAATTACAAAAGATCGGATTATGAATCAAATGCTGTCCAGTCACCTCATACAATTTCGATTGTGCAAACATCGATCACAACTCTCTTCGTTCTGTGCAGAATACAATAGTAAAATGATCGCTTTTCAGGCGACCAGCGAGTGTGGCTCAGAGACCGTCCGCGAAAGCTTCACATAGAAATTTGCGTTTTGCGAGGGAAGCGAATGACCGTTACCTGGCGACCGATAAACTGATCGCCGCCAAATTCTCATCGAAAGCCCCGTCTGTGACAAGCGAGATGTGTGGCATGCCAAACCCGATTTGATTTCCCGTCGGTCGTCCTGAGACGAGCTCATTCGATAGAGTTTGATAACGAGGTGGGGGTGAGAAATGGGAAAAACTTCGCATGGCCTCTTGGTTTTGCTTCTGGTTTGTTCAGTCGCGGCGCCGGCGCGGCAGGGTCTTCCTTCCTCTCAGAGCCAGCACCACGCCGGAACGGCTGGACTGGAGATGGAACAAGCGATGGAAAAGATGCACGCCGAAATGGCATCCATCAAGCCATCTGGAGACGATGACGCCGATTTTGTCAGGTTGATGCTTCCTCACCATCAGGCAGCACTGGATATGGCGAAGGCCGAGTTAAAGTATGGCGAAGATCCCCAAATGCGCAGGCTGGCACAGGAGATCGTGACTGATCAGCAATCGGAGATCGAACTAATGCAGCTTTGGCTCAAGCGCCACGAGTCGAGTTCGAAGAAGTAAGGCAGGCGCGGTTTTATGTTCGACGGGGAGATAAACGTGAGAATCATTCGTTGCTTGGCGATTTTGTGTTTCGTATCGCTTGGATTTGCACAACAAGCACCTTGGGGACGAGCCGACATCCCCGTTTCGGCGCACGATCGGGTTTACGCGGCAGATCAGACTTCGAATACCGTATCAGTGCTTGATCCGTCTAGTAATCGGCTGCTCGGTGTAATCAAGCTCGGAGATCCGGTGCCTGGCGCTTTGAGTCCTCTCTATAGAGGCGAGTTGCTGGTGCATGGACTCGGATACTCGCCTGACTCGAAAACGCTGGCTGTCGTATCAGTAGGGTCGAATTCAGTCACGCTGATTGACACCGCGACCAATGCGATCAAAGGCAAGATCTACGTAGGACGTTCGCCCCACGAACCATTTTTTACGCCCGACGGCCGTGAACTGTGGGTTACGGTGCGAGGCGAAAACTACGTCTCGGTGATCGACCCTCGACAGTTGAAAGAAATCCGCCGTATCGAACTGGCCAACGGTCCAGGCATGACTATGTTCGGCCCGGATGGCGAATACGCTTTCGTCTGTTCGAGCTTCACTCCAGAGCTTGCCGTAATCGATGTGGCTTCGCATCAGGTGATCAAGCGCCTTCCGCAGGTAAGTCCATTTTGCCCGAACATTTCCGTGAGCCCTGAGAATGACGAGGTCTGGATCACATTAAAAGACGTCGGCAAAGTGCAGGTGTTCAGCGCCAAGCCGCCGTTTGACCAAAAGGCTGTGTTGGAAACCGGGCCGATCACGAACCACGTGAACTTCGTGAATAACCGAAACGGCAAATTCGCCTATGTCACCATCGGCGGAGCGAACCAAGTCAAGGTGTTTCGGAGAGGTGCCACGCCTGAACTGGTCGCCACGATCCCAGTAGGAAATCTTCCCCACGGTATTTGGCCGTCGGGCGATGGTTCCAGAGTCTACGTCGCGCTCGAAAACGGAGAACACGCCATGGCGATTGACACGCTCGCGAACAAGGTCATCGCCGAAATACCGATCGGGCAGACAACGCAGGCCTTGGTGTACGTTCCGGGCGCCGTTCCAAATGGCGCTGGCACGGACAACCTTGTCCCCCTTGGAGCGGCCGGAACGACAGCGCGCCTGCACTTAGAAGCAGGTGGAACCGCACTACCCAATGCACAAGCGTCGGTGGCAGTGAACTCGCTCGGCCTTCTGGATCTCGTACAAATCGCAGCGGAAGGTCTCGCTCCCAAATCGCAATATCAGGTCTACCTCGCGGAGACAAACCATGCGCCCTTCGGAAGATTGGAAGCTCTCGCCGTCTTGAAAACCAATCCCGATGGAGCGGGAATCGTTCAAGCCATTGGTCCCTTAAAAACACTTGCTGGCAGCGACCATGCCGGCTCTGTCGACCAGTCCCGGAGATTCCTCGTTGTGACCGATATAAACGACGCGTCGCAGGTTGTCTTGCGGCAAACTACAGCTTCAGCCGTTCGTTAAACCACCTCGTTAGAAAGGGAGAAGAAATGACAACCAAGCCTCCGCTACCTCCATTTACTCGCGAGGTCCGGACCTATGGCTCTATCGTTGGTGGGAACCGACTTCAGACGGTCACAGGACCAGAAGGGTTTCACCGTCGGAACCGTTGAAAAGTACAAGACGGAGGCCCACGCCTTGAAGGCAGAAGAAGGCGTGCGGCTGATGATCAATGATGGCATGTTGCGCCGAGAACAGGTTCTCTTCTGTGGCATCCTCGACCGTTTCCTGATCGACCAGAAACAGGCAGAGGATGCCGAACAAATCACTCACAGTACTCTAGCCTCCTACCGAAGTATGATTTGCAAGCACATCCGACCCAAGTGGGGCGACAACCATCTCGAAAACGTTGGGCCCGCTTTGGTGCAGGAACGGCTTCCCAAGCTCTTCCTCTCGCCTAAGTACAAGGGACATATTCGATCCCTGATGTATCGTCTTTTCGACAAGGCGATGCTTTGGGAATTGCTGAATATCGAATCTTGTGGAAGCGCATGTACGCCGGAAGGAACCGCACGTCGCTCTTGGATTAAAGAGAAGACATTCCTACATTCAAAACTCTAGGCGCACTTGGAACGCGATCATGCGTGGGCTGCTATCACCGCCCAACCCCACCCCGAGTAGACCGGTCGGCGGAGAGGTTGTATACGTGAGTGCGCCAAATCCAGTCTGCGTCGACGGTTTGCCCGGAATACCTGCCATTACCATGCTCGGCAGCCCGAAGTTTGGATGGTTGAAGAGGTTGAAGAACTGGGCATCGAAACGCATCTTCAAGTGTTCGGTCAAAGGGAACCACTTCGTCAGATAGAAGTCGTTCCAAACGAAATCGGGGCCGCGCAAAGCGTTGCGGCCGAGGCTTCCAAATTGGCAATTCTGAGCGCTGTCTCCGCCATTGCACTCCCCGGTACTGGGATCGACAGCCGACACGAATGCATCGGGGTTGAGCCACTGACGGGTCCCCGGTTGGGTGACCCCCGGGATCGCATGAGGCTGATAGAGCGGCACGCCGCGAATGACGCTCGCAAACTGCGGACCACTGCCTTGCACAATTCCATTTCCGTTCGCTGAATACGGTGTGCTTAGAACAGAGAACGGAATCCCGCTGTGCCAAAACACCGTGCCTGAGGCCTGCCAGCCGTTTAGCGCGGATCCCAGTGCGTGGTTGCGCATCTTCATGGGCAGCTGATACACATACTGCGCGTTAAGGTTATGACGAATGTCGTAATCGCAGGGCCCATGGTCGCGGGCCAGTTCTCCCGGCAGTGGCGAAAGAATTCCTCCCGCTGAGAATTGCAGGAATCCGCCATTCGAAACAGTGTCGAGGCAACGACTCCAGGTGTAGTTGATCTGACCTTGCAGGCCGTGACTGGCGCGCTTCATGGCTGTTAGTTGAAGGCCGTTGTAATGACTGTTCTCGCCGGTTGACAGTTGGGTCAGTGCGGCGAATCTCGCATCCGTCGGCTGCAAATAGGGGAACGGCCCAAAACATCCCTGACACACGGTCTGGTATCCGTTCTCTTGCGTCAGGTAGGGCTGGTTCACGGCGCGCGTGCCAACGTACTGCGCCTGCGCGCTGGCAGTGGTTCCGAATTGATGTTCGAATCCCAGGCTCCATTCCATGAAGTAGGGTGCGTGGAGTTTTCCATCCGGGACGGCGGTCATCGCAACGGGCGGAAGACAGGTCGCGACGTTTGCCAGCGGTGAGGCGCAGGAGAGCTGGCCGGTCGGAAATCCGGCAGCAAACCTTTGATTGGCCGCGACGGTGGCATCCACGGCGCTGTTGGGAACACCGGGCGGAATGGCCATGCCGCCGACTGTGCCGAGAAGACCTCCCTGGAATGTCTGGACATACGGAGGATTGACGCCGACTAAGTCCGCGACGCTGCCCGGCAGAATGTCGCTGAAGATGCCGAAGCCTGAGCGCAGCACAGTCTTTGGTTCAAGCTGCCAGGCGATCGCGATGCGCGGTTGCAGAATTGCCAGCGGCGTGGAGGCGAAAACATTGCCGAGGCCGGTCTGAATCGCTGCATTCAACGGCTGATTCACGTCGTGCGGGATCGATGCGAACGATCCGCGCAGCCGGGCGATTTGCTGGTGCGGGTTCAGTGGATTGGAATTGAAGGTATCGCGCAAGCCGAAGGTCCAGGTCAGAGTGCGCGTCACCTTCCACGTATCTTGCGCGTAGAGGTCTAGGTTGAGGAAGTTGAAGGGCTCGTTGGCGGATGTGGGGAAAGTCTTGGTCGCGGTCGACGCGACTCCGTAAATATATTGCGGCAGCGTAGTGTAGGTAACGGTTGGAACCGAGCCCTCGCCGAAGTCGTAGTCATTGAGCCGGAAGATTCGTGTGTTCGTTCCGAACCGAAACTCGTGCGCACCATGACTCCACGCAAGGTTGTCGTTGATGAAGAAACGGGAAGCACGCCTTCCCTGAACCCATGTATTGTCCAGTCCTCCCATCGTCGTAAAAGGGGCGTTGGCCCCGCCGCCTTGCAGCACGATGGGGAATGCGGAAAGCGTCCTCTGAAGGTCGGCTGGCCCAAACAGGCTTTCGTACCACGAGAATCCGGGATTGAAATAGTTCACCAAATGTTGAGAAAAAACATGCGTATATCCTGCCGCGAACGAATACAGAGGCTGAGGGGATATCGAGTTGAACAGCAGATTGATCGGGTCGGTGTAGGCCGCTTGCAGTCCGGTATCGGCTTGAAAGCGAAACCATGCCGTGTTTTTCTCATTGACGTTGTAGTCGATCCGTGCAGTCTGTACTTGTTCGCGGTCATCGCTGGAATGCGAAACACTTTGCCGGTTGGCGCAACCGTTACCGTCATTGGCATTTGCGGGGGCGCTTCCGCCAACGTCGAACGGGCAACCCAGCACTGCAAGCGGCGATCCACTTGTGTTTCCGTAGAGCGAGAACATTTTTTGATAGAACGGGACCGATTCTGGAGCCGCCGGATAGATTGATCCGGTAACCGAATCCGTGCCGCCTAGCGGAAGCTGTTGCAAGACGTATTGCTGAAAGGCGGAAGTGGGTACCGTAGTAGCAGTCACAATGGGCAACGCAATCCGAACCCATTCGCTGTCAAAGAAGAAGAACAGCTTGTCGTGCAGAATCGGGCCGCCTAAGCTGCCTCCAAAGTGGTTCACAGTGGCTCCCGGTTTCCGGTTGCCGGTGGTCGCATTCGTAAAGTAGTCTGCGGCATTCAGAACCGCTCCATTCCATAGCTCGTAGAGATTGCCGTGAAACTGGTTGGTGCCGGACTTGGTGACGTAGTTGACCTGCGAGGCTCCATAGCGCCCCTGATCTACGGAATAGGAAAGAGTGTTGACGGTGACCTCGGAAATCGAATTCAGCCCCAACACGAGGTTGGTGGAGAGGCCGCTGTTGAGGTTGGTAAGCGGGTCATTCGTTTCCAGTCCGTCAACGATATAGCCGTTCGAGAGAGCAGGCAGGCCGTTGAATTCCACATTGCCGTAGCCGTTTGTACCGCCAACAAAATCATTGCCGCTGCCTGCAGTGTTGATCAGAGCGCCCGGAGCGAACTGCAACGGGTAAGTGAGATCGCCGCCTGGATTCGGCAGATCCTCCAGGGCGGGGGCATTCAAAGTGGTCGATGTGTTGGCGTTTTCCGGATTGAGGATAGGAGCCTCGCTGCTGACCTCCACCGTTTCACGGGATCGGGCCACACCAAGGGTGAAATCCACGGTTTGCTTTTGGCCTAAGCCCGAAACGACATTATTGTTTTGCCGTGGCTCGAAGCCTGGCGCTACCACCCTAACTTGGTAAGTACCCGGCTTTAGTTGGGGGAAGTTGAACCGGCCTGCATCATCGGTTGTGGCCCGACGTCTCAGTCCAGTCTCGGGGTTGGCGATCGTCACCGTGGCACCCGGCACGACGGCGTTGGTTGTATCCCGGACTTGGCCAATGATGGCGCTCGTGGTTTCGCCCTGTGCCCATGCAGCTGTCTGCATAACCGAAACCACAACTATGGATAGCAGTGTCAGCCGGACCGTGTGACACGAAGCGCATTCGTAACGCAATCCCATGGTCTATCCCCAAATCCGCAGAGCGACGAAAGTCGTCGCTCGTCTCCCCTTGGAAATCAGGATACACCAAAAAATGTTTACTATAGTAAATAGATAGGTAGATATTATAATTTAGAGACCCAGATTCGCTCCGCAGCCGATGTGCCAAGACGAATCTGGTTCTTGTCCACCGATAAGGAAACAGTGCCGTCGTAGTTTCGGGCCTCGACCCCAATGCGAACGCCGGGACGGAGTCCCTCTTTCTCGAAGAATTCCAAAAGCTTCCGGTCGCGCTCGTAGACGCTGTTTACCACATATCGGACACCTGCCTCTGCTTCGCTGAGCAGGCGCATCCCCCGTTTGCGGCGTTCTGCCGGGCTGCTCAGGGCCAACCCGTTTCCGTGAGGACAAGTGTCTTTGTGCCCCAATTTCTCGACTAACTTTTTCTCAAAGGCAGGGGAAACGGCATGTTCCAGCCGTTCCGCCTCGTCGTGGATCTCGTACCAGGCCATCCCAAACATTTCCGACAACATTCGCTCGATCAAATGGTGGCGAACTATCGTCCGTTCGGCGATTTCCCGTCCTTGCGAGGTTAGGCAAATGTGCCCTTCCTTCTTAATGGAGACAAGCCCATCTTTCTTGAGGCGCTTCAGAGCAAACGTTACCGCAGGCCTGGTCACGGAGAGCCAATGAGCGAGCGTCGCAGGTATCACGCTCTGCCCCTCAACCTCTGCCTCCGCGATGGCCTTCAGATAATCTTCCTTAGAGATCGTGATCATCGTCGTACGAGAATCCCCGTCAAGTGCGTGCAGTCTAACACTTCCCCTTCCGAGCTTCCGTATCAGAGCAGCATCTGGCATAGAATTCATTCGGGTCTGCCTAAAAGGATGATATAGACAGGCGTTGTGTCCAGCCGCCACGTTCGCGGGTTTCCCTCCAGTTAATTCTCATTCGCCAAGGACCGAGTTCAGTCGCCGTCGAGATGCAAGTAACCGAGGACATAGAGCAGCAGGGTGCCTATCGCGAGCGCACTGAGCATCGCCAATGCCCAAAGGCCCTGCCAGTGCGGGAATTCCTCTATGACCCTTCTTCCGCCCTTGTCGTAGCAATACTTGCCCATGAGCAGTCCGAACCTCGAAAGACAATGTTACGAACGCAAGCAACGTCCTACTGCGCCTTTGCGTTTGGCCGGAAGGCATCCATTGCTTTATGACCTGTTCGGCCCGGTTGCCCATCTGCACGTTGCTCATTGCTGCATTTATTCCGGACGCCCGGCCGTCGGTATACTTCTCGGAGCAAGTTTCTTTACTGGTTTGGGTCCTGACGCATCTCCCACTGAACCATGGCCATTCTCCGGAACTGGAACACAACGCGATCGCCTACCTCGGACATGGAATTGAGCCGCTCATCCGGCCACTCGGTTTCAATTGGAAGATCCATGATCCAATTTGCCTACATGACCGGCATGGCCTGCGCTTCCGCCTTTTGTGTAAACGCGGTCCTTTCAAGGCCGTTGCGGTGACCGTATTTAGCGCACAGTATCTACAACAACAGACAGCGAAATTACAGAAATGGAGATCGTAAGATGAACTTGGAGGCGAAACCCAATCAGATTTTATCTACGGCGATTGCAATATTGGTTTCTTGCTCGTTTCTCTTAACTCCGGCGAAGTCTCAAGAAAAACCTCACGCCAAAGTCGTCGAGCTCGACAGCCATGGCAAGGATTACCTACAGGTGCTGGCCGGTCCCCCTGAGAGCGTCACCATGAAGTCTGGACTGGAGGTTTTGGCGCCTCAGCAATCCGTTGGAAAGCACAGCACAGGACAACACGAGGAATTGCTCGTTGTACTTGAAGGGCAGGGCGTGATGACTTTCAAGGATGGCTCCAAGCTGGACGTTCAAGCCAACCATGCCCTGTACTGTCCGCCCGAGACGGAGCACAACGTCACAAACACGGGGAGCGGTGTGCTCCGCTACGTCTATATCGTCGCGAGTACGAAATAGCTCTAATGCTTGCGCTAACACAGTCTTGTTCTTGACAGATGTTAGTCCTATCAGCCTGACCGTAAAACCACGACGAACGACTGCCAACTTGAAGTATTTGACGCCGTGAGACGCACTCGAAATTGTGGTCCAATCACAAGTCCACGAACTGCTTCGTTTGATGTGGTCATCGCACGGCCGAGTGAGCTTCCAGAACGATGAGCGGAAAGAATATTCTCTCGAACGAGCCCAAGCTCAGAATCGTAAAATGGTTCTTTTCAACCCCCAGCCCTTGCTGTTTGCACACATTGCAACCGGAGTTGAAAGCGCCGATGAGTGCTCTCAGTAGCCCCGTCGATGCGCGGGCCAATCTTCAGCAGCAATTTAACAGACACAAATGCCGGGCTGGCGACGCCCGGTGGAGCGGCAGCGCTGGGCGTCGAATCGGGCAAATCTGACTTTTGTGATGCATGCCAGGTGTTGCCCCAATATCCGTAAGTGTAGTATAGAGCGAAACTTGAGTGGGGAAGCTGACGAACTCATGGGGAGAAACGTCGACGCGCCATCTCGCCTTAATGCGGTTGCGCGCTACGCTCTCGCGACTGTCTTGGTGGCGCTTGCGCTCTTGATTTCCCTGGCATTGCAAAAGTCCTTTGGGAATCCCTTCTGGTTTTTCTTCTCCGTTGCAGTGATTCTTAGCACCTGGTTTGGTCGAACCGGGCCGGGGTGGCTTTCAGTTGTTTGCAGCACACTGGCCGTGATGTACTACTTCACGCCGCCCATCCATAGTTTTGCCGTATCTCCCACCGATCTGCCCTACTTTTTAACGTTCGTCGCTTGTGAAGTGGGTGCCGCTCAACTGATTTCCTGGCGTAGGCGCACTGAAGATGCGCTCCGGCAGGCTAGAGATGAGCTTGAGCTGAGAGTCGCCGAGCGAACCGCTGAGTTGAAGAACGCAAACGAAGCGCTCTTGGAACGAATGAACGAGCAAAAGCGTACGGAGGAGACGCTCCAGGCTACGCAGGCAGAGTTGGCTCGCGCAGCCCGGATTACGACCATCGGGGAACTTACTGCGTCAATCGCGCATGAAGTGAACCAACCTCTGGCTGCGGTGGTGGCCAATGCGGATGCCTGCGTCGCATGGCTTTCTCGCCCGCATCCAGATCTTTGGGAGGCGCGCGCCGCCGCCGAGCGAGCTACCGAGGGCGCCACTCGGGCGTCGGACGTGATCGCTCGCATTCGTTCGCTGATTACTAAGGCGACCCCCGAAAAGTCGAGGGTTCTGATTAACCGGGTGATGAAAGAGACTGCCATTCTCGCGGAGGGGCAAGCGGCGAGGAACAACGTGGCGATCGAACTCGAACTCTCCCCAGAATCACCCGTCGTACTCGGCGATAGCATTCAACTGCAGCAGGTGATTCTGAACCTGGTAATGAATGCAATTGACGCCATGACGACAGTGACGGATCGACCAAGAACCCTCACGCTTCGGTCGGAATCTCCAGACAACGGGCACATTCGGGTCGTGGTCCAGGACTCCGGCATCGGCCTTACTGAGGACGTGAAGGGCCGGTTGTTCGAACCCTTCTTCACGACTCGATCCAAAGGAATGGGCATGGGACTCTCGATCAGCCGCTCGATTATTGAAGCTCATGGCGGGCGATTGTGGGCAGAGTCCAACGGCTCGGGCGGAGCAACATTTCAGTTCACCCTGGCGCGTGAGGACAGGACGAGTGCATGAAGGAGCAAGAGCCAACCGTCTTTGTCATCGATGACGATCGCATGATCCGCGACGGACTCCAGAGCTTGATCAGATCGGTAGGTCTTCGTGTGGAGACATTCGCTTCGGCCCAGGACTTCTTAGGGGCGAAGCGTCCAGACACCCCAGCCTGCTTGGTTCTGGATGTAAGAATGCCGGGCCTTAGCGGTCTCGATCTGCAATTGAAGTTGAGGGATGACGGAATTCCAATTCCGATCATTTTCATTACCGGCCATGGCGACATCCCGATGTCAGTGCGGGCAATGAAGGAGGGCGCGCACGAGTTCCTGACCAAGCCGGTCCGCGGTCAGGATCTGCTCGATGCAGTTCAGAAGGCACTGGCCAGCGATCGAGCGCTTCGTCAAGAACGCCTGGAAGCAAACGAAATCCGTTCGCGCTTCGAGTCCCTCACGCCTCGCGAAAAAGAAGTACTTGACCTGGTTGTGGAGGGGCTCCTCAATAAGCAGATTGCCGACCAACTTGGCATGAGCGAACTTACCGTAAAGACTCACCGTGCCCACGTAATGGAAAAGACCCACGCAGACTCTCTTGCCCACCTGGTTCGCATGGCTGAAAAGCGCAAATCCTCCATTCGAAAATGAGGATCAACCTCCTCCTAAAGCAGGAGATTATTCAGGACAAAGCAGGATAGTTTTCAAGTTGCCCGGTTGGTAGTCTCATCCTCGTGGCCAATCCATCGTGCCACAGACTGGGTGAACGGAAGTGGATGAGATTCTAACCAAGACCGGGATCATCGCCATCGTCGACGATGACGCCCCTCTGCGCGAAGCGCTGGCAAGCGTGATGAAGGCGGCCGGCTTTTCTCCAAGAACCTTCGCCTCTGCTGAGGAATTTCTCGCCTGTGACGATTGCGATGACACAGCCTGCCTAGTACTCGACGTGCGCTTGCCGGGCATGAGCGGGATCGAGTTACAGAAGCAGTTGAGCAAGACGAACAGCCGCCTCCCCATTGTTTTTGTAACCGCCCACGGTGATGCCACGCTTCGAGACTCACTGATGCGAGCCGGAGCTGCCGCTTTTCTGTACAAGCCGGTTCGGAGCGACGCATTACTCAAAGAAATTCGTAGGGCGCTGGAACAAAGCAGCGCTAACAAGAAACGGTGAATGGAGATAGCTATGGCTTCTGCGTACATGCTTAGGACGAATGACGAAACCACGGCGAGTTTCAATCTCGCACGACTGGCACAATCTCGTGCCGACGGCGCGAACGAGATCGTGGGGGAAAGTCCGCTGCTGCAAACCTTATTGCAACAGGTAAAGCTCGTCGCGCCGACGGACGCTACTGTCCTGATTCTGGGCGAAACGGGCACCGGGAAAGAACTGATCGCGCGTGCCATTCATCGCTCCTCCAACCGCGCGTCACGCCCGTTTATCCGCGTGAACTGCGCGGCCATTCCACCTTCCTTGATCGCGTCCGAGTTATTCGGTCACGAAAGAGGTGCCTTCACCGGAGCCTTGCAGCGGCGGGCAGGCCGTTTTGAGGCGGCCAACGGGGGCACGATTTTTCTCGATGAGATCGGTGAGTTGCCCATGGAAACCCAGATCACGCTCCTCCGCGTGATTCAGGAACGGGAATTCGAACGCGTTGGCAGCAGCCAGCCGATCTCAGTGGATGTTCGCATCATTGCGGCCACGAACCGCGATCTGGAAGCGGCCGTTGCCGATCGCACGTTCCGTTCCGACATGTTTTACCGGCTGAATGTGTTTCCAATCTATGTACCTGCTTTAAGAGAGCGCCTGGAGGATATCCCGCTGCTGGTCGAGCATCTGATCGAACGCTTCGCCAAGCGAGTGGGCAAGGCATTTCGCACCATCAATATGAATACGACCGAAATCCTGCAAGCCTACGATTGGCCAGGCAATATTCGTGAATTACAGAATGTGATCGAAAGATCCGTCATTTTGGCGGAGGGGGATGTCTTCTCGATCGACGAAGGGTGGGTGAAACGTGAGCTTCGGCGGCCGCGGACGACGGCTCCACTGGTCAGTTCGATTGCCGAGCGGGAGCGGGAGATGATCGAAGCCGCGCTCTCAGAAAGCGGAGGGCGCATCTCAGGGCCCTCCGGCGCTGCCGCGAAGCTGGGAATTCCCCGTCAGACTCTGGACTCGAAGATTGCAAGCCTGCAAATCAACAAACTGCGCTTTAAGTCGCGGCGCAACGGCACGCTTTCCATGCCGCAAGTCAATGTGGGCGATCTCGATGTTGACTAACGGAGTTGGTTGCGGGTTAAACCCTCGTGTCTCTTGTAGTCCTGATGTTTATCAACCGGCTGCGGTTGATTGCTTGGTGGTCGTTGGCGAGTCACGATAGGAACCCAATTCAGATTCGTCCGCATGGAAATGGTGGAGCGCGCACGAGTCGTCGGCAAAACGCCAGCGCCGCCCAGTTCATTGCCAACAATCCAAGTTTCTGACCCAACGTTTCTGACACGTCGGCATTGCCCTAGAGTTCAGCATCTTTCCTCGTACTAACTCCTCCCGTTTCAATGGCGAGCCGTGGACGCATGATTGCACCTCAAGCGAAATCGGCGGATAGCCGAATGCAAGTTTCGTGAGGAGGAAGTGATGCGAAAGAACTTGATGCAAAGAATGTCCCTGTTCTTGTTCGTTGTCGTTAGCCTGCTTCCCATGCAGGCTCAGGATGGCAGTTCAACCCCAACTAGCCCGGTGCAGATGACCGTCACGGTTCGCACCATCGGCAAGAACAAACGCATGCCCGAAGTGAATCGCGAGGACATTATGGTTAGGCAAGGCAAGGATCGCCTGCACGTCACCGGGTGGACGCCAATCGGTGGCGATCGCGACCCGCTCGATCTGTTCATCCTGATCGACGATGGCGCCCGCACGAGCGTGAGTTCCCAGTTCGTCGATTTGCGCGAGTTTATCGATTCTTTGCCGAAGACGACATCAGTGGGCGTGGGCTACATGCGTAATGGCACCGTCCGAGTTGCGCAGGATCTCACAACCGATCACCGGCTAGCAGCAAACGCTCTGCGAATTCCTCTAGGCTCGCCAGGAGTGTATGGCAGCCCGTACCTGTCCGTGATCGATCTGATGAAGGGGTGGCCCGAAAGCTCGAATCGGCGCGAGATCATCATGATCACAGATGGCATCGATCGACTTCATGGTTGGCCGCACCATAGGGGCCTGGGTCCGATCAGCCCTGACGTTAGTGCAGCCAGCACGGTTGCTCAGCGTACGGGAACGATCATCCACAGCATCTATACGCGCGGCGTTGGATGGCGTGGAACCAATTACTGGCAAGTCACGAACGGCCAGAACTCTCTGGCGAAGCTCGCGGACGAAACGGGAGGCGAATCGTTTTACCTCGGTACTGGCGAACCGGTTAGCTTTCGGCCATACCTGGACCGTTTGCAAAACAGTCTCGACAACCGTTATCGCCTCGAATTCAACGCGATGCCTGGCAAGAAACCCGGACTGCAGCATGTAAAGCTGACCACCGAAGTTGCGGGTATCGAACTCGACTCGGCGCACAGTGTCTGGGTAGCTGCTCAGTAATCCTTCCGTCGACGGGTTTCTTCGAAGTGGCAATACTTTAGCTCCGAAGAGACCCGTCATTTCTTCGATTCTTTCTTTGCTGATCTGCTCCTTCAGCTTTGCCTGCGTCCGATCCTCATTTCTACCTGCCGCTCAACTCCTCGGCGGACACTCCAACAATTCCGATCCTTCAGCATTTCTGGGGCGTTCAGCATGTTTCGTTGGCGTAAGTCGCGCAGATTCAGCAAATGGAGTTGGCTCGGCGATTGCATCTTCTCATCGCGTCTGACGTGAGCGATTGAAGATCACGACGACGTGCGAGGTTTCCATGAATTGCAAACAGAAGTTCGCAGCGGACAAGCAAGATCCTCCGACCGGCAAGAGCTGTGTTAGTGAAATTGGCGCGAACCTTTCCGCGCGGTCAATTCCGCGCCGGCACTCGGCAGCGCTCGAAGAGATTTGGCGGACCCATGCCAAGCAAATTCTTCGCATCACGCAGCGCATTACGAACAACCGTGAAGACGCTGAGGATGCGCTGCAGGACTCATTCCTGCGAGCGCATGTTCACTTGCACGCCTTTGACGGGCGTTCCAGTATCGGTACCTGGCTTACACGGATCGCAATCAATTCGGCGCTCATGATCCTTCGCAAGCGGGCCGGCGCCTCACAGGTTTCCATCGATACCGCGGGAGCCCTTGGCACGGAGGCTCTCGCGCTAATCCCCGTCGATCGGTCGCCTGGCCCCGAGGCGGAATACGCCGATCGCGAGATCCAGGCGATTGTCCGATCAGCGATCGGGACATTGCGGCCCTCAATTCGTCGGGCCCTCGAACTCCAAACCCTGGAAGAGCGATCCGCGAAGGAAATAGCGGAGAGCATGGGCATCTCGGTCCCTGCCACCAAGTCGCGGATTTTTCACGCGCGGGCCGCCTTGAGGAAATCTCTAAGGGCGAAAGTCGGCCGCCGCTCGGGTCCAACCAAAGCACTTCAACTAGCGGCGGCGTAAGCCGGGAAATTGTTTTCAGGAGCATGCACCCATGTGGAGATTTCAAAAGTCGATCGGCGGCAAGGATGGAGCCCCGGAACTCGCCGCGGCGAGCCCAGGTCGCAAGCGAAAAGCTCTCATCTGGATCGAACGAATTCTGCTCGTTTCAGGGTTGGCTCTGGTCGGCTTTTACGGTGCAGCCCGCATGGAAAGCTGGCTCGCGTCTCGCACCGCACTCCAGCACTTTGCTGCCGATAAGGCGCTCGCCCCGCTAGGCAAGGAAAGTGACTTGCACAACCAAACCTCGAATCTCGACGGCGGTTCTTCTGGGCAACTCGACATGCCCAGTGTCGACTTCAGATTTTGGGGCGAACAGCGGATCAAGGCCTACAAACAGAACATTGGCAAACATCCTGGAACTCCGCTGGCGGTGCTGCGAATTCCCAAGATTGCTCTTGAGGCCCCGCTCTTTGACGGCACCGACGATTTGACTCTGAACCACGCGGTCGGACGGATTGCTGGCACATCCCGCCCCGGCGAACCCGGAAACATCGGCATCGCCGGCCATCGGGACGGATTTTTTCGTGGACTTAAAGATGTACGCGTCGGTGACGCCATCGAACTGACGACGATAAAGGAAACGGACACTTACATCGTGGATCAAATCCAGATTGTTTCTCCACGCCAAGTCGAAGTGCTCCGGCCAACGTCCGTTCCCTCACTCACGCTCGTCACTTGCTACCCGTTTTATTTCTTCGGGAGCGCACCGCAACGCTACATCGTAACGGCTTCTCTCTCACCAGAGAAAAACGGCAAATCTGAGATTTTGGGTCTCGGCGTGCCGGCAACCTTAAATAATTCAACCAGGAGAAAACAGATGAACCTCTTCAAGAAAGCAACCTACATGCACAAGGGAGCTGGCGCGCTCGTTTTGGCGTTGGCCGTCCTCGGAACGGCTGCTGCGCAGGACTCAACCGTCACGACCATCACCCATGGGCAACCTGCCTTCGAAACTCAGGTGAAAAATGCAGAAATCGTCTACGTGGAAGGCAACGATCTCGTACTCAAACTCGAGAACGGACGAGTAGAGCACCTGATTGTTCCTGACAGTGACCGATTCACCATCGATGGCAAGCAGGTGAGTGTTCACGAGCTTGTACCCGGGACGAAGCTGACTCAAACCATCACAACTTCGACCACACCGCGCTATGTCAACTCAGTTCGGACGATCGAGGGAAAAGTCTGGCATGCAAACGCTCCAAAGTCGCTGATTCTGACTTTGCCCGACCACACGAACCAGGTCTTCAACGTTCCGAACGATGCCAAGTTCAGCATCGACGGCAGGGAAAAGACGGTTTTTGATCTAAGGAAAGGAATGAAGATCAGGGCGACGGTCGTCACTGACGAGGAACACACCGTCGTTGAAAACAACAAGCAGGCTTTTGGCCAGTCGCCGCAGATTACTATGCCTAGCACAGCGGGTGTCGTTCTCTTTCTCACACCAGCCGATCCGCTAGTCACCCTCGCCAGTGCAGAACAGTCGGCAGACCTGCTGCCAGAAACGGGAAGTTCCCTGCCGCTCATCGGGCTCTTGGGAACCATGGTCACCGGTGTGTCGTTCGCGCTGGGCATCGCGCGGCGGAGCATCGGTCGCGGGTAATGCCTCGTCAAGGTCCGTTTCGCAAGATGTGGCGGGACGGGCCTTTCTCTTCAACCTCGCAAGAAGACTACAGGACGAGGACATTGCATGGACCCCAATCCCATACTTTTTCGTGATCTCACATACGTATTCGTGGCTGCCGTGCTTGGCGGCCTGGTCGCGTGGCGGCTTCGGCTCCCCCTGATCATCGGTTTTGTTCTGGGAGGAATCGCGATCAGCCCGTTCACCCCGGGTCCGCATCTTTCCGATCTGCACACCTTCGAATTGCTGGCCGAGGTTGGTGTTGTGCTGCTCATGTTCTCGATTGGAGTTGAGTTTTCCATCCCGGACCTGTTGCGGGTGAAATGGGTTGCTTTTGTCGGAGGCCCCATCGGAATTCTGATCATTATGGGCATCGCGATCGGCGCCGGTAGGTTTCTTGGATGGACTTCCACCGAGGGGTTCGCGATAGGGGCGGCAGTTTCAGTGGCGAGCACGATGGTATTGGCGCGCCTGTTGAGCGATACCGGAACAGTAACCACGACCTACGGACGCGTAATGATCGCAATCACTCTCATGGAAGACCTCGCCGTGATCTGTATGACGGTAGCGATCCCCGTGTTCGGCAGCGCGCAAAGAGGCGGTTTTCTGATGGCAGTCTGGGTTCTGGGCAAGGCTTTGCTCTTACTGATTCCACTGGTCTATTTCGCAATAAGAGTCATCCCCCCTTTTCTCCGGCGAGTCAAGAAAACCTGTAACTCGGAACTTCTGCTGCTGGTCGCGATCGCCATTTGCCTCGGGACGGCTGCCCTCGCACAAGCAGTCGGATTCTCCGTCGCGCTTGGAGCGTTTCTCGCCGGAGTTTCCATCAGCAGCCTGCCAGAGCTTCATGACGCTCACACCCAACTGGTTCCCCTGCGGGATGCTTTCGTGGCGCTCTTCTTCGTTTCGCTTGGCACCCTGATTGATCCCGCCGTCCTCTTGCACAGCCTGCCCCTCCTCGGAGCCATGCTGCTGCTCATTGTCGGGGGCAAATTTCTGGTCTGGAGCGTGGTCGTCTGCCTCTTTCGTTATCCGCTCAAGACCGCAATTCTTGTGGCTGCAGGTCTGACGCAGATTGGCGAGCTCTCGTTCGTGGTGATGCAGGCCGCGCGGTCTGCCGGGATGGTGGCGGAGAACGTCTTCAGCACGGTGATCGCCGCATCTTTGATCTCGATATTGCTCAATGTATTTATCGTGCGCGGGACGTTTGCATGGCTAGGTAGAAATACTCCCGAACAAGCCTTGATCAGGAGGAAAAACGAGGTATTAGAACGGGCGATTTGGTGAGTCTGGCCAGTCGCCATTCGGAGAGATTTCATTATGCCAACACCGCTTCATTTGCTGGATTCTTTCATCGCTTTTCTCGTTCTCGTCGCCCTGGTGTTTGCAATCGACCGTCTGGGTTTATTGCTTTGGGTGGCATGGTTAGATCGTCGCGAAAGCAAGCCTGGAAAAGATGTTTCGGGGGAATATTGAAGGTGACGCAAACCATCGTCAACGGCATATTGAAGCAGGCGAATGGTGGAATATTTTCGCAACCCCGCAGTCGGATCGGCGGAGATCGTAAAAGACCGCACCGCCGGTCTTGGTCATGGATGATACATTCTCCGAATGACATGGGTACCAGCCTCGGCGCCGGCCTTTGCGTCTCCGGCATAGAAAAGCTGGAACCGTTTCTGACATCGAATGTCGTGGCCCGATCACATTAGCCATCGTCCTTTACGCGGGCCCTTATCGGCGCGAGCGTGGTTTCAACGCTTCTGGTACGGGTGGAAGATGTAGTCCTTTGCTTTCACGACCGTATGGCACGCGTTTCCGCAGTCTGAGAGGCTTTTGGGGTCGGCCGTGAACTTGTCCGATGCGGCATCGTAGTTGAATACGGCGTATCCCCACCCGCCGGTCTTCGAAACTGGAAATCTCTTGCTGTCCTTTTCCATTACGAAGGCCTGGCTAAAGACGTCTGGGACATCTACGGCGAACTGGGCTTCGGTGCTCTTCTTCGGTTTCCACTGCAGCTTCACGATCCTGGAACCTTCCGGGAAAGGCTGGCCGTTGAGGGGAGTCCCGGCCTTGTACGCCGCGATCATCGTCGGGTTGGCGACGATCACCTTGAGAACTTCATCGGTTCTGGCGGAAGAAACCACGGACCAGTCCTCGTATCCCCTGAAGTCTGAGAACGCGATTCCACTCGGCGATTTCAGCAAGTACTTGTCGTTGTCATGGCTTTGCGCGTAAAGGACCACGGCGCCGAGGGCGGTCAACACTGCCACGGCTGTCGCAGCGATCGTAAAGCCCCTGGTTCGTTTCACGGCGGTACGCGTTTCTACCTTCCGTTGTTGTGCCGCTGCCCCGGATTTCGGCGTAGGTTCAGACATCGTGTGCTCTCCTTTAAAAGAAAGTCTTCCAATCCTTTAATGTCCATCTCGAATCGTGGTCATTAGGCCTGAAGCGAGCGAGTATAACAATTAGACGAAAGTATCGACGATAAGTTGCTCTCAAATGCGCGGGGCAGTTTCGTTGTTTTGATTTTCGAACTTTAGCGGGAAAGCGAAAAGCCGTAAGCCTCAGCGGTGAAGGCTCGGCCAGTCGATACCAGACTATGGGCGATACCATCGTCCAATTGCGCGGCCCATTTTGATCTGGCTGAATGGCAGCAGCTCAAGTACGAGCGAAATCCTGTGGCAACTACAAACGCACCTGCCAAAGTCACACAGATGGTCCAGCCTGCGAAGCTCCCACAGATTCGCGTCGCCCGGGCGGACGCCAATTCTTGTGGAGGATTCGGATGAAAGCAAAAAACGTTAGGTGGACGTTCTTGGTTGCGGTCTGGGTGCTGGCGACCGCCATCCCTGGCGTACAAATTTCGGCCGCTTCGAGTTCGCAACTCAAGTCGGGCGTAGACCGCCTCTACGTCATCGACTGTGGCGACGGCAGCGGCTCCGACGAGTCGCGATGGACACCCGGAGCCAACGTCGGAATCCCCGTCGGCTTTCCCGGACACTGCTACCTTATCCACCACACGCAGGGATGGTTCCTGTGGGATATGGGCATCGATGATGCTGTGGCGCAATTGCCTAATAAGGAACACGCGCAGCTCTGGATTAACCACGATCAGCCCCAAAGCAATGCTCAAAAGAAGTTGCCGGCGTATTACGAGTGAGGGCCCGTTGCCTTTGCACTCCGATTTTCGATAAAGCATTTACCTCATGATTCGACTGAGGGCTCAAGATGAACGATCAACAAAAGACCGAGCCGTGTTCTGCGCCGCGAGACCAGGAGATCCGTGCTGCACTGGACCAACATTGGGCCGCGTCCGATGCCAACGATTTTGAAACCGAACACCTCATCTATCACGAGCATGCGTTGCTGTACTATCCGCAGTCAGGCGAGCGGACGTGCGGTCGAAGCAACATACAGCGCCAACGCGCCAGTCAGCCGAACAAAAAGCGGTTCAGTATCCGAAGAATGATGGGTAGCGGCGATCTCTGGGTCACCGAACTCGTCCTGACATATGACGGCAAGCCGTCCTACACCGTGAGCATCATGGAATTTGAGGGCGACAAGGTTGCGCCGGAAACGCAGTACTTTGCGGATCCATTCCCGGCTCCCGCGTTCCGCGCTCAATGGGTCGAACGGATGTCCACGTAATCTCGAGGCACGAGAATTTTCACTGGAGGAACGAGAGATGGATTGGAAACGATTGGTCCAGTTTACGCTGCTGGGTAGCAGTGCTTGGGAACAGTATGCCATTCTGCTGGTACGGGTCGCGATCGGCCTGTTCTTCGCCATCTCCGGGGGAAACAAATTGTTTGTCGCCGGCGGCACGAAGCCGGTTTACGAAACGCTCGTTAAGGCCAAGGTTCCGTTTCCCCGGCAGACCGCTTATTTCGTGTCCGGGGTAGAGTTCGTTGGCGGATCGTTGGTGGCGGTGGGTTTTCTTTCGAGCGCGGCCAGCGCGGCTTTATTGATCGATATGATTGTTGCCACCCTGACTGAAGCGGTTTCTACGTTGCCCAAAGGACTTTCGCCAATTAACTGGCTCGACGATTTCCTCTACCTTCCGGAAGTCTTGTACGTGCTCTTTTTTATCTGGTTCGTCTGCTCCGGTCCGGGAAGGTTCAGTATCGACTATTGGCTCGCCGGCAAAGTGCTGGGGTAAATTTCTGATTACTGCCGCGGCTGCTTTGCTGATGACTTCGTGCTGGGAATCGGTGCCTCCCGCGCACGATATCCTCTGTAATTCAATCAGGCGATTCAATCCGACGATTCAATCGGCATCTCGTCCCGGCACATTAACCATACGGGCCTTGAACCCGTGCGCGCATTAACCGTAGGTGAGGGTGGTGCTCTGTCCGACCTCAATGATGTAGCCGTCAGGATCGCGGATGTAGCAGCGTATCTCGCCGTATTTAGGAATCGGCGGCGTGAGGAACTCGGCTCCTCGACTCTTCCACAATTCGTAGCATGCTTGAATATCCGCCACGCGAAAATTCATAAAGCTGTTGATGTGATTCGGGTCCGGGACGCTGAGCGTTACCGTCGGCTTATCCGGAGTCGGCCCGCCGCCAACGTTCAGGATCATCCAGATATTCGCCAGCTGCAGGTACGGAGGCGCGTTGCCGTCTCCCATGCTCAGAATGCGGGCGCCGAAGACCTTCTCGTACCAGCGAGCCGATCGCTCGAGGTCGGCGACGGTGAGAAAACACGCGACGCTGATCCCTTCCTTCGGGGGCATCTCGTAGCTTTTCTGATCGATTTGAACGTTGCTCATTCACGGCTCCTATTCGGATCAACAGTGCTCATCCGCTGATTCCGGTTCTCTCGTCTTCATTGCTGCTAGGGATTAAGCCTGACGATGAAAGGGAAAACAATTGGACGAAAGTATCGGTGAACGCCGCGTCCCAGTTTTCGTCCCCAGTGTTCCTGGATGAGACCGCTGAGCGAGCTCATCGACGATGGACGAAAATAAATTTTCGTTGACGGGTTACGGCAACGATCAAAATCGCACGATGTTTACTGGTTGGTACTGTACCCCCCTCCCCCCCCGGTCTTCTGGAATCATCGGGTTAGCGGGAACATTTTGACTCGGTCTTTGCATCGAAAGGACTTATATCAAAGTATTCCGGAATAAGGACTTATGGGTTTTCGACCCGTTTTGGGTCGCTCGGACCCCGTTTCGTCCCGATCAAAAAGTCAATCTTGACAAGACCGAGGCGCGGAGAGGGTAGTCTTTTCCTGGGCCGCCGAAAAACCTACCGTATGTCCGCGCATTGCTAACCTCCTCTGGAGGCGGGCACACGCTTCGCTTACACGATCTGGGAACGATTCTCGCAGGGTATGGGAATGGTGTCAGTGATGGTGAACACAGAGGGGATGTGATGAAAGCGGACAGGCAGGGTTTTCGGGCACACAAGCGCTGCTAGAATACGCGCGGATCAGGACAATCACCGGGACAGGACAGTCGCCGAGTCAGGACAACCAGATGAGAAATCTAAGCTACGCAATCAACCTTACCGTGGATGGCTGCTGCGACCATACCAAATTCAAACCCCCCGACGATGGCGAAGTACTCGAACATTACACGCAGCTCTTGCGAGATGTTGACCTGCTCGTCTACGGACGTAAAACCTATCAATTAATGGTTCCTTATTGGCCTGACGTCGCAAAGAGCCAGTCCGAGACAAAAGCGGATATCGAATTTGCTCAAACCTTTGTGTCGAAGAAGAAGGTTGTTTTTTCCCGAACTTTGGAGCTGTCCAGCGCTGAAGATGAAAATACGAGAATTGTTCATACGAACCTTCGCGACGAAATCCTTAAATTGAAGCAACAACCAGGCAAAGATATTTTGGTCGGCGGTGTCGATATTCCTGCGCAGCTCATACAACTAGGTTTGATTGACGAATATCGTTTTGTGATTATGCCAACCATTGTTGGAGAAGGCCGACGACTAATGGAGGGCGTCAGCCTTCCCGAGAAATTGCAATTGAAACTGGTTGAGTCAAAGAGTCTTAAAGCGGGATGTGTTGCGCTTCGCTACTTGAAACAGTGACGGAACCATCTGCGGTCGCCGTGCTGTTGGTTCAAAATTAGACAAAATCAGATGGAACCCGAGGAGCTCGGGAATGAACCGGGGCGGAACGTCCCATTTTTCTCGGCCAGCAATGGGTCAGTCCCGTCTGTCCCCGGTTTATTTTGTCCCCGGTTTATTTCCCGGTTTATTTCCCCGGTTTATTTCGGGTTTATTTCGGGACAAAGCCTCTCGAATCGTGGGTACTTTTAGGGATCTCATTGCTCCGAGCGAGGATCGGGTGCTGTTTCGATTGACGGCAGCGGGGTCCCTCGCAGCATAACCAGTTTTCCCTTCTCATGGCGGACCGCCCGGAATTCGTCCTGATAAACGCACGCGACTTCCTGCTCCGCGTCGGAAAATCTTGAATACTGCTCCACTCGGTATTCCCGTAGCAGTTCGCCTGTTGCCATATCCACATCGTAGAGATCGCTCTGTTCTCTGTTGGGCAACTCTCCTGTCTTCCCAAAAGTCACGAGCCAGTTTCGATCCGAGGGAATAAAACCCTCCACCGCATGACCGCCGGGAGCCTTGATCTTTATGACTCGCACCTCGCCCGACTCGCTGATCTCGTAGATTGGCGCACCCGAGTGCCCGCGCACATAGAGAACACTTCCGTGATAGGGGAAAAAACCGGCCAAGGCCGCGAACAAGGACGAGCCAACGTTAGAGTCGCCTGCAGAGGTGCCAAAGGATCGCTCGAACGATTTTTCTGGAGATTTCTCGTTCTCTTTCGGGAACTCCACATACTTCAGAAGGCTTCCGCTCGAATCTAGCAGCGCGACACGCCAGATTTTGCCCTCGTCAAACCCGGCAGCTACGAAACCTCCCGAGTCAAATCCAGACAATCTCTTTGGACGGAAGGGGAGGTCAAGTTTGACAGAGCCTCTGTAAGAGCCATCCTCATCGAATCGAGCGATGTAGGATCGGGGTTCTTCCTTGGTTTCCCAATGTACTTTCTGGCTACCATCTTCTAACTGCTTAACAACTTCTTCTTTGTGAGCGTCACCTTCCACCAGCATGTACAGGCGGGAACCGGAAACAAAGTCGTCGACCGTTGTGGGACTGGCCACATCAGTGATTTTGCTCGCCGAAAACGTGACAATCTCTTTCGGCCCGAACCTCAAAATCGAAATCTCGTGAGGCATAAGTTTGAACACACGGATGTAAGGCGCTCCGTTAGAATCGCAACCTTCGGAAGTTGAAGGGATTCTGTCGTCGTAGGGGACAGACAACTCGGGATCGGGCCTTAGCTTTACATCGAACAATGGAACCGCAGAGTTCGGAACTCCTTGACTGGAGGCCGGGGTCCCCCCCGTTGACTTGCTCTGGGCTGGCAATATCGATGTAAAGAGCAAGACCGTAATTACCAGCGCGCCGGCTCCATCTAGCTGCATAGGCACGATGTCGCCCACCTTTATGCGCGAATCGGATGATGGTAGAACATCTCCACCGGAATCTCAAACCTTTTGTAACGCATCTGACCTCGTATCCTCAATTATTTGACTCACGGGCGAGTTTCGGCGTCGAGTTAAGACGAGGGTTGGTTGGTTGTTGGAAATTGTTGGAATAACGTTCACGACCTCCGGAATCGTCAGACCCACCCTCAACTTGTGCTACTGCCGGGTGCCCAAGACAATGCGGGTGCCCCACTCATTCGCGTTCTTTGCGAATGAGTGGGTTCTCGACCGCGCCAAGGCTCTCGACCGGACGGCGCTTGATTTCCAGTGCCACTCCTGAAAGTTTACTCGCACCGGTCCCGTCTCCCGGTGATCAGGAGATGAATGTGCTCGGGCATCACCCCATATCCGTGGACAACGAAGCGGTACTTGCGGCGAGCCTCTTCCAGAATTTTCACGAAGGGATCGCGTCGCCAGGCGGAACCTAACTCGGGATGCCGGCGATAGCAACTGCCCGTGATGGAATGCAGATCGTGCGTGCCATAATAACGGCGCAGGCGCTTGGTCACGCCGTTAGAATAATCCCAAGGGTTGGAGTATCACGGTGATCAGCACACAGTTGGATGGTGACAAAACCCACACATCGCAAAGTGCGCGATGTGTGGGGCACCCGCATTGTCTCGGGCACCCGGCAGCCACAGCCCTGGTGCACGGTCTGACCGTTGCGACCATGAATGTAGCCGACTTTGAGCGTACGGGAGTGGGTGTCGTCAACCCTTGGGAAGCTTGAGCACTGACGCGACACGCATTCGGCGAGATCTTCCAGCTTTTCCCCTTGACCTAAGCCCAGCCTCTTGCCACGATTGAAGAGTAGTAGCTGCGAGAGGTTCTACTCTAAGTCCAATGGAATCAAGACTTTGATACTTAACCCCTTATGATCGAATACTTTACCAGTCTTCACGCGCTAAAGTCTTGATTCCAATATACCGAGGGGGAGGGGGGGTACCCAGAAAGCGTAAAAACTAAGAACTAAAAACTAAGACCAAAGAGAAAGTCAGGACAGACGAAGCCTTCCACTGTCGAAAACTGGAAAACGTTCCATCTGTCCCCGGTTTCCCTCCGAATTCTTACGCCGCCGAAGCCAACTCCCTCCTCCGATCAAGTGCCGGCAGAAGAAGTTTTAGAAGCGCTTCATCAGAGAACGGGTTCTGACCGGAGATCAGCTCGCGATCTTGCAGCACGTAGCTCGACCATGGAGCGAGCACACTCACGTCACCGCCCGCCGTTTGCAAGGCGAAGTCCGGGTAGAACAGCACTTTGCCACCAATCTCCTGGGGTTCTCGCTGCTGCTCTTCCGCGGTCGAAAAGATGGTCATCTTATATCCCGCATAGATCCAACCCTTAGCTTTCGCCTGCGCTCCAGCGACATCGCCCGCCGCGAGCGCAGCGACCACCTCCCAGGAATTTGGAAGAGCCGAGAGAAGTGAAATCGGGCCATGGCAGAGCACGGCCGTAGGTTTGGACGTCTCATGAAAGTGTCTCATCACGGTGCCAGCGTCAGGATCATCGAGCAGATCGATCATCGGGCCGTGACCTCCGGGGACGAAAACAGCGTCATATCGATCCAGGCCCGATGCGATGACATCCTTGATGCGCATTGGATCTCGGAGCCCAGTCAGGCCGTCGCGGAATAACATATAGTCCTGAAGATTGGCTTTGTCCCCGCCGAAGAAATCGGCGACCTCTGAATTCACATCCACTTGCGGCGTGTTGCCTCTCGGTGTAGCAAAGGTGATTTCGTAGCCCTCCTTCATGAGGGCGCGAACCGGAACCGTCAGCTCGTTGAGATAGTAGCCAGCGCCCTTATAAATCCTGCCATCTTTCAAGAGAAACCCGCGACCGCTCGAGACCAGTACCAGCACTTTTCCTTTCGTTGCCATTTTGCGTCTCCTTTTTGAAATTGAAGTTTGAAATTTTGAAATGTAGGTTATGCCCCCGGAAATCCGAACATCAACCACGACTGGTTGGCTACCCAATGCGGGTAGAGCTCGGTCATCTGATCGAACAGCTCTTGTTCGGATTTCGCGGTTTTCTGCAGGCGATCGAAGTCTTGCAGATAGCGCTTGGTGTCTTCAATCGTCGAGGGAGAGTCGGGCGCGCCGGTTTTCTTGTGACCGGCGACAACCATGGTGGGATTGAGAGCGGCTAAACGGTCGAGCGCGGCGATCCAATTCTTGCGGCTCTCGGGGGTGGTGTCGCCGACGTACATGCGGCATTGGTTGTAGACGACGTCTCCGGCGACGATCAGGCCGATTGATGGAACATAGAGAGACGTGGAATCGGGAGCATCGGTGCGGCCCTGCTCGAGGATGCGCAACTCGTGGCCTTCGAGAGTGAACGTGTCGTGCGCATAGGGCGCGGGCGGAATCAAGTTGGTGGGGACTTGCCCAGGAAACATCGTGCGGGCCAGGCGCTCCACGGCGGGAGTGAAAGACATCTGCATGGCGTCGAGCGCCTTGGGTGTGGTTATGGCGCGCGCTTGCGGAAAACGGTCGAGTAGAACGCTCAGACCGTAGAAGTGATCGAAGTGGGCGTGGGTTATATAGATGGTCTCGAGGTTGCGGTTATGCAGAGCGATCCAATCGGCGAGAGCCTCGGCCTCGGCCACTGTGCCCATTGCGTCCACGAGCACGGCGTCGTAGTCGCCGAAGATTAAAGTGGAGGTGAGGGGGTCAAAGCCGAACGGCTCGCCGAAGGGCTTAGGCCGCTCGCCAACCATTGTCTTTCCCGGAGCGGTAAAAACGTTCACACTTAGTGTGGTCTCTTTCAATCCATTTGTGCCGCCCATTTGGCGCCCCTTCGATTACTTACGAAATGCGGTGTGATTGAACCTGCCGTGTGACGCTATCAAAGCAGAAGGGTGGGCTTTGAACAATTGGACGATGGTATCGGTTGTAGCTTGGTGCCGGTCGTCCTGGAGAGAGCTTGGAAAAACTGCTTTTCGCGCGGCACACTAGTTCAGGAGCGATTCCCAGTTGGCTGGCACCCTTCCTGAGGGTCCGGGAGCGGGCTGATTCTTAGGACGCGAATGCGGCGGAGGCAACTCCACACCCTTGATCGAGATCATGTCCTGCTTTTCGTAATCGTAGAACCAATCCTCACCCGGTTCGAAGCTGGCAATGATCGGATGCCCTGTTTCCGCCGCATGCTTGGATGCATGCTGGCTGGGAGAACTGTCACAACATCCGATGTGGCCACACTGCGCACACCGACGGAGATGAAACCACCAACCTTTCGGCGATGACAGACATTCCACACAGCCATCGCCGCTTGGCTTCGAAGCGGGGTTGATTCCGCGCAGACCCTTTTTCATTTCCATTTTCCTTTTGAAATTGCATGTCCGGCAAAGAGTTCAAGCGACCAGCAAGATCTTGCCGCTACGGCCCTTCTCTGCGACGGCTTGAGCCTCGGCCGCTTCACTGAGTGGCAGTTTCTGGCTAATCGGGATTACCAGCTTGCCATCCCGCACCGCTTCGGCCATGAACTCAAGGGTTTTCCTGTCGAACTTCGAGAATACATGCACCACCTTTACGGAGGGGTACTGGGCGGCGTTTTGCGGCGCATCGACGACCGTAGCAAAAACTCCTCCCGCCTTAACTTTGGCGATAAGCTTCTGGGCTGTTCTTCCGCCGACCGCATCCGCGACCGCATCGAGAGGAGGAAGATTCGCAATCGCGGTGTCGTCGTCGGTTGCGACAAGTCGATTTGCTCCCAAAGTCGTGGCCTCATCCATCTGCCGCGTTAAAACCCCCGCGATCACGGTCGCCCCGCGCTGTTTCGCAGTGAATACTGCCGAACGCCCGACATTTCCTACAGCGCCGACGACGAGAACAGTCTGGCCCGCTTTGATTTCTGTTGCTGCCAGAAGCTGGTTGCCGGTGACGGTCACGAGCGGCAGTGCGGCGGCCTGGATCAAGTCGAGTCCCTTGGGGACTTTCGCCAAGGCTGCTGCCTTTACGACACAGAGTTCGGCGTACGTGTTGTCCGCCATAGCGAATACCTGGTCGCCGACGGAAAAGTCTTCGACTCCTGAGCCGATCTTGGCCACGGTACCGGACAAATCGACTCCTATGAGGCCCGGGAACTGGAGGGGATAAAAATCTTTGGTTAATCCAGCGCGCCGCTTGTAGTCGATCGGATTCACGCTCGTGGCAGCGACTCGCACCAGCACCTCGCCCGGACCCGGAACCGGATCAGGATAGTCTTCGAACTTGAGTACTTCAGGACCGCCATACTGGTGGACAACAACTGCTTTCATATTCATCTCCTTCTACAACAGTGACTGATAAAAATTGGATGCGCGCAGCTAGAATTGATCCCCGAAGCCATGGGCTCCCCAGAAAGGTCGAGTAGATTCTTAGCCTTGCGCTCGGCGTTCGCGCGTGGCTGAGCCTTTAGCGGCGGCCGCTTTTCTATTCTTTTGAGGATGCGCACCCAGGTCGTGCCATGACGTTTCCGCGAGATTGACGTCGTAGTAGCTTGCGGCTTTCTCGATGTTCGCGAACGCCAAAGCACGGTCGGCATCGGAGACGTCGATGACTTGATCGAACCGCGCGACCGCGTTACGCACATGTTGTGCATCGGTCAGTGGTTCTTTACGCTGCTTCGGAAACGCGTAGACGCTGTCCGGTAAGTCGCTCTGCTTCGTCAACTGTCCGTGTTTCTCGTGAGGTTTCCAGGTCGCTTCAGGCATTTGTTTGCCCATCCTTTCGTTATGAATTTGACTGGAGGGACGCTACTTCTCCCTGACTGTCTGTGCCGGCTCGCGAAAGTCCTTGGCTTGTTTGTGACTAGCCTTTGCTTCGAATTGAGCGAGTTCTCGAGATTTCCCATTGGGTAGGAGAAGAAATCAAAGCTTCAAGTTCAATTGCCGCCTCCTGGGCCTGCTCGGACCTTTTGAGCATTCAATGTTCAAATTTTCGGACCGCCTCATTGTGATCCATATTGGCCTCTTTCATGAAAGTCTGAGGAAACGAGAAACCACCTGCGATGGGGCGATTACACCCGAGTTGCTCCGGCGAATCAATTGGACGATGGTATTGGCCATAAGTTTGTATTGAGTTCCTGGAATTGTATTGAGCTGGAATAAAGTACCGGACAACGCTGTGCCGACGCGTCCAGCTCATATTTCGGTGGTAATCGATACCTTGGTCCAATAGATTCGTCATCGTGCTTCTGGCTTAATCAAGGTGGGCTGAAAGTGGTCCGCGATTTGAGCAGGGAATAAGGAGAAATATGGCAACACAGCGTGCGTTTCCGAGCAGCGACCCAATCAGCGGCGCTGGGGCCGAGAGAGTAGACATGAAATTGGAGGTTGTCGTCATTCCAGTCGCGGATGTTGACCGCTCGAAGGCGTTTTACAGCAAACTGGGCTGGCGGCTCGACGCCGACTTCCCGTTCGCCAACGGTTTCCGGGTTGTTCAGTTCACGCCGCCGGGCTCTGGGTGCTCGGTCCAATTCGGAACGAAGATAACATCCGGTGCGCCCGGCTCGGCCCAAGGCCTCTACTTGATCGTTTCCAACGTCGAGGCAGCACGGGAAGATCTTGTCGCACGCGGTATTGAGGTGAGTGCGGTGTTTCACTCCGGAACGCCGGGAGCTCAGTTCAAGACGGATGGCAGCGGGCGAATCAGCGGACCAGCACCCGAGCATGCCACCTACAATTCGTTCGCCACACTTCGTGATCCCGATGGCAACGGATGGCTGATTCAGGAAATCACAACGCGGCTGCCTGGCCGAGGGCTGGGAAATCTAGATGTCGCGACGCTGACGAAGCTTTTAGAGGAAGCAGAGCAACATCACAGCGAATATGAACCTACCGCTCCAAAGCACCGCTGGTCGGCCTGGTACGCCGCCTACATCGTCGCGCGTCAGCGCGGTAACACGCCCCAAGAGGCAGCCCAAGAGGGCAAGATCCGCATAGAGGGAGCACATTGACCACTCGGATGCAGCAGGCGAGCGACATGCTCCCCAGCACCACAAACCAATCGTGCTTCGAATGATGCGGCAATCTCCCGCCACTTTCTCCAGCCTACTTTGTGTTGTTATCGACAACTCTAATTGCGGGCGAACTCGCAGGGCGCATTCATTCCACCTTCCACGATCAACAGAGTGGCGAACGCTCAATTCAGGTGAAGCGCCGAATTGACGGCTTCAAGCAGGGCTGTGTCGCTGAATGGCTTGAACAGACACTCCACCGCGCCTTGTGCGATCAGTCGCGGTCGGACATCCCTATCTGTGCTGGCGGTGATGAAGATGATCGGAATCTCCCATCCTCGAAGCTTCAATTCGCGCTGAAGGTCGGGTCCGCTCATCCTCGGCATGGCGATGTCAAGGATCAGGCATTTGGTTTGGCCGATGCAATCGGAGGCGAGGAACTCCTCGGGTGACGAAAACGTGCGCGCGCCAAAACCGAACTCTTTTAGTAAGTCGGGTAACGAGTCACGCACAGATTCGTCGTCATCGACCACCGATACAAGTTGTACGGTCATAGAGTTTCATGCCGCGTCCACAGCCACAAGCTTCCGCAAGAGGAGGACCCGTTTATTCGACACCGGGCTGGTTGAGGAAGTCGATGTGTCCGTCAAGGAGTGTTGCCTCAATCGGCGGGGCACAGTAAAGACGAGACAGGTCACCCGGGGAGGACGTTATCTCGTAAGTACTCCGCAAAACGAGGGTGCGCTATCCGGGGAGCAGTGTCTATTGCACTTTAGTATTGGTGTTGACCAGAGGCACGAAATCGGGATGGCTAGCTGCAAAGGCGAAATGCCTTAGTGGACACCGAAACGGCCCGGCAGGATCCAGGTGCGTCAGGCAGCGTCTGACACGTCTGACGTCCGAGTCTCGAGAGCAGTGTTGGCGCTCGTCCCATTCCTGGATACACAAGGAACAAAGAACGAGAACGTTGCCCCCGGACCGTCGTTTGGTGTTGCCCAGATTCGACCATGATGACTCTCGATAATAGAGCGGCTGACAGAGAGCCCGATACCCATGCCGTCATTCTTGGTTGTGTAGAACGCTTCGAAGAATCGGTCGGCAGCCTGAGGTGTGAATCCGACCCCCGCATCTTTCACCGTCAGACGCACATGACCGTCTTTGTCAGCTTCGGTTTTGATCAACAAATGCCGCGAACGATCTTCAACTGCACTCATCGCTTCGGATGCATTTCTGAGCAGGTTCAAGATGACCTGCTGCAACTGCACACGATCGCCCGCAACGAGAGGCAGATTGTCGGCAAGTTCCTGCTGGACAATGATGCGATTTCTCTGATGTTCGCTCAAGGACAGTGCGAGCACTTCTCGCGTAGCTTCGTTCAGGTCCACAGATTCGATGGCCGGGGCTTTTCTGCCATAGAGCGCGCGCAACCGAGAGATCACCTCAGAGGCACGGTTGCCATCGCGGATCGTGCGCCGAGCCGTCTCACGAGCGCCGTCCACGTTGGGCGGATCGGCGGCCAGCATGCGCAGACAGGTGCCGGCGTTGGTGATAATGCCGGATAGCGGCTGGTTGACTTCGTGCGCGATTGACGCTGTTAAAACCCCGAGGCTTGTGACCTTTGCCACGTGGGCGAGGTCCGATCGGGCTTTGCTGAGTGCCGCTTCGGAGGATCGACGTTCGGTCACGTCCTGAACTGCTCCGATGTACTCGGGGTTGCCGTGATCGCCCCGGATGTGAGCGGAGACGTGTACGTACTTGACCGCGCCGTCCGGCATCTGCAGGCGGAATTCGATTTGCACATCGCTGCGGTCCTGCCGAGAGCGCTCGATATGGTCCTGGAATAGCGATAAATCTTCCGGGTGGATTCGAGTGCCGATCAGTGCGAAAGTCACTGGGACAACCCGGTCAATCTGGAAGATGCGATAAAGCTGCTCTGACCAGGTGATTTCGTCTGTCGCTACACGCCAGGAGAAGCTGCCGATTCGACTGAGGTGCTGGGATTCCGCCAGAAACGCTTCGCTGCGCCTTAGTTCCTGCTCCGCCCGTTTGCGTTCGGTAATGTCGCGCAAAGAGCCGGTGAAGGACGGCGCGCCTTCCAACGGAATGCGGGCGATTGCCAGTTCGACCGGGAATTCGCTTTCGTCGGCACGTACTGCGGTCATCTCGATCCGTCTGCCAAGCACTCGCGCCTCGCCCGTAGCCAGATAGCGGGCAAAGCCCTGCCGATGTTTTTCCCGGAGAGACGGTGGAATGATGATGTCCGCGAGATGCTTTCCCAAGACCTGGTCGCGGCGGTAGCCGAAGGTGTGCTCCGCAGGAGGATTGAACTCAGTGATACAGCCCTCGTGATCAATGGTGACGATGCAGTCGAGCGCCGAGTCCACGATCGCTGCCTTGCGGACCTCACTGCGCTTCCGTTCCAATTCCTCTTGGCCGAGCTTCTCTTCAACCAGTCTGCGTTCAGCAAGTTGCTTTTTAAGTTCTTCGTTGGCGGCGGCAAGTTCGGCAGTGCGTTGCGTGACCCGGAGATCGAGTTCATTGGCAACCTGCTTTTGCTGGCTTAGAAGCCGCGCATCTTGAAGTCCGATCGAAGCCAGGTTCGCCGCGACGCTCAGAAGAAGTGATTCCGTTTGTTGTGGAAAGACCGTTCGTTGAGCAGCAACTACGATTACGCCGAGTTCGCCCTGTAACCCAAGTGGCAGTGGCACGATCGAAACGTCTTCGGCACCCATAAGGTTCCGAAGTAGTGGAGGCCATTTTCGTGAATTGTCTCCGAACGAGTTGCTGAGCGCTTCGCAGATCTCGTGCGCCGAAGGGATCGTGCTTTGTGTTTGTCTTTGTCTTTGTGTTTGCCGTTCGGCGATCCGGACGATCTCAAGCGGCGCTTCGACGACTGGATCGAGCAGCCTCACAGCGACCAGGTCCAGGCGCAGCATGCGCAGGAGCGCATCGAGCAAGGTATGGAGAAGCTGGGATGGATCGCCGGCACTCCAGATGGCGGGAAGAGCAAGCAGGCTGATAAGGTCGTTGATGCACCGTTGAAGGTGCTTGACTTCGCCGGAAGCGAGTTCGGGGTGTATCTCCATATCAGGACGCTGTGGCGAATTCCGGGTCTTTGTGAATCCGACGTTGAATATGGCTGTCAGGCCGCCGCAATCGCTGCGGGCGCGGGGCGGAGCCTGGTGGCCATTATTACCAAGTCGGCGAGAGAACCGGCCTTCATCTTCTGCATCACCTTGCCGCGGTGTGCCTTCACGGTGATCTCGCTGATACCGAGCTCCCCACCGATTTGCTTATTCAAAAGACCGGAGACCACCAAGGCCATCACCTGACGCTCGCGTTGGGAAAGTGACGCGTAATGCTCCCGGAGTATTCTCATCTCCGCCTCGAGGCTAAGAGCAACCCGGCTCCGTTCGAGGGCTGCCCGGATGGCGGCCAAGAGCACGTCATCTTTGAAGGGTTTAGTCAAAAATTCGACAGCACCGGCCTTCATGGCTTGCACCGTCATGGGCACATCGCCGTGGCCGGTGATGAAGATAATCGGCATATCGGTGCGTTCCTCGGCGACGAGGCGTTGGAGGTCTAGACCGTTGAGGCCAGGAAGAGAAATGTCGAGTACGAGGCAGTTCGGAATACGAACTCGCGGGTGGTCGAGGAATGTTTGGGCGGAAGCGAATGTCATGGGCTGCCAGCCTTCACAGCGGATCAGCGATTCCAGTGATTCGCGCACGGAGACATCATCGTCGACAACGAAAACGATCGGCGCAACATCTGACATGGGTCAACCCCATTCCTGCTGATAATCGGCTGAAGACGCCCCACTGACCCAAAGGATTTTATCAGAGATTCACTGATTTGCCCCAGGGTATAACGCAAGCGTCATTTTGATCGGAAATCGCCGACACCAGCCCTAAGTCACGCGGATTGGCGGTATTTTGGAGTCCGATCCGCAAGGTACGGAGAGTTTCAGTTTGTGAGAATGAACGAATGGGGCAAGTGCTCTTCCGCGGGAGAGCCTATACCAAAGTATCGACGATACCATCGTCCAATTGTCCAGATCTAACGCTTCTGCTTTGATGAATCGAATCGAGCGAGTTTGGTTCGAAACTCTCACGATTTTGATCGGTGAACGCACAACTATGAGGATAGAAATGCCAAGGTTCGAGCCCACCGTGAAACGAATCGCATTGTTGCTGGTTGCAGTTGCAGCGGTCGCGGGCGTCGGCGCCAGCTCCGCCCCCGCCTCTGGACACACCGATGGAGAGGCTGCGCCGATGTTCGGAATCACGATTCCCCCTGGATACCGCGATTGGAGATTGATCTCTGTGGCCCACGAAGAAGGGAACCTCAACGATCTTCGCGCCGTTCTTGGCAACGATGTGGCCATCCAGGCGTACCGCGAGGGAAAGCTACCGTTTCCGGACGGTACAATCATCGCCCGGCTGGCCTGGACGTACGTTCCGTCTGAGGAGAACAACAAAGTCTTTGGCCGCTCCCAATCTTTCGTGGCTGGGCCGGCGACGAACGTACAGTTTATGGTCAAAAACTCAAGAAAATATGCCGCGACAGGCGGCTGGGGATTCGCGCAATTTAAAGACGGAAAACCTGATGCCGCGGCGAAACTCGAAACCTGCTTCCCCTGCCACGAGCCTGTCAAAGCTCGCGACTTTGTTTTCACCCAGTACGCACCCTGAGGCAAGGCCCGATGCCATGGTCCTGTTTTGCGAGTATGAGTCTGGTGCGACGCGCTTGACGCATCCCGATGCGGTCGGATTGCGCGACAAAGGCAGAAGAAGAGGGGGATCCCATGAACCCGGACGGATCGTTTGACAGTGCGAGATATGCAGACCAGATACACCTGGCGGAGCGTGAGCTGTCGTCATTTATCAGCGCTGTAAGGGAGTTATTTGGCGCGGAACAGGCTCTTCTCTGCGCCGATGACTGGCTTGACGAGTCTGAGTTGACGGATAGCCCGCCTCGATCGACGACTCGAGATTGGCGAACGGTGACGGTCGCAGCCTCGGCTCGACTTGCGCGGCGCGTGACTGAGGCCCAACAACATCGAATGACTGCCGGATCATCGAATACAAAGCTAGCAATACCATCGTCCAATTGTCTTAGCTTCACGCTTATGTTGTTGTCGCAGCCGATGATTTCGTTTCTAAGACGAAGTTAGAACGCGGATTTCAGTTCACCGGAACATCTTTGGGGGAGGAAGACTTATGCAACACTTCACATACTTCTTGGTCGCAGTTTCAACAATGGCCGGCCTTGTGACTTTTATTGCCCCAGCCTCAGGCCATGCGGGCGGGCAACCCGCTCCGCCCTTCGTTACCGAAATTCCTCAAGGGTACCGCGACTGGCAGTGGATTTCCTCGGCGCATGAAGCAGGCAACCTGAACAGTTTAGGAGCCGTCCTGGGCAACGATGTGGCGATCAAAGCCTATCGCGCGGGCAAGCTTCCTTTTCCCGACGGATCAGTCATTGCTGCTTTGCACTTCCGTTACGTCCCGTCGGAGGAAAACAACAAAGTCTTTGGCCAAGCCCAATCTTTCGTTCCCGGGGCCCCAACGAACGTTCAATTTATGGTCAAGGACTCAAAAAAGTACGCCGCAACCGGGGGGTGGGGCTTCGGTCACTTCGCAGACGGCAAGCCAGGAGACGCGGCGTTTATGAAAACCTGCTTCCCCTGCCACGAGAAGGCCACAGCGACCGATCTTGTTTTTACTCGTTATGCGCACTGATGTTAAGGCGAGAGCCGCAAAGACTGACACGTTGGCCGTGTTGCAGAGGAACAGACCATGAAGTATCCGACCTTTTATCGCACCGCACAGATCGATGGGCTGTCAATTTTCTACCGGGAGGCTGGTCGGCAAGACGCGCCGACACTTCTTCTGCTGCACGGTTTGCCGTCTTCTTCGCGCATGTTCGAGCCGCTCTTCGCCCGGCTTTCCGATCGCTATCATCTGGTCGCGCCCGATTACCCTGGCTTCGGACACAGCGATTGGCCGGATCCGAAGACATTCGCCTACACGTTCGATCACTACGCCGAGATCATGAATCATTTCACCGAAGCGCTCGGACTCTCGCGCTACACGCTCTACATGCAGGACTATGGCGGGCCAGTGGGTTTTCGAATGGTCCTGGCGCACCCGGAGCGGGTGGAAGCTCTCATTGTTCAAGATGCGGTCGCGCATAACGAAGGCCTCGGGGAAAATTGGAAGACGCGCCGAGCCTTTTGGGCCGATCGCGCCGCGAACGAAAGCGCGCTCCGCGCGAATCTGCTCTCTCTGGCAGCGACTCGGACGCGGCATGCCGGAGGCGATCCGAATGTGGAACGCCATGATCCGGATCTCTGGACCGATGAATTTTATTTTCTCAACCAGCCCGGCCAAGCCCAGATTCAGAGCGACCTGTTCTACGATTATCGAACCAACGTAGACGCCTACCCGAAATGGCAAGCCTGGATGCGCGAGAAGCAACCGCGCCTGCTGGTAATTTGGGGCAAATATGAAAGTTCGTTCGACGCCGGCGAACCGGAGCGTTACCGGAAGGATGTGCCGAAGGCTGAGATCCACGTTGTCGACGGCGGTCATTTCGCGTTGGATACGGCGGCGGACGAGATTGCCGTATTCGTGCAAGGATTCGTCGATTCTTTACGCCAGTTGTCCGAGGCGCGCCGGGTGGGATGAATCCGTTTGAGAAGACCATGACCCAGCGCATTGGGTTCGAAGCCCTCTAACGGACGACCATTCGTGGCGGCGAGAAAACAGCGATAATAACTAAAGCATCCGTTGGGATTTGGCGCGGGGTCTCGTCGAGGGGTTTCTTCGAGTAGTTTCATAACGTCTCCACCTCCGGTCCGTCCAGGTATTCGTCACAATCATGGTCTAACGGGCTCATCTCCACGCTTTTGGCTTAATCGAAACTGTTTTAACGTCTCCGTAAGAACCGGATTGCATAATGGCCAGAGAGACCTGAGGACGGCAAACTGCAATGACCGAAGCAGCGACAGAGAAAAATCTGGCCGATGGTTTCGCGGCATCGTCGGACGAAAGCGAAATTCAGGCGGGAAATCCACTTCCGATTGGGGGTACACATCAACTCGGAGACGGGGTTAATTTCGTTTTGTTCAGCCGTCACGCGACCCGCGTTCGCTTGGAATTCTACCAACATCCTGACGATTCTTCTCCAGCGAGGATCATCGAGTTGGATCCGTTGACTCATCGAACTGGTGACATTTGGCACGTTTGGGTGCGAGGTATTGCGGCGGGGCAACTCTATGGTTATCGCATTGAAGGACCGTACGAACCCGAAGAAGGGCATCGCTTCAACTCACACAAGTTGCTGCTGGATCCGTATGCACGAGCAATTGCTGGGGTCAGGGTTTGGGATTTTTTAGCGGCCCGAGGCTACGATTCTTCCAGTAAACTTGCCGACCTAAGCATTTCGACTGTGGATAACGCCGGCACCACACCGAAATGCATCTTTACACGCGACCATTTCGACTGGGAGAGAGATTCTCCTCCCAAGCATTCTGCCGCGGATACGGTCATTTACGAGACTCACGTTCGCGGTTTCACAATCGATCCAAGTTCGCGTGCCGTGCATCCAGGAACCTTCACCGGCTTGACCGAAAAGATCCCTTATCTCCAAGATCTCGGAGTGACCGCCATTGAGCTGATGCCGGTTCTCGAGTTTAATGAAAATGAGTCGCAGCGGCTCAATCCCCTGACAGGAGCAAAACTCAAGAACTACTGGGGTTACAATCCGGTCTCCTTTTTTGCTCCCAAGCAGTCGTACAGCTTTGAAGGATCGCACTGGCGACAGGGCGTGGAATTCCGGGAGATGGTCAAAACCTTCCACCAGGCCGGCATTGAAGTAATCCTCGACATCGTCTTGAACCACACCGCTGAGGGTGATGAACTGGGACCGACGATCTGTCTGCGTGGCATTGAGAACTCGATCTTCTACATGTTGCAAGAAAACGGGCGCCGATACTACAAAGACTTTACCGGCGTGGGCAATACACTGAATGCCAACCACCCTGTCGTGAGAGAGTTCGTCACGAGTGTGCTCCGTTACTGGGTTATGAACATGCACGTTGACGGATTTCGCTTCGACCTGGCTTCCGTTTTGGGCCGGGATGAGCATGGGAACGTGCTGCGCGACGCTCCACTTCTCGAAGGCATCGCCGAAGATCCCATCCTGCGTGACGTGAAGATCATCGCGGAAGCCTGGGACGCAGGCGGCGCATACCAGGTGGGAAGTTTTTCCAGCAACCGTTGGACGGAATGGAATGGGCGTTTCCGTGACGATGTGCGCCGCTTCTGGGTTGGCGATGAAGGCATGACCGGATTGTTCGCAAGCCGAATCTGTGGAAGCTCGGACTTATATAAAAACTCGGGCAAAGGGCCGGCCAGCAGCCTCAACTTCGTCACTTGCCACGATGGCTTCACGCTGAACGATCTGGTCAGCTACAAGCAAAAGCACAATCACGAAAATGGCGAATTCAACCATGATGGAACCGATTCTAACTACAGCGACAATTGCGGGGTGGAAGGGCCGAGCCAGGATCCCGGTGTGGAGGGCATGCGCAACCGCTTGATCAAGAATTTCCTGTTAACCCTTTTTATCTCTCGCGGCGTTCCCATGTTGCTCGGTGGAGATGAGTTTCGCCGAACCCAGCGCGGCAATAACAATGCCTATTGCCAGGATAACGAGGTGAGCTGGTTTGACTGGAACCTGATCGAGAAGCACAAAGAGATCCACCGCTTCACTCGAGGAATGATCGCATTTCGCCGGGCCCATCCAGTTTTGCGAAGAGAAGATTTCTACAAGGATGAAGACATAAAGTGGTTCGCGCCCAGCGGTGCCACTCCCGACTGGGGAGACCCGGGGCAGAAATCCTTTGCGTGCCTGATTCAGGGGCAGACAGAACCGGACTTACTTCTCCTGTTTAACGCCGGCACGAAGTCAGTTGATTTTTCCATTCCCGCCTTGCCGGATGGAAAGATTTGGCGTTTGGCGGTTGATACTTCCCGAAACGTTCCTGACGATCTCTTCGACCCAGGGAAAGAGCCTTCTATGCAGGGCCTCATCGCTTTTCGGCTGGAATCTCGAGCAAGCGCAATTCTCTTAACGGACGGTGGCGAGGTGCGGCGTGACCATTAATCCTGCTGCCGGGAAGCCGGCGGACCCATCCATTCTTGTTAACGTCCCGAAGCTGGTCACGGCCTATTACGAGTTACGGCCCGATCCGAGCGATCCCAGACAGCGGGTTGCCTTCGGCACGTCCGGCCATCGCGGATCTGCGACAGACATGGCGTTCAACGAGTGGCACATTCTGGCCATCACGCAGGCAATTTGTGATTACCGCAGACTCCAGAAGATCGACGGGCCGCTGTTTCTTGGAATCGATACGCATGCTCTGTCGGAACCGGCGTTTGCGAGCGCGCTGGAGGTGCTGGCGGCAAACGACGTCGAAGTAATGATTTCTGAAGGCACACCCTACACCCCGACACCAGCCATTTCCCACGCGATTCTCGTTTACAACGGCGCACGAAAGTCAGGGCTTGCGGACGGTATCGTAATCACGCCGTCTCACAATCCTCCCGATGACGGGGGTTTTAAATACGACCCTCCGCACGGAGGGCCGGCAGATTCAAGCGTGACGTCGTGGATTGAATCGAAGGCCAACGCTTTTCTCGAGCATAATCTCGACGGGGTTCAGCGCATGCAGTTTGCCAAAGCGCTGCGTGCACCGACAACGCACAAACGCGACTTTTTGAGCGCCTATGTCAGCGATCTCGACAACGTTGTCGACATGAATGCGGTGCGTGACGCCAAGATTAAGCTTGGCGTCGATCCGCTCGGCGGAGCGGGCATCGATTATTGGCCGCGGATTGCCGAGCAGTATGGTCTCGACCTGACGATCGTGAACAAATCCGTGGATCCCACATTTCGCTTCATGAGCGTGGATTGGGACGGAAAGATCCGCATGGATCCTTCGTCGCCTTATGCGATGCAGAGACTCATCGCATTGAAAGACAAGTTCGATATTGCGTTTGCCAGCGATACCGATCATGACCGCCATGGCATTGTGACCAAAGGAAGCGGGTTGTTGCCTCCGAATCACTACCTCTCCGTTTGCGTCAACTATTTGTTCGCGAACCGGCCCGATTGGAGTGAGGACGTCGCCGTCGGCAAGACCGTCGTGAGCAGCAGCATGATCGATCGTGTCAGCGCTCGGCTGGGGCGGAAGCTTTATGAAGTGCCGGTGGGCTTTAAGTGGTTTGTCGAAGGACTGCTCGCCGGTCGCTTGGGTTTTGGCGGTGAGGAAAGCGCAGGTGCTTCTTTTCTCCGGCGCGACGGCAGCGTATGGACCACGGATAAAGACGGAATCATTCCTTGTTTACTGGCGGCAGAAATTACAGCGCGCGTGGGCAAAGATCCGGGTGAGATTTATCGTGAGCTCACACGCGAACTGGGAGACCCCCTCTACGAACGCATCGATGCTGCCGCGACAGCCGAACAAAAAGCCGCTCTGGCAAAATTGTCCCCGTCCGACATTCACGCCAGCGAAGTCGCGGGTCAGCCGATCCAGAAGATTCTGACCGCGGCCCCGGGGGACGGCAATCCAATTGGAGGAATCAAAGTGATTGCCGAGGATGGCTGGTTTGCGGCGCGTCCTTCAGGCACGGAGGAAATCTATAAGATTTACGCCGAGAGTTTCCTCGGTCAGACCCATCTACGACAGATCCAGAAAGAAGCGCAGACCATCGTTTCGGAAACGCTGGCTCGCAGTGTCTCTGCGGCCCCAACCGATAACTCGTGAGAGGAAGTTGGTTTATGGATAGCTCGACAATCGCCAGTTCGACAACCGCTAGCTCTACAACCGTTGATCGTCCCCTCGATGCAGCCACTTCAGAGGCTCTTACCGACTTGGCGTTGGACCTGAGATGGTCGTTCAATCACTCGGCGGACCAACTTTGGGAGCAACTCGATCCCGAACTCTGGGATCTGACCCACAATCCCTGGGTAATGCTGCAAACGGTCTCCCGGGAAAAACTGCAGACCGTCACCTCCGACCCGGGATTTAAGAAACTCCTGGCTGATCTCCACCGCGAGAAATCGCTCGTCGAAGAGTCGGAAGCGTGGTTTCAGAAGGCGCATCCGCGCGCAGGCGTGTCGACCATTGCGTACTTCTCGATGGAGTTCATGTTGAGCGAAGCGCTACCGATTTATTCCGGCGGACTGGGCAACGTTGCCGGCGATCAGCTCAAAGCCGCAAGTAACCTGGGCGTGCCGGTGACTGCAATCGGTTTGCTTTATCAACAAGGCTACTTTCGCCAGGAAATCGATGCACAAGGCCATCAGCAAGCGTTGTATCCCTTCAATGATCCGGGCCAGCTTCCGATTCGACCGGTGCGCGAAGCAAACGGCGAATGGCTGCGCCTGGCCGTCTCGTTGCCGGGTTTTAAGTTGTGGATCAGAGTCTGGCAAGTACAGGTGGGCCGAGCCAAATTGTATTTGCTCGACACCAACGATCCCGCAAACCCTCCGGCTTACCGGGGCATTACGACTGAATTGTACGGAGGTGGTCCGGAGCTGCGTTTGAGGCAGGAGTTAGTCCTCGGTATTGGAGGCTGGCGGCTTTTGCGCGCCTTGGGATTGCAGCCCGAGGTCTGCCATCTCAATGAAGGGCATGCCGCATTCGCGGTGCTGGAACGGGCGCGTTCCTACATGGAGGACCATGGCAAGCCGTTCGAGGTTGCGCTTGCCGTGACCCGTGCCGGCAACCTTTTTACCACCCATACTGCTGTGGAAGCGGGCTTCGACCGCTTTGCGCCCAGCCTGATCGAGCGATACCTCAAGGTGTATGCCGAGGAAAGATTGTCCATTTCGGTCGACGAGTTTCTGGCGCTGGGGCGGCGCGATCGCCATGACTCGTCCGAACCGTTCAATATGGCTTATTTGGCGATCCGCGGCAGCGGCGGCGTGAACGGCGTTAGCAAATTGCATGGTCAAGTGAGCCGACGACTCTTCCAGCCCCTCTTTCCCAGGTGGCCTGAAACGGAGGTGCCGATCACACATGTGACCAACGGAGTGCACACTCCTAGTTGGGACTCAGCTGAAGCAGACCGCTTGTGGGAGCTTACGTGCGGAAAACATTGCTGGCGCGGAACCCTGGCAGACGCAGATAAAGACATTCGCGCCGCCAGCGATTCCAAGCTCTGGCAACTCCGCGCCGATAATCGCAAGGCTCTCGTGGAGTACGTCCGAAGACTTTATGGCCGTCAATTAGCGGCTCGGGGAGCGTCGCCGGAAGAACTCAGGCTGGCGGGACAGATATTCGATGACGGCATTTTGACGTTGGGATTTGCCCGCCGCTTTGCCACGTACAAACGCCCGAATCTTCTCCTGCGCGATCCGGCGCGGCTTCTGAACATTCTGCTGAATCGGGAGCGCCCTGTTCAACTTGTGCTTGCCGGGAAGGCTCATCCCCAGGACGCCGAGGGGCAAGAAATGATCCGGCAGTGGTTTGAGTTTGCTCGCCGACCTGAAGTTCGATCGCGTGTGGTCTTCCTTTCGGATTACGACGTTCTGATGGCAGCGCATCTGGTCCAGGGTGTGGACGTCTGGGTAAACACTCCGCGACGGCCTTGGGAAGCGAGCGGCACCAGCGGCATGAAGGTATTAGTGAACGGAGGGTTGAATCTCTCGGAGCTGGACGGCTGGTGGGCGGAGGCGTATTCCCCGAAAGTAGGCTGGGCGATCGGGGATGGGCGCGAACATGGGGACGACCCTGCTTGGGACGCAGCTGATGCCGAAAGTCTCTATGCGGTGCTCGAAAAGGAGGTCATCCCCGAGTTTTATGCCCGCGACGAGCATGGAATCCCACGCGGCTGGGTTGCCCGCATGCGCGAAAGTATGGCCCGCTTAACGCCGGCTTTCTCGACCAATCGCGCAGTGCGCCAATACACCGAGGAGCACTATCTCTCGGCGGCAGCAGCTTTTCACCAGCGCGCCGAGAATCGAGGTTCAGCAGGAGTCGATCTCGTGGCCTGGCAGGCCGAACTGGCGAAACATTGGTCAGCACTGCGCTTCGGCCCCGCGACGGTCGAGCAACAGGGCGAGCAATATTTATTTCGTGTTCAGGTTTTTCTTGATGATATCGATCCTGATGCCGTGCAGGTCGAACTCTACGCGGACGCGCAGAACGAGGAGAACGCAATCACCCTCACCATGAAACGTGGCGAGCGGCTGGTAGGAGCGACGAACGCCTTCACCTACAGCGCGTCTGCTCCGGCGAATCGCCCAGTTGCTGACTACACCCCGCGCATCGTTCCGCAGCACGTAGGAGCGTTCGTTCCTTTGGAAGCTGCTTATATTCTGTGGCACGAAGATCCGTCCTGGCGATGAACTCTGAGATTTGCTGCGAAACGGCTGGGGAAGGCAATGCATTGGCTGGAGCGTAACGTCCTATGCGACAACGGGAGCCAGGATCAGGGTAGTCTTTCCCAGTTCCATACTTGAACTTAACAATCAGAGCAGTCCAGGTGCGGGCGCCAAATAGTTTACGGATGGTGATCATTGGAAATGCAAGCGTCATCATAAGCGCGCTTTGGATTTCGCCATTTGGCGTTCAATCGTCCGGAACATCGCGTCGAAGGCGCGGTCGGAAAGAACGCGGTGCAGGAACAACATTGTCCTCGCCAAGCCTCCGGTCGCATAGCGGGTCTTGGGTTTGCGCGCCTGAACCGCTTGAACGATGGTCTTGGCGACAACACTTGGCGGCGCAGGAATTGAGCCTTTATGGCCTTCCTCCATCATTTCCGCGTGCGCGGAGGCGGCCTTGCCATAGGGGCCGTGCCCCGAATACTTAATCAGACTGTCCTGAGCTATCCTGGCCCATTCGCTATGGGTCGCGCCCGGCTGGATCACGACGACGTCGATACCGAACGGATGCAGTTCCATACGCAAAGAATCGCTAAGCCCCTCCACCGCGAATTTGGTAGCGTGATACCAGCAGCCAAAGGCTTCGCCGAACTTTCCTCCGACGGAAGATATATTGACGATCCGCCCGGAGCGTTGCGCCCGCATTGCCGGCAGTACAAGCTGGGTGAGGCGGGCGAGGCCGAATAGGTTGACATCAAATTGCCGGCGGGCTTCCTCGGGCGGGACGTCTTCAAGCGCCCCGTAGGAACCGTAGCCTGCGTTGTTAATCAGGACATCGATCCGTCCCGTTTCCTGCATAACCGTTTTTACGGCGGCGGTCATGGAGCCATCATCGGTCACATCCAAAGCCAATAAGCGCGCGCCCGCATCGGCTAAGGATTTCATCCGGTCAAGTCGCCGCGCGCCGGCATAAACCGTGTATCCCGCCGAGATCAGGCGCTTGACGGTTTCCTCGCCGATGCCCGATGACGCGCCCGTGATGAGAACTGTTTTAGCCAAATCCCGCCTCCTTTTGGACTGTTGACAAAAAACGTCTACATGTCTAGTATTGACAAATAGACGGTATTTGTCAATAGTCAAGAGATGGATATTGCAAAAAAAGACAAGATACTCGGGGCCGCTCTTGATGTTTTTCTTCGTTATGGATACAAGCGCGTAACGATGAACGACATCGCCGAGGCGGCCGGTATTTCAAGGCCCGCGCTTTATTTGGTCTTCGAAAGTAAAGAGGACGTATTTAAGAGCGTGTACGAGCATTGGATGAAAGGGACTCTGATTGAGATTGAAAGTAAAATAGGTCAACTTAAGACGCCCGAGGAAAAGCTTCGAGCCGCTTTTGAGCTATGGACGGTTCTACCTTTTGAAAGGATGCGAGCTTCGAGCGAAGTCGCAGAACTCTTAGAATGCACTTTTGGATTCGCTCAAGATTCTGTCAATCAAGGCTATCGATCTTTTGAGAAGATTCTTTTGCCGGTCCTCAAATCACACCGCAAATTTCAGAGCGCTAAAACAAAAGTCTCCGCCGAGAAGACGGCGCGCGTTCTTTCAGGCGCTGTTCGTGGCTTCAAAATTGTGGCAAAGGATGTTCCCGAAATCCGTTCGCTGATTAAGGAACTCCTAGTTCTCTTGTTAGATGATTAGTCGTTTCGATTTTTACAGCGGTTGGCGGTGCGAAATTGGCAGGGCTGGTGTCTCCTGGTTGCAGTACCTCGCGTCGATCACCTGACGAACGCCTGATCGGCCTCATCTCCGTTGGAGATTTGGGGAAGGGCAAGACAACATCCTGCCGCGGCGCGAGTTTCGATGATACGAAGAGATTATTTCCTGCGGAGCTTCTTTGCAGGGCGCTTCGAGGGGCGGGCGCGTTCGCTTTTGACAACGCTCTTGCCGGTTCCCGTCGCACCGGATCGACGAGCCTGCTCCATAGCCGACTGGATGTAGCGGCGCAGGAAGGGACGTTCGACATCTTGTTGGGTCCGGAGCTTGATGTGGCGCATGGCTTTGCCATCGCCTTCAAGAATTCGATTCGGATCGGGGAGGGTGCTTCCGCGCGGGAATCCCAGGTTGACGTGCTTCGCGTTGGTGGTGATGTAACAGAACATATCCTTCATCTTGCCGCTGAACCCGAACCAAATGGCCACGGTGTAGACCTGGTAGATCGACTCGGAGGCGTCGGGCGCTTCTTCAAGGATCACGTCGCGGAGCGCGAGGGCGAGATCGGAGATATGCGGGTCGTAGGCTTCGAGGAAGCCGAGGAGTTGGGGATCCGGGGGACGTGGCATGGCGGCGGAGACAATATACACCGAATTGCAGGGTGGAAGATTGCTGCTGCCAATGTTTCGATCGGATTTGCGGAAAATGGAGTCACAACCGGACTCGGAGGCTGGAAGCCTCCGGCTCAGGTGGTAAAGACGGCCTTGATATCCGCGACTTCGATTACGTCTCCTGTTTCGAGTTGTCGTTGGCCGCCCTCGACTACGATGTCGTTGACACGGATGGTGACGGCGTTTTCGGAGGCGGCGATGAAATAGCCATCCTCGGCGCGGTAGATCAAGGCGGCGACGCGGGGAGCGAACCAGCGTTTGAGGCGAATGCCGGCCATCTTCGATTTTCCGATGAGGGTCAATTTGCCGGTGAGGACGTAGCGCTGCTGGTCGGTGCGGCCTTTGACGATGGTCAGAGTGCCGATGGTCTGATGGACGAAGGTGGTTTTGACGGGCGGCAGGCTTTGCGGCATGCCGACCCGGCGGACGACGACCGAGCCGGCGGAGGATGCGGCCGCGGCGGCTTGGGTGAGCATTTGTTTGGCTTTTGCCGTGTCTAAGACCATGGTGGGATCGAGTTGTGGGGGCATGGGCAATTGGCCGCCGGCCGCGTTATGAGCGGATTGATAGGGCGGAGCGATCTGACGGACTTCGTCGCGAAATTCGATGGTGTGCTTGCCGATGGTGGCGTTGTCTCCGTCTTTGAGAACTGCCTTGCTGATGCGCTGGCCGTTGACGTAGGTGCCATTGAAGCTTTCGATGTCTTCAATGACGTAGTGATCGGCTTCCGAATAGATTCTGGCGTGGTATCCGGAGACGGCGGGGTTGTCGATGCGAAAGACGTTGTCGGGCTGACGGCCGATGGTGACGGCGCCGCCAGAGAGCAAGAGCTCTTGCAAGACCCGGTCTTCAAACTTGAGAAACAGCTCAGCCATGGCGCGACTCCAAAATGAATAATCCGAGAAACGTGGGGCAGGGGAGAGTGATTTTTGCCTGGCGCAATCACTCGACGATCACGTTCTATTCTGCGCGTTCAATGGTGAAAGGAAAGAGTACTAAGGTACCCGGATGCTGTTTGATGAAACGGTCAGAGCTTGGCTTCGGCCGATAAGGCTAGATTGAACTGATCGTGGAGAAATTTGACGGCCTCGTCTCGACCGGAAGAGGCGGTTTGGGGGGTCGCATTCAAGTAGAGGACGTAGAGTTCGGCGGCTCCGTCGGTGTCGCCTTGGCGGGACAGTATTCGGGCGGACTGCAGGACTTCGGCGGGCAGGTCGGTGACATTTTCGCGGACGGCTTTGACGAGGGCGTTGCGGGATTCAATTTCGAGGTCGGTGAGAAGCTGGGCGCCGTCGGGCTCGACGCCGTGGTTGGTGATGCCTTCGGTATCGTCGGCTTTGACGTCTTGCAAAACGACTGTGGTGGTGTGCTTCGTTTTACGAACGGAGGCAGGCTGCCCGATCAGGGTTCCGGCGCGGTCGCGGAACTGAAACTGGATTTCTGCGGATGCGGTCAGATCGATAGTTTTTTTGGTGTAGTGATACGACTCGAGGACGGCCTCGCGACGGGATTGCTCGGTGGCATCCAGCTTATGGCGCAGGTCGGCGACATTTTTTTGTGCCTGCTGCACGGCGTCCGTGGCATCGGCGATGACTTGTTTCTTTTTGTGTTGCGCCTGGGCGTCGGCCAACGCATGTTGCGCGGAGGTGAGCTGCGTCTGGGCGGATTCGTAATCGCTTTCGATTTGCAGCCAGGCCGGGTTTTTCGACTCATGCTCGCCGGCACGGTATTTCGATTCGGGAGCGTCGAGGTGGGCGTTCTTGACGATGCGATGTTCGAGAACCTGGCCGACGAGGGTGAAAGCAGGTTGCTGGGCGTCTGGAACGTCGGAGGGATCGCGCACGACGGTGATGGGTACGCCGGAGGAATCGAATCCGCTGGTTACGGCGTCGGCCAGCTGGTCGGCGAAACCGTGGCTGTCGCGACGGGAAGTTTGATCGCGAAAGACGATGCCGACGGAGAGTTGGGATTGGCGTTGATAAAGAGGTTCGTAACGGGACATCTCGTCTTTCAGACTGTCGAGATTGGTGATCCCGAAACGCACGGCTTGCTTCAGGTAAAGCCAGCCAACGCCGGCTCCGGAGCCGGAAGCTTTTTGCAGATAACGATTGGCTTGGTCGAGGTAGTAGGCGCTGATTTTGGCGGAAAGGAAATCGCGTTTGACGGTGATCGCCGGGTCATCGCGGAGAGAGCTGGCGCGATCCCAGAGAAGATAGGCCTCGAGCGCGGCATTTTCGTCGGTGGCATTTTTGATGGGTAGGTGCGACTCCTGGATGGCCTGGGCGCGCCGGATGGCGGCGGGAATATAGTCTTGCGAGAGGGCAGCGAGCTGGGATGTAACGAGGGCGCGCTGTTTCTCAGGTAAGTCGGCGAGTGCGTTATAGGCTTCGACGAACTGCTTCTTCTGCGCATATTCGTCGCTCACCTGCAGAGCGTTGTTTGCGGCCTGCTGATTGCGTTGGGCCTCGACTTGGGCGGCAGCGTTGTCGGCGGACGCCTGGACGTCCTTGCGGTCGGGCCGGAGGGCGGCGGCTTTGCCAAACTCCAAGGCTGCTTTTTCCCAGTCCTGACTGGAAGCGAGCTTTTGTCCGCGTTCGTAGTGGTGTTGGAAGGCTGCTTTGAGGACGGCATCGACGCGGGGTATTTCGGAAGCGAATGCGATATAGGGGCCGAGCGCATTGACGGCCTGGTCGTAATGCGACTCTGCGATCGAGACCTGAGCGTTCATGATGGTGGTATCGAGTTTGCGCTGCTCGGCGACGATTTCCTTTTGGAGACTCAGCAGGGGAGCGTAGTCGGTACGGACTTCCAACAAGCGCTGGACGTGCACCTTAGCAGCGGAGAGTTCCGAGTATCCAGGCGTGTGGTCTTGCAGGGCTTTGCGGTAGAGCTGGAGGTGAGTCTGATCAAGTCGCGCGAGGTTGTCCAATTCATGGGCTATCTCGTCCATTAACTGCGAAGCGGGTTTGTAGCCGGAAGAGGACTGGATGGCGGTTTGTGCCTCCGAAGATGCCTGGAGCAACTTGGCGAGGTCCGGGTTTTTGGCGGCGCTGGACTTCTGATACTGAGAAAAAGCGAATTCGGCTGCCAGCTGATGGAATGCGGCGATGGCATTTTGAGCGGATGGGCGGCGCGCGGAAGAGGGATAACGGGTGGAGAAGTCATCCCAGTCTTTGAGGGTGTTCGCGCGTTGCGCACGGAGGAAGTCGGCAAGTTCAACGTCGGGAGCGGCGACAAAGACTAACTGCACGCCGGGCTTCAATTCCGGGATCACCGCGTCGCGAGGCGATGAAGGGGTGGGTGTTCCTCGAAGGATGGCCTGATCGGCGGCCGCAGCGGGCGTGAGTTCGACGGCGCGTTCGAATTTCAGATTGCCGGGTACAACGCAGATGGACTTGCCGTTAGCGGTCAACGTTAGCCCGCCGTCGGCAGCGCGCTGAAGCGAACTCGCTTCAGCCAGGGACGCGCGGGGAAGACCGTTATAAATATTCTTGTCGAGCTTCGAAACACCGTCACAGCTACGAACTTCGATCTTGCCATTCAGCGTGGCGTCGGTGATTTGTACATACGCGGCTCCGTGGGGACCGTCGAATAAAACTATCGCGGTGAGGGATGCGTCTTTGGCATAAGCGGCGATCGATACTTCACCAAAAATGAGGACGAGCAGAAGGGCGACGCAGCAGCGTTCAAGACATGCGGTCTGACTCGGCCGCTGCGAAGGGCGGCAGAGACAAGTGGGCTTCCGGGGCTTCATAAAAGTCTGCAAGACTACATTTTTCTCCCGGGAGGCAGTGGGTGAAAGGGGATAGATCGTTCCGTGAAAACTAAAGTAAGTGGGAAGCAAAACTGGCTGAGGCTATGATTGAAAATGCAGTGTGTACAGACTCGGCAAGCTGTGCATTTGTGGATATTTGCGGCGACCGCCCATTAGGGATTTCGCATGGAATTGGCCAAACCACCCAACGAACGGGTTGAGCAGAGTGGATCAGGAGCGGAGCCCGCTTCTGGGCGCTCAAGTTCCTCGAGTCAGGCACAGCTCACCGCACTGAGCCGTTACCAGATTCAGGAAGAGTTGGGACGCGGCGCCATGGGAGCGGTCTATAAAGCATACGACCCAGTGATCGCGCGTACGGTCGCGCTCAAGACCATTCTGATCGACGATCACGCTCCTGATCGAGCCCAGATGATCGAAAGGCTCAAACAAGAAGCCAAAGCGGCGGGGGGACTGGATCATCCGAATATCATTACCATCTACGATGTGGGCGAGGAAAACGGCGCAATTTATCTGAGCATGCAGTTCGTCAAAGGGACGACTCTTGCCGAACTGTTGGCGAAAGCGGGCGTGCCTCCGCTAGCGACGTTGCTCAGTTGGGCTGACCAGATTTTAGCGGCGGTTGGTTTTGCGCATGCGCGGGGAGTGATTCACCGCGACCTGAAACCGGCCAACCTGATGGTGACCGACCAGGGGGCGATTAAGGTTCTCGACTTCGGAATTGCAAAAGTCGAAAACACGTGCCTTACGCAAACCGGGCTGGTTATCGGTACGCCGGGATATATGGCTCCGGAGCAGATCACGGGCAAGAAAGTGGATCATCGGGCGGACATTTTCTCACTGGGCGCAGTGTTCTATGAATTACTGACCCGGGAAAGGCCGTTTGCGGGCGAAATCGCAACTGTTCTGTACAAGATTGTGAATGAGGATCCGGTCGCGCCATCGCTCATTAACCCGGCGATTCCGGGCGGGATCGATGCGGTGATTCGGAAAGCGCTGGCCAAGGATCCAAAGGATCGATTCCAGAGTTGCGAGGAAATGCGGCAGGCCTTCCTCGAGCAATCGGTTCGCGCGCCGGTAACTTCGCCCGCGACTGTGTTCGCAGACAGGGTGGTGGCGAAGCGGGCGCCAAACGCGGCAAGCGCCCAGCGCGCGCTTGAGCTCGAAACAGCTACTGCACCGCGAATGTGGCCGCGTGTGATTCTGGGCTTGGCGATGCTGCTGATCGGGGCAGCGAGTTGGGCTTTTTATGTCCGTTCTCAAACAGGCGTGTTTCCTCCGTTGGTTGCGACAGTCGAGACTCAGGTGAGAGCCTTGGTTGCGGGCACGGGAAAACAAGAGACGGCGAATGCTCCGGCAACGGTTTCTCAGGTATCTGCAATTCCGGCGGCCTCGACTGTGGCAGCGATGCCAAACGCGCAGCCGGCCGCAGCGCAGCCGGCAAGCGATCATCCGACAGGTGAAAGCGCAGCGGTCGGTGGCGCAACGGCAGCCTCTGCGCCAGCGGAAACGTCCCAGAAATCCGTTGATCCGTCACAGACCGACTCAACGCCAACAATTGAGCCGAGTGAGCGCCATCAAACGGCGGACGATCATACAAATGGCCATGATTCCCTCGCAGCGTCTTCTGCGTCCCGCGAGGAGGACAAGCAAAACACAGCGCCAGCCACACTCAAGCCGTCTGGGCAAAAGCGCGCTCCGGAAGCGGCTTCCTCGGTAGAAGGTTTCAGCCGGCAGGACATCCCGGATCTGCTTCGCCAAGCCGATTCCTATACGGCGCGGGGCGATTATCGCCTGGCGCGTTATGAATACGGACTAGTGCTCAAGCTCGACCATAACAATGTGCAGGCACGAGAAGGTTTGCGGCGCTTGCTGGCCGCATGGCAGTCGCGCTGAGGTTTGAGTTTTGCGCGGGATCATTGGCCGCTTCTGCGAAGGCCCGCTTCTGCAGCAGCACGATACAAGAGTGACGCTTGATCTTCTTCGAAAGCGCCAGTTCCCGAAGCGATTTCTGTAGTGAGCAATCGGCAAAGACAACTTAGCTGTGAGGTTTCGAGCCGGTGTTCGCCGTGGCCGTTCCTATGACCGATGCGGCGGGCGCGAGCAAGGCGACTGGATTCAAATCAGAGGGCAGCGGCCATGCTGGTGCCGGCGGCTTCGAAGACGTCGGAGGCTTCCTGTTCGGCGATGGGAAGGAAGGCTTGCAAAACGGCGGGATCAAACTGGGTTCCACTGCTGCGAACGAGGCGGGCGATGGCTTCCGATTGGGGAAGGCCCTGACGATAGCAGCGGTTGGAGATCATAGCGTCGAAAGCATCGATGACGCAGATGATGCGGGAGACGAGGGGAATGTCGCTGCCCTTCAAGCCGGCGGGATAGCCGGCGCCATCCATGCTTTCGTGATGGTGCAGAGCGTAGAGGCTGGCTTCTTCAAGGCCGGGAAAGAGGCGAAGAACGGACCAGCTGTACTCGGGATGGCGATTGATGAGAGCGCGTTCTTCGGGAGTGAGCGGTCCGGCTTTTTTCAGGATGGCGTCGGGGACACCGATCTTGCCGACGTCGTGAAGGAGCGCGGCAACCTCGACTTGATAGAGGCGATCTTCCGGGATGTCCATCTTGCGGGCGACGCGCAGTGCCCATTCAGCGAGGCGAGTGCTGTGGACTCCGGTGTTGATGTCTTTCAGGTCGAGCATCTGGTTAAAGGCGCAAACCAGAGAATTGCGGAAGGCGAGGTGCTGCTCTTCGAGTTCTTTGACTCGAAGGAGGAGCCCGGGAACATCCACGGCCGGATTGAGGGTTACCGCCATCGTTTGTGAACTCGCCTTTTGTGAACTCGCCTTGGGATCGCTTTGCCGGGGCATCGACTTAGAGCAAGGGGCGGCAGGACTGAAGCGCCTGATAAGTATCCAGCCGTCCGAAGCCGAGGTTCAAGTCGCCGGTGTAGTCGGCATTGGCCAAGGCCAGAGGAACGCTGCTGCTGGAGCAATGGCCGTTGTTTCCGAGCATGAGGGCGGCGGTGCCAGCAACGAATGGCGTGCTGAAAGAAGTGCCCCAACCGGCGGCGTAGGTTCCCCAAGGATAGGTGGTGACGACGCCTTCTCCGGGTGCGGAGAGCCAGACCGGCGGGGCGCCGTAGTTGGTGAAGGAAGACTGCGCGTCGGTATTGGAAGTCGAGGCAACGTCGATCACGCCGGGTAGTCCGCCGGGATAGACGACGGTTTGTTCGCCGTCGTTGCCAGCGGAAGCGACGGAGACGACGCCTTTGCTATTCGCGTACTGGATGGCCTTCGCCAGTTCGCTGGAGTAACTGGAGTAGTCGAAGCTCATGTTCATGACCTTGGCACCATTGCTTACGGCGTAATAAATGGCGCGGAGGATGTCGGAGTCGTATCCGGTGCCGTCGGAAGAGAAGGCCTTGAGCGGCATGATTTTGGCTTGCGGCGCGACGAGATGAACGATGCCGGCGGTCATGGTTCCGTGTCCGAAGGACTGGTAGGGACCGCCATCGAGGACGGCAACGGTGCGCTGATCAAGAACAGCGACGGTGCGCTGGTTGACGGTTGCGGCAGTGGCCTGACTGAGATTGGGAGTGGCGGGGACGTCGCCGAGTTCGGAGCCGCCGCTGATGTTGCGGGTGAAGTCGTATCCGTTGACGAGAACGCTCTGCAATACGGGACTTGTCAGGTCGACGCCGGTATCGATCACGGCGACGGTGGTGCCTGAGCCGGTTACGTTAAAGGCCGATTGAGTTTGGGCGGTGCGAACCAGTTGATTCGCGGGCTGCGCCAGGTAACCGTGCCACACGGTTGCGCCGTAATAAGGAGTAGGCACTTCGTCCGTCAAGTAATTGGGATCGGAAAAAGCGTAAGTAGGCAGAGTATTGACGGTCTGATCAATTTCGATATCGACAATGCCAGTTTCAAGACTGAGGCGGAGTAGAGCGGTGACGGGATTGAGCGCCGGGGGAAGCGTGACGAGAAATAGCTGTCCGTTGGGGTCTCCCAAGCCGGTCACAACCTTGCAGCCGGTGAGCAGGCAGGTGAGGTTGATGCCGGGCAGACCCAGCGAGTCGCGAACAATGAGACGCGTTTGGGCTTGCGCAGCGGGCGCACAGAAGCTGGCGAGCAAGAGGAGCAGGCAAGCGACCTTTGCGAAGCTGACAGCGGGTGAGTTGACAGTTTTTTGACGCATAGTTTTCCCCATTTGGACCCCATCCCCAGTTGCGAGTGTAGAGCGCAACTTTAGCGCTCGCCACTTACAGCGGTACTCTCTTGCCAGTAACTCGATTTGGTTTCTTTGGTAAGACATGTTGGTTACCCGCGTGCCGGATTGGCCAGGGGGATTCGGACGGGATTGCGGCCCGAAGTTTTGACGGACAACCAAAGCGGCCCTTTCTCTTGAAATTCAATGTGAAATTCGCCCATAGCGGTGATCGGACTGGTGGCGATGAGGAGATCGTTTTCGGTGGATAATTCAACGGTGGTTTCGGCGTGCGGAGCCTGGGCGGAGTGCTTGTCTAAGATCTGGCCGACGAGGTAAACGACGGTGGAGAGAGAGCGGCGTCCGAAGCGGAGATCGACGGTAAGGCCTTCGGCCTCGTAGATGACCTGCCAGATATTGAGATTAGTGCTGAGACTACTGCTTAGAGTGCCGCTGCGATAGCCCGCGGGCAGGGGCTGGGCGAAGCCGTTGAATACGAGATTGGCAAGGGTCCAACCCGCGGGACGATCGGACTGCGCGCGCGCGGTGGTGTGGCTGATGAAAGCAAATTTGGCCATGCGAACCAGATTCTCAGGAGGCATGTAAGCGTCTTCTTGAGCGGCGAGACGGCGGACGCGGTTCCAGGATTCGACGGCTGTCTGGCATTTCGAGCAGCCAGCGTCGAGATGGGCTTTGATGGCCAGGGTGACCGAGGGATTCGAGACTCCTCGGACAAAATCGACCAGCGGCTGTTCGGCAAGATGCTCCATGGTTCCTCGGACTTTCCCTTACTTATCTCTGGTAGTTCTCGCTGCTACATAAGGGGCGGGAGGTGGCGGAAAAATACAAATATTTTGCAAATGTGCTGAAAATGGCTTTAACCCTTTCCTATCAGTAGGAAAGGAGCCCAGTGGTAGGGGTGGGGATGGTTTTCGCGGAGGCGAATGCAGGCGGTTCGCATGGCTTCCGCTTTGGGGCGACCGAGCTGCAACTCGGTGTAGAACTCGACCATGAAATCGCGGGTGCGATCGTCGTGAACATCCCACAGACTGAGGACGAGGGATTGTGCTCCGGCTTGGAGGAGGCCGCGAACGAGGCCAATCAACTCGTCTCCGGGGGTGACGACGTTTAGTCCGGTGGCGCAGCCGCTGAGCACGACGAGTTCGGCGGGCAGTTGCAGGTGCTCCATGTCGTAGAGGCTGAGATGGGAGGTACCGAGGCGAATGGAGGAAAACATGGGATTGTCTTGCCGAAAATATCCGTGGGTTGCGATATGGACGGATTTGCTGTGGGGTCCGTATTTCTTGAGGACGTCTTCGGTGGCTTTGTCGCCGAGAAATAGTCGGGAATGGGGAAGGATGCGGGCGAGATCTTCGACCTCGGCGCGGATGGCGGGCGTACGATCGTCGGGGATGCCGAGGATGAGCGCGTCTCCGGTGGTGTTTACTTTTTTCGTCTGGCAGAGGGCGTAGATGCTGGCGCTGGGCGCGTACGAGATGGAGAACTGATCGATGAGGTAGGAATCTCCGTCATGCAGGGCGTGAAAGGGCACGTAGTGAAGCAGGCCATGCGGCACGAAGACGATGTGACGGGCATTGAGCAGATGGCGGATGGGAGCGATGAGTTCCTGATACAAGTTCTTCAAGTGAGCCTGGGTCGATTCGAGCAAGGGACGGCTGAAGGTAGAGACGTATGCGGGATCGAGGCGGAACTTGGATATTTGAAACTGGAAGAACTGGAGCAATTTTTGAATCCGCGATTGCACGGTTACGGGAGAGATATGCAAGTTGTCGCGGGTGAAGACGCAGGCGAGGGTGCGGTCATGGGTGGAAAAATACTCGACCAGAACGGTGCCGGCGGGAAGCGCGGAGCGGATCTCACCGAGCGACAGCGTGGTGGGGACTTGCAGTCCGGCTTCATTGGCTTCGGCGACGGTGGCCTCTTTGACGGCGCGCAGCAGGTCTGACTCTCGGGAGCGCGCCTGCTGTTCGAGTTGCTGGAGGCGTTGCTGGGAACGAGCTTCGGAATGAGCTTCAGGGGGGACTTCGGGGCGGAGTTGCTCGCGTTCGATGAGGTTGTAATACCAGTTCAACTCCTCACGCAAATTTCGGATGGAGCGGACGAGGTCGCTTTGTCCGGCATCGGCGGCCACGGAAACGTGGAGAGGCTGGTTGAGGAGATCCATCAGGGTGCGCGACTTGGCTTGCTCGATGTAAGAGAAGGCTTCGTCGAAGCTGTTCTGGCGGCGGAGGCAGATGTCGACCAGGCTTTCGTAAACTTCAAGTTTGTTTTGGAAGAAGGCGATTTTGAGCTCTTCTCCGCGGAGGCTGCTGCGCAAGCGCTCGACGGCGGTACGAGCGCGGCAATAGGAATCGTAGGCGGCATTTTCGTTGCCGAGGGTGCGTTCGACTTCGCCCATGAGGAATTCGGCTTGATAGACAAGGGTCGGGGAATCGAGGGAAGGAAGATCGTTGAGGGCAGACTGACAATTCTGCCTGGCGAGGGCGGTATCGGAGAGGCGAAGCGCGATGCGGGCGAGGAGCAGATCGGCCAACACGGCCTTGCCGCGCATGGGCGAGGTGCGGAAGAAGGTCTGGGCGGCGAGGCAAAGGCGGCGCGCCTCGAACAAGCGGCCTTCGGTGAAGAGAACGAGGGCTTCGTAGAGATCGATGAGCGAAGGCCAGACCTGATTCCGATCGCGGACAAACATTTCTTTCGCCTGGGCAAAAAGCTTGACGGCCTCAAAGGCCTGTCCCTGGCGGCTGGCGGCGATGGCGGCGAAGCCCAAGGCTTTGGCAGCTTCGTATACGAAACCCAGTTCTTCGAAGCCTTGGTGGGCGGCGCGGCCCAATTCACCGGCCTCGGCGCTGAGGTTCAACTCCAAATAGATTTCGGAGAGATCGAGATTGCAGAGCGCAAGCTGGTAGGCATCGTTGGCTGTCTTGGCGCTAGCGGAAGCATCACGCAACATCTGGATGGAGCGGCCGTATTCTCCACGTAAGAAATAGAGGTAGGCGATGTTGTAGTCGGCGTAGGCGACGAGGATCGGCATATCCTTTTGTTGGCAGTGGCGTCGCGCGACCTGGTGCAATTCGAGGGCTTTGGGGAAATCGTTGAGACTGATATGGCAGAGGGACAGGTTGCTGAGAACAGCGGCCAGACCTTCGGCATCGTCGTGGACGAGCATCTGGGCGTAGGCGCGTTCATAGAAGGCGAGTGCTTCGGAGAAGCGGTCTTGCCGGTGATAGATATTTCCGATATTGATTTCGAGGCGAGCTAAGCGGCGCGTGTTTCCCTGGTGGCGGAAGATTTGTCCGGCGCGCTCGCCGGCGGCGAGAGCCTGATCGTAGCGGCCGAGGAGGAGCAGGGACTGAATGGAACTGCTGAGAGTGCGCGCGAGTTCGGCATCGTCGCCAACCTCGGCGAACAGGGCAATCGCCTGTTCGTGAAAGCGGACGGCCTCGGAATGCTGGTCGAGGGCGTATAAAGCGTTGGCTTTGGCGCGCAGACTGCGAGCGAGCAAGGCGGGGTTGTTGATCGTTTGCGCGACGTCGAGAGCGGCATCGGCGAGGCGTTGGGCGCGGTGGGTGTCGATGCGAACTTCTTGCCAAACTTTCTCGGTGAGCAAGAGGATGATTTCCGGCCAGGCCGTGGCGGGAGATTGGGCCACGAGTTGAGCACGGCTAGCCGAGTCTGGAAGCGCGAGCAGGCGGTTGAGGATCGCGTCGGATTTGGCGTTCTGAGCGACTTCCGGTCCGGCGGTCTGCGTCGTATTCTGCGCGGCCTTCTGCGAGGCTGGTCCGGTCATCAGAAGCCTTTCTTCTCAAGCTGCTTCTTGAGCTGAGCCAAACAACGGGCGCGGATCGCCCCGATGGAGCCGGCGGCCATGCCTAATTTTGCGGCGATGGTTTCGTAGGGCTGAGGAGGGATCTCGAAAAAAAGGAAGCGGACCATGCGCTCGCATTTTTCTGGGAGTTCGAGGAGCGCGTCGCGCAAAATCTGTTCCTGTTGAAGTTGCATCAGCATGTGCTGCGGCAGGCCGGCGGTGCCGGAGTCGAGCGGGGCGTTATGGTCTTCGGATTCGGGGTCGAATTCAACGGTTTTCTCGGCGGTGCGCTGATAATGGAGGCATTTGTGGTAGCAGGTCTGCATGAGCCATTTGGGCAGGGCGCGATGTTCGCGAAGACGAGGCAACTCGGAGAGCAGATCAACGCAGACCGACTGAAAGATGTCGGCGGCGTCCTGGTACATGCCGAGTTTGATGGGAATGGAGTAGATAAGATTTTTGTACTTGTCGATAAGGGCGGACCAGGCGTCGGAATCGGATTCGAGGCAGCGGGCGATCAGCTTCTCATCGGAGGAGTGAAGCGCATTGGGGCGCTCGGGCGCTCGTTTTGTGCCGGTGCCACTCATCGAGTTCCCGCACGCTCGGTGGCGGGTCCGCGAACGTAGAGTTCGTCCGAGTTCCACAGCGTGTAGGGATCGAGTATGGCGGGGTGGAAATTGCCGACGCGGGAACTGGCCCCGGCAAGAATGTTGGGAGTGCCGAGGAAAATGAAGGGCAAATTGCCAGCGATGATCTGCTGCGCGCGATCGTAGATCTGCTTGCGTTTCGCGTAGTCGAGGGTGACCATCTGCTGCTGCATTAACTGGTCGAGTTCACGCTCCCAAGGGGTTGCGGGCTGAGTTTCGCCGAGGTGCCAGAGGTGGGACGTGCCGGAGGCGGACCACACGTTCATTTCGGGATTGGGGTCGGCGTCGCCACCGCCGAGTCCCATGACGGCGGCGTCGTAATCGAAGCTTTGAAAGACGCGGTCGATCAAGGCGCGAAACTCAAGAGGGACGACGTGGACTTGCATTCCGAGGTGAGAAAGATCGTCCTGTACAAGCGTGGCCATCTTCAAGCGCTGCGTATTCGAAGAACTGGTGATGATGGAAAATTCGACGAGCTTGTGGGCGGGATCGAGGAGCTGGCCGGAGGAGTTCCAGGAATATCCGGCGGATTTTAGAAGCTGACGCGCGGTTTCGAGGGACTGCGGAGGATGCGGGATGGACTGGTTGATCCATAGTTTGTTGCCGGGACCGACGTTGCCCCAGAGCGGCGCACCGCGCGTTCCGTAGACGAGGCGCACGATGGATGCGCGGTCGACCGCTGCCGAGATGGCCTGGCGGAATTTCAGGTCGCAAAACCAAATCTGCTTGCCGGCAACTTCGTCGAGTTTCTTGCCGCGGAGGTCGTTCAGGTTGAACAGTAAGAAGTTGTATTCGAGACTAGGGCCCATATCGGCGAGTTGCGAGCGGTCGCGCGATTTTTCGCGAGCGAGTAAGTTGTAGTTTTCGGAGCTGAGGCGGCTGATGACGTCGGTTTCTCCGGCTTCGAAGCGCATGACTTGCGCATCTTCAGTGCCCACAAAGAGAAAGACGAGTTCGTCGAGATAAGGCAGGCGCTGATTTTCGCGGTCAACTTTCCAATAGTAAGGATTGCGCTCGAGGACGATGCGCTGGCCGGGCAGATACTGCTTGAGGCGAAAGGGGCCGAGTCCGGCGATGGCGGTGGAAGGAGTGTTCAGGGACCAAGCCTGAGCGAAATGGCCGTCACGGTAGGGCTTGTCGAGGAGGTGCCTGGGCAGCATGGAGAGTCCATCGAAAAGTCTTTCTGCGGCTGCGTAGGGACGCGGCAGGGCGAAGCGCACGGTGTATTGATCGAGTTTCGTAACCTGGATGGGCTTGCCGTCGATGATCAGAAGGTCACGCTGGGGCGAGTCGATGGCTTCGTCCATATAGACGGTGAAGGAGAAGACGACGTCGTCGGCATCGAAGGGATGGCCGTCGGAGAAGCGGATTCCTTTGCGAAGTTGCAGGGTAAAGGTGCGGCCGTCGGGAGAAATCTTCCACGACTTGGCGAGCGCTGGTTCGGTCTGCTGCGTGGAGCGGTTGATTTCGATGAGATCGCCCATAAGGCGTCCGATCACTTCGCGGGAAATGGCATCGGTGGAGGTGACGGGGTTGAGCGTTTTGGGCTCGGCGCGTTCGCCGATGGTCAGATGGCCGCCGTAGAGGCCGGAGACCTCGGAGAGGCGAAAGAGTTCTTCGCCAGGTTTGGCCGGATCTGGCGCGGGCGCGGCGGCAAAACATGAGCCGGCAAAAAGGCACACGAGTAGGGTTAAGCGAGCGAATACTTTCATTCAAGACCCCTTACCCCACAGAACGTTTTTCTAGGTTGTCAGAGATTCTAACTGGGAATGAAACACATCAGCTAGGGCACTATAGAGTACGGAAGTAACTACGAGAGCAGCGGCGGGAGTGAGGAGCCAGGCATAAGAAGTGAGTACGCTATATTGCTGCAGTGTGGTGAGCATGTTGCCCCAACTGGCGACGGGTTCGTTGACTCCGAGACCGAAGAAAGACAGGGTGACTTCGGCGGCAATGTAACGGGGAACGAGCAGAGATGCCTGGGTGAGCAGGACACTGAAGGTGGCGGGGAGGATGTGGCGTCGCAGGATATAGAGATCGGATGCGCCAAAGGCGCGCGCTGCGAGAACATAGTTGCGGTTTCGCGAACTGAGGACGATTCCGCGAACCAGGCGGGCGGGGCGAGCCCATCCGATTAAGCCGATCACGCCGGTCAGAAGGAAGAAAGTACGCAGCGTGCTGAGGTGCAGTGGTAAGAAAGCCCGCACACCGAGAAGAAAATAGAGCCACGGTAGAGAGAGAAAGAGTTCCGTAACGGCCATAAGGGACTCGTCGACGAGGCCGCCGTAGTAGCCGGCGATGATCCCGAGAACACTTCCGGCGAAGAGTGCGATGAGGGTTGCGGTGATGCCGGCGGCGACCGAGATCTGGCCTCCGAAGAGAACGCGCGAGAATTCATCGCGTCCATAGCCGTCGGTTCCGAAAAGGAAGATCCTGGCGGGGCCGGTGGTGCCAAAGAGGTGTAGGTGGGATTCGTAGATGCCGAGTAGTTTATAACCTGATCCAGTTATAAAGAAGCTTATAGGATAACTTTGGCTTAAGTCTTCTTTATAAGTTTCGGAAATATCGCTTTCGGCCGATGTTTTCCAGTTATGAACGAAGGGACGAAAATGGAGGCCAGCGCTATCTCTGAAATGGAGGCGAGTCGGCGGCGCGTAGGGGAGTTCGCGGCTCTGCGTCGTAGGATCGTAGGGCGCAAAGAAGCCGGCGAAGAGCAGGATCAGGTGGAGAAGTACGAGCGCTGCGATGAGAGTTAGAGTTTTAGCTCGCATCCGTACCTGCTTTTCGAATGCGCGGATCGACGGTGAAGAGGAGCACGTCGGCGACGAGATTTCCACCTACCATGAAGAGTGCGGAGAGCATGATGCCGCCGATGACGAGATATAAGTCGCGGGAAAGAGTTGCTTCGAGAATTAGAGGGCCCATGCCGGGCCAGCCGCACACGACTTCCACCATCAGCGATCCGCTGAGCAGGCCAGCGAGAGAGAATCCCAAAAGAGAAATGGCGGGACTGGCGGCAACCGGCAAAACATGGCGAAAGAGGAGACGGCTGCGGCTGACACCGTAGCGGCGCGCGGCGTGCACATACGGGGTGTTGAGCACTTCAAGAACACTGGCACGAACGTGGCGGACGATGACTGCGGTTTCGCAAAGAACAAGAATGAAAACTGGAAGCGCCAGATGAAGCGCGATATCTTGTGCGCGCTGGAAGGTGGAAAATCCCTCGACGTCGGAGGATGTCATGCCACCGACGCGCAGCTGATGCGAGCGAACGGCAACAGCCAGGAGCGCTATAGCGATGACTAACTCTGGAACGGAAATGAGGAAGGAAGTAAGTAAGGTGACGGCCTTATCCAACAGGCGGCCACGGCGGTTTGCGGTCCAGACGCCCAAGGGGATCGAGATGAGCCAGGTGAAAAGGAGCGCGGTGCCGGAGAGGAGCAGAGTATTTTTCGCGCGACTCAATAGCAGAGGAGCGACGGGCGCGTTGTAGGCGATGGAATATCCGAGATCGGCGTGCAAGGCGGATTTCATCCACCGGCCATAGCGGACTGCGAGTGGTTGATCCAATCCATATTGAGCGCGTAGCCCGGCGATGGTGTCGGGGGAGATTTGGGGATTCAGGCGCATATCGTCGAAGAAACTTCCGGGCGCCATCTCGGTGAAGACGAAGCAAAGAGCGGAGACTCCGAGGAGCAAGAGGATGGCACGCACGAGCCTGCGAACGAGGTAGCTCATGACGGCCTCGCAAGTGCGGCGAACCTGGCGGCGGAGGCGGTGGCTGCGGCCAATAAATTTTGGGTGACGGCGTGGGCTGGGCGCGAGGTGATCTGATGCGTAGCGCCGACTTCAACGGTTCGTCCGTCGGACATGACTGCGATCACGTCGGCTAATCTGGCCACAAGGGCCAGGTCGTGTGAAACCAGAAGATAAGTCAGTGTGTGGGCGGCTTGCAGGTCGAGGAGCAGATTGGCGATTTGGGCCTGGGTTGAGAGATCGAGTCCGGAGAGAGCTTCATCGAGAACGAGCAGCTTGGGGCGAACGATAAGGGCGCGGGCGAGCGCGAGCCGTTGGAGTTGTCCGCCGCTGAAATGAAGGATGGAGCGGTCGGTCCAATCGGGGGACAAGCCGACTTCTGCCATCTGGCTGCGGATGAGATCGAGGCGATTTGTGCGGCCGGGGCGGGACGAAAGAGCAGAGCGCGCGAGCAGTAAGGGCTCTTCCAGAACTTCGCGGGCCGAGAAGCGCGGGTTCATCGAAGTAACGGGGTCCTGAAAAACGATTTGAATGGATGAGCGGTAGGAAAGGAGATACGTGGAATCCGCCTGTGCAATGTCGGAATCTTCGAAGAAGATGTGGCCGGAGTCTGGGCGTTCGAGACGGGTAATGCAGCGCGCCACGGTGGATTTTCCCGATCCGGAGGGTCCTACCACTGCCAATGTTTGACCGCGGGCGATATCGAAACTAACGGCGGCGGCGGCTGAGATAGAAACGCGCTTTCGCCAGAGGCCACCTCGGACATACTGCTTACTAAGGTTTATAACTCGCAACAGGGGATACGATGTTTCAGCCTTTGACAAGTTAGGCGTGGAGTAAGTTGGCAAGTTACTCTCCATACTTGAAGCAGTCCACGGGCCGCGAGGGTTCGGGTAAAAACGAGGTGGGATAGCGGCGGGAGCAGATCTCCATGCGCTCGGCGCAGCGCGGTTCGAAGCGGCAACCGGGAGGGAACGCGGTTGGGTTGGGCGGGTCTCCGTCGATGGCGGGGAGACGAACCCTGGTTGTTGAGGCTTGGAGCATGGAAGAGCCGGCGATGCGGACGAGAGCCGCGGTATACGGATGCAAGGGACGGCTGAAAATCTGGGCGCAGGTGGCGACTTCGACGATACGACCGGCATACATGACGGCGATGCGATCGGCGAAGCCCGCGAGCAGTGACGGTTCGTGGGTGATCAAGAGAATGGCGGTTCGGTGTAGCTGACGGATTCGCTGGAGAAGTTCGACAATTTCCGCTTGCAGGGTTGCATCGAGTTTGCTGGTGGGTTCATCGGCGATCAGGAGGGAGGGACGGCACGCTACGGCCTGGGCGATGGCGACGCGTTGGCGCTGGCCTCCGCTTAATTGATGAGGATAGGCAGAATAGATTTCCTGTGGGCGATCGAAGCCGACTTCGCGGAGTGACAGGAGAACACGCTCGCGGCGCTGAGGAACGCGCAGAGACAAGTGGGCGCGAAGGACCTCGGCAATTTGCGATCCGACGGTCAATACGGGATTCAAGGAGAGAGCGGGATCCTGGGGGATCAAGGAAATTTCGCGGCCGCGCAGCGAGCGGAGATCGCGTGCAGAGAGTTGGAGTAGGTCGCGGTTTCCTACGAAAACGGATCCTCCGGTGCGGGTGGCATGAGATGGCAGGGAGCGGAGAAGAGCGGCGGCCAGGGTGCTTTTTCCGGAGCCGGACTCGCCGAGGATGCCGAGGATTTCTCCGGTGCGAAGTTGGAGGCTGACGCCATCCAGTGCGTTGATCGGCGGGGAATTTCTGGAAGAATAGGTGACTGCCAGGTCGTGGATGTCGAGGAAGTATTGGTTCGGAGCATCGTTGCCAGGGCCAATCGGGTTTGGGCCAATCGGGTTCGGACCGTCCACTGCGACACCCCACTTATCTCGATATTAACCACAAGCGAACAGTTCGCTGGAGGGGTTGATGTGGGGCGAACCTGAAGGGACAACGGCGGTGGAGTTCGGGGCAGCGGATTTTGTACGAAACTTTACCAGGGGAGAATGAAGAGAGAGGGAGTGGATTTGAACCGAGCTTCCAGATTCGGCGTCTAAAGATAGGGCCGGGATGAATTCGCTTTAGAATGCGGTGGGTTGAAGCGGTAGGAGTAAATCCAGGAAGGTTCAAGGAGTGTAGCTATGGGGTTGGCCGCAGGCGTTTCGAAGGCGCCGAGGAGGGTCGGGCTTTCGCTGGTGGCAGCAAGCGTGTGCTGCCTGTTTTTGTCGGTGCCTAATTTTGCCCAAGAAAAGGGGGCGGAACCGGCAGACTCGAGCGCGCCCAGCGGCGAAAGAGGCTCGAGTGACAAGAACAATGCCATAAATGAGAAGGCGAAGCAGATGGGGACGCAGCCCGCAGAGCCGCCGGCGGTATTGCAGCAACTGAATTCGGCGATCGAGGAGTTAACGGCGAGAATCTCTCCGGCGGTGGTGCAGATTCTGGTGACGGGATATGGTGCAGCGGAAGACAGCGGCCGGGGGCAGACGGCGCTGATTTCGCGGGAGCACGCGATTGGAGCGGGAGTGATCGTCGATTCCGCCGGGTACATCATGACGAATGCGCATGTAGTGGCGGGTGCGCAGGACATACGGGTGGCGCTGGCGATGCCTTCGGTGGATCATCCGGAGCAGATTGCACCGGCGGGGAAGCAAAGGGTGGTGGAGGCGCGGCTGATCGGGCTACATAAGGATACGGACCTGGCGCTGATCAAAATAGATGAGACGAATTTGCCGACGCTTGCGCTGGGGGCCGGTCGTCCGGTGCATCAGGGGGAATTGGTGTTTGCGATGGGGAGTCCGGAGGGTCTGGAGAATTCGGTGACGATGGGAGTGGTAAGTTCGGTGGCGCGGCAGGCGGATCCGAACAAGCCGATGGTTTATATACAGACGGACGCGCCGATTAATCCGGGGAATAGTGGTGGACCGCTGGTGGATGCGGACGGGTATGTGGTGGGGATCAACACGTTTATTTTTTCGGAGGCGGGTGGGAGCGAGGGGCTGGGATTTGCGATTCCGGCGAGGGTGGTGAGTTTTGTTTATGACAGCCTAAGGAAATATGGACACGTGCACAAAATCGAGGTGCAAGCGGGAGCGCAGACGATTACCGCGGAGCTGGCGAAAGGGTTGGGGTTAGCACAGAACTGGGGAGTGATCATCGATGATGTGACGCCGGGAGGTCCGGCGGAAGCGGGTGGACTGAAGATTGGCGACATTATTTTAAGTGCGGACGGGCGGCGTATAGGCACGCTGCCCGCGTTTACGGGCGCGCTCTACCTGCACCGGTTGGACCAATCGCTGAAGCTGGAGGTTTTACGAGGCACGGAGCGGAAGACGCTTTATATTGCGGCGCTGGAGATGAAGGATCCGATGGACTCGCTGCCGGACCTGGTGAATTCGCGGGACAACCTGGTGGCGCGGCTGGGGATATTGGGCCTCGATTTGAACGATCAGCTGAGGAGTTCGCTGGGGACGTTGCGGAATCCCGCGGGAGTGATCGTGGTGGCGCGAGTGGCGGAGTTCCGGAGTTCGGTGTCGGGGCTGGAGACGGGCGACATTATTCACAGCGTGAATCAGACAGCGATTGACTCGCTGGTCGCGCTGCGGAAAGCTTTAAGTCAGATTAAGCCGCGGGAACCGGTGGTGTTGCAGGTGGAGCGGGATGGCGGATACCGGTGGTTGGCGTTTGATATGGAGTGAGGGGAAGGCAGCTTCGAAGTCGACATGCGCTGCCTTCGTGAGTGGCAATCAGTAGAGCCGGAAGCTGACCTCGATGTTGACTTGAACGGCTACCGGATGTCCATCGAGCATCGAGGGCTCGAATTTCCATAAGCGAACGGCTTCGATTGCTTTTTCATCGAGTCCCATCCCGAGCGAGCGTTGCACGCGAATGTCGCGCGGCTTGCCGTCGGCTCCGACGGTGACCCAAAGCAAAACGGCTCCCTGAAACTTCGCTTTTCGAGCTTCTTCCGAATACTCGGGATCGGGATCGTAGATTGGACGCGGGGCGGAAACTCCTCCGCCAACGCGATAGGCGCCACCGCCCGTGCCGCCGCCATGGCCGGGTCCAAAGCCCGGACCGAAGCCTTCGCCGGCTCCGCCGCCCGAGCCGCTTCCGATGCCCCCGCCGTAGCCGGTTCCATTCGAGGGTACGAGAATCGCGGACAGCGGATTCCCAACTGGACTTGTCGGCGGGACGGCTAGCTCAGGAGCACCGACGACCGTTGGCGGCGCAGGGAGTTTGGGATCTTCATTGCGCACGATGACGGCTGGCGGAGTGATTTGCTCTCGCGCGAAGCGCGGCATACTGCCTTTGGACTCGGCCAGTTTATCTCGGTCGCCGCCTCCGCCTCCACCACCTGTTTTGCGGAGCGATTCGGGGAGTGTGAAGGTGCTGAGGTCGGTCAACAGAACGCTAGACGTGCGGGGTGCGAGCGGCGTTCTTGTCATCCAGAGCCCCGCAGTTGCGAGAAGAGCGAGCAGGGCTGCATGAATCGCGGCCGAAATCGCGAAATTGGTGCGATGCACGGGATAGCTGCCGTCGCCCGTTTGGAACAAGGCCGGAGGAATCACGTCAAGGTCTTCGGACTGACGCAAGCGTTTCGTCGTTGCGAGTTGCCGAGTCGCAATGGCTGGAGGCATGAGCGAATTCCGATTTGTTTGCGCGAGTAAATTCGCTTTGAGTGTTGCCCTGAATTCGGGAGCCGGAGCCAGGCGCAAGGCGGCTGCGATCGAAAGCATTTCGCGGATCTCGGGAACGCCGTTCTGAAATCGCGGGAGCAGGCTAGAATCCGGATTTGCCATCATTTTGTCGATCGCTTCGTCGAGTTGATCTACCAGCAAAATGTTATTCATGTTCGCTCCTCATTTGATCGCGAAGGTTTTGCAGGGCCCGCAGCTGAAGTTGCTTGATCGCGCCTTCGCTGCGGTTCAGTTCGGAGGCGATTTCGCGCAGACTTCTCTGACTGATAAAGCGCCTGACTATGACGAGTCGCTGGTCGTCAGGAAGCTGTTCGACGAGTTGGTAGAGCATGGCTCGCTGTTCGACATTGTCTGCTATGCCGATTTGTTCCAGTTCGTGAGCCTCGACTTCGTTCTGATTTAAAGTGTGCTTCCATCGGTCGGAAAGAACGTTGGAGGCGATGCCTAATAACCATGCGGCAAAAGGCAATCCGCGCCATTCGAATCGGGGCAGGCCCACAAGAGCTTTTTGGAAAATATCGGCGGTCGCATCCTGGGCCTCTTCGCGACTGCGCACACGGCGTGCGACGTAGGCATAGACACGTGCAAAGTTATTTTCGTAGAGTTCGGCAAAGCACGCCGGGTCCAGTTGCGCCGCCTCAACCTGGGAGCGCTCACTGTCCTGGTCTTCGAGTTTCTGTTTTTCGAGCGCCCTCAAAGCATTCTCCGCAGCGTGTCGTTCATACCTGGATAATCTGGAAATCTGGTGGAAAAGTTACGGATGCGGGAGGAATATTTATCTCAAACGTCGGGGGGATTCATCCCGCTGAGAACTGAGATGCCGGAAGCTGTCTGGCAATGACCTGGTGAAACGGGGTTTCTTGCTGGCCGGGAAGGTGGCGGGGATTACGTGGGCTTCCTCTATTGTTCGAGCAAGAACATAAAGAGCTTGAACCACGGGTACACATGGGAACACGAAGGATTGCTCAGCGATCGAAGAGCGCAACCAGCGTGCGCAATCGTGTGCTTAAGGCTGATGTCAAGGCGCCGGGGCGATAACGCCACTTCCAGTTTCCGCTGACGGTACCCGGAAGATTCATCCGAGCTTCGGTACTGAGGCCGAGAACGTCTTGCATGGGGACGACGGCGATGTTCGCGACTGAGGCGAGCACGGCGCGAATCATCACCCAGTTGATTTCGGAATCGTCCTGAAAGTTGAGGTAGGCGCGGGCGAAGTCATGTTCTTTGCGAACGTCTTCGGCGGAGCGAGTGCTGTCGCTGGCACCGGAGCTGTTCCACCATCCGACGGTGGTGTCGTTGTCGTGACCTCCAGTGTAGGCGGCGAGATCGCGAGTGTAATTGTGGGGACGGAAGGATGGGCCTTGGGGATCGTTGCCGAAGGCGAACTGGAGGAGACTCATGCCGGGGAGTCCGAATTTGTGGCGAAGATTTTCGACGGAGGGAGTGATGACGCCGAGATTTTCGGCGACGATGGGGAGCGGGCCGAAGGCGTTTTGCAGGGCGGAGAGAAAATTTTCGCCAGGGCCCTGAACCCAGCGTCCGTTGATGGCGGTGGTTTCGGAGCCGGGAACTTCCCAGTAGGATTCGAAGCCGCGGAAGTGGTCGAGGCGAACCATGTCGAAGAGGGAGAGCGAGGCGCGAAAGCGGTCGATCCACCACTGATAGCCGTTGGCGGCGAGGAGATCCCAACGATAAATCGGGTTGCCCCAAAGTTGTCCGGTGGCGCTGAAGTAGTCGGGGGGAACGCCGGAGACGACTGTGGGGCGGCCCGTTTCGTCGAGGTAGAAGAGTTCGGGATGAGACCAGACATCGGCGCTGTCGTGAGCGACGTAGATGGGGACATCGCCCATCAGACGGATATTGCGCTGCCGGCAATAGGACTTGAGTTTTTCCCACTGCTGGAAAAACGCGAACTGCCAGAACTTATAGGCTCGTATTTCGGTGGCGAGTTTGGCTGACCATTCTCTGAGAGCTTGCGGGGTGCGCTGGCGAATCTCGGGATCCCAGAGAGTCCACATGACTCCGGCGTGGGCGTCTTTGCAGGCCATGAAGAGGGCGTAGTCGTCGAGCCATGCAGTGCAATTTGCGCAGAATTGGTCGAAGGCGGGACGATCGGGGTGAGAGGGACTGGCGAAGAAATTTTCGGCGGCGCGACGGAGGGCCGACATTTTGAATTGGATGACGGGTCCGTAGTCGACGTAGTTTTCGGGAAAGCCTGGAGCTTGCGCGAAGTCAGATTCTTGTAGCAGGGCCTGCTCGCGCAAGCGCTCGAGACTGACGAGCATGGGATTTCCGGCGAAGGCGGAGAAACACTGGTAGGGGGAATCGGCGTATCCGGTGGGATTGAGGGGGAGAACTTGCCAGAGTGTCTGTCCGGCGGCGAGGAGGAAGTCGGCGAACTCGTAGGCACAGGGGCCGAAGTCACCAATGCCGAAGCGCCCTGGCAGGGAGGTGAAATGAAGAAGAATGCCGCTACAGCGAGGGAACTTCACTTGGCTACGATACGCAGGTTGCTGGGGAGGAGGCAAGCCATCAGCCGTCAGCCGTTAGCCATCAGGTAAATCTCGTTGTCAGTTGTCAGTTCTCAGTTGTCGGTTCTCCGGTTCTCAAGGAGAAACGCGTCGCGGCGGGAGCGGGGTCACTGTGCGGTACCTTACCCCCCTCCCCCCTCCCCTGATCTTGTGGAATCATGGGTTTAGCGAGGGTGCTCTTGCCAGATCTTTGAGTTTAAAGGGGTTATTGGCAAAATATTGCGGAATAAGGAGTTAGGAGAGCAGCTATCAGCCATCAGCCGTCAGCCGTCAGGTAAACCCAAATCTTCTTTGATTCTCATCGGGAGCGGGTGGTGATTGCTCGACCGGTTTGGTTTTCAAGGAGCGGTTCGGATTGGCTTCGGGCGGGACCGAAGTGGGGGTCTCTGGAGACTCGCACACTTTTTCCTGGGCCAATCAAAGACCTATTTTCGCCCATTGGGGGGTGGTTGTCTGTGATTGTGGTTACAGCGGGTTGTGATGAAAAAAGTCAGGGCGTTTTAGGCTCGGATGCGTTTCAGGAACCTTCTTCTCGCTAAGAACGCCCGAGGAGCATCCGGGCTATGGGTTCACTTCTGCGATCAGTAGTCCGAAGGGTTCGAGGGTGACTTCGTTTGCGGTGGCGGAGGCGGCGGAGGAGATTACGGGTTTCAGGGTGGTCTTGGGGAAGCCTTCGTGAGAGAGGTCGAAAGTTGTTTTCTGGGGCGTGTCCGACATGTTCAGAGCGACTAAGAGAGCTTTTCCTTTGTAGTTGCGGAGGTAGGACATGACGTGGGGGTCGTGCGGGTTGAGGGTGGTGTAGGTTCCGTCGAGCAGAGCTTCGCTCGTGTGGCGCAGGGCGAGGACCTTTTTATAGAGGCTGTAGACGGAATTGGGGTCTTTGGATTCGGTGGCAACGTTGTGGGTGATGTAGGTGGGCGGGACGGGGAGCCACGGAGTCGCTTTGCTGAAACCGGCGTTGGGAGCGGTGTTCCACTGCATGGGAGTGCGTTCGCCATCGCGGCCTTTTTCTTTCGGCCATCCAGTGCGGCCGATGGGATCTTTGACATCTTCTTTGCGGGTAGGATCCGTGTTCTTCATGCCGATTTCTTCGCCGTAGTACATGATGGCGGTACCGCGGAGAGTGAGGTAAAAGGCGCCCATTAGTTTGGCGATGGCGTCGTCGTTCTTGCCGTCTCCGTAACGGTTGTAGGAGCGGACGATGTCGTGATTGCTGATGACGAAGACGGGCCATCCGTGAGCGCTGTTGACAGCTTCGATCTGGGCACGAAATTCGGGAGGAGAAAGTTTGTTGACGGTGGTGAACATGAAATCCATGGGCATCTGGAGTTCATTGCCGTTCTTGCCGTAATACTTGTCGAGCTGGGCGACATTGGAGGTCCAGGTTTCTCCGATTAAAACGGCATCGGATTCGTCGGCAACCTGGCGGAGTTTCTGGAGTTCGGTGTGAACCTCGGGGAAGTTGTCGTTGTAGAGGTTCTGCATGTTGGGGTCGCCCTGGGCGTTCTGACCGGGCAGGACGGGATTGTCCTTCAGTTCGGGATCTTCAAAGAGAGTGTCGACGGCGTCGAGGCGGAATCCGGAGACGCCGCGTTTGTACCACCAGCGGGTGGTATCGAGCATAACTTTTTCGACGGCGGGATTGCGCCAGTTGAGGTCGGGTTGTTGGGCGTAGAAGAAATGATAGTAGTACTGGCTGGTGGTGGGATCGAAGGTCCAGGCGGAGCCGCCGAAGATGGAGATCCAGTTATTGGGAGGGTGGCCGGGGGCTTTGCCATCGCGCCAGATATACCAGTCGCGGTGCGGGGAAGTGCGCGAGGATTTCGAATCGAGAAACCAGGGATGCTGGTCGGAGGTGTGGTTGGGGACGAAATCCATGATGATGCGGACGTTGTGTTTTTTGCCTTCGGCGACCATGTGATCGAAGTCGGCGAGGGTGCCGTACATGGGATCGATGTTGCGGTAGTCGGAGACGTCGTATCCGAAATCGACCTGAGGCGAGGGATAGCAGGGAGTGATCCAGATGGCGTCGACGCCGAGGTCGCGCAGGTAAGACATTTTGGAACTGATGCCGTTGAGGTCGCCGATGCCGTCGTTGTTGCTGTCGGCAAAACTGCGGGGATAGATTTCGTAGAAGACGGCGTTCTGCCACCAGGGATGAGCCTCGGGATCGGCGGGCCTGGTTTGGGCGGCGAGGAGGGACGGGAGCAGCGTCAGCAGAAGAAGTAAGTTCAGCGCGCGGGAGAGCAATGGCAGGGGCACGGGTCTCGACATGGAGAGTCTCCTGTGAGAAACATTACGGGAGTCGTGGTGCAGGGTCAATTTGAAACGCATGTGAAGGTTCAAGAAGACGAGTCAAATAAGAAGAGTGGCGGAGAAGTGGATCGGGAAAGCAACTGCGAGAGCACTTGGCTGCACCTAAGTCGGATGCCAAAGGCTGGGAATCCATCCAAATTTGCGAATTCACTAAAACGTGCGGGCTGATGCCGACTCCTACGATCGAACAACACGGTGTCATCGGAAATATGCGGTCGGCTGCCCTGGTCGGCATCGACGGCGCGATTGATTTTTACTGTTTTCCTGAGTTCGATTCGCCGTCGGTTTTTGCGGCGCTATTGGATCCAGAAAAAGGCGGGAGTTTTGTAATCGAGCCGCTGATGGCGGGAGTGCGGACGAAGCAACTTTATCTTTCCGACACCAATATTCTTGTCACACACTTCCTGTCGAACGAAGGGGTCGCGGAGATCACCGATTTCATGCCGGTAATTGGGGATTCGGAGAAGTGGCCGAACCGGATTGTGCGGATCCTTCGCGTGATTAAGGGAGAGGTGAAATTCCGGCTGCGTTGCGCGCCGCGTTTTGATTATGCGAGGGGACGGCATTCGGCGAGCATCGAGAATGGGGCAGTGATTTTTCGTCCCGAGAAAGAGGGATTGGCGGCCATGAGCTTGCTGGCTACGGTTCCTTTAAAAATCGAAGAAGGCGATGCGGTAGCGGAGTTCACGCTCAGGCCGGATGAACGCGCAACGTTCTCATGGGGGAGCGGGTCGGAGGACAGCGATCCGATCGACGAAGAAGGCTCGGCGAAACTTCTGGGGGAAGCGTTGGCCTACTGGCACGAGTGGATTGGGCAATCCACGTACAAGGGGAGATGGCGCGAGACAGTGAATCGGTCGGCGCTGATGCTGAAACTGCTGACCAGCCACCAATACGGGTCGATGATTGCGGCGCCGACGTTTGGACTTCCGGAACGCCTGGGCGGAGCGCGCAACTGGGACTACAGGTTGACCTGGCTGCGAGATTCGTCGTTCATGCTTTACGCGTTCATGCGGCTAGGATTCACCGAGGAGATGCGGCAGTTTGGGGGATGGATGCGGGAGCGCGTGACGAGCGGCCTGAAGCGGGGTGGGCCGGATGGTCCTTTGAAACCGATGTATCGGGTGCACGATCTTTCGGACGGGCCGGAGGAGGTGCTGGATCATCTTTCCGGTTATCGGGATTCGCGTCCCGTGAGAATCGGGAACGCGGCGCAATCGCAGTTACAGCTGGATGTATACGGCGAGCTGATGGATTCGATTTATCTGGGATCGAAGTACGCGAATGGAGTTTCAAACGATGGATGGAAACGGTTGCGGAGCCTGCTGGATTGGCTGGCGGGGAACTGGAATCGTCCGGATGAGGGGATATGGGAGGTGCGCAATGGGAAGCAGCATTTTCTGCATTCGCGGCTGATGTGCTGGGTGGCGTTTGACCGGGCGATCCGGCTGGCGGAGAAGCGGTCTCTGGTCGCGCCGCTCGGTGCGTGGCTGGAAATCCGGGACACGATTCATGAAGATATTTTTGACAACTTCTGGAATGAAAAGCGGAATTCGTTTGTGCAGGCGAAGGGCTCGGACGTTCTGGACGCGTCGGTGCTGCTAATGCCGCTGATGAGGTTTATCAGCGCGACGGATCCGCGATGGCTGTCGACGATGGCGGCGATTGAAGAACATCTGACGGAGGGCGGGCTGGTGTATCGCTATGCGAGTTGCACGGACGGGCTGGATGGTCAGGAAGGCACGTTTACGGCGTGTTCTTTCTGGCTGATTGAATGTTTGGCGCGCGCGGGGCAGGTGCAGAAGGCGCGGCTGATGTTGGACAGAATGCTGGGATTCGCCAATCATCTGGGCCTCTATTCGGAGGAATTGGGGAGCAACGGCGAGCAGTTGGGGAACTTTCCGCAGGCGTTTACGCATCTCGCGTTGATCAGCGCGGCGTGCTATGTGGACCGGAAACTTTCGGAGCCGAAGAACACGACGTGGGAGTAGGGGATGGCGGGAGATGATTCTTAACGATCCTGCGACTTGATCGCCTGCATGCAGGCGGGGAGGAATGCCCGCCCCACACAAGTCTCATTGGATCGTGTTTTACTTCACTTTTTCGGGGAAAGAATAGATCGGGTCGATATCCACGGGAACGTCGGATGCGGCGCGTAGAGAGACTTTTAAATCCTCGGGCATGGCGTCGTATTTCTGGAACCAGTGTTCAGCGCGAGACCGGTCGCCGGTCGCTTCGATTTCCAGCAGTTCTTTGGTCAGGTCGGCTAAGGCTGCGGGCATTTTCTCGTAGTCGATGACGTAACGGCCATTGGGATTGCGTTTGATGGCGGCGTGTTCGGAGAGATAGTTGAACTCCATCATCTCGGCCTGGCCATGGGCCTCGGCGGTGCCGAAGCGGACGGTACGAAAAATTCCTCCGACGTAGGAGGCGTAGTACTCTTCGAGTTTTTCTTTGGGGAGGGCGTCGTGATCGACGAGCCACTTTAGGGCGAACATTCCGGTGACATCGGCTTTGGCCTCTTCGAGGCCGCTGAAGGCGGGGCCGATGGCTTCGCGGATGTCGACTTTTCCGGCGCTGGTGCGGGAATAGGCGGGACCGAGGCCGTGACAGATCTCGTGCATGACGGTGCTTTGCAGATAGCCTTCGCCGGAAACTTTCGCGGCTTGCTCGGGCTCCATCAGTTTGGCGGCGACCGGGAGGATGATGTATTTCACGCGCGCGTCCATGAAATTCTTGAAGAAAAGTTTCTTGCTGCCTTTTTGTTCGTGGACGCGGGGATCGTTGGGCAAATTGTCGGCGACGGCCTGGTAGCCGTGAGTGAGGTCTCCGGCGCGAAACGGTGCGTCCATGACTTCCATCGGTGTTTCGAGACCCTGTTTGGAGGGGCGGTCTTCGGCGGCGAGTGGTAGAGCGTCCTGAATTTGGGGGACGTATTGCTGAAAGAGTTCGAGCTTCTTGCTTTCGCGCTCGTTGCGGATCATGACGGCGGCTCCGTAGGAACCTTTCACGCCGAGCAGGCCGTCCATGTAGGTTTCGTAGGGGGCGAAGATGATGTCGAACTTTGGATTCTTTAAATCGAGCCAGGCGAGGTCGCTGGGGAAATAATCGTCGCTGAGAAGCGCGTCGGCGCGGAGACGGAGAAACGTGGCGAAGGCGGGATCGGCGCTGAGGCCGGCGGCGGCGCGTAAGGCGCGGGCGGCAGGATCGAGGAAGCTGCGGTAGGCGACGCCGTAAGGAACGGTTTCAAGTTTTCCCTGATGCCAACGGACGATGGTGAACTGATCGTAGATGGCGGACTTCTGATCCGGATGCTCTTTGAGGTAATGATCGATCTGATCGTGGGTGAGATTGGGGGGATAAAATCCGCGGCCGGGTTGGATGGGGTCGGTGCCGACGAAGGGCTTGTTCTGGTCGATGAGATCGAAGCGGGAGGCGTTGATCCGCAGATAGCGGCGGAGGGCGATATCGCGGGGGCTCCGGCTGGCTGCGAGCGATTGGTAAAGGGCGAGGCCGTCGGGATCGCTCTGGCGCCAGTAGATGCTTTCAAGATAGCTGCAGGCTTCGACGAGTTTGCGGACGAGTTGCTGCTCGCGTGGGGTGAGTCCGGCGGCACGAAAGGGCATTTCGACGCGGCGGAACTTGGCCAGACGCTGGGCGAGATCGGGAGCAACTTTGAGATTGGCGGCAGCGCCGGATTTGGCAGCGGAACCGGTCATGGTTCCAGGTCTAGTTTTCTGTGAAGGTTGCGGGGTGGTCTGGGCGAGGGCGGGGATCGTGAACATTGCAGGGAGAAGGATCAAGATGGAAAATGCGGTCAGGGCCCGCGAGAAACGAGTAGAAATGCACGCTAAAAAGCATTTAGTAGTGGTGCTGGTCATATGAATTCGAGTTTATCAAAGCTGCGGAGCCTAGCGGAGCCATTATCATAGATAGATGCCGAGTGACGGGTCGCAGACGCTGCTCATCGATGCGGATGACACGCTGTGGGAAAACAATATTTATTTCGAACGGGCGATTGCGAAGTTCATCTCGTTCTTGAATCATCGCGAATCAACGCCGGAGCAGGTGCGGTTAATCCTGAACGATGTGGAGCGCGAATCGATCGTGACGCACGGTTATGGGCTGAACAGCTTCGCGCATTCGCTGGTGGATACGTTTGAGAAACTGTCGGTGGATCCGGTGACGCCGGAGATGCATAAACGGATTCACAGTTTCGCGCACCAGATTGCGGATCATCCGATTGAAATTCTGCCGGAGGTGGTGGAGACGCTGCAATATCTGGGCGAGCGGCATCATTTGATCATGATGACGAAAGGGAATTTCGCGGAGCAGTCGGGGAAGGTGGAGCGTTCGGGATTGAAGGAATATTTTTCGGCGATTGAAATTGTGGCGGAGAAGGATGAGTCGGTTTATCGCTCGGCGATGGCGAAGTACGCGTTGCCGGCTGATGTGACGTGGATGGTGGGGAATAGCCCGAAGTCCGATATCAATCCTGCGTTGGCGGCGGGGCTGCATGCGGTGTTCGTTCCGCACGGGAATACGTGGATACTGGAGCATGAGGAGCTGGGGGTGGCTCCGGCGGCGCAGACGTTGCTGGTGGTGGAACGGTTTGGGGATTTGAGGGAGCATTTTTAGGAAGAGTCGGCGACTGGGGGGAGTTTCGTGATGGCCTGTACTCTGAGGAGAGTGTAGGGGTCGTTCGACTTCGCGGGGCTGCGCTTCGCTTACGCCGCTTCGCTCAGGATGACAATTTTGTTTTGAATGAAAATTAAAATGCCCTTGCGCTTCCTGGATTTGGAGACGCAAGGGCGTTTTGATTTGGTTCGAGTTACTGAACTTACTGAACGGTGACGTTTACGGGTTGGGACGGGATTCCGTTGGCCACAACGACTAAGGAGCTGGCGCCGGTTTCCATCGAAGTGGGGACGTCGAAGTTGGTGGAGACTGTGGCAGAGCCGGTCGCGACGCCCATGGTGCTGTGGTCGTGAGTGCGGGCGTAGAAGACGTGGTTCGTGCTGTTGTTGGTGATGCGGACGAGAGGATAGTTGGTCGCGGTTTGCAACTCATCTCCGAAGGAAGCAGCTTGCGAGAGGCCGTTGAACTGCGTGCCTGAGATCGGATAGGTGGAACCGCGAGTGATGGTGGACGGGAAGGTGGAGATGGTGGGCTGCCACGAAGTCTGGTAGGTTCCCGAGGAGGTGTAGACTTCCGTCGTTCCGCCGCCGATGAGGACTTGGCCGTTGGGAAGGATCATGAGACTGCCCGGGGTGAAGGGACCGGTGGTCAGCTTCGTGCCATCGAACAGATAGCCAGTTCCGCTGTCGCCTTCGACGAGGACGTCTCCATTCGTGAGGAGGACGGCGAAGGAGTCGCCGGCATTATCGTCGTTGGGGAATACGGGACCGGTGGACCACTTGCCGGTGAGACTGTCATAGATGGCGGTGTTGCCGGGGCCGTTGTTGTTGGTGTAAGAGCCGGTGACGAAAACGGTGCCATCGGGACGCAGGATCGCGGGGCCGATTTCCCCAGGCGGGTAGTAGCAGAGCTTGTTGCCGGGGCCGTAGTTAATGCAGCCAAAGGGCGAGGGCGAATGGAGATCGACGATGGTGCTGCCGGCGGTCACCCATTCTTTAGCGGAAGGAGTGTAGATTTCGGAGTTGGGAGCATCCTTGACGTCTTCGGTAAGAATCGAGCCGTTGGGCAAAAGAGTCCAGCCTTCCTCGGCGTCGAAGTCCTTCTTGCCTTTTGACGGGATGGAGGTCCACTTCATCGTCTTGGGGTCGAGTTCCCGCATTTGTTTCGTAAGCTTGTTGCCGATCACGTAGTTGCCGTTCGGAAGGACGAGCGAAGGTGAGTCGCCGATGTAGCTCCAGCCTTTGGGAGGAGCGACGGTGGTCCAGGTGTTGGAAACGGGGCTATAGATGGCGCCTTGATTGGTGAGGGTAAAAGTGGCTCCGCAGTTGGAGTATTCACCACCCTCGATCAAGAGGCGGCCATCGGCCAAGACGGCGGAAGCCGAGGCGTAGGGGGCGTAGCCGGAGGGAAGGCTGGCGAGCTGCTTCCAGGTTCCGTTGACGTAGCTGCCGGTGATGTCGGGGGTGAGCTGCCACCAATCGGAGCAGTTGCCGCCTTGCGCCATCACGGTGCCGTCGGTGAGCTGGAAGGAGTAAATGACGCCGTCGGGTGGCTGATTTTTGAGGGGTGTAATGGTCTGTGCCAGCGCTGCGCCGGACACGACGAGCAAAACCACTGTGAGAAGAAACTTCCTGGACAAGATGCACGACCTTTCTTGAAAGCTGCGAGTGGCAGCGAGCACAGAACTTTTCCTTCGAGTTGAACCGCTTGTCATTGACGACCCTCCTGGGGGGCGAAGCGAAAGCGCGGGGGATGACCATAGTAACAAAAGGAGGGGGTTTTGGGGAAAAGGAAAGTGCAGGAGCGGAGTACCTCAGCGCCTAAAGGCGCTGCCGAAACAAATTTGTGATCGCAGCGCTTAAGCGCTGCGCCACCCAAAACCCCTTGTGATCGCGGGGCTTAAGCGCTGCGCCACCCAAAACCCCTTGTGATCGCAGGCTTAAGCGCTGCGCCACCCAAAACCCCTTGTGATCGCGGGGCTTAAGCGCTGCGCCACCCAAAACCCCTTGTGATCGCAGGCTTAAGCGCTGCGCCACCCAAAACCCCTTGTGATCGCGGGG
>Ga0302320_10000401_pt1 | contig 101796 bp, 76 predicted proteins | sample Bog_T0_3_FD_202130 | JGI IMG/M metagenome (GOLD analysis project Ga0302320, IMG submission 202130) | Peat permafrost microbial communities from Stordalen Mire near Abisko, Sweden - Bog_T0_3 | ecosystem: Environmental > Terrestrial > Soil > Wetlands > Peat | place: Sweden: Abisko, Stordalen... | reverse complement strand
ATGCTGGTCGGGGCGGAGAGATTCGAACTCCCGACCCTCTGCTCCCAAAGCAGATGCGCTACCAGGCTGCGCTACGCCCCGACGTTTCAGCTTGATTGTACCGCGAAACCGGCTCATAGATGAATCCCAGTTGTGGGAGCCAGCGTATTACCGAGCCAGACCAGCAGCCAAAGGGCCAGCGCCAGGGGGATGGCGAAGACCAGGCCGAGAGCCGCGGCCAGCAGCAGGAGAAACGCCCAGTCGCGCTTGGTATGGCGGTGCGGTTCGCCCAGATGGCGGCAGAGCAGGAGATAGTTACGGCGGTTGGCCTTCCAGGCGATGTCGAAGATGTCGCCGAAGAGGGGAATGGAGCCAACCAGCACGCCGATGCCGAGGTTGGCAGCCATGCGCGCCAGCGTGACATAAGGTACGCCGCGAATCCAGGCGGCCAGGGGAATGATGAGCGACAGGAGCCCCGCCAGCACGTCGCCCAGACCCGGAACCAGCCCGATGATGCCGTCCAGTCCAAAGCGGATGCCGGTGCCGGGGATGTGGAAGGCCTCGTCCAGCAGAATCTCAATGCCATGCAGGGTGCGATCGCGAAAGAGCCAGGCGCCGCGGTTCCAACGGTCCTGGCCCACAAGGGCGGCTGGCGGCTGCGTGTTTGACGGGATTGGATCGGGGCTGGACATTGTGCTTCCTCAGAGTGGCCGGAGTTTCAAAACCTGATTCGATGCTACAATCGTAAGGGTATACGGCGGCTATAGTTCAGTGGCAGAACGCCTGTCTGTGGCACAGGATGTCGAGGGTTCGATCCCCTCTAGCCGCCCCAATCTACACAGACCGCAAGAGTCCGACCTGCTTGAATCGCCTCGAAGAACAGAGTTGTCAAGTCTCGTGATCCCAGAAATCCACGAAAACAAAGAGTTTGCCGCTGGGTCAGCCGGACTGCCAGAATGGTTGACGCCATTTGAGCCGAGGCGCGGCCTGAGCAATGGTCACCTGCAGACGATTATCGGGAATTTTCTTCCCCGGCCGCCCTTCCGGCTTGCCAGCGTGCCTGAAGCCGTGGAGGTGGACCCGGCCGACGGCAGCCGTGTGCTGTGCCATTGCCACTGGCAGGCCGATCTTGACCGGGCCAGCCGCCTGACCGTGATTCTGGTCCATGGGCTTGAGGGCTCGTCGGAATCCCAATACATTCAAGGGCTCGCTGTGCGAGCCTGGGCCGCAGGCTGCAACGTGATCCGCATGAATATGCGTAACTGCGGCGGCACGGATGCGCTCTCGCCAACGCTCTACCACTCCGGGCTTTCCGATGACGTTGGCGCAGTGGTGCGGCATTTTGCCGAGCAGCACGGCCTGGAGCGGGTGGCTCTGGTGGGTTACTCGATGGGCGGCAACATGGTGCTGAAACTGGCAGGGGAGTGGGGCAGCCGCGCGTCGCTGGTTGCCGTGGCCGCGGTTTGCCCGGCCATCGACCTGGCCGCCGGCGCGGATGCACTGCACGAGCCACTCAACCGCGGCTATGAATGGCGTTTTCTGAGCAGGCTGATGGAGCGCTATGCCCGCAAGGCGGAGCTGTTTCCCAATCTTTATGTGCCTGCCAGGGAGATCGGGCCGGTGCGGTCCATTCGTCAGTTTGACGACAAGATTGTGGCTCGCTACTTTGACTTCAGTGATGCCGACGACTACTACCACCGCGCAGCCAGCGCCCGCGTGGTAGACCAGATTGCCGTTCCCACTCTCATTTTGTGCGCGATGGACGATCCCTTCATTCGCCTGTTCCCCGAGACCCGCGACCGGCTCCGCGCCAACCCGCACATCACCTTTGTTGAGACTCGCCACGGCGGCCACTGCGCCTATCTTTCCAGGGACCGGGGCAATGAGATTCACTGGGCAGAGGCTGCTGCGATTCGTTTTTTGCTGGCTGAGGCCGCGCAGCCCCATGGAAGCTGACTGGGAGTTCGAGGTAGGCGGCGAAGCGCCCATGATTGAGGCTGCCTGGCCGGGGTTTGCGGATTTGCGCCGCAACCCGGAGCGGGCCTGGGAGTTGCCGGAGGCGGCGGAACTGCCGGTTCTGGCCGAGGCGCTGGCAAGTCTTAATGCAGACGACTCGCCGGTGTGGACCTCGAAATGCGATCTCTGGCCGGTGGTTGACATGGCCGAGTTCGATGCAGATGAGCTGGATGCGCCGCCTGGATGTGCGGCCCACGCCATGGGCTGCTATATCGACCTTTTGCCTCGGGCCGGCCAGCCCCGGAACGACAGGCAATGGGAGACGCCGGAGATGGCCGCTGCCGCGTGCACGGAGATTTGCGGCCTGCTCCACGCTGTTCCGCTGCGCTGCTGCCGGGTGGATCTGGTTCTTCGCCGCGCTCTTCTCGTCCACTACGAGATGGACCTGGGAATCACCGCTTACCTGACCGCCTGCGGGCCTTCCCCAGCCGAAGCCATGCAAACGCTCGAGGCCGCTCTAGCTGCATTTGCCCGTGTACTCTGCGGTCACTCGACGCTACAATGAGAAAGCACGGGCGAGTAGCTCAATTGGATAGAGCACCGGCCTTCTAAGCCGGGGGTTGTGGGTTCGATCCCCGCCTCGCCTACCAGCCCCTGTAAATCCAAACTCAACTTACTTCGACTTAATCGTTCTAAGACGCTTATAAAAACCTCAATTAAAATGGCTTAACGGCGATCATCCAGCACAGATTAAGCACAGGGACATTCAGGGAGCATCCTTGACATCCGGGGGCATCTGGGGGCAATAATGGGGGCATATGGGGTTTGAACGGGTGCCCCTAACAGGAGATGCCCCCAGATGCCACTTACCGCCATCGCCATCAAGAACGCAAAACCTGGCCCGAAAACCAGAAGGCTTTGGGACGCCGAAGGGCTCTATCTGGAGGTTTCCCCTGCCGGGGGCCGATGGTGGCGATGGAAGTACAGGTTTGCAGGCAAGGAAAAGCGATTGGCATTGGGTGTTTTCCCTGCCTTAAGTCTGCAAGATGCGCGCGCCAAACGCGATGAAGCGCGGAAGTTGCTCCGCGCTGGCATCGATCCAGGCCAAGAGAAGCGGAAGGCGCAAGCCGCGGCCTCAGCGGACAGCTTCGAGCAGATCGCGCGAGAGTGGTTTGCCAAGCAGTCGCCACTATGGGCACCAGCTCACAGCAAACGATGGATTGAGCTTTTCGAGCGTGACATCTTCCCTTGGATCGGGGCGCGGCCCAACAGCCAAATCTCTGCATCCGAGATGCTAACCGTTTTGCGCCGGATTGAAAGCAGGGGGGCAGTCGACACAGCCCATCGCGCTGTCGGTAGTTGCGGGCAGGTATTCCGGTACGCGGTTGCCTCCGCCCGCAATGGCGTGGACCCCACGCGCGATCTCAAGGGGGCGTTAGTCCCGGTTGAAGGGAAGCACTTCTCGGCAGTTACTGAACCGGCGCGCCTTGCCGTCCTTCTGCGAGTGCTGAATGGTTATCAGGGGACGCTTACCGTGCGCTGCGCCCTGCGCCTCGCTCCGCTGTTATTCGTTCGCCCAGGTGAGCTGCGTAAGGCGCAGTGGAAAGACATCGACCTTGACAACGCTCAGTGGCGATTCACGTCTTCAAAAACCAAGATGGAGCTTGTCGTTCCACTCGCCCGTCAGGCTCTAGCAATCCTCCACGAGCTGCGCCCGCTTACAGGCAGCGGCCCTTTTGTTTTTCCGTCGGCTCGGGGCAAAGAGCGTCCCATGTCCGACAACGCGCTGCTTGCCGCCATGCGCGGCATGGGCATCGACAAGACCGAACTGACCACGCACGGTTTCCGGGCTGCGGCCCGGACAATCTTAGATGAGGTGCTTCACATGCGTCCCGACATCATCGAGTGCCAGCTCGCTCATGCCGTCCGCGATCCCAACGGCCGCGCCTACAACCGCACGTCCTATCTGAACGAGCGCGTGGCAATGATGCAAATCTGGGCCGACTACCTGCAAAAGCTGGAAGAAGGGGCAGGGGCAAAGGTTCTGCCATTCAAGAACGAAGCCGCTTAGAGCCAAGCAGAGTTATCTGAGTTACTCCGAGTCCGGAATCTGGACTGCCTGCCGCACAGTCCAACCAGAGTTAGAAAAGCCCAAGAAGAGTCGAATCAGGTCGATCTTGAATCGCAAGAAGAAATAGGGCTTGACGCCCGGTTAACTTCGATACACCCTCGTGTCAGAGGCGCGAGCCTCTTATCCATTGACGAGGGCTACCATGAGATCACAGTCCACAATGAGCGAGGCCGGGTCGCGCCAGGGGCGATGGTACGATTACTTTTTCGATTTTGAGACCGGCGAGAGCTGCCCGCCTCCGATAGCTCCGCAACCCTCACCAAGCAAAAACAAGACAGCGACCGCCGCCGAGGTCCGTGCCGCCCTTGAGGTGCTCAAGCGGGCGTGATGCCCACCGGGCCGAGAAAACAAAACAACCGTAGCGGCAATAACCAGATCGCGTTACGATAGCCGTGTTGCGGGGGGTCAGGCGTGTTCCGCAAGGCACGCTCGGTCCCTCCTCGGTGGCCGCCCCCGCGATGAGTTCTCATGAGGCTCATGCTCCCCCCAGCTCGGGGAACCAGCAATGGCTCAAATCCGGAAGCGGCTTACGCCGTTTCCTCTTTCAGCCAGGGATGGGGGTGAACAATGCCAAGTGTTGAAGAAGTTCTGAGACAGAGTGGACTTAGCGACGAGCAGATCAAGGCGCTCGATGCCAAAATAATCAGCGGCTTTACCGGCGTGCTGAGTGCCGCCGAGAGTGACCGCCAAGCCGCGGCGCAAGCGCGAGAAAGTGCGGAGATCGCAAAGCGGTCGAATGAAAAATTTTACGACGAAACGATTGCGCCGAGTTTGAATAACTGGGCAACCGAAAAAGCGAACCTTGAGGCGCAGGCCGCGTTCTATCGGACACAGAACGAAGTCGCAAGAGCGGGTGGTTTCCAATTCGTTGAGGCACCAGGGCAGCCGCGTAACGATCAGGGCCGCTATGTGGCCGGCGCACCGGGATCTACACCGGGAAGCCCCACGTTCACGATGGAGGCAATCGATCAGCGGCTCGGCAACGGCATCAGCAATGCGCTTTGGGCCCTGCAAGAGCACCAGAGATTGACGAGCGGACAGTTCTTGCCGGACCCGGTTGACAAGCTGGCGCAAGAGGCCGATGCACAACGCCTGCCCTTCCGCGATTATGTGGCGCGCAAGTACGACTTTCAAGGCAAGCAAGCCGCGCTCCAGCAGAAATCGCAGGAAGAACACGACAACAAGATTCGCCAACAGGTCCAGGCCGAGCGAGACCGCCACTGGGCCGAAAAAATCGGCAGCAATCCGGATATTCGCATCGCGCAATCCAGCCGGTTTGCGGACGTGGCCAAAGCTGTAAAGGCGGGCGCGCGTCCCCGCCCAATTCACGGCGTCCACTCCCTGGTATCTCCAGACAAGAATCAGCGTTGACGCGCACAACGAAGCCCTTGGCAGCCGCCAGGGGCTTCGCTGTCTCTGGCGGTGCAGCGGAGTCCGCATTCGGGATCGCACCCGCCCCTAATAAACACATTTGGGGGCACATTTGGGGGCATATATCGCGGTGGAATTCTTTGTATCATTATATATATAAACGACATACACCTATTATGTGGTAGACGCCTCGCCTACCACCCTTAAAAACCAAAGACTTACGCGACTTCCTTCCGTGATGAAATGTTACAGGCGGGGGGTTCAGCGCAAGGATTTTCGGACGTAATCTTTTCCCGATAACATGCAGGTCAGCGGATGACACCTTAGACCACGCGAATCTGCCTAAAGCCGACAAACGAAGGGCCAATGGCGCGCTTCATTGTGGCTTATGGAACTTCGACATGGCAACATCGTATGATTTGAGCTGTTGCTCGGTTTGCATAAGGGAATTAACTGCCGTTTCTTTCGTCTGCTGTGGACCAAAATAGACGTTGACCGTCTCGCCTGATATATCGTCTTCTCCGCCTGTGTCTGTCCCGATGCCGACGCTCACAAATCCCTTCCGAACCGCCATCAGACTCGGCGTTATCGTAACCCAATGCCCAGTGCCGGGAGGCTGAGCGGGATCGAATTGGTTGTCAGAATGGGTGAATAGCCGGATTCCCTCGTACGGAACACCGAGCGACACTCGATTCACGACCCCACCCTCGACTACCAATCCGGCAGATTTAAACAAATCGATAAACTGAGCCGCATAAATGCACACAGATTCGTCCGCCGAAGGACAGGATATTCTGATCGGGCCTTTCAAGCCTGATTGAGACGAAAGCGTAGCAACAAACTTCTTCTGCTCATCGGAGCTGAGCGTATGTCGGACAAATGCCCAAGAGTCATCGCGCGCCGGGCGAGGCTTCTGGCGGTTTGAGCCATCCGTAGGATGCGGCTCGGCGGGAGAAATATCAAGAATCTCTGGTTGTTTGACTCGGATAGTAACGGTCTTGGTAACCGGACGCGATGCCGAATCCTTTGGTGTAAACGCCGCAGAAAGGGTCTGTATTCCCGCCGGAAGAGTCGCGCCGAAAGTCGGATTGTAAACAAAATCCCCTTCTATTTCTCTGCCTGCACTCCACGCTTTCGCATTCAGCTGTTGGCCTCCGAGTGGGGTACCCACTGTGATTGGGGGAGGATCGTCCCAGCTTATCGATACGGTGGCAGGAACATTAGCGCTGGCAATGTGATAGATCATGAAGGCCATTAGGCCAACCACTACCACTGACAGGCCCGAGCGGACTACTCCGGGCCAGTTCTTGTGGCTGAAGAAAGAAAACGGCATGAACAACGCGCAGAGCGCAAAGCATGTGGTGCGCAGCACCAAAGGCATGTCTGCCATGCCACCAATCGCGAGAAAGACTCCAACAAGTCCAACTGCATCCTGCCACTTGAAGCGCGGTTCCATGCCCAAGGTCCTTACATCTGGTAATTCTTCCTCCGATGGTACACGATCTAGACTGGGCATAGCAGCGAAAGCAAACTCCCTTCCCCATTAGGCAGGTGGCCCACTCATCCCGGTATCAGGAACTGTGCCCCGTTCATCGCAGGCTTATCGCGATGAGCGGGTCTTCGGAAAAGGTTGCAGGGGGAGCACGATGACAGCATGCCCTGTGGCCTGAAGCGGTTCCAGAGAGCCGAAGCTCTTCACTTCATCACTTTCAGTTGCTTTCACCGGCTTCCGTTCCTTGAAGCGCCTGCACCCAAGGAAACGGTCGAATCCGAATTTTCCAGCTCCCGCTTTCGGGATCGAGGAAAACACAAACCTCCACCTCAACTCAATGCAGAAAATAACCTTCCGTTCGTGCATACTGGTAAAGAAGATGGGCGGAGAAGGGGCGAGATGCCGTGAAACCGCCTCAACCATCTTCCGGCCCCCATAACGATTTAATTAATACCCCCCTCCCCCTCCCATATTTTCAAAACCTTGCAGATAATTAATTCGATAACAGCTCACCAACTCCGCCCAAACCGTTACCGACACCTACGACTGGGAAGATGCTTTAGGGAGTTGACCCAATTGTGCGCTAACCGACATTCAAGTGAAGATCGCCAAGGCGAACGAAAAGCGCGTGAAGGGCATTCTCAATATCTTTTAGATCCCGAAAACCTTCTTCACTTAGATTGTTGGCGGTGAAGAGGGTCATCAGGGGGCGCAGTAGGCCATGTCGTTGGCAAGGGCAAGGAGCCCCGGCTATTTTCGCCAAGTAACACCTCAGGATGTCATTTGCAGCTGTCGGATCGTCCACTCTTTCTTAGGTATGGAGCGGGCGGAGAGATTCAAACTCTCGTCATGTCAGGATGGAAACCTGATGCCTTACCGCTTGGCGACGCCCGCGAAATTGGTTGCGGAGAGGAGAGTTGAACTCCTGATCTCTCGATTATCGATCGAGTGCTTTGAACCAGCTAAGCTACTCCGCAATGGAGCCGAAAAGCGGAATCGAACCGCTGACCTCCTGCGTACCGGGCAGGCACTCTTCCAACTGAGCTATTTCGGCGTTGAATCTGGTGCGGACGGCAGGACTCGAACCTGCGATGAACTGGGTGTAGAAGAGCCGATTGAGCCGCTAGGCTAATTCTGTTGACTAGGGTCCGCAAACCTGGTGCGCATGGGCAGACTTGAACTGCCATCTCAAGCTTCGGAGGCTTGTGCTCTTTCCGTTGAACTACACGCGCGGAAACTTGTGGTCAACCCGCCCGGATTTGAACCGGGAACCATGCTTTAGGAGAGCATCGTGATCTCCAGTTTCACCACGGGTTGATGGAGAGCCTACCCGGAATCCAACCGGGATTCGCGTTTTAGAAGAACGCCGTCTTGTGCGTTAGACGATAGGCTCATGGTCAGGGTTCCCATCGACAGGTCTTCGTCGATGGGATGACATGGTGGGTCCGGTGAGATTTGAACTCACGTCTCTTCGCTTAAAAGGCGAGTGCAGATAGCCGCTATGCGACGAACCCAAAATGGTGAGCGCGGCTGGATTTGAACCAGCGTCATCCTGCTTAAGAGGCAGGTATAATCAGCCGCTCAAGCGGTTCTCCAATCTCCATCGACTGAAAGCACTAATGCCGAGTGGCTTTTTCCTCAAGAAAAAGCCACCCTGCACAATGCACGCAACGGCACGTGAATTGGAGAACCGCTTTATACGACGCGCTCATGGTGTACGTGGCGGGTGTCGAACCCGCAGTCTATCTCTTATAAGGAGACGGCTACATGCCAGCTAGCAGCTACACGTACGTGGTGCCAGCGGCTGAACTCGAATCAGCTACAACAGGGTTATGAGACCTGCGACTATCCACTTCGTCTTCGCTGGCAAAAACTGGCGGGGGTGGCGGGCATCGAACCCGCTTCATCCGGCTTTGGAGACCGACGTTCTACCTGTCTGAACTTCACCCCCATTGTCAAAGAGCAATAAAAAACCCGGCGCTAGGCCGGGTCCGGTGCATAAACAAATACACTCAGACCCTCAACACACGACTCCCCAAATGACCCGCTTGGTCATTCTGGCTATCACGTGTTTGAAGGTCTGCTGCATAAGTCTCACTTCCAGTTACAGAGTACATCAGTTCGCGGCGCATTGCAAAATCAATCCTTGTATGGATCGAACTCTTTCCTCTGTATTGATGGAGCACCTGGCAGGACTCGAACCTGCATAGAGGCTGTTAACCTCAACCCGCGTTCGTAGCGCGGCGGCTAATCCAGTTCACACCACAGGTGCTCAACTTCTGGTCTGCGCGGAGAGATTTGAACTCCCGTCATCTCGCTCCCAGGGCGAGTGCCTCAAGCCAGGCTAGGCTACGCGCAGACAACTTGGTGCCGACTCAGCGAATCGAACGCTGTTGGCTGGCTTTTCAGACCAGTGCAATGACCACACCTGCTCAGTCGGCAAATCTTGGTGGACACGGGTGGAGTTGAACTGCATCGTCCTCCTTGCAAAAGAGGCGCTCTTCCAATTGAGCTACCGGCCCACATCAAACTTGGAGGGAAAGGAGGAAGTCGAATCCTCTAAAACGTGATCCACAATCACGCGCCGCACCGTTTGGCTTCATTCCCCGTGTTGGAGCCGGCAGAGGTAATCGAAACCCCAAATCTGCGGTTCACAAAACCGCCGCTCTGCCACTTGAGCTATACCGGCTCATCCTTATCCATGACCGGCAAACCGCCGATCGCCTTCGGAGTCGGCATACAAGTACCGGCTCCACTCGTTCACTTCCAAGCCCATCGACCGCAGAATGAATCTGCTGGTGTGAATGCTCGCAGGCAGCGGCCGTCGCAACAGCGGCATTCCTGCCTCTTCCGGCGTTCTATCTGCCTTGCGGTGGTTATCCTTTCGGCAGCAAGCTACCAGATTCTCCCAGGAATTCTTTCCGCCCTGCGCTCTGGGTATTACATGATCGAGCGTTAACTCGCTCCCATGAAACTTCTGTCCGCAGTATTGACAGCGGTACGCATCCCTCATAAGAATGTTGCGGCGCGTGGTGACCTGCAGCCGAACGGGAACATGCCTGTATACCAGCAGCCGAATCACGCTCGGCAAATAGATACCTGGGTAGACCAGCTTCTTAGTAGCTAGCTCCACCGTGGCTTTCCCGGTTGTTACAAGCTTGAGCGCCCGCATGGCCGGAATGATGCGCAGTGCCTCATACGACGCATTGAGTTGCAGCACCGGTCTACGCATCACGTTCATTGCAATTCTCCTTACGCAGCTTCACTTTCTTGTGGAGCCCCATTGACGCCTTGAACGCCAGTCTTGTGATTACGATTCACAGGCTCTTCCCGTTGAGCTAATGGGGCCTTACGCTTTGCAATCACCGCCGCATGAATTACTTTGAAGTCGGCAGAGACAAGAATCATTTTGTGTTCAGTCATCGTCGTCTTCCTTTCAATGTGGAGCGGGCATCGGGATTTGAACCCGACTCTCCGGCTCGGCAAGCCAGCACTCTACCACTGAGCTATGCCCGCGTTAATTGGCTCGGTCGCTCCGATTCGAACGGAGATCAAGTGCTTCAAAGACACTGGGCCTACCATTAGCCGACGACCGATCAACGTTGGCTCCCGGCGAGGGATTCTAACCCCCATTCGCACGTTCAGAGCGTGCGGTCCTTACAGTTGAACGAACCGGGAACAACTTAAAACTTTGGCTCCGAGAGTCGGATTCGAACTGACATCTCGCTGCTTAACAGGCAGCCGCTCTACCTTTGAGCTATCTCGGAGTAATGCAAACTTACACAAGGCCGCTTACCGCTGATCTATCTCGGATCAGCGCCACAAAACTAAAAACCCTCTGGCCAATTGGCTCAGAGGGTAAGTGGAATCCAATTATGGAGTCCTCCGAGCAATCACATAAGTACGCCATGCCGCGGTTGCGCGGTCGCTGGTGTAAAGCCGTGATTGACTCGATTCATCATCGCACTTACAACTTACCCCGGATTGAGTTCATAAGTCAACTGCTATTTCGTAATTCTTTCTAACTTCCGCTTCCGGATTTTGAAATCAGCCGAAATACAACAGAAGAGGCGAGCCGTAATACTGGCGCCGGTGACGGGAATCGAACCCGCGAATCAATGCCTTGAAAGAGCATCCGCCAAACCAGCCTAGCGTACACCGGCGAAAATGGCGGCTACGACGAGATTCAAACTCGCACCGTACTCCTCGACAGGGAGGCGTCCTATCATTAGACGACGTAGCCGTTCGGGGGCACGATTTCAACGCGTGAACTCTGCCCTATGAAGGCTACGAGATCGGCCGCGTTTCTACCCCAGATTCAACAAAAGCAAGAACAAGTCTGGTGCATGTGAGAGGATTTGAACCTCCATTACCCCAAAGGGCAGCGGTTTTACAGACCGCCGCAGCTAACCGTATCTGCCTCACATGCACATCGCTGGCGGAAGCGGAGTGAGTCGAACGCTCACATCCCGAAGGACGGCCCGCTTTGAACGGGGTGGGCCCGCCAGTTGCCCAGCGCTTCCATACGAACTGGCGGAGAGTATTCGATTCGAACGAATGACACCTAATGGTGTTCCGCGTTAGCAGTGCGGTGCCTTAGACCACTCGGCCAACTCTCCGTATTCAACTACTCTGGTGCCGGCCGGGGGCATCGAACCCCCACGTCGTGAGACACTGCGTTTTGAATGCAGCGCGTCTTCCATTCCGCCAGGCCGGCACAACTTTGGTAGGAGCAAGGGGAGTCGAACCCCCAAGCCCGAAGGCGCTTGATTCTAAGTCAAGTGCGGCTTCCAGTTTCGCCACGCTCCTACGATCTTGGTGCGGATGAAGGGATTTGAACCCTTACGCCAATTACGGCACATGCTCCTGAACCATTCGTGTCTTCCGTTCCAACCCATCCGCGTGGTACCCGAAGAGGGATTCGAACCCTCACGCTCTAATGAGCACAGCGACCTCAACGCTGCGTGTCTCCCATTCCACCATCCGGGTATAACTCCTGAAGGCATAACTCACCTATGACGACTTTGCATGTCGCCGCTTCGAGCTCATAGTTATAAGCTCGTGGTGCGGGATGTAGGACTCGAACCTACACGTCCGAAGACACTCGATCTTAAGTCGAGCGCGGCTTCCGTTTCGCCAATCCCGCACAAACTAAAAGCCCCCCGATTTCTCGGAGGGCTTCGATTCTGACCGTTTTAATGGCGTCAGCGCACGAAGCCTCCCGATTCCAGCAGATAGCTGGACGATGAGAGGCGATCGGAGTTGACTAAGATGACGCGCATTGATTTCAATCCTTCACTTATTGAATACCATGCTTTTGTCGATCATGCAAGTGTTACCTGACAACTTGCATCAGGGCATTTGGCGAATACGGCACACTCAAGCGATTCGCATGGGGTGTATCCAAATGCAAGACCCTACGACAGAACAACTTGAAATCGCGAGCGGGACGAAGCACACGCGGACCAGCTCATAAATATGCTCCCGCAACTCGAACCAATTCCTTCCTGCAATCGGTTGCGAATTTGCCGCGCGGATTGCGTTCCTGGAGCCTGCGCGGCTACTTGAATTCGCTCGCGAAGGAGTCGGCTTCGCGGTTTAGCTCTTCGGGGTTGGCGGTGTGGGAGTCGAGGACGATTCGGTAGCGGAAGGTGGCAGACTGGCCTTTCTCAAGGGTGAAGTTCAGGGGTGGCTGTTTGGTGTCGAAGACGCTGCGGCCTAGAGGGTTAGCCGCGAAGAGTCCATAGCCACGGGCGTGCCAGTAGGTTGGATAGCCCGGATTAGCTGGGTTGTCGATGATGGCAACCGTGACTGTATGGCTGCCGGTGTGGCCGGTGAGGGCGCACCAGCGGCCGCGGGTTGCCCAGGCTGCGGTGCCCTTGACTCCTTCGCTGGTGAGGTATTCGCCGGTGGCGGGGTTTGAGCCGCCGGCTGGGGCAGCATCCACTTTCGTGGGAATTCCGCTGGCGTCCAGAAAGATGCCGCCCTTTTCCTCAGGTGACTCAAGCCAACTGGCAACGCGCATGCCAAACAAGCCATCCTTCGCGTCTTTGAAGATGACCTGATCGAGGGCCTTGAGTGTGATGACTTCATCGATCACTCGTGCATGACCGCGACGCGCAAAGACATAGCGTGTTGTCTGATTCAGAATCTGCTTGTTATCGCCTGTAACCCATACCGATTCGACCATTAACTCGCCAGCGTCCGCGCCACTCTTCGTGGATACGATTCTGGTTTGAAGCACGGTGCCCATCTTAGCGCGTCTTTCCGCAGGAATGGCATCGGAGTTATTCCAGAAATCGAAGCCGTTGACTGCTTCGTAGTTAAACCAGAGGCCGGCGTGGTGAGGATGGTCGACGCGTTCGCCGGGGCGGACCTCAAGTGGGTAACCGCGGGTAATGGTGTCGCCATCGGCGTCGATGATGGGGTATAGAACCGGCTTCTTGAGCGAGGTAGGCCAGATGTAGGAAGTGAAGGCCGTGCCGTCGATGGTGATGTCGACACGGCGACGGGTCTCATCGGCAACGACCTGCACTCCCTTCGCGTTGGGCGCGGCAAAGGCGCTGGGTGCGACGGCGAAGCTTGCGGTCATAAGAGCCAACGCGGCAAAACGAGTTAGGCTTGACTTATGCAAAGACTTTGCCTCCCGCCATAACTTGCTGCGTCCTGTCGTCGAAGGTAACTTTCTGGCCGGTCTGAATAGCTGCGACGTTCATGCACAGTGCGATCGAGTGGCTGTAACCGGCGTCGATCGAGGCGTTGGGCGTCTTGCGAGAGCGGACGCACTCCATCCAGTTGCGCATATTGGCCGAGGTTTGCGGATCGCCTTTCATATCGGCCGCCGTGGAGACGGATTCGGCTTTTTCACCAAGCGACAAGCTGGACAGCAGGTTGGGCTTGAGGCCCATGGCAGCGGCTTCTTTGGCACTCAGGCCGCCTGTCGGGGTCACGGTTTGCTTGTCCATGTCAATCATGCCGCCGTTGGAGTAGTAAAGCTCCTTGACGCCGCCGGCGGAGTTGGTGAAGCGAGAGGAATACTGGACCTGGAAGCCTTTGGTGAGGTCGTCGAGCGGTCCGTAATCGAAGACGGCGGTCATGGTGTCCCAGTTTTGGCGGCCGTCCTTCCACAGATAGATGCCGCCGTTGGCCACCACGCTGCGTGGATGGCTAAGCCCACTGAACCAGTGGACGGTGTCGATCTGATGGACGAGCCACTGGTCGGGAATGCCTGAGGAGTATGGCCAGAAAAGGCGGAACTCAAGATATTTGCGGGCATTGAATGGCTCGTAAGGATTGTTGAGCAGATAGCGCTTCCAGTCGGTGTCCTGCTCCTTGAGGAGTGGGACGACGTCGGGGCGGCGCCAGCGGCCGGGCTGGTTGACATTCCATGTCATCTCGACCATGACGATGTCGCCAAATGCGCCGGACTTGATGTATTCCGCAGCTTTTTGATAGCTGGGTGTGGAGCGGCGCTGGGTTCCGACCTGGACGATTTTGCCCGTTCTCTTGACAGCGGTGAGGAAAGCGCGTGCATCAACCATGGTGTGCGCCGTGGGCTTTTCCACGTAGGCATCGCGGCCGGCGTTGACGGCTTCAACGCCGTGCTGCGCGTGCTGGAAGTCTGCGGTGGCGACCAGGACTGCGTCGATATCTTTGCGGGTGTAGAGCTCGTCGTTGTTGCGCACGGTATCGACGGTACTGCCGCTCAGCTTCTGGATGTATGCTGCGCCCTGCTCGCGCCGCATGCTCCAGAGGTCGGAAATGGCTGCGAACTCGAAGTTCAGCTCCTTGGAGTGCTCAAGAAAGGCAGGAATCAAGGCACCCTTCATGCGGTCTCCGCAACCCACAACGCCAACCTTGACGCGGTCGTTGGCGCCCAGGATTTGGGCGTAGCTTTTGGCGTTCCATGAAACCGCGGTTGCGGCTAGCGCCGCGCCACCGACTTTTAGAAACTGTCTGCGATCATTCTGTTTCAATAGCATGTTTCTCCCTATTTCGATTTGGTCTTCTGTTCGGGCTTCACTGGACAAACTTCCACTGGTGTCCGGTTTCTTGACTGCATCGCATGTTCCTGATGACGGATTCGGTTACTGGTGGGACGCAAAAAGCAGCCATTGAGCATAAGAATTCAGTTTCATTTCCCAATAAGTTGTGGAAAAGGCCTGCCCCGTTTCAATCATCGAAACGGGGCAGCAGGTTGAGACATTTTTCCTGGTTGTTGAAACCGCCCTAGAAGGTGATCTTCACACTTCCCTGGAAGACTCTGGCGGCATTGCCTGAGGCAGTAGAAGAGACCTGGCCAAAGGTCGATGACGTAAGCACAACGGGCGTGCTGAGACCGAAATCCGGATGGTTCAACACGTTAAAAGCTTCAAGTCGAAGATCCAACGCCAGACTTTCGTGGATTGGAAACAGACGGGAGATCTGAGAATCGAACTGGAGGTAGGGAGGTGTCCTGAATGCGTTTTTGCCTATGTTTCCATAGGTTCCCAGCACAGCGCAACCATTGGCAACATAGGCTCCGCCTGTACCTGTATTGCACGTGGGATTGGTGATTTGAACGAAGGCTGCCGGGTTGAGGTATTCTCGATTTGCTTCACCGGTTGCGCTCGAAAATTTCACTTTGGCATACGGGTTGACGCCTGGTACCAGATTGGGGCGATCGTTGTTGATGTTGGTGAGGGAGTTATCCTGGCCCGAAGTCACGTTGATGGCGGTTCCGCTGGTGATGTGTATCAACGGCGCAATCTCCCAACCGTTGGCCAAAAGTTTTTCGGTGCGGTTAAATCGTGTGAAGTTGCTTTTGGCGACAACGACGAAGTTCTCGATGTGCCGGTAATCGAAACCGCATGGACCGTAATCTCCCCTGGGGTTGGCCGGATTCTGTGTCAGTGTGGCTGCAATGTCGCCCTGACCGTCGGCGATGTCCAGGCACTTTGACCAGGTCCAATTGGCGAGCAGGCTGAAGGTGGAGGAAAGGCGGTGCTGTAGCGTTGCGACCATGCCGTTGTAGTTGGCGATGCCCCCGTCGTTGACAACGTTTGAACCGGCGCCGCTGCCCTGGATCTGGTTACCCTGAGCTGGGTTCGCAATGGTCAGGGAAAAACGCGAACTCTCGTTCCCGGTTGTTGAGCAGTTGGTACCGGCCGCACCTGGCTTCACCGCGGCCGGCCCTGTGGTAACAATGCCTGCGCAGCCTGTTCCGCCCGCACCCCACACTCCGGGGATGAATACGGCGGCGCTCAGCGGTGTGCCCATCGGATCGTGTACAGTCTTGTTGCCGATATAGTCCAGCTGAGCTTGCCAGCCGCCGGCGAATTGATGCTGTGCGCTGAGTGTCCACTGGATGGTATAGGAGGGGTGGAACTGGTTGGGCATGACAATGTACTGCGACTGTGGGAAGAATTGAGCCTGAGCTGGACTAGGAATCTGCTTCTGAGGGAAGGGATTCGTCGTAATTGAGCCAACAGACCACGGGGAGCTGAAGCTGATGGGGCCGGTTGAAGATGTCTGCAACTCCGAGATAGCAGTGGCAAACGGCGGGTTTTGCTGGGTGCGCTGGCCGGTAAAGAAATTGGGCTTGTCATAGGCCAATTCCGCGCCTGCACGGATGACCGTCTTGCCGTCGCCGAAAGGATCGAACGAGGCTCCGACGTTCGGCGAGAACTGCCAGGGCGAGTTCTGTGTGAATCCCTTGGGAACACCGGAATCTCCGTAGAACAGAATTCCAGCGGGTGCATTCGGATAAATCTGGCTCACTGTGTTGGACAAGAAGTCGCTCATGTTGAAGACTGAGCCGCGGTTGAAGTAATCCGTGGGCATGAAGTTGGGGCCCCAGCGCAGGCCGGCGACGAGAGTAAGGCGCTTGGTTAAGTGATAGGTGTCCTGGCCGTATAGGCTTGGAATCGGCCCGCGCAGCGCGTTCTGCTGCTGCTTACTTTGCTGGAAGGCGCTCAGTGTTCCTTCAAGGAAGTCGAGGTTTTGGTCTCCGATGACGGTTCCACCGGCAGGCCCGCTGCCGCTGTATTGGCCGTTGAACGTGAAAACACCGTTGGATTCGTATGCATTACCGATATTGAGTTGGTTCTGGACCCACTCACCCCCGAAGACGAACTGGTGCTTTCCGCGCACGATCGTCAGATCGTCATCGAAAGCAAGCGTGTTGTCGTTGAAATGGGAGACCGAATTGGTGCCGCCGCCGATAGTGAATTTGCCTTCGGTGATTTGCAGGCCGTTGGGTATTGCCTGATAGAGAGCAGGGGTAGGAACCCCGAGCGTGGTCATGTTGATGTCATTGGGGGCATATCCGCGGTTGTCCACGCGCCGCAAGATTGTGGCGTGGGCCGCATTCACCGTGGTTGAGCTGATGGCCCAGGACTCACCGAGGGTGAAGGACTGTGTCCTCTCGATGTTTCCCGATTGGGTGGTAATGAGGATGTTAGTTGGAGAAAAGAAGGCCGGTGCCTGGTAGCCGTCAAGTAAGTATCTGCCGTAAAGGTTGTGCTGCGAGTTGATCGCGTAATCCACCCTGGTGACAAACTGGTTGTCGTAGACGTCCGATGGGATGGCGTAGGAGACGAATCCGCAGTTTCCTGTGTCGTATGTCGGGTCGATGGCAGGAAGATACTTCTGCAAAGCCAGAGCCGTTGCGTTCCATGTTGGAGTTGTCGTGTACTTGTCCCCCGTGATGGTTGCGCCGGTCAGTGGATCCTTTAGCTGAACCAATTTGCCGGAAGCTTCGCAACCCGCGCCGTCGGTGACAGAAAAGTCACCTGCCAGGTTCGCTGCCGTGGGAACCGTGGCCTTGGTGCTGGCCTGAAACTGCTTGGAGATGAGGTGCTGGTATCCGGCAAAGGCAAAGAGCTTGTCGCGGATAATCTTGCCGCCGAATGTGCCCCCGAATTGATTCTGATGCAACTTGTCTTTTGGCGTGCAGGTTGTGGCAGGCGGAATTGGCGTGCAGGTGGAATAGAAGTTGCTGGCGTCGATGAGGTTGTTGCGGATGAACTCAAAAGCCGATCCGTGGTACTTGTTGGTGCCAGAGCGGGTAACGACGTTGACCATGCCGCCGGTATGCTCACCATCCTGCGCGCCAAGCACCGTGGATTCCACGCTGAACTGGCTGACGGCATCTGGGAAGGGGAATGGGAGGTTGCCGTTGCCCATGTAGTCCTGGTTGTCGCCACCATCGAGCCGCCATAGCGTTGTGTTGCCATTGCCGCCAGCTACGGAAATGGAGATGGTCTGGTAGGAGTATTTGCTGCCGGTGAAATCGGCGCCGGGAGCCGTGTTGGACCCGCCGGAAAGGGTAAGGAGACCCGTCATCTGGCGGCCGTTGAGCGGCATTTCGGTAATGTCCTGCTCGTCAATCGTCTGCTTGAACGAGGCGTCCTCAGTTTGCAGTGCGAGGCCTTCGGCGTGGACCTCGACTTTTATTTCCTGCTTTCCGACGGCGAGCGCGACATTGATTGCGATGCTGCTTCCGACTTCAAGGACGATGCCGGTCTGCTCGTATGTCTCAAAGCCTGTAGCCACGACGTTAATGACATAGGTGCCGATTGGGAGACCTGGGAAGAGATAGCCACCGGCGTTGCCGCTCTTGGTGACGTGCTTTACTTGGGTTGCGGCGTCGGTGGCGGTAACGGTTGCGTTGGGGATCACGGCCCCAGAAGCATCGCTGACGGTGCCTTGAATGTTGCCCGTTCCAGCGATCTGCGACCTGCCCTGGGCAGCGAACAGGAGGACGGTCAAGCTGAGTATGACACCTACCCATCGGGAGACAGACTTCGGGCGGTTAAAGCATTCGGGTTTCATATGAGCCTCCAAGCGGTTGTATCTGGTGAGCGGGCCTAGATCTGTTCCGAGGCGGACGAATCCCCAAAAGGATGCTGGACGTGAAGGGATTACCTGGGAATCAGTATTTTCAGTCCCGTATTTCACAGATGAGTTCTATAAAGGTCAGACCACGATTGTCAAGCATAATCAACAAATATCTAAGGTATCGGTTTAGTATTTCGAGAACTTGGAAACGTCAGGGCGCCAGCGCAATGCCGAAATGGGGAATTGGTCAGACCTTCCGTGGAAAGATCGAGAGGACGCTGGGGAGTCTTCAAGCGAGCGGGAATACCTCTCATGAGATTGAGAGGACGAGGCTTGGATTGGGTTAGCTGACGGGCGCGCGCATGGAGTCGATAGCCGTTTCGTCTTCAGTAAGCACAGGCGCGGGAATCCCGTGTCTTAAGGTTGAGATCACCGACAATAGCCATGTGATTGGAATGTGGCTACTGCACGGCGAGTGCGATCGTGCCGTTTACTGTGATCGTGCCTGACGTACCTACAACAGTAATGATGTAGGCTCCTGCGGTTGTGCCGGGATTGCCGGTGCCACCACCACCTCCTCCGCCCCCTCCGCTACCTCCTCCTCCGCCGCAAGCGAAGACACCGCTGCTGAGGACCACGAGCAACGTGAGCATTCCGAGAGCTCTCCGCCAGCTACGCCGCCGCGCTGGGATGCCGAGGAGCAGCAAGCAGGCCAGAGTGGCTCCGCCGACTGCGTACCAGGGAGTTCCGGGGTGTTTGGGATGAGCCAGCGCCGCGCTGGTTGCAGCCGTGGTGTAAACGGTGAGTGTGGCCGTTCCGGCGCTGGCGCCAGTTATGGCTACCGGGTTCGTGGAACTGAAGCTCAAATTTGGCAGGTAATCTGCGCCGGAGGGGGTTGATGTAAGTACAGTGGACATGACCACGCTGCCGGTAAAACCTCCGCTCGGGGTTATGGTGACTGTTGAGGTACTGCTTGAGCCGGGCGCAACCGTCACTGCCGTCCCAGTCAAGGAGAAACTGGGGCTCGGAATGGCTGTAACAGTGACGGGCTCAGTGTTGCTGCCAGCAAGGTAGTTTGAGTCGCCGCTATAGGAGGCGGTGAGAGTGTCGATACCGACGGACAGCGCGTTTGCCGGGATGTTGAAACTGGCGGATCCGCTGGCCATCTGGATCGGCCCGGATGTGTAGGAGCCGCTCGAAAGGGTGACTGTGCCGGTCGCTGTTTGGAAGTTAGGGTAACCGACGATTGCGACGGTCAAACTTAAGGGCTGATTGGCCTCGATGGTTGGAAGTGGGTATGGTGCAAAGCTGATGGCAACTGGTGCAAAGGTGTCAACTGTGGTGCTTCCGCTTCCGCTCGTGTAGTTCAAGTCGCCAAGGTAAACGGCAATCACCGGACTCGGGCCGGCTAAGAGACCATTCTGGAGCGTAAAGATTGCCGATCCATTCGTCAGCGGCATGGAATTCTGGCCGGCGACGGTAGTTAGCGTCACAGAACCCGTCGGTGTCGGGTCTCCACTGAGCCCGCTCACCGTTACTGTGATTGAAACCGGGTAATTCACGGTCACGCTGGGTCCGGTCACCGTTACTATCGGCTTGACGGTTCCGGAGGAATTCACGGTAACCCACGCGTTGGCAGAACCCGACGCATAATCGGCATCCCCGCTGTAATTCCCGGCGATAGGACCGAATCCGAGCGGTAAGGAGTTCGGTGGGATGGTGAAGCTTGCTGTTCCATTGACGAGGTCCGCGGGCGGCGTCGTAACGCTGCCATATGTAAGCGTCGCCGACCCTGTGGGTAGGGGCAAGCCAGCGAGGGGAGCGGGCGTAACGGTTACTTGCAGCGGTTGATTCGCAGATATAATCGTCGCCGAGGTCGATACCGTTATGGATGAGTTGGCCCTTCCGAGGGTGAGCGAGACCACAGGCGATGTTGAACTTCCATAATTTCCATCGCCGCTGTAGACAGCTGTGATGTTATAAGTCCCGGGTGGGAGGCTCGATGAATCGAAAGTAGCTGAGCCCCAAGTGGGCGTGGTGCCGACTGCGACAATACCGTACAACGGTGCGGATCCCAACGCTGTGGATCCATTCTGAATGGTTACCGTTCCCGTGGGCGCCGCGCCAGCGCTGTCGACCGAGAGGAGCACACCGACGGAGATCACGTTGTTGTAGGAGGCTTGATAGGATGGTATGGCTAGGGTAGAAACCGCCGGTACTACTGTGAATGGATACGGCGAACTCGTACTGGCCAGGAAACTTGCGTCTCCCGGAAAGGCCGCGGTGAGAGTGTCGGTGCCGCCTGGCAACAAGGTTGTTTGCATTTCTGCGATGCCGTTGCTGGCGAGAGTCGCAGTGCTCAAAGTCGTACTGCCGTTCTTGAAGGTGACGATGCCCGTAGCAACGCCATTCGGATTTGCTGCCGACGCGCTGTTGCCATAAGGTTGCGCATCAATCACGAATTTGAAGCCATAATACGGTGTGGTGGCGGCCTTGCCCGACGCTGGATCGTAGTACCCTACGACCTTGATTGTGGTGTTGCTGCTTTCGGGTCCGACGGTGACGGAGATAGCATTGGAGTCGCTCTGGGCAAACGTGCCGCTGCCGCCATAATGAGCTGAGACCTGGTAAGTACCGCCCGGAAGGGAGTTGGTCGTACCGGAGACAGATCCACTGCTCAGCGTGAAATCCCCGATGCCTTCACTGTTTGGCAGGTTCGCAGGAGTGAGGTTGTCGACCAGCGCGATATTGCCAGAAGGCGTTCCGGAGGCGCTAGTTACGCTTGAGTTTACGGCAACGCTCTGGCCGTGGGTGATGCTGAGTGGGGCGGTCGCACCGTTGAGCTGGAGGGAGCTGGTGGTGGCATTGAAGCCGGGGCTGGCCCAGTTACTCACCATTTGGCTCGCATTCACGCTGCCCAGACCGCTGGCCATGTCATATCCGACGGTTGCGTTGTAGCCGTTCATGAAGTAATAGCCGGCGGTATCCTCGCTACATCCGCCATTGATGATCTCGCAGTTGACCGAGTTGTCGCCGGTGGTGATGTCGTGGAAGACGGTGGAGTAACTGGTCTTGGCGAGGTCATAAAGCACATAACCTGCATGGCCGAGCCGTATGCCGGTCTTTTGTTTTACCAGGGCCAACATGCCGGCGAAGGCAGGCGCTGATGCCGACGTGCCACCGATGCCAGTGAGATAGAAGCTGTTCCCGGTAGCGCCGGCGGCGCAATCCGCATATCCGGCTGGGGCCTGGTCGGTACAGATGCTCCACAGAGCGCCGTAGAATCCGTTGCCCGCCAGCAGGGAAACGTCGGGAAGGTTGCGATAGCCTCCCGAGGCAAAGCTGGCCTGCCAGCTTGGAATAGTGTAGAGACTGCTGATGCCCCCGCCACCGGCGATGATATCGTCACCGCTCAAACTGGCGGAGTTGTGGTTGAGAGAAACGTTCTCGGAAATATCGGAATTGGGATAGGTGGAATCGTTCCATGGCTCCTCGGGAATGTAGCCGAACGCACTGCGACGGTTGGGCAGCGTATTGGTGGTGTTCACGTAAGTGGTAAAGCTCGATGGGAAGTTGCTATAGAGAATGTCGAAGTCGGTGCCGCCTACAGCGATGTTGTCGGGCGTGGAAGCGAGACCATTCACAGCCAAGCCCAGGTAGGCCAGGGACTCGGTATCGGGGTTGTCGCATCCTGCGGGGCCGCTGTCGCCCGCCGAGACCACGACTGATATTCCCTGTGCCGCCGCCTGTTCCCACAGATTCTGAATATATTGATTGCCTGAGGCGCCCAGCGCCGCTTCGCATTCTCCAAAGCTGACGTTCAGAATGTCCGCCTGATTGTCGTCGATGGCGCGCTGGATGGCCAGAAAAAGTCCCTGCTGCAAAGAGTTGTCGGCGGCGGTGTAGAGGATGATGTTGGCGTTGGGAGCAATGCCTCCGGAAACCTGGGTGTCGAGGTAGGCTTCGATGGAATCCCCATTTTCGCCGGGGTCATTGCCATCGACTACGACCGTGGTTGGGTTTGGGGTCAGCCCAAAGGTGGAACGATAGTTGGCATTCTGGGCCACGTCGATGTTGGAGTCGCCGGCGACTCCGATCGTAACGCCGGTACCGTCGTATGCGGTGCCTACGAGATTGGCGTTGAGGCTGGTGGGCGTGTTGTAAATGGTGGCAGCGTCGGAGGGGCCGAGGTAGATGTAGTAATCGCCATATCCATCGGTGTCGGTGTAAGCGGGGGTAATGGTACGCGTTTGAGCATTAAAGATGCCGCTTGGCCCTCGGATGTACTGCGTCCTGGGCTTGAAATTGTTGAGAGAGGAAAAGCCGGCGACTGCAGAAGCCAGAGCGCTGGGGATTTGCGGATCGGTCGCGTTAGCCCAGTGTTGCTCTCCGTTGACGATGTAGCTGTGAAGTGAGGTGTGAAAGGCATCCTGAACCTGGCCAACCGAACCGGAGAACTCAATGGCCATGCGCCCCTTGGAGACCTTGTTCACAGTGAACCCGTGGCCCGCTAGCCAGGTCTGGATCGCCTGTAGATCGGCGTCGCCGACGCCAAAGCGCTTGCCAAAATCCTCTGGGCTCAGGAACTTACGATAATTCGGCGAATTCGCGTCCTGCACGGACTGGAGCCAGGTTTGGAGGTCGGCTTCCTGCTGCGTACTCCGCGCGAGGACCAGCAGCAGGCGATTGGCCGGCATGGAGATGGGCGCGGGGCCTTGGTCGTACTTCAGTTGCGCAAGCGGGTGTGTATTTCCGCGCAGGGAGACCAGTGACGACTCGTCTATTGCCCCGGCGACGCGTGGCAGTGAATAAGGATGCTGTAATCCTTGAGCATTGCAGAGGGGCGTATCTAACAGCGAGCAAGCCAGGAGGAAAGTAGAAGAAGAAAGAAGCCAAAAACGCCTATCGAACGCACTCATGATGCCACCTTGCCGAGCATTCACATGCTGTCCACGACACTCGTTTCAAGACAGAATGCGTGTGGCGCAAGAACTCGCAAGGAGTGTATCAGAATGGGAACTCATGCGCTGGCCGGCGCGCGCATGGCGTCTATGGCCCCGGTGAGGTCTTTGGAGAGGGACAGCTGGGCTTCTTCGGGGAGTTTTAGGCCGTGGCTAGTGAGGTAAAAGACGTCGATGGCGGTTTCGCCTTCTGTGTCAACCAGCGCTACAGTGATGTTGCATTCGTGGATGCTGAGGGTGAGGGCAATCTGGCGGAGCAGGCCCGGAACGTCCTGGGCGATGACCTGGAGCAACGTGGAGTGGGTGGAGGATTCGGAGTCGAACTGGAGGCGGGTGGTGACCTCGACCTTGAGGTTGGCGGGGTGGTTCATGTGGCTGCGGGCTTCAAGCAGCTGGCTGACTGAGACCTTTTGCGCCACTACGTCGTGGAGATTGGCGAGGAACCGGTCTTTCTCGCTGGGGTTCAGTTCGAGCGTGTGGAAGACGTCGGTGAAGTGGAAGCTGTCTACAATGACGCCGGCTTCGTTGGAGAAAGCTCCGGCTTTGACGATGTTCATGCCCCACGCGGCGAGGGCTCCAGCAACATCGGCGAAGAGACGGGTTCTGTCGCGAGTGATGACGGTGAGGTCAAAGAGCTGGCGGTTGGGACGGAGGTCGAGCTGGACGTGATCCTGGTCGAGATTGAGGGCCATCTGGAAGTGATGGCGAATCTGCTCGGGGAGACGGGTTTGCAGGTAGCGCTGGGGCAGGCCTTCAAGGAATTGCTTCAGCGCATCGAACTGTGTGGGGGCCACCATGGAGCGGATGCGGTTGAGCAGGGTGGGGTCGATCGCGGCGTGGTAGCGGACCTCGTCTACCGAACGGTCCATGAAATTGGCGGTGGACATGTAGAACTGCCAGAGGTTCTCGGCCTTCCAGGGCGTCAGGGCGTCGGGGTTGACGGCCTTGATGTCTGCGAAGGTCATGATGGTCAGCATCTTAAGGATTTGGGGGCTGACGATCTTCTCAGCAAATCCGCGGACGTTCTCGAGGTCGAAGATGTCGCGGCGCATCGCGTTTGACATTTCAAGGTGGAGGCGGATGAGGTTGAGGATGGCCTCACGCTCCTCGGAGTCGAAGTCCAGGCGGGCCAGAAAGGCGTCTGCGAGCTCGACGCTCTGGATTGCGTGTTCGCCGGTGCGGCGGGCCTTGCCGGTGTCATGGAGCAGCAGCGCCAGCAGAAAGAGATCCAGGCGGTCGATCTCCGGCATGAGCTGGGCAAGGCGCTGTTCGTACTCGTGGGCGGGCTGGCGCAGGCCGTGCACGTTGTCGATGGTCAGGAAGGTGTGCTCGTCGACGGTATAGCGGTGATAGCTGTCGCGGATGACCAGGGCGTCGATGCCGTGGAACTCAGGAATCAACATTTCCAGGACGCCGAGTGCGTGCATTGTCCTTAGAGCGTGGGCCGCGTGGGGTCCGAGAAGAACTTCGCGGAGAGCGTTCCAGAGGTAGGGGCCCTCGGGAATGTGGATGGCCAGGGCGGGCAGCGCGTCGGTGATACGATCTTCCGCCGCCTGCGAAAGTGTGTAACCGTGGGTGGCCATCAGGGAGAAGATGCGCAGGATGGCGCTGGTGTCATTGAACTGCGCGCCGGGGGCGATGTCGATGCGGCCCTGATCGAGGAGAAAATCGGTGCCGGCGATGGGGCTGCGGCGGCGGCGGAACTGGCGATAGAAGCTGACCGGGGCGGGCAGATGCTCCATGAGCAGGGCGGCGCGCCGGTAAACAATGCGGGCGTGCCGGTAATAGGTCCGCATCCAGTAGGCAGGATCGGCGGTGCCGCGGGTTTCAAGGCCGATGGAGTTGGCGGCGGCTTCGTCTTGGGATTGCCAGTCAAGAGTGTTGTCGTCGCGGCCGTGGCGGAAGTGGAGAAAACATCGTGCGGCGGCGAGGAAGTCGAACGCTGCCTCGGCATCGCCGCGGGCGCTCTGGAAGACGCCGCCGCGCTGGCGGGGCCACTCCTTGGTCTCTTTGAGGTGGAAGAGGAGAGCGAACCAGACGGCGAGGTGGTAGTCGCGCAGGCCGCCGGGACAGTCCTTAAGATTGGGTTCGAGGTGAAAGATCGTGTTGCCGAACTTGGCGTGGCGATTGCGGGCAATCTCGCCCAGCTTCTGGGTAATCGTGTTCCACTCGCTCAGCACCAGGCCAGGCAGAACGGTTTGGTGGAGCTGTTGGTAAAGCGGGAACTGGCCGGCGAGAAAGCGGCGGTCAAGGGTGGCCAGCGTGAATTCGAGGTTGTCGGGGTCGAAGCGGCCAGCTTCTTTTACTGTGCGGGAGCAGGGGCTGGCACGCAGGCCGATGTCCCACATTCCCTGGATGATGGCACGAACGCCGCCCTTTGACTGTTCCTCGGTTTTTTCATCCGCAAAGACGAAGAGCACATCAATGTCGGAGTAGGGGAAGAGATCCTTGCGGCCGTAGCCGCCCAGTGCCAACAGAGCGACGTTCTGGGTTGGTTGTCCTGGTTGCCCGGCGAAGACCCGGCGCCACATTTCAATCAGGATGCGGTCCACCACGGCGGAGCGGCGGCGAATGGCGGCGGTGCCGTCGCCGGTGCGCTCACAGGTCTGGCGGACAAGCGCCATCTCCCGCATATACTGCTCCCGAAGATCGTCAACCGCCAAAGCGACTGGATTCGTCATGGTTTTTCGCGTGGCCTGCCGAAGCAAGAAAGGATTGTTAACAGCATAAGCGATGTTGGCGGGGATGGGACAATTTTGGTCCAACTGTCTCAAAGAATAGGACAAGCCGCACTTGAGATTTGCGCGGGAACAGGCTATCGTCTGGACGAATGTCGGGCTTGCAGGTAGTTCCTGGCACCTTCGGGAAATGGTACATGACGCCGGACTTGGGGGCAAGGCTGGCGAGCATCGGCAATCTAGGTTCGCGGCGATTCTTCCCGTAGCTCAACTTGGCTGCGCCAAGGGTTGGCTCCCGGTCATGGGAACGCGACGAACTTATCCGTGCAGTAGGCGGGGACTCCGCCTGAAGGGGTTCCCTGTATTGTCGAGTCCTCTCCGGCGGGCAGTTGCAGGTTTGCAGGGCCGGGGCCGAGACGAATATCGGCATGATTCAATGAATAGCTATAGGCGGCTGCATCGGTCAGCAAAACGCCATCGAGAATGGCCGCGACACGGTGGTCCTTGTCGTATCCGTTAAAGGAGATTTTGCCTCCACCGGAGATGCGGACATCGTGCAATGTAATGTCGCGCATGGTAGGTGGCGAGTCGCCCTTGGGGGTTCCGGCGGCGGTGTAGCCAGTGTCGAGCGTAATGGGGTTGGGCGAGTTGCGGATGCAGACATCGTCGTAGACAACGTCATGGGTGGGGCCGCCACGCGAACCGTTGGACTTGATGCGGATGCCGTTGTCTGGACCGTCGAGGGAGAGGTCGAAGACGCGGATTTTGTTTACCCCGCCATCGGTTTCACTGCCGATCGACATGCCGTGTCCCCAGTAAAAGTGATTGTGGCTAACGGTCATGTTGGTCACGCCGCCCGGTCCGCCCTTGATGGCGACATTGTCATCGCCGGTGCGAATGAAGCTGTGGGTAATGGTGATGTTCTTCGACCCATTTCCTGGATCGACGCCGTCGGTGTTGCGTGCCAGGCGCTGCGGCGTGTCGATCTTCAATCCCCATACCGTAAAGCCGTCGCCGTGGTTGTAAACGACGTGGAAGTTGGGTGAGTTCTTGAGAGTGATGCGATAGAGAGTGAAGTTGTCGGCATAATCTGCAACGATGAGACGGGGAACCTGCTGACGGCCTCCGGCGCGCGCCTGTTCGGCCAGATCCCACCAGGAGAATTTGGAGCCGAGCATCTTTTCCCCGCCGCGGCCGTCGATCACGCCATCGCCCATGACACCGGCTCCGGAAACATGATCGACAGAGATCAACGGCTTGCATCCGTGACCGGTTTCATTGACCAGGCCGCAACTTCCGGGTGCGGTGGCATAGAGCGCAGGATCGCGCGAAGCAAAGAGCGTAGCGCCATGGCCCACAATAAGGGTCACACCCTGGCGCAACTCGATTGGGCCGCTGAGAAAGGCATTGGTCGCGCCTTGAGCTTGCAGGAGGACGCCCATCCCCTTGCCGCAGTGGTCGATCGCCTTCTGAATGCGGGCGGTATCTAGCTTGGTTTCGTCGGCTTCCGCCAGAGAGTGTCCGCTGGTTTGGAGTTGGGCATCGAGCGTGGCGCAGATGGCCGGCGCCGCCGGCTCTGTAACGGTTCGGGTATCCTGCGCGGCGAGAAGGGGACTCAAGAAGAGCGGCAAAATGCTGACCAGAAAGAGCTTGCGTTTCATCATGAGAGGTCCTTTTCCAAATGCGGTCCGATCCAACCCTGATAAACCTGAAACGGCAAAATGGCGTTCTTGCGGGGCGGCGTGACAAAGCCCGACCGGAAAGTTGCCGGGCCGGGGCTTTGTCTGCTGCTTTTAGCTGTACCGGCCAAGCCGGGATCTGCTCCGGTGCGGTTTGGCACAACAGCCATGGTGGAAGCTACAGCGCGGTTTCTCCGCGTTCGTCGTTGCGGATGCGGATGGCTTCGTCGATGTGGCTGAGAAAGATCTTGCCGTCGCCGATACGCCCGGTGCGGGCAGCTCCTTCGATGGCCTGGATGGCCTTGTCCTTCATTTCTTCGGTGACGACGAGTTCGATCTTGACCTTGGGGAGAAGGTCAACCGTGTATTCGCGGCCACGGTAAAACTCGGTGTGGCCCTTCTGGCGGCCATGGCCGCGGGCCTCCAGAATGGTCATGCCTTCAATGCCTGCCTCGAGCAGGGCATCCTTGACCGCATCCAGCTTGGAAGGCTGGAGAATGGCTTCGATCTTGATCATATGCAAAACGCCTCGTTTGACAGCGTAACAGGCGGGGCGGCTGGTTGGGCCAATCCCCGCCAATTCTTTTTAAGAACCGGAGGTCAATTCTGAACCAAAGGTCAGGAGTTGAAGTCGTAACCTTCCTCGTTGTGCTGGGAGATGTCGAGTCCGGCGGCTTCCTGATCGGGCGAAAGGCGGAGGCCGATAGCCTGATCGACGACGAAAAGCAGGACCAGCGTTCCAACAATGGAAATGCTCCAGGCGATGCCTACGCCGGCGAGCTGGTTAAGTACCTGGCCCCAGTGGCCGTCGATGGCGCCGGAGGGGAGCGTGTGGCCGGCCGCGTCTTTGAAGATTGGATTGATGACGCTGGCGGCAAAGAGGCCGGTGAGGATGGCGCCGAGGGTTCCGCCTGCGCCATGCACGCCGAATGCGTCCAGCGAATCGTCATAGCCGAAAAAGCTCTTGACCATGAAGACCATGAAGAAGCAGAAGAAGCCGGCGATGAGTCCGATGGCCAGTGCCGAGAAGGGCTGGACAAAGCCCGAAGCCGGGGTGATGGCGACAAGACCTGCAACCGCGCCGGAGATTGCGCCGAGAGCCGTAGGCTTGCCGTTGTGAATCCACTCGGCGACCGTCCAGCCCAGGGCTGCTGCTGCTGCGGCAAAGTGGGTGTTGACGAAGGCGCTGGTGGCCAGCGACCCTGCGCCGAGGGCGCTGCCGGCATTGAATCCGAACCAGCCCACCCAGAGCAGGCAAGCTCCGATGAAACTGAGCACCATGGAGTGGGGCTGCATTTTGGTGTGGGGGTAGCCGACGCGCTTGCCCAGGTAGAGGCAGGTGACCAGCGCCGAGACGCCGCTGGTGATGTGTACGACGGTTCCGCCGGCAAAATCCAGGCTGGGGAAGTGACCACCGGCGGCGTTCAACAGGCCGCCCACGCCCCAGACCATGTGAGCCATGGGGCAATAGACCAGCAGGGACCACAGAGAGAGGTAGACCGCCATGGCGCTGAACTTCATGCGCTCGGCAAATGCGCCGGTGATGAGCGCCGGGGTAATGATAGCGAACATGAGCTGGTAGACCATGAGGGTCTGTTCGGGAATGGTGGGTGCGTAGTCGGTATTGGGAGTCAGTCCCACGCCGCGCAGAAAGATGTGCTCGAAGCCTCCGATGAAGGCATTGCCATGGCCAAAGGCCAGCGAGTAGCCGACGACGGCCCATAGGATTGTGACCAGGCCCATCATGGCGAAGCTCTGCATCATGGTGCCGAGGATGTTCTTGCGCCGGACCAGGCCGCCGTAGAAAAGCGCCAGGCCTGGGCCGGTCATTAGCAGGACCAGAGCGGCGGAGACCAGCATCCAGGCGTTGTCGCCGGCAGATTGGGCGCTGGCGGTGGCTGTCTGAGCATTCTGGAGGGCCTGTTGGAGGGCGGCGATCTGGGCCTGTGTGGCAGGAGCCGAGGGGTCGGGGGTAAGGTTGGGTGCAACGGCCAGTGCCATGGCCGGACTTGCAAGAAGGGCCGACAGGAACAGCAGTTTAAGGGCGCGACGACACATATTGTTTCCACTCCCGAGAAGATGCAGAGGGCCAAAGCCATGCGTGTGGCGAGGTTCCGGCCGCCATTCCGGACGAACTGTAACGATGCCGCGCGGGCAAGGGTAGCGTGGATCGTTTCAAGCTGCCCTCGGAGCACGATTCAACGAGGACACACTGGCGCGGAGGCGCCGATTCGCTGAAGTGTGATATTTGCTCAAATTTTAAATGATTCTCATAAGCAAAAGATAAGTCATCCGACAATTTCATCGTTTTTCGGCGAATAAGAATTTCCCATGGCCCGGCCACCGGCTGCTCGGGACAAGCGGCTAGTGGCGAAGAACAGGGCTCCCGACGCTCAGGAGTGGGTCAGCGCCGAGTGGAAGACGGTTTCAGAGCCTAAATCGCGGTTTCGCCGCGTTGGTCGTCGCGGATGCGGATGGCTTCTTCGACCAGACTGATGAAGATCTTCCGTCGCCGATTTGGCCTGTGCGGGCGGCGCCGTGGATGGCCTGCACGGCCTTGTCTTTCAGGTTGTCGTTGACCACCAGTTTGATTTTGACCTTGGGGAGAAGGTCGATGGTGTACTCGCGGCCGCGATAGAACTCGGTGTGGCCCTTTTGGCGGCCATGGCCGCGGGCTTTGAGAATGGTCATGCCTTCAATGCCTGCCTCGATCAGGGCTTCTTTGACTGCACCCAGCTTGGCGGGCTGGATGACCGCGAAGCGGCCGGACTTAAGCTGCTTTAACAGTTTCGCGCCGGCCAGAGGTATAGTAGAGCTATGGCGGCGACGGCAGAGCGGGATCGTTACCTTTTCGGAGCTCTTGAGAGCAGTGCGCAAAATCGCGCCAAGCTACAGGAAGTGAGTTACGGCTATGAAGAGCCGGAGGGCATTATCCTGACGTCGCTGGACTATGCGGTGAATTGGATTCGGAAAAATTCCGTATGGCCCATGACTTTCGGCTTAGCTTGCTGCGCCATCGAGATGATGTCGATGGGTGCGTCGCGCTTTGATATTGCGCGTTTTGGCGCCGAGGTGTTTCGTCCCTCCCCGCGACAGTCGGATTTGATGGTGATTGCTGGCAGGGTTTCGCAGAAGATGGCCCCCGTCATTCGCCGGCTTTATGACCAGATGCCGGAGCCGAAATGGGTGATTTCGATGGGCGCGTGCGCCACCTCGGGCGGAGTTTTTAATAACTACGCGCTGGTGCAGGGCGTCAATCAGGTGATACCCGTTGACGTGTATGTTCCTGGGTGCCCGCCACGGCCCGAGCAACTCTTGTACGCGATTACGCTTCTACAAGAGAAGATACAGCGCGAGCCTCGCAGCCTGTTGAAGACACTGAATGCCGTGTGAGCGGGGGCGAAGATCGGGACTTCGCAGGCGACGTGTTACCGAAGTAACTGCTTGCGGTTGCGAATCGTAATTGTAATCTGAATAAGAATGCAACTTGTTGAAAAAAAGTGTTCTGCCGGAATCGTCCTATGGTACGTTTGATAGTGCTATATGGACGCCTTTCGGTCCGTTTTTAGTGTGGGGTCGAGTCAGTCCGAGCCGAAATTTACGCTCGCAAACAGCCATTGCCATTTGTTCATTCAGCTTGATTGCGGAGGAAAAACGCATGTATGCTCGTGTTTCGAAGTCTGTGAGCCGGGTACTTGTCTTGGCAGTTGCGGCGATGATGCCCGTTGCCCTGGCAGCCCAGACCAAACCGGATGCGAAGGCAGCTCCACCGACGAATGAGTCGTCACGGTGGGACATCTTTGCGGGTTACAGTTACCTTTCGCCCCATGGAACGGTGGATACGCCGCTGCCAAACGGCGTGATCGTCCCAGCCTCCTACGATTCCATCGCTGTGGGTGGGATCACCAGCGTCTCGTATTTCTTCAACAAGTACGTTGGCATCCAGGGGGAACTTGCGGTTCATGAATGGGGCGTGCAAAACACGAATTCCGTTCCGGAAACCGGCACCACGGGCAACAACAGCGGCTTTACCACCCTGGCGGGTGGTGTGGTCGTTCGTTATCCCAGGGGAAACATCACGCCATTTGCGCACGCGCTGTTTGGCGGGGCGCTGATCGATGGCCCAACTCACAATCCGTTCACATGGGGCCCCGATTTTACAGTCGGCGGCGGGTTGGACTTAGAGACGCCGTACTTCAATCATCATCTCGCCATTCGCCTCGTTCAGGCCGACTATGAATATATGCACGCCAACTTTGGCGATGGCACATGGGGTGGAATCGCCAAGGTCAACGCGGCTCGCATAAGCGTTGGCTTGGTATACCACGTCGGCACCATCGTGCCGCCGCCCCCGGTTGTCCTGGCCTGCACAATCAATCCGGTTTCAGTCTTCCCCGGCGACCCAGTCACAGTATCCGCGTCGGCTGGCAATCTCGACCCGAAGCTGAATGCGATTTATTCGTGGAAAGGTACCGGTGTAACCGGCAGCGGAACGTCGGCCACAGTGGCTACAGGTCCGCTGGCGGCAGGCTCCTATACTGTCAGTGCTGAAGTGAAGGAAGGCAAGCCCGGCAAGGAAGGCTTGAAGCCCGGCCAGACTGCCGACTGTTCCTCCAACTTCACGGTCAAGGCCTTCGAGCCGCCGACCGTTAGCTGCGTGGCCAGCCCCAGCTCCATCAACCCGAACGACAAGAGCACAATCACCGCAACTGGCGTGAGTCCGCAGAACCGTCCGCTTACCTATAGCTTCTCGGTTGCGCCGGGCACTGGCGCTATCACTGGCAGCGGCGCTTCGGCGACCTACGACTCAGCGGGTGCTCCCACCGGCGTGGTAGCCATCACTTGCAACGTCTCCGACGACAAGGGCGGCAGCGCAAGTAACTCTACCAATGTCACGATTGTGCCGCCTCCTCCCCCCGTGATCCCGCACGTTACCGCACTTTGCCCGATCACGTTTACCAAGGACAAGGCGCGTCCGACCCGTGTGGATAACGAAGCCAAGGCCTGCCTGGATCAGGTGACCGACGCTCTGAAGAACGATTCGACTGCAACGGTTGTGGTTGTGGGCGAAGCGGACGCTAAGGAGAAGACGCCGCCGAAGAGCAAGCACGCCAAGGTCAAGGACTTCGCGGCAGAGCGCGCAGCCAACACCAAGGACTACCTGGTGAACGAGGAACAGAGTGGCATCGACGCCTCTCGCATCGTCGTTCGCACCGGCACTGCGGATAGCCAGACGGTAGAGAACTACCTGGTACCCGCGGGAGCAACCTTCGACAACGATGTGCAGGGAACCACCCCAGCCGATACAAGCGCAGTCAAGATCGTCACGCGCAAAACCATCGGCGCGGTTGAGCCCAAGGTGCATCACAAGAAGAAGGCTGCCGAAGCCGCAAAGTAGACCAGCCGGTCTGCTAGGGAAACAAACCAATCCGTCAAGCCTTCCATGACTCATGGAAGGCTTGACGGACACAAAGATCGAGAACACCTCCTGCAATCCTTAGAGGCTGACCGGGAATCTGGTCGGCCTCTTCAATTTTTATGCGTATTCTGTGTACATACATCTTTCAAGCCGGGGAGTTTTATTCCTTCAATGAGTCCTTCGCGCATGCGTCTTGATTTTCTGTGCCAGCGCCGAGTCCTCGCGCCGATTGTTTCAGTGCTTTTGTTGGCGTTCCCTGTAGCTTGGCTGCCGGCGCAGGCGGTTTGGAATTCTGTCGGACCGGCTGGCGGCGATGCGCGTACCTTGACTGCGGTTCCAGGGCAGCCCAATCATCTTTATCTGGGCGCGACGAATAGTTGGATCTACGAAACCTTGGATCAAGGCGCTTCCTGGCATCGGCTTTCCCGCGTTGAGCCTTCAGAAGAATTGGTCTTAGACAATGTTCTAGTGGATGCGGCGAACCCCGCCGTCCTCTATGCGGGCGGATGGAGGGCCGAGCAGCGCGATGGCGGCCTGTGGGTAAGCCGGGACAAGGGCAAGCAGTGGAAAGTGGTGGAAGCATTTCGGGGCCAGCCAGTCTTTTCCCTGACGCAAGCGCCCTCAAATCCAAGATTGCTGGTTGCTGGCACCCTGAGCGGAGTCTTCCGCAGCAGCGATGCGGGCGCGACTTGGCAGTTGATCAGCCCGCCGGACAGTCATGAGATTCATGAGGTCGAGTCGCTTGCAGTAGATCCCGTTGACCCGAAGATCGTCTATGCAGGCACATGGCATCTGCCCTGGAAGACCGCCGACGGCGGCAAAACCTGGAGAAACATCAAGAAGGGCGTGATCGAAGACTCCGATGTGTTTTCGATCATCGTCGATCCAGCCAAGCCGAAAACGGTTTTCCTGAGCGCGTGCAGCGGGATTTACAAGAGCGTCGACGGCGGCGATCTCTTCCATAAGATCGAGGGCATTCCCGCGACGGCGCGGCGGACGCGTGTACTGATGCAGGATCCTGAAAAGCACGAGGTTGTGTATGCCGGCACCACCGAGGGGCTTTATAAAACCTTGGACGGCGGTAAGACCTTTAAGCGCATGACGGACCCAGATGTGGTTGTGAACGATGTGTTCGTCGATCCTGCGAATTCGGATCGCGTGCTATTGGCCACCGATCGCGGCGGCGTGCTTGCCAGCAATGACGGAGGAACAAGCTTTACACCGGCCAACCAGGGCTTCTCGGGGCGCAAGGTGACGGCGCTCCTGGTTGATCGCGGCAATCCTGCGCGGCTCTATGCGGGCGTTGTGAACGACAAAAGTTACGGTGGCGTCTTTGTTTCCAAGGATGGCGGCGTCGGTTGGGACCAAATTAGCGACGGATCTGGCGGCGGGCTCGATGGGCGCGATGTATTTGCTCTTGCTCAGGCGGCCGATGGAACCGTGGTGGCCGGTACAAGTCACGGCATCTTTGCTCTGGTCTCGGATTCCGCAGGCAGCGCGCCCGTCTGGCAGCCGAGAAACACGATCAAGAACACAGTGATGAAGGCAGCCGTCGAGACCCATGGCGGAGAACACGTCAACGTCGAGAAGCAGGTGACGAATGCAGCGTTTGAGCTGGAGAGCCACGTGAATGCGCTCGAAGTTGCTGGTGATGTCTGGCTGGCTTCCACTGGTTTTGGACTGTTGACCAGCAAGGATCAGGGCGCCAGTTGGCAGGGTGGCCTGGTCATGGGCTCAAACGCCTATCTGTCGGTTACCGCGCACGGGGAGCTCATGGCGGCGGCACGCTCCGATGGTGTGGTCATGTCTACCGATTCCGGCGCTACGTGGATGCCGATGGGGATTCCCACCATGCTCACCCGCATCCATCGCGTCGCTTTCTCAGGGGATGGAACGCTATGGCTGGGCGCGCGCGAAGGGGTCTACTTTACGCACGACAAGGGCAAGACGTGGCAGTGGTTCGAGCGGCTTCCGTTCCGCGATGTGGACGATCTCTACTATGACGCGGCAATGAACAAGGTGCTGGTCAGTTCGCATACCAGCGATCAGATTTACTTGATCGACCCCAAGACGATGAACTGGAAGCTGTGGCAGACCGGCTTTCGCATCGCGCTGGTCCGTATGGCGGCTGAGCGGGTGGTGGCGGCTTCGCTCTACAACGGAGTCCTGATTGAGCCGCAGGCGGCCACGGCGCAAACAGGGAAGTGATTTGCAGCACCGCTTTTCTGTATCATCGGAATATGCAGACTGTGATCGTGGATTCGCGCCGCCCTATCGCGTTTCGGACGCATGACCCGCGCCTGGAGCCGATAGCCGCCAAAGTGTTGGCCGGCGAGCGGCTCGGCTTCGACGATGGCCTCGCGCTTTACGGCTCCTCCGACGTGCTGGCTGTAGGCTGGCTGGCCAACCACGTGCGCGAGCGGATGCACGGCGACGTGACCTATTTCAACGTCAATCGCCACATCAACCCCACGAATGTTTGCGTGGCGGCCTGCAAGCTCTGCGCCTTCGGCCGCAAGAAGGGCGACCCGGCCGGCTACACCATGGCGCTCGAAGAGGCGTGGGAGACGGCGGCTTCAGGATATTCCGAGGCGGTCACCGAGTTCCACATCGTCGGCGGCCTCCATCCCGACTTGCCGTTCGAATATTTTCTCGATCTGGTGCGCGGCCTCAAGCAGCGCTTTCCCAAGGTTCATATCAAGGCCTTCACCATGGTGGAGGTGGCCTATCTGGCCCGGCGCGCCAAGCTCACCATCGAAGAGACGCTCGTGAAGCTGCGCGACGCTGGTGTGGACTCCATGCCCGGCGGCGGCGCGGAGATCTTCGCGGCGCGGGTGCGATCGATTATCTGCGACCACAAGATCGACGGCGAGGAGTGGCTCACCACCGCGCGGCTGACCCACAAGCTGGGCTTCAAGTCCAACGCCACCATGCTCTACGGCCACATTGAAAACGATGAAGACCGCGTGGACCATCTGCTCAAGCTGCGCGCTTTGCAGGACGAGACCGGCGGCTTTCAGACTTTCATCCCGCTGGCCTTTCATCCGGAGAACACGCCGCTCGACCATCTGCCTGTAACGACAGGGCTGACCGATATTCGCCAGATCGCGGTGAGCCGGCTGCTGCTCGACAACTTCCCGCATATCAAGGCCTACTGGCAGATGCTCACGCCCAAGATCGCGCAGATTTCCCTTCGTTTTGGAGCCGACGATCTCGACGGCACCGTGATCGAAGAGAAGATCTACCACGACGCCGGCGCCACCACGCCGCAGGGCATGACCCGCAAGGAGCTCTGCCGCCTGATCACCGAAGCCGGACGCATTCCCGTCGAGCGCGACACGCTCTACAAGGCCGTGACGCGCACGGAGGACAGCTTTACGGTGGCGGTGTAGGGGAAACGGGCCACTAGCTATCAGCTATCAGCTCCGCGTGGAAGATTCTACTGTTCGGTTGCCGGAAGGCGGCTGAGCATGATCTCTCTCACGCGCTCCGGGGTGATGCCGTGATGATATTCCTGCGCAAGCGGGTGGTCGGTCGGTTCCAATTCAAAATGCGGACGCGAGCCCGGCACACGAATATGCGCATACATTTTCAGATTGAGCGTGTTTGAGTAGCCCGAAATCCTGGAGCTCAACCAGGAGAACATGCGCGGTAATTCGGCACGTCTCGGATCGTCGTCCATCTTCAGTAGTGTTTCAAAGTTCTCGCAGTTTAGAGATCCCCACACTCCCCAGCGAAAGGTCTCGGCAGCGCCAATGATGGGCAGATGAATGTTGCCTCGGACGAAAAAATGCTCGTTATCAATTACACAGTAATCCTCGTCAAGGAAGGATTTAGCTGTCTTATCAAAGACGCCCGTCGAAAGCATCATCCAGCGAGTCGCCTTTTCGTACTCCTTTTTCCAGTAGTAGGGTTTTGAAAAACCAAAGTCCAGACAAGGGCCAGTGTGCCATTCTTCGCAACTCCCGCACTTCCATCGCAAACCGGCCAAATCGTCCATTGTTACTGTGAGCTTGGTATTACGGATACGTGCGCGCTCATAACAGCCTGAGCACAGTAAAACGATCTTGGTTAGCTTCTCGGATTCTTCATTCCAACCATCGTGGGCGGTGCGGATGATCTCGCAGTCGTCGCACCAGGCATCGGGGAAGCGGTCCTTTTTGGTAGGTTTGCGGTGGTTAAATCCCAAACCCGCTGTGTCTCCCACAAGATGAGTGCAGACATAAGCTTTTTCTGATTCACCGTGGGTATCGCACTGGACGGTTTCGGCCACGCAACTATCCTCTTCGAGAGCGCTTCGCAAAGTCAAAGCAAAATCATGGTTTCTGAACATCACTGAAAATTCTGCGCCGATAGTCTTCCGGCGTTTCGATGAGAAATGCCGTTTTTCCAGCCAGCACCAGTAAATCCTCGTCGCCCGTCACCAGCAGATCGGCCTTGCCGCTCTCGGCCAGGTCAAGCAAAGGCTGATCGCTTGTGTCCCAGCTGACTGCCGGGCATCGCTCGACCAATTCGATGGTTTCGCAAAAGGGAAGATAATCGGCCAGCAGCTCCAGGCGGCCGTCGGGCGAGAGCCGGAATTTGGGATAGGCCAGAACTCGCGTCAGCTCCGCCACGGTCGCACGCGAGATAAGGGGTGTGCAACCGCCTTCACGCCAATGCTGCCGCAGCCATGCCAAGCGTCCATTTGCAAATAGGAGTGCTGAGACAACGGTATTGGTGTCGAAGGCGACGCGCAGCCTCACGTCGTCTCAAACTCGCCGGTCCGGCGTGCCCAGGTGACGGCGGCGGCCACATCCTTCTCCTCGATGCCAAGAGCTGCCAGTTGAACGCGCACCTCGTCCGCTCGGCTCCGCTGGAGCGGACGCAGAATAATCGAAGCCCCATCCGTGCTGACATCGAAGTATTCCACCCCGGTGAAGCGTGTAACCACCGCCTTAGGAAGGGTAAGTTGATTCTTAACCGTCATTTTGGCCAGCATGATTCGCCTCATTCAAGGAAACAAGGAAATCTTACCAGTTTAGATTAGTTAGATCAACCCCTCACCCTCTTCGTTTTCTCAACACCCAGGTTGTCATGCAGCGGTAGTCTTGGACGATTGTCGTTTTGAGCGGGTCCACGAGTACGGCGTTCATTTTCTCCGTCAGGTTCAGCAGCATCTCCTGATCCACGAGGAACCACTGCGAACCATCGACAATCCTGTAAATGTTGCCCCGCAGGCGCTCGAAGTCCATTCCGATCCTGGAGCCCAATCGGCAGAAGAGCATTCCGCCTGGCTTAAGCACCCGCCACAACTCCGCCAACATCGCGCGGAAGTGCCGATCGTCGCGGGCAAAGTGCAGCACGGAATTGCAGAGGACCACATCGGCAAAGCCGTCGGAAAACGGCATCCGCTCGATAGCTCCCACCTGGAAGTTCTCTGCGGGCAAACCCGTCTCAAGGGAGGCAGACAATTTGCGGACGTGCTCCACGCCTTCGGCATCCGCGTCGAGCGCAAATACCTCGCACCCTTCGCGCAGCAAATGCACAAGGTTGCGCCCGTAGCCACATCCAGCGTCAAGCACACGCATCCCTTGCGCAATGTTGCCCCGCAGGATTTGATCGAATACGTAGATATCGATCTGCCCGAATTGCTCTTGGATGCTTATGGTCACTTGGCCACCACTCATCAGGACCACTGCAACGTGTAGACGGAGTCGGCGGGCAACTCGATGTCGAGAGCCCTCGATCCCAGGAGCAGTTGAACCCGCTTCTCCTGGCCGCGATTGGAGAGCACCACCACAAAGCTGCCATCCGGATTGCGAAAGCCGGCATGAGACACCCCGTTCACGGCGCCGCCAACACCGTTGGTTTGGAAGACCCTGGCTCCGCGGCGCACGTGTTTTGAGAAGTGCGCAAAGGCCCAATACTGCCCGCTCCGGGTCACCTTGTGCGTTGCATTGTCGATCGTGATGACGCCGCCGCAGGGGAACGGCCCGATATTCGGATTTCCCTTTTCGTCAAGCGCCAGATTCCAAGCGGTGATGGACCGCGCCCAGTTGCGGAGGATGCCGTTGAAGGTCTCCGTCCACTTGGCGAAGTCGGTCAGGTAGTCGGGCGCGGTAATGTCCGGCCCGCCTTCGGTCCAATAAGCGTTCTTTGCGGGGAATGCATCATGTACACGGGTCATGGCCGAAGGCTCGCCGACATAACCGTGCCAGGCAATGCCGTCGATGTACTCATTGGCGCCCGGCACGCTCAACTCGCCGATGGCCCGGCCCCACAGGTTGTAGTTGTGGTCCAGCACCCAAATCTTGGTTGGGGAGCCAGCCTTCCGCAGCGCAGGGCCCAGGAACTTCTCGACAAAGCTGATCTCATTTTCCTGTGCCCATAGGCAGGCGGGCATGCGGCCGTTCTGCTCGGCGTCGACTTCGTTCTGCACGGTGACCGCGTCAATCTGCACGCCCTCCGCCTTATACGCCTCAAGAAACTTGAGGAAGTACTGCGCATAGGGCGCGTAGCTGCGCTCTGGCATGGTTCCGCCCAACATGGAACCGTTCACTTTCATCCATCCCGGCGGACTCCACGGCGAGGAGAAGAGAAACAGCTCAGGATTCGCCTTGTGCGCATCTCGGAGTATGGGCAAAATGTAAGCCTTGTCATGGTCGATGGAGAACTTCTTGAGTTCCAGATCAGGCTCAGTGCTCTCGTCGAAGCTGTAAACACTCCTCGAATAGTCGCTGGCGCCAATGCAGGTGCGGCACACATTCAACGCCATCTCGCCAGGCGCGAACAAGTCGTGCATGACCTCTTCCTGCTTGCTCTGCGGAATCTGGCTCAGCACGTAACAGGTGGCATCTGTCAGCGCGCCTCCAAAGCCCAGAACCTCCTGCTTCGTCGCGCCCGGATCGAGCGCAATGGCGTCGGCTGCAACCGCAGTCGCCGGCTTCCATGCGAGCGGTTCAGCCTGCGCGTACCGCCTGTCGCGGAAGGTGGCCCACACCCGCACCGGCCCCGATGCGCCGGCCTCCCCGGCCCATGCCGGAATCCGCCTGGAAACTGCCAATGCGGCTGCTGTTGCCGAAGCCGCCTTCAAAAATCCCCTGCGTGAACCTTGCGCCATCGAAGCTCCTGATGAACCACTGGCTTGCGGTAAACATCGTAACAGTGTCGTCAGAGCAGCGTCTAAGCCGCTGCCAGTGCCGCCAATATCTGCGGCGCCAACTGGCTTACGCTGCCAGCGCCGAGGGTCAGGATCAGGTCGCCTTCGCGGGCCTCGGCGGTAATCAACTGGATGGCGATGGGAAAATCCGGAGCATAGTGAACGGCCGGCCCCTGAATCCGGCCGACGAGCCGCTCCGCCGTCACGCCGGGAATGGGTTCCTCACTCGCGGCGTAGATGGGTAACACGAAGACAGTGTCCGCGTCGGTGAATGCGTTGCCGAATTGATCCAAAAGGTCAAGCGTGCGCGTGTAGCGGTGGGGCTGAAAGACCACATGAATGCGCCTGTGGCCGCATTCGCGGGCGGCGGCCAGCGTGGCGCAAATCTCAGTGGGGTGGTGGCCGTAGTCGTCCACCACGGTGACGCCGCGCGCCGTGCCGCGCTGCTGGAATCGCCGGTCCACACCGCGAAAGTGGTTGAGCCCCTCGGCAATCTTGTCCGCTGGAACCTCGAGCTGGCGGGCAATGGCCACAGCGGCCGTGGCGTTGAGCACGTTGTGACGCCCTGGAACATGCAACTCGAATGGCCCCAGCGGCCCCTGTGCCGTGTGGACCAGAAATCGCGCAAAGCGTCCCTGGCCGGCCTCGACAAACTCCAGCCGATAGTCGGCCTCGGCTGCAACTCCGTAGGTGAAGACGCGGCGGCGGGCACGCGGCAAAATCGCGGCCAGCAGTGGATTGTCCAGGCAGGCGGTCACCGCGCCGTAAAACGGAACCTTGTCCATGAACTCTAGAAACACCCGTTCCACGTCGGCCATGTCCTTGTAGCAGTCCATATGTTCGCGGTCCAGGTTGGTCACCACGGCCAGGATCGGCGAGAGTTTGAGGAAGGAGCGGTCGCTCTCGTCGGCTTCGGCCACCAAGTACTGCGTGGTCCCCAGCCGGGCGTTCGATCCCAGCGCATCCACTCGGCCGCCCACTACAACCGTTGGGTCAAGGCCACCGGCAGCCAGAACACTGGCCACCATCGAAGTGGTGGTGGTTTTGCCGTGCATGCCGGCGATGGCAATGCCGTACTTGAGCCGCATCAGTTCGGCCAGCATCTCCGCGCGCTGGATGACGGGAATTTTGCGTGCATGGGCCTCGACGACTTCGGGATTGGTTGGGCCGACTGCCGAACTTGTCACCACCACCGTGGCCCCTGCCACGTTCGCGGCGCCGTGGCCTTCATAGATCGTCGCCCCCAACTGAGCAAGCCGGTCGGTCACCGGCCCGCGGCGCAGGTCAGAGCCGGAAACCTTCATGCCAAGGCTAAGCAGGATCTCCGCAATGCCGCTCATGCCAATGCCGCCGATGCCGATGAAGTGTGCGTGCTGCGAGGTTGTGAACATGGTGGACGAAACTCCACTTTAACATTCGCGCGGGCCAGAGGCTGCAATCTGCCGGAAGAGCCTCCACGGCCCAGGCCTCGGGAGAGTAACGGCGGCCGGTTTTTGCCATGCTGAAACAGAATTGATGTCGCTGCGTCGCTCGTTTCATTGCGTTCGGCAGATTCGCTGCTTTGCGCCCCTACCTGTGTTTGGAACAAGTGCGATGGGGGAATTAGATTACCTTGCAAAATCGTTCAAGCAGCACATAATAAATGGGTTGATCGCTCGTTAGGTTATTATCTTTTTAGTAAACAAGTAACCATAATCGGATTACTTTAAGCGGGAAATATCATTGTCGAGCTTCAAGGGCCTCATTTTGAATCCTGATAATAAGTGCATCATTGCAATACACTTTGAGGTCGACGTGTTCCGGGAAGCAATTTAGCCAGGACACCGAGGGCGCTGAGTTGGATCGGACGAAATCGTTTTCGTCGGCTTTGCCCGGCGCTCAAGAGCAGGCAAACTCAGCGACCGATCCAGGCTGCTCGGATCGGGAACTCTCTTTTGCGGGCTTCCGGCTCCAGGCCGATGGCGTCCTTCTGCGGGGAGAGACGGTCGTTCATCTGCCCCCCAGGGAACTGGCGGCGCTTCGTTTTCTCGTTGCCAGTGCAGGCCAGATTGTCACGCAAACCGAGTTGCGCCAGGCGTTGTGGGGCGATGTGCACGTTACTGCCGACAGCGTTCCCAAGTGCCTCTCTTCGCTGCGCGCGCTGCTCGAGCCGGAGCAGTGTATCCAAACGGTCTACAAGCGGGGATACCGCTTCTCGGCAGAGGTTCACCCGCACGGCGACGCGCCGGTTAGCGGGCTGCCGCGGCTGGCCATTCCGCCATTCGCCATTGGTTACGGCATCCCCGACCATCTTGGTTCAGCTGTCGCGGAGGAGACCCTCGCCCTGCTGAGCAACACACAGCCCGCGGCTGTGACCGTGATGGCGCGGGATTCAGTTTTCATGCTGGCAATGCAAGGCCTCAGCGCACAGCAAGTCGGCGAGACTCTCAAAGCCGACCTTGTCCTGGCCGGTACGCTGCGTTCTCTGCCGTCGCATTTTCGTCTTCGCGCGGAGATGATTCGGGTGGCGGATGGCGCACAGATCTGGGTGGAAGACCTTATTGTGCCGCAGAGCCGCATTGCTGGACTGGAATTGGAGCTGGCCAGCCGCCTCGTCTTCCGCTTGAACTCGGGCGCCCTTTCCATCTCAGCCGCAGGCGCTGAACTAGCCAGCCGCCCCCTGGAAACCGGTGCTTCTTCCAGCTATCGAGGCGATTCCCCGGCGCAGGGTGGGGACCGCCGTGAAGCTTACGAACTCTACCAGCGCGCCCACTATGAGTGGCAGACTCTGCAACGCCACCGGATGCAAGACAGCCTGCAACACCTTTCTCGCGCCACCGAGCTGGATCCCACGCTGATTGCCGCAAAAGTCGATCTGGTGAATCTCTGCGTCACGCAGTCCTTTTACGGTTTCATGTCTCCTGCCGCGGCCGCAAACGTGGTGCGCAGCGCGGCGGCGGCGTTCCCGGCGACAGGTCTTGGTCGCTGGGGTGAAGAGTCGGTTCCCGTACTACCCCCTGGCGCGGAAGCCATTTTGCCCGCGCTCGGCTGGGTCAGCTTCCATGTGGACAGGGATTTGCATGCGGCCCTTTGGGCCTTTTCCCTCTCCTCGCATCTGCCTCACGATCCATGGATCACTCGTGTACGCTCGATGTTTGCGCTCAGCCGCCACCGATTTGACGAGGCCATCGATCTGCTCCGCGCCGCTCTGCGCAAAGATCCTTTTGCGCCCTGGCTGCATGCGCGCCTGGCATGGGCGCTCCACCTGGCAGGTCAGGCCGATGAGAGTCTCGAAGGGATCCGCAAGGCGCTGGCTCTTTTTCCCGAGCACGAAGGCACTGTTCTCTATGGGGCTCTGATTCTTGCCTACCATGCGGAAGGAGCCCGCGCTGCTGAACTTGCGGAAGGCCTCGTTCAGCGCTCGCCCTACTTCGATCTCGCGACCGCCGTCCATGCTTATGCCCTGGCCAGCTGTGGCCGCAAGGACGAGGCCCGCGCCATCCTGGAACGCCTGGAATGGATGAGCCGGGAACGCTTTGTCCTGCCCTCGTTCAACCCCGCCGTTTACGTTGCGCTCGGTGATCTCGATAGCGCTCTCGCCCATTTACGCACCGCCGACCAAACCCGTTGTCCATGGTTTTTCCAGATGCTTGCCGACCCCCGGCTCAAGCCCCTCCATGGCCACCCGGAGTTCGACCGGATGCTCGATATTCTGCGTACGATGGAAGCGAGTATTCGAGATTAGAGAATCCCGCCGAGTCACCTTGTCAGCCAAATGAAGAGACCCAAGCCGCGCATGCTTTCCGCGTCCGATTCGGGAAGCACATAAGCTGGGGGCGCATAGCTCTCATCAGATATTGTTCACACTCTCGCTGCCAGCTTCGGTGTAGAGTGACCAATCCATTTTCCAACCAGAAACATTCGCATCAAGAAGATAGTTATCGCTGCGAAGGCCGCGTCGCTTGCTGAATCACCGCATCGAAGGCCGGCTTTGGCTCACCGGCGCGATCAAACAGCAAAGGATAGTCGGTGCGTCCCACCACTGGCCAGTCGTTCTTCCACGAATCCTTGTCTGTGACGCCCCAGAAAGTCACACGGCTCATCACGGCGCTGTGTTTCAGGTAGACAGCGAATAGACTGGCGTACTGTTTCGACAATGCCATCTGCACGGCGTCGGGCAAGCCGTTGACGTATGGGTTAAGTTTTGGGTCGGCTTTAACGCTGAGTGAAACTTCCGCGCTTCCGGTCGCAACAGGCGGTAGCACGTCAATGTCGAGTTCTGTAATCGCCACTTTGATGCCAACCTTGGCGAATGCGGTAATGGTAGCGTCCTCCAGTTCGACCGAGGGCCAACTGAGGCTGTCGTGGCCCTGAATGCCGACCACCGCAACAGGTATACCCTGGGCCTGCAGCTTCTTGATCAAAGCGATGGCGCCATTGCGCTTTGCCTCGGTTTCAAGCGAGTAGTCGTTGTAGTTGAGTTGCGCGTTAGGATCGGCTTCATGCGCATACTGGAATGCCTTGGCGATATAGTCGTCTCCGATGATCTTTAGCCACTTCGACTGGCGCAAGGTGCCGTCATCGTTCAAGGCTTCATTGACGACATCCCAACTTTGAATACGCCCCTTGTAGCGCCCGACAACGGTGAAGATGTGATCGTGCATCCGCTTCAACAGGGCCTCCCTGGTGAGCGGATTGCCCTTCTCGTCCTGGAAGACCCAATCTGGAACCTGGTTATGCCAGACAAGGTTATGGCCAACCATAAACATGTGGTTCTTTTCACCGAATTCGACGTATTTGTCGGCAAGCTCGAACGAATAGGTATCGGGCTTGGGATGAACTCTCTCCCACTTCAGGACGTTTTCCGGGCTGATGGAATTGAATTGCGATGTGACAATGGCCGCGCCGCGAGCATCGGTCCCGGTGAACTGCGCGGCATTGATGGCCGCTCCGACATAGAACGAATCGCGATAAGCATCCTTGAGCGTGGCGGGAGCCTGGGCCGCCGCCGCAATGCTCGCGGCGAGCATCGCAGTAAATATCATGAACCGCCGATTCCGCATCTTGGAATACTCCTGAACAATTGACAAGGCCGGCAATAGAGCCAAAACTGCGATGAAAACTCCGGCCGCAAGTCGGCTGGTGGATGCGGCCCGAGGTAAATGCGTTGCACACGTTATGACGCCGAAGACGAAAAGCCCTTGCGCCGCTCGGCAAGCTCGTTCGAGATGGTCAGATTCAGATTCTTGTCGATGGGGTAGAAGAGCAGGCTCACTGCGACGCCCAGGAAGGCAGCGCCTGCTACGGCTGAAGCGATGAAGCGAATGCCGAAGAGTGCGTGATCGGTCTGAGCGACGTTGGCCTGATAGCCAAAGTACCCTTCAAGCCACGGGGCGATTGCGCCTCCCAGTGCCAATCCCGTCCAAAGCGCAAAGACCACCGCAGAGATTACCGTTCCGGTGGCGCGGCGTCCCGTCTTCCATTCGCCGTAGTCGGCCACGTCGGCCATCATAGCCCAGAGAATCGGGCCGGAGCAGCCGAAGACAAACTGGCGCAGAATCTCCGTGACAATAACCCAACCAAATGGGATATGCAACACATGATTCAAAAAACTCAACTGGTAAAACACCGTATTTGTCGCCGATTGGAAAAACAACACGATCGCGAGAATGCCCGTCAGCGCCATGCTCCAAATAAAGAGTGTGCGTTTGTCGATGCGCTTGGTCAGAGCCGTGGAGCAGGCAACGCCAACAATCAGCGCCGTCAGTCCGAAGCCGTTGAACCAACTGAAAAGGAATTCATTGCCAGAGCAGTACTTGAAGTAGGGCATCATCATGCTGCCACGAATCGCCAGGGCGGCAAAGTAGAAGTTCGTCAGTACGAAGAGCGCGATCCAGGGGCCGTTCTTCAGCAGATCGCCCAGATCCAGCATCACTGAAGTCTTCTGCTGCGGATCGGGCTCGATGCGCTCTTTGCTCACGGCAAAGGCGGTGACGAAGAGCACGGCACTGATGATTGCAAAAAGTCCCATCGTCCTCTGGAAGCCGCGGGCGTCGTTGTGGTTGCCCAAAATTGCCACAAGTGGAATCGCCAGGCTCTGCACGATGAAGCCTGCGCCGTTGGCGAAGAGTTGCCGGTACCATGTGATGCTGTTGCGCTCGCCCGGATCGTCGGTCATCACGCCGGTCAGCGAGGCGTAGGGCACGTTATTCATTGTGTAGACAACGCGCAGCAACAGATAAGTGACCCAGGCATAGATCAGCTTGGCCGAGGGACTCAGGTTGGGCGTAGTGAAGGTCAGAACAACGATCACGGCAAAGGGCACGGCGGTCCACAGCAGCCAGGGGCGGAATCTGCCCCAGCGGGTCTTGGTACGGTCGGCGATGACACCCATCACCGGATTGAGACAGGCCGCGCCCAGGCCGACAAACAAAATCATCGTTCCCGCCTGGGTTGTCGACAGCCCGAAGGTGTCGGTGTAGAAGATCATTTGCAGGGCCATCACCGTCTGGAAGACGAGGTTGGCGGCCAGGTCGCCCAGACCGTATCCGAACTTTTCTCCGAAGGAGAGTTTTGTGCTTGCACCGCTCATCGACTTCTACTCGCTTTCGCTGGAAGAGTAGTCCGGGTTCTCAGAAGCGTTTGTTCCGCTGCTGGCAACTTGCGGTTCCGCCGCCCAGGATTCCATCATTTACGCCATTTTTGCCGATTTTCCGCGTTCCCGCCCCGACGGGCCGAACCCGGTCTGGAGCTCACCGGAGCTACGTTCGATTCCACCAAAGTAAATCGCATTACTCCATGAATTGGCAAGTGCAAAACCAAAGAAATATTTTCCTCTGAACCTCTATCCGGGAGGCGCCTAAGAACGCTACAATCATGCCGTATCCGCGCCACCCGCCGACCGGAGGTCCACCGCATGGAATCTGCCTGGCTGTCTTTGGCTGTAGGGATGGTGTTGGCGAACTACCGGCATATGTCGGCCCTGGCTCGATACCGTTGACGAGACTGTTTAACCGGATAGGTAAAATTTCCAGCGAGGTTCCTCGATGACCAAACGTGCACCGCTCTCCTGCCAACTGGGTTTCAATGCTCAGCATTCCCCTATGGGCGCATTCATGAGCTTTACCTGTGGCAACTTTGGAACCCGTGGCGGAATTGGCCTGCAAATCGGACAACCGGGCGATCAGGAAGTCTTCGTCGGCTTCAAAGAAGGCGATCGCTATTCCGACGCCACTTTGAAATGCCTGCCTTTTTACACGGCCGCGGTGAACCGTGCCGCCGACTCCTTTCTCGTAGAGCAGGCCGGCCCTTCCGAGCAGAACGTAAAGCCCGACGCCGCGCCGTTCAGCGCCAGTGAAATGTCGCGTTCCTATGGCTGGGCCAGCGATCAATGGACTGCCGGGGGACTGAGCTTTTCGGTCTATTCCCCCTTCGGCGCAATCCCCGATCCCGTCGTGGAAAGCCCCGTTGCGGAAAGCAACGACCGGATGCGCCAAGGCCTGTTGCCTGCGGTCATCGCCCGCCTCGAAGTGGATAACACCAAAGGCGACACGGCCAAAACAGCGATGTTCGCGCTCAATCACGCCCGCCCCGGCAGCCGGATTCTCAACGACGATCTGGGCAGCGGCCGATTGGCGTTCGCCTTCCGCCGCGAGGCCGGCGGCGCGGCTGAACTCCTTGATTTCACCACTTCCGAAGAAGGGGTGAAGGTCGAGGATCAGCCATTCATCTTCATGCGCTGGTCTGCCAGTGACGGCGTGCGTGAGCGCCACAATCCGGTTCATCTGCTGGGGTCATGTCCCGGATTCGGATTTGAAATTCCGGCGGGGAAAAAGTACGGAATCACGATTGCGCTCGGTTCCTATCTTGAAGGCTTCCAGACTAACGGACTCGACGCACGGTATCTCTACACACGCTACTTCAAGAGCCTGGCGGACGTTCTGAAGACTGCACTCGATAGTTCCACGAAAATCATTGCCGCGGCCAAGGCGCTCGACAGCAAGCTGGACCAGGCTACTCTTTCCGGCGACCAGCGTTTCATGATCGCGCACGCCACCCACAGCTACTACGGCAGCACGCAACTGCTCGAAATCGAAGACCAGCCTTTCTGGGTAGTGAACGAGGGCGAGTACTGCATGATGAATACCCTCGACCTCTCCGTCGATCACGTCTTTTGGGAGCTCAAACACAATCCATGGCTGGTCCGCAATTTGCTCGATAACTTTGTCAGGCTGTACAGCTACAACGACGAAGTAAAGGTCTACAAGGCGGAGATCGCGCCTTCAACCGCGTCGATGCAGATCGATCCTTCGCAGACTCCGCCGCCACCCGACGAAGCCCAGCTCAAACGTCCCTACGACACCAAGCCCGGTGGCCTCAGCTTCTGTCACGACATGGGTGCGCACAACAACTTCTCGCCCAAAGGCCGCAGCAGCTACGAGTTGGCCAATCTGACCGGCTGCTTCAGCTACATGACAGTGGAGCAGCTCTGCAACTGGGTTCTCACCGCAGGCTGCTACTTGGCCAAGACCCGCGATATCGAGTGGCTCAAGAGCAACAAGGCCGTGGTGGATGACTGCTTGACGAGTATGATCAATCGCAGCGGCGACGTGGGGTTCGCGCAGTTCGACAGTACGCGGTGCGCGGGTGGACAGGAGATCACCACCTACGACTCGCTCGATCACTCTCTGGCGCAGACCCGCAATAACATCTACATTGCCGTAAAGAGCTGGGCAACCTACAGGTCTCTGGCGCTGATGTTCCGCGAACTGGGCTATATGGCCAGCAAAGTCCGCTGCGAAGAGCTCGCCGCCAAGGTTGCTTCAGTGGTCTGCGATCAGGCTGTTGACGGCGTGCTGCCGGCGATCTTTGAAAAGTCCAACCCCGGCTACTCCAGCCGTATTCTGCCCGCGGTGGAGGGATGCGTCTACCCGCTCTACTTCGTCAACACCGGGTTTGCAGGCTGCACGCTGGAGCGGGTCTACGATTCGCCGTCCGAGAGGCGCATGTTCGACGTTCTGAAAGAGCACACGCGCAATCTGTTGCTCGATCCGGAGCGGCGCAATCTGTTTGCCGATGGCGGCATTAAGCTCTCCTCCACCAGCAATAACTCGTGGATGAGCAAGATCTCCATTTTCATGCACGTTACCCGCAAGGTCTTCCATCTCGATGCGGATCCCAAGGTGGCCGAGGTCTTCCGCCAGGCGGATGCCGCTCACGTAAAGTGGCAGGTTGAAGGCAGCTCCTATTGGGCCTGTTGCGACCAGATCGTTTCGGGCGAAGGCAAGGCAAGCCGCTACTATCCGCGCATCATCACCAGTGCACTGTGGATGGAGTAATCCACGCACGTTGAAAACTCCCTGCGCGCCTTTGTTGTTAGATCAGTAAGAAACATTCGGAAATGTCTTGATGCAGCGCGAAGAGACCGCTGGCACAGAAACCACAGGAGGACTGATCATGCCGCATCGCCGGCTTTTTCTTTTGTTTTTTGCACTGGCTTCTGTTGGAGCATGGCCCCTTTCAGCCCAGAATGCGAGTCCAGCAACGAATCTTGACGCGAGTCCGGTCTATCTGGCCCCGTCCCGCCCCGCAGCGCAACGTGCTCACGATCTGGTGGGGCGGATGACTCTTGAAGAGAAGGCCTCGCAATTGGAGGATTGGGCCACCGCCATTCCCCGGCTCGGCATTCCCGACTACCAGACCTGGAACGAGGCTCTCCACGGCGTGGCCCGCGCGGGATATGCGACCGTCTTCCCGCAGGCCATCGGGATGGCCGCCACTTGGGATCCCACCATCGTCCACTCCATGGGAAACGTCATTTCTACGGAGGCGCGGGCAAAGTACAACCAGGCTCAGCGCGAGGGCAATCACCGCATTTACTACGGCCTCACCTTCTGGTCGCCCAACATCAACATCTTCCGCGATCCGCGCTGGGGCCGCGGCCAGGAGACGTACGGCGAGGATCCGTTTCTGACCGCCCGGCTCGGCGTCGCCTTTGTCACCGGCGTGCAGGGCGGCGACCTGAACCACCTGCGCGCCGTCGCAACAAGCAAGCACTTTGCCGTACACAGCGGCCCTGAGCCTTTGCGCCACGGCTTCAACGTAGATCCCAGCCCGCGCGATCTGGAAGAATCCTATCTGCCCGCATTCCGCGCCACTGTCACCGAGGGGCATGTGCAATCGGTCATGTGCGCCTATAACTCCATCGACGAGTGGCCGGCCTGTACCAACAAAATGCTGCTCAAAGATCACCTGCGCGATGCCTGGGGATTCAAGGGTTTTGTCGTCTCAGACTGCGGCGCAATTGAAGACGTGAACCAGGGCCACAAGAAGACAGTTGACGTTACACACTCCTCCGCGCTCGCTGTTGAGGCGGGAACTGACCTCTCATGTAGCATGTGGACGCCCGGCTTCAACACGCTCGCCGATGCGGTGCGGCAGAAGCTCGTCTCAGAAGATCTGGTCACCCAGGCGGCAGAACGCCTCTACACAGCTCGCTTCCAACTCGGCCTCTTTGACCCGCAAGGTTCAAGCCCGTTCGACATCATACCGTTTGCCGCCAACGCCTCGAGTGAGAGTCGCCAGACCTCCCTGCGGGCCGCAGAGGAAAGCATTGTCCTGCTCAAGAACGCAGGCGCCCTGCCCCTGAAAGCTGCCCCCGGCCACATCGCTGTCATCGGCCCCACCGCCGACCTGTTGCCCTCTATCCTGGGCAACTATGTGGGCACGCCGGTCAATCCAGTCACGCCTCTTGACGGCATGCGAAGCCAGTTTCGCAGCTCACCTATTCTCTATGCCCAGGGCTCCACGCTGGCTGCTGGCGTGGGCGTACCTGTCCCGCGCACAGCATTTGGTCTCAATCACGGCTTGAAGACCGAGTTTTTCGCCACCCCCGACTGGACCGGCCGGCCTGTAGCCACCGTCACCGAGCCTGCTATCCAGGCGGACTGGGAAAGCGTCCGGCCCGTACCCCAGCTCGAGACCAGCAACTACTCCGTCCGCTGGACGGGCTCGCTCACCGTTCCCGCCCCCGGACACTATGTCTTCACGCTGGCAACGGGCGACAGCCACCCGTGGTCGCCTGCGGAAACCTACCGGTTCATCCTTGATGGCAAAGTGCTGTCAGAGGGTAACCTGCGTGAAGCCAGGGATCTCTCCATCATGGGTGAATTCAAAGTTTTGCCTGGAGCCTCACCCACCGCGCCGCCGCTCATGAAGTTTCTGAGAGTTCCTTCTATCCCGGTGGACTTCGCCGACACCAATCCGCACGAGATACGCATCGAGTACTCGCACTCCGGCGACCAAGCCGGCGGCGGCCTGACCTTAAAGTGGGAAGCTCCCGCCCAGGCTCAGCTTGACGAAGCCGTAGCCCGCGCAAAGGAGTCGGATGTAGTGGTTGCCTTTGTCGGTCTCTCCCCCCAGCTTGAAGGTGAGGAGATGCGCATCAAAATCGACGGCTTCAACGGTGGAGATCGCACCAGCCTTGATCTGCCCGCTCCTCAGCAACAGCTGCTTGAGGCTCTGGCTGCCACGGGCAAGCCATTGGTGGTCGTCCTGCAAAGCGGCAGCGCTGTCGCCCTCAACTGGGCAAATCAGCACGCCGATGCGATCCTTGAAGCCTGGTATCCCGGCGTGGAGGGAGGCACGGCCATCGCGCGCACCCTTGCCGGGCTTAATAACCCAGCCGGCCGCCTGCCCGTCACGTTTTATGCCTCGCTTGACGGCCTGCCCGATTTTACCGATTACGCATTCAAGACCGGCGACAAGGGCCGTACCTACCGCTATTTCACAGGCAAGCCGCTTTGGGGCTTCGGCTACGGCCTCAGCTACTCCAAATTCAAATTTGGTCAGGGCAAGTTATCGGCTGACACCTTGAAGGCCGGGGACCCGCTTACCGCAACTGTCACCGTCACCAACACAGGCACGGTCAACGGCGACGAGGTCGTCGAAGCCTACTTGAAAACGCCGCAGCCCAACGGTCCCATCCATTCTCTGGCTGGCTTCCAGCGGGTCAACATCCCGGCGGGAGAGAGCAGGGAAGTGGCCATTGCCTTCGATCCCCGGTCTCTTTCCAGTGTGGACGACCAAGGCAACCGCGCCATTCTTCCCGGCAAGTACTCCCTCACTCTTGCCGCCGCCCAGCCCCAGGAAACCGAAACCAAAACCGAAGCCAGCTTTACCGTCACAGGCTCCGCGTCCCTGCCAAAATAGCTCCGCAAACTGCGCGGCCTACTCCCCAAGGTCGCGCTGTTTTGCAAAAAGCCTCAATTTTCCGAGGCCGGACCGCCATTCGCCGGTTTCAGCCCATAGTCAGGCTTGCCGCGCTCAAGGTCTACGGAGCAATTGGCCCACCTGTGACCCGAACCACACTCCATCAGCCCATCGCAGGTTATCCTGATACCAGTACGCTCGATCTTCCAGAGGAGTCCTCCTTCTTGTCCACTTACAAGCGTCCTCTCGTTCTGACCATCCTCGACGGATGGGGCTACCGCGCCGAAACCGCTAACAACGCCATTGCGCTGGCCAAAAAGCCGGCATACGACAAGCTACTGCGCGAGTTTCCCAACTCGCTGATTCAGGCCTCGGACCATTTTGTGGGTCTGCCCGACGGGCAGATGGGCAACAGCGAGGTGGGTCACCTGAACATCGGTGCAGGCCGCATTGTGCAGATGGACATTACCCGCATCGACGCCGCGATCGCCTCGGGCGAGTTCCAAAAGAATCCGGCCATTGTGCGGGCGATGAAGCAGGCGCAGGAGGGCGGACGGCAACTGCATCTCTTCGGGCTGGTTTCAGACGGCGGCGTCCACTCGCAACTCACGCACCTTTACGCGCTACTCAGGACAGCGCACGAATATGGCCTGCAGCGGGTTTTCGTTCATGCTTTCATGGATGGCCGCGATACGGCGCCCACCGGCGGCGCGGGTTATGTTGCCCAACTCGAACAAAAGATGCGCGAATACGGCGTGGGTAAAGTGGCTTCAGTCAGCGGACGCTACTACGCCATGGACCGCGACAAGCGCTGGGAGCGCGAGCGCAAGGCCTTTGACGCCATGGTCACCGGCAAAGCCGAGGGTGGCGCGTATGCGAACCCCGTAGCGCGGCTCACCGAGTGCTACAACAACGGCACCACCGATGAGTTCATCATCCCCTTTGTCGTGGTGGATGGCGCCGGCAAGCCGGTGGCGCAGATTCGCGACGAGGACGTCTGCATCAACTTCAACTTCCGCAGCGACCGCGCCCGCGAAATTACCCGAGTGCTGGCTCGCGAGAGCGGCCTGAACAAGCAGGGCGGCCGCGACCTGGATGGCTGGGAGGGGCTCGATCAGACCATCCCCCGCACGGAGATTCCGAAAAATCTCCACTACCTGTGCATGACGCAGTTTGACAAGCTCTACGACCTGCAGCTCATCATGCCGCCGGAGTCGCTGGATAACATTCTGGCCAATGTGCTGGCCAAGCACCAACTGCGCAACCTGCGTGTGGCCGAGACCGAGAAGTTCGCCCACGTCACCTACTTCTTCAACGGCGGAATCGAGACGCCCTTTCCCGGCGAAGATCGCACGCTGATTCCCTCCCTCAAGGTTGCCACCTACGACCTGGCACCGGAGATGAAGGCCGAGGCCATCGGTGACACCATCGTAAAGGCCATCAACGACACTGCCTTCGACCTGGTGGTAGCGAACTTTGCCAATGCAGACATGGTGGGCCATTCCGGCAAGCTGGAGCCGACCATCCGGGCCGTAGAGGCCGTGGATGCGCAGTTGGGCCGCATCTATAAAGCCATCAAGGAGCGGAACGGCAGTTGGCTGATTACCGCCGACCACGGCAACGCCGAGCAGATGGTGGACCTGGTCACCGGCGCTCCGCACACCGCGCACACCACCAACCCTGTGCCTCTGATCTACGTGGCCGAAGATGCCAGCCACTGCCGCCTGCGTCCCGATGGCTCGCTGCGCGACATATCGCCCACGCTGCTGGCCATCCTGAAGGTTGAAGAGCCGAAGCAGATGACCGGCGGCGATTTGCGCGTGCCGCTGACGAAGTAGAAGCAATTTGCAAAGACAGAAAAGGCGAGGCTATTGCGGCTTCGCCTTTTTTGTTTCGCGCAATTCGTCTATTCAAGAAATGCTGTGACGACCTCGATAACTCGAGTATTGGCCGGCATAGCCGGATTTCTATGTTAGAAAGATGATATGAGCCACAGATCCAGGCGTCCGACCGCAATTGCGCACGAAAGACCTTCTTCAGCAAGCAATGCGGCATTCGTCGAACATGGATCTCACGAGATGGCCTCGGAGCACCGGTCAGGGCTCTTTCCTGAAGAGAACTTTCGCTGGCGGGCCGGAGGGATAACGCGCCTGGAGGCCTTCAGCGATGTGGTCTTTGGATTTGCTCTGACGCTGCTGGTGATCTCGCAGGAAGTGCCCCGCAGCTATGCGGCGCTCATGGCGGACTCGCAAGGTCTTCTTCCTTTTGCCGTGTGCTTTATGCTATTGGTTGCTGTCTGGCGCATGCACTACGTTTATTCGCGCCGCTACGGGTTGGAAGACCCCTACAGCTTCTTCCTGAACATGGTCCTGCTGTTTCTTGTTCTGTTCTGCGTCTATCCGCTCAAGTTCGTGTTCACGCTTTTGTTTTCGCGCTTGACGGGCGGCGAAGCCGGCGACGATGTCAGTTGGCACGGAGCGCTGGTGCTTGTGCAATTGTTCTTTCTGGGATACGCGTCTCTGTTGCTCTTGTTCACGCTGATGTATGCTCACGCCTACAAAGTGCGGGCAATGCTCGGATTGAACGCGGTTGAAGTCCGGATAACGCGGGACGCCGTTCAAATGAACGCGATTGGCAGTGCGATAGGTTTCCTGTCGCTCGCCCTGGCATTCAAGAATCCATTTTGGCCAGCAATTGTGTGCTGCCTTTTCGGGCCGCTTTCCATCATCCACGGCATCATAGCCAAAAAGAGAATCCGGCGGCTCCTGGCGGAGAAGGCGTAACGGTCGGGCTGGCAGATGGAGTGCCCACATTCTGCGGCAGAGATGAATCGCCACGCGTTCCGGCAGACCGGATTCTTTCGCCCACAAGCACAAGAGCCTCCCAAATGGGAGGCTCTGAAGTCCGTAATCGCGAAGCCGGTTTTACCGCGGGCGCAGCGACTTGATGGACTCGGGCAGCCGTTCTTCAAGGAGTCTGGCTCGCTCGGCGGCGATCCCGCCCAGGTAGGACGGAACCGGCGTGGTGGTGAGTACCAGCAAGAAGGCAATCAGCGAAAAACAAAGCCCCGCAATGCCCGCCGAGACGAGCATGTGGTAGGTGTCAGCGACATCCAGGCCGAAGACGTTAAAGGCCATGTGTTCCAGTGGCTTGATGTGCCTGAGCACCGCCAGCGCGAAGAGGAAGAAGAAGACCGCCAGCGAGGTCAACACGGCCAGCGATACATCCAGGCTGCGGTGGAATTTCTGCCGGGCGCGGCAGTGGGGACACTCGGCAAAATGCTGCTCGTAGTCCTTCCGCATCTCCGGGGAGATCCCTGAGATGTCATAACGCCAGCTTGCCAAGATAGCGCCTGCGACTCGATCTGTGCATTGGGTTGTTGCCATAAGCTCAACGTCTCACTTTGCAAAAGATGTGCTTGACCGCTTTTGGTCTTGCGCGGCTCACGAGGCAACGAAAGGTCACAACTATTGGACGCTTAACCAGCCTTAAAGGTTCAGTTTCGGGCCGATCTGCCTTGCCTGGCCATGGCGAAACCCCACGGCAATTTCTTGCCCACCAACCTGGTACAGAGTGATACCCGTCCCTTACCATTGTAATCTGATTGACTTAAAAGTAAATAGGCAGAAGCGGCTCATGCTGCGCTGCCAGCAACAGACGGTTGGCCAGCAGGCTGGCGCGGCCGTTGAGCGCGCGCTCGGCTGTGACCCGCGCCAATTCCGGAAGATTATTGCTTTCAGAGAGATGGGCCAAAATCACGTAGGCCGCTTGACCGTCGTACTCATGCTCAAGAAACTCCGCGGCGGCATCGTTGGAGAGGTGACCAACGCGCGAAAGTACCCTCTGCTTGACCGACCAGGGGTAGGGCCCGTCGCGCAGCATCTCAAGGTCATGGTTGGATTCAAGCAGCAGCAGATCCACGCTCTTGAGCTGTGCCTTGACGTTGGGCGGAATGTAGCCGAGGTCTGTGGCGACTGCCAGGCGCACACCCTCCGTTCTGAAGACAAAGCCCACCGGGTCGGCGGCGTCGTGCGGAATGGTGAAGGGGCTCACGGCAATATCGCCAATCTCGAATGGCTCGCCGGGCTTGAAATACTCGACCGCCGGGAGCCACGTGGGATCTTTTTGGCGGCTAGGGGGTGCGGCCTCGGTTGCTTCGGTCTGCGCCTGGGCGGCTGTTGCCTCCACCACGTCCAGCGAAGCGGGGCCGGATTCTGTCTGCTCTGCATCGGCCAGCGAGTCGGTTTCCTCTGGTTCGCCCTCTGCATCGCAGTGGGCCGCTTCCGCCTGCCGCTCGGCCGCCTGCTTCCGGCACTGCTCCAGCCACTGGGCATAAGTCATCTGCCGCCGCGGGGTCAGCCAGCGCATCCAGGCTCGATGCGTACTCTCGGTAAAGTACACGGGAATGCCCAGCTTGCGCGCCGTTACTGCCACTCCGTTGATGTGGTCAGAATGTTCGTGGGTGATGACGATGGCGTCCAGCGTCTCCGGTTCTTCACCGGCCAGCCTCATCCTCCGGAACAGCTCACGGCAACTCAGCCCCGCATCCACCAGAATGCGGGTGCGGCCACCGGTGACAACTGTGCAGTTGCCCTTGGAGCCGGAAGCCAGCACGGTGAAGCGAACCATTGCCCCAGCATACAAGATTTGGGCATAAAGCGAATGCCCTATACTGTTGACTCGGAGCGTGCGAATGCAGGATTCCATCATCGTCACAGGTGGGGCAGGGTTCATCGGCTCGAATTTCATTTTGAGTTGGATCGCGAATACGGGTTCTCCCGTTGTCAATCTAGATTTGCTGACGTACGCCGGGAATCCGGCTAATCTTTCCACTCTGGATGCCGACCCTCGCTACAAACTGGCGCATGGCGACATCTGCGACGCAGAGCTTGTGGGCAAGTTGCTCGCCGAGCATCAGCCGCGGGCGATCGTTCACTTCGCGGCGGAAAGCCATGTGGATCGTTCTATTGCTTCGCCTGGAGCGTTTATCCGGACCAATGTGCAGGGAACTTTTGTGCTGCTCGACCAGGCAAAGAGTTACTGGTCGTCGCTGAGCGAAGCCGATCAACGCGCCTTTCGATTTCTGCATGTTTCCACCGATGAGGTGTATGGCTCGCTGGGGGCGCATGATCCGGCTTTCTCAGAAACTACGGCCTATGCTCCGAACAGTCCCTATGCGGCGTCGAAGGCTGCTTCAGACCATTTGGCGCGGGCGTATTGCCACACTTGGGGCTTTCCTGTACTGACTACGAACTGCTCAAACAATTACGGCCCATTTCAGTTCCCTGAAAAGCTCATTCCGTTGATTATCCTGAACGCGCTGGAGGGCAAGCCGCTGCCTGTTTACGGCGATGGAATGAACGTGCGGGACTGGCTCTTTGTGGAAGACCACTGCTCTGCAATCCGGACCGTTTTGCAAAATGGACGCATCGGGGAGACGTACAACATCGGCGGCAATAGCGAGCGAACGAATATCGATGTGGTTGGCACCATCTGCGATCTGGTGGATGAGATGCGTCCCCGCGCGGCCGGCGGTCCGCGCAGGAATCTCATCACATTCGTCACAGATCGGCCCGGCCACGACCGCCGCTATGCCATCGATGCCTCAAAACTTGCCAGCGAACTTGGATGGCAGCCCGCCGAGCAGTTTGAAAGCGGATTGCGGAAGACCGTTCGCTGGTATCTCGACCACTCCTCGTGGGTTGAGAATGTGCGGACTGGCGCGTATCTGGAATGGATTGCACAGAACTACACGGAGCGGCCCACGCTATGAAGGGAATCATTCTTGCCGGAGGGTCGGGAACGCGTCTATATCCCGTGACTCATGTCGTGTCAAAGCAGCTTTTGCCGGTTTATAACAAGCCGATGATCTACTATCCGCTGAGCACGCTGATGCTCGCCGGCTTGCGCGACATTCTGATTATTTCCACTCCCCAGGACACGGGCCGCTTTGCCGAGTTATTGGGCGATGGCCATAACTGGGGTATCAGCATCAGCTATGCCATCCAGCCCAGCCCCGACGGCCTGGCTCAGGCCTTCCTTATTGGCCGGGAGTTTATCGGGGGAGAAACCAGCGCACTGATCCTTGGCGATAACATCTTTTATGGGCAGGGATTTTCTCGCCAGCTTCAGGCGGCCGCGCAACTCAAGCAGGGCGCGACGGTGTTTGCCTATCCCGTCGAGGACCCCCAGCGTTACGGCGTTGTGGAATTCGATAGCGAGGGTCGCGCTATCAGCCTGGAAGAAAAGCCCAGGAATCCCAAGTCGCGCTATGCAGTCACTGGCTTGTATTTCTACGATAACAATGTGGTGAGCATCGCTTCGGCGCTCAAGCCCTCGGCTCGCGGCGAGCTGGAGATAACCGACCTGAACCGCTGTTACCTTGAGGCCGGAACGTTGAATGTGGAGATCATGAGCCGCGGCATGGCATGGCTGGACACGGGCACGCACGATTCGCTGCTGGAAGCGGGGTTATTCGTTCACACCATCGAGCGGCGACAGGGCCTCAATATCGCCTGCCCTGAAGAGATTGCCTATCGCCAGGGATTCATCACCGCTGGGCAGTTGGAAGCGCTTGCGCAGCCGGTGAGCAAGAGCGGGTACGGGCAATATTTGCTTGCTTTGCTCAGGGAGCCGCATTTCGCGGGGAAGGCGATGAATCGATGAAGATAAGTGAAACATCGCTGCCCGGCGTTTTGATTCTGACTCCGGCGATCTATAAAGATAGCCGCGGCGCATTCTGGGAGACCTATAACCGGCGCGCCATGACGGAGGCAGGATTGCCCGAGTTAGGCCCGCAGGATAACTTCTCGCTCTCGAAAAAGAATGTGCTGCGCGGCCTCCATTATCAAATTGTCCAGCCGCAAGGCAAGCTGGTGAGGGTAACTCATGGCGCGGTGCTGGATGTGGCCGTGGACTTGCGGCGCAGCTCGCCCACCTTCGCAAAGCATGTGGCCGTGGAACTGACTGGCGAGAACGGCGCAATGCTATGGATTCCCGAGGGCTTCGGCCATGGATTTCTGGTGTTGACCGATGTGGCCGGGTTTGCCTACAAGGTAACGGACTATTACTCTCCCGTTGGCGAACGAACCATCCTATGGAACGATCCGGAGCTTGCGATTCCCTGGCCAATTAGTTCAGAGGATGCGATTATCTCCGACAAGGATCGGAAGGGCGTGGCGCTGCGGGATGCGGAGATCTTTCCGTAGCGCCGATGCGGTTCCTGCAAACGATAACTCAGTGATGGAAGCCCGCGCCGTCCAGCGTAGGATTGAATCCCGGCTGCGTTGCAAACCAGTCGAGGTGGCGCTTGATATCGTTGACCAGCATCCCGGCCAGATCGTGCGTGAATCCGTTGCGCACCACCACGCGCTGAAGGATCACATTCTGCCGGTTCGCGGGCATCTTGTAGGTCGGCACCTGCCAGCCGCGATCGCGCAACCTGTCAGACAAGTCGTAGAGCGACCAGTTGGTTTGCTCTTTCAGCGTCCATGCAACAACCGGGAGATCGCGCCCGGTGGAAAGCAACTGGAATGGGCCAAGCGCGGCGATCTGCCCGCCGAGTTCGACGGCTACCTCCTGGCAAGCTTCGTGGATGGCGCGATAACCCGACCTGCCGAGCCGAATCAGGTTGTAGTACTGGGCCACGATCTGGCTCGCCGGGCGGGAAAAATTGATGGCCAGTGTGGGCATGGCGCCACCCAGGTAATCGACGTTGAAAATCAGGTCGGGATCGAGATCGCCAAGCTCGCGCCACACAATCCAGCCCACACCCGGATACACCAGGCCGTATTTGTGGCCGGAGGTGTTGATGGATTTGACGCGCGGCAGGCGGAAGTCCCAGAGCAGATCAGGCTGTAGAAACGGCGCGACAAAGCCGCCGCTTGCGCCATCCACGTGGATGGGTACGTCGAGGCCGGTCTTCTCTTGCAATCGGTCGAGAGCGGCGCTGAGCGCGACCACGTTCTCATAGTCGCCGGTAAAGGTGCTGCCAAGGATGCTGACCACGCCGATGGTGTTCTCGTTGCAGGCCGCCGCTGCGCGTTCCGGGTCGGTGACCACTTCGCTGCCTTCAAGCGGTACCTCCCTCGGCTCCACGTCCCAATAACGGGCAAACTTGTGCCAGCAGACCTGTGTGTTCGAGCCCATCACCAGATTCGGCTTGTCAGTCGGCTTGCCCAGCTTCTGCATCCGTTTGCGCCAGCGCCATTTGAGGGCCAGTCCGCCTAACATGCAGGCTTCGCTTGAGCCGATCGTCGAGGTGCCGATCGTGCCGCCGGCATCGGGCGCGTTCCACAACTCAGCCAGCATGTGCACGCAGCGCATCTCCAGTTCGGCCGTCTGCGGGTACTCGTCCTTGTCGATCATGTTTTTGTCGAAGGTCTCGGACATGAGCCGGTGCGCCTCGGGCTCCATCCAGGTGCTGCAAAAGGTGGCGAGGTTAAAGCGCGAGCTGCCGTCGAGGATCAACTCGTCGTGGATCAGGCTGTAGGCAGTGCTGGGCGACATGCCTTCCGCCGGAATGGAGTGGCGCGGGGTGGGGCCGAGCAGCGAGGGTCGCGCATACATGGGGCGCACCAGGTCGGGATCGTAGTGTTTGCGCGGGTGGCCTTGGATTGAGGCGTCTTTATCCATTGGGGGCGATGTCCTCCGAAGTCCCATGGTAGCCTGTGGAATTGCGCTTCGAATATCAATAACTGGCGAATCGTCATAGCTTGGGCGTTGTGTATTTGTTCAGTCTTTTGCAGGCGCCTTCAGCCCCAGTTCTCGCATCGCAATTTGCAAATCGGCCCAGGCTTCTTTTTTCTGGCGGGGATCGCGAAGCAAATAGGCAGGGTGATAGGTGACGATGAGTTTGGCTCCGCGGAAGGAGTGCACGCGGCCGCGCAGGCCGGCGAGGGGCTGGCGCTGGCCTAAGAGATAGGTAGCTGCTGTGGCTCCCAGCGCCACCAGCACCTCGGGGCGTACTGCGTCGATCTGACGGAAGAGGAACGGCGAGCAGGTGTTGGCCTCGTCGGGCTCCGGTGTCCGATTGCCCGGCGGGCGGCACTTGACCACGTTGGCAATGTAGACCTCCTCGCGTTTGAGGCCCATGGCGGTGATCATGTTATTGAGCAGTTGGCCGGCCTTGCCCACGAAAGGAATGCCTTGTGCATCCTCGTCGGCGCCCGGGCCTTCGCCCACAAAGAGCAGGCGCGCGGCAGGCGAGCCGTCGCCAAAGACCAGCTTGTTGCGGCCCTTGTGCAAGGCGCAGCGGCTGCAGTCGCCGATGTCATCGCGGATGATTTGGAGGGCCGCGGCGCGGTCGGCGGGTGGAACGGGTGCCGTGATCTGGGGCGGGGCAGGAAAACTTCTGCGTGCGGGAATCGGCTGATCCTCCTGGAACTGGGCGGGTTGGGAAGCGGGTTGCTCTCCCACCCTTTCCGCAGAAAGAATCGGAAAGGATGGGGCACCCGACTGAGTTGCTGGTTGAGGGATTGTCTCCCAGGTCTCAGAAGCGAGATCTGGGGCACCCGCGAGTTGGTCAAGCAACGCCGGGTCTACAGGCCGGCGATAAAACTCAGTGAGGCCCAGATCGCGGTAGAAGCGGACGCGCTCGACCAATGCTTCGCGGGTTGCTGGGTCGAGCGGTCGCGCCAATTTTCTTACTCCACAATGAGTTGCCGGCGCGCGGCTGGCGAGACGGTTTCATTCAGCACGCGGTCCTGCTTCAGTCGTTCATCCACGTGTTCATCCATTTCCAGCACCAGCGAACGCGGACGGCGCAGGGTGAGAATCTCGTCGAGAATGCGGTCGGCCAGTTTGCGCTTGGCCATGGCGGGGAACTCGATCGAAGTGCTCAGCGTGAGGAATGTGGCCGCGTTCATGTCCGCGTCAATGCCCACGCCATCGCCTGAAACATCGTTAACCACAATCGCGTCCGCGCCCTTGCGCAGGAGCTTGGCGCGACCGTTTTCCATCAGGTTGGTAGTCTCCGCGGCAAAGCCCACAATGAGCTGGCCGGGGCGGCGGCGGCGCACCACCTCGGCAAGAATATCTTCCGTCGGTGCAAGTTCGAGCGTCATGGGGCCGGTGCGCTTGAGCTTTTGTTCAGAAACGTTGACGGGCTTGTAGTCGGCCACGGCGGCGGCTTTGATGATCAGCGTGGATTCTTCCATGCGCGCAAGCACGGCCTGCCGCATCTGGTCGGCGGTGGTGACTTTCACCAGGTCGCAGTGTGGCGGCGGATGCAACGCCGACGGCCCGCTGATGAGAATCACCTTGGCGCCACGGCTCTGCGCGGCCTCAGCCAATGCGTAGCCCATCTTGCCGCTGGAGCGGTTGCCGAGGAAGCGGACCGGGTCCAGCGCCTCGCGCGTGCCACCGGCAGTCACCAGCACGATTTCTCCGGCCAGGTCGTGGCGGCGGCCCAGTGCGCTCAGCACCGCGTCGGCAATCGTCTCCGGCTCGGCCATGCGCCCCGCGCCCACCATGCCGCAGGCCAGATCGCCCGTGCCCGGTTCCACCACACGCACGCCGCGCTGGCGCAGGATCTCAAGATTGGCTTGCGTAGCCGCATGCTCCCACATATTGACGTTCATTGCGGGGGCCACCAGCACCGGCGCGCGCGTGGCCAGATACAGGGTGGTCAGAAAATCGTCGGCAATGCCGTGAGCGAATTTGGCCAGGATGTTGGCGGTGGCTGGGGCGACCACAAGCGCGTCGGCCCATTGCGCCTCACCGATGTGCTCAATGCCGCTCAGTTCGCTGGAGGAATCGTAGGAGCCGTCGCTGGCGCCCGTGCCATCCCACAGGCTGGTAACGACCTTGTGGCCGGTGAGCGCGGCGAATGTGAGCGGCTGGACGAACTTGCACGCCGCCTCGGTCATCACCACGTGAACTTCAAGAGCCTGGCGCTGCAAGGCGCGCACCAATTCCGCCGCCTTATACGCGGCAATTCCGCCTGAGACGCCTACGGTGACTCTCATAGCTCGATTGTATCTGGTTTTAATTGTGGAAGGCGCGGCTTTGCGCCAAACCGGCGGCTTGCGGGTCTACCTTCTCAGGATTCAGGCGACTTCTGGGGCCTCGATCTTCGACTCCGGCTCTTTCGCCTGCCGCCATGGGTCGTTGAGCAGCGAACACAGCCCCAGGTCGTTACAGTAGCGCTCCACCTCCACCTCTTCCATGTGAATCGCATGCGCCATTCCGTGGAAGGCCGGCACGGCGTCGGAGCCCATGATCTGCGGCGAAACGAAGAGGTACAAGCGATCGACCAGGCCAGCGTCCAGCAGGGCTGAATTCAGGCGCGTGCCGGTCTCGGTGAGCAGTCTCAAAATGCTTTCTTGGCCCAACTTGTCGAGAACGTTAGTCAGCGGAACCCGGCCAGCTTCGGCGGGAAGAACCTCGACGCGCACGCCTCGCGCTTGCAAAGCGTCGATGCGCGCCTGATCGTTGGAAACCGTGAAGACAACCACATCGTTGCGGGCCGAGGCCACCATTTTGCAGTCGAGCGGCATACGCAGGGCTGAGTCCAGCACCACGCGCAGCAGCGGCCTGCGCCGCCGCAATCCGCTGCGATCGGTGAGCAGGGGGTCGTCGGCCAGCACCGTATCCACACCAGTGAGCGCCGCGTCAGCCTGCCAGCGCAGCGGTTGCACGGCCTGCCGCGAAGCCTCGCAGGTGATCCAGTAAGGCTGGTGCGGCGTCTGCACGCCGGGGGGCGGTGCGATGCGGCCATCCAGTGTCATGGCCACCTTCATCAGCACCAGCGGACGCCGATGCTGGCACCAGCGGGCAAAGCCCTCGTTGAGCCGCCGGGCTTCGGCTTCACATGGGCCCAGAACCGTCTCGATGCCCGCCGCGCGCAGGCGTTCCATTCCATGTCCGGCGACGGCGGGGTTAGGGTCGATGGTTGCGGCCACCACGCGGCTTATGCCTGCCGCAATTAGCGCTTCGGTGCAAGGTCCGGTGCGGCCGGTGTGGTTGCAGGGCTCCAGAGTGACGTAGGCTGTGCCGCCGCGCAACTGCTCGCCGGCGTGCCGGGTTGCAACCTTGAGGGCGGCGACTTCCGCGTGGTCAAGCAGGTCGTACTCGTGCCATCCCTCGCCGGCTACCTGGCCGTCGCGGTCCAGAATCACGCAGCCCACGGCGGGGTTGGGCGAGGAGACACCGATGCCTCGGCGCGCCAGTTCAAGGGCTCGCTGCATCCAGATTTTGTCCTGATCCGCCTCTTGGTTCATACGCGTGGTAAAGAATCTCTAGTGTATTCGAGGCGCGCCCTGTGCGGACAGGATTGAGCGGCCACGGCGTTTGCGAGGACCGATCCGCAGATCGCCGCTCACTATGTGTTCAATCAACGCACAGGGCTGTTCTCTTCAACTCAAGATCATGACCAGGCAGATGGGCGAACGCCGACCGAAGCGGCATTTTCGGCTGATTTTAGGCTAAAATCCAAAGGTAAAGATTACCAATCAGTTAACATAGGTAATTCTTAAACTATTCATATGTCGATCTTTACGGGGAAATATTGGATGGATTTATACCCCCGGGGGGTTAGGGGGGTAGGGGGTGGTACGGACCGGGCACATATCTGACATTTTGATCCGGGGAGCGTGAACGCGACTTCCAACCTGCGGCGATTGCTTTCATGGGTTTCTCTACTCCCATTGTGCGCCGGCGAGGCGTAATCTTGTGCAAGGGGAAGGATTGTAAATTCTCAAGTTCTCGGCCGCGGCGGACGGGACACCCGGCGATGAAACGGCCAGATCCAAGAACGGACGGTCGAGGTTCGAGGTATCCCACCCTTTCCGCAAAAAACGCGGAAAGGATGGGGCACCCACTTTTGAGGGAATGTTTAGATTTTCAAAACTTATAGTGCGCCACCCGCCGGCGGAAGGGTAAATATGTCCATTCTCAAATCTCTTGTTTAGGTGTATTTGTTGTATCCGTAAGGACCACCCAACCTCAGGCCGTTCTTTTCGCCAAGCCATTTGTAGCACCAACGGCTTTCGTAAACAGTTTCGCTGAGCATACCGCGATATTTGACGGCGGAAAGAAAAAGGATCACTCTCCGAAACGCATTGAGTTCGTTCAACATTTCAGGCCCAATTGCACCTCGGATGGAAAGCCAATCGAAATAGCAAAGCTGCCGTTCTGCCTTAGGGGCCATCCATTCCACATTGAAGACTTCCGAATTTGGCTCGTAGTAGCCCACCCCGTAGTTGTAATCAACAGGCAATTTCTCAAAGTCGGTATCTGGAAATATCAAGGTTCCGGATGGGTTGTGCCAAATGATCTGCGCTGGAATCTTGCCCACATTGACCAGCCAAACATCCTGGCCGCGCAGTTCGACCATAAGGAATGGACGCTCAAGCTTTTCAAGAGCAGTGATGCCCTTGAGCGCAGCCTCGGCACTCTGATTGCTAGCCGTAACCTGCTTATTCATCGCCTCATATTGGCGCTCATAGACGCGCGCTTGCCATATCGAAACCCCAGCTTGAATACATGCCGCCAGAGCGATCACTACCGTGAGAAAAACGCCAAGATAATCGAACAAACTACCATGCTTGCGTTCGCTCTTGTCTTGCCCGGACTTATTCTGGGTCTGATCTCCAACACTCGACTGGGGGACAGTCGCAGACGATTGCGTGCCGTTCTGACTTGTATCGGGATGAGCGGAGTAGTCGGCGGGTTTGGGTTGGTTATAAGCCTGTATTGGCGATAAGAGCAGGCACAGAAATGCAACCGCAAAGAGGCGCATGGGCTTACCTCGTACCGCCTCAATTCTACCCTAAAGGGAGTAATATATATGATTCCCTCACAAAACTGGAAATAGCTCCAGTGAAGTCGGCTTGTGTGTTGCTGGGCGATGTTATCCCAGCAGCGAATCCACGAACGCCTCTGGCGAGAACTCCAGCAAGTCGCCCATTTGCTCGCCTACGCCGGCGAAGCGTACCGGCAGATTAAGTTCCTGGGCGATGGCGACGGCGATGCCGCCCTTGGCCGTGCCGTCGAGCTTGGTGAGTACGATGCCGGTGACGCCTGCGGCTTCGGTGAAGAGGCGCGCCTGCTGCAAGCCGTTCTGGCCCGTGGTTGCGTCCATCACCAGCAGCACCTCATGCGGCGCTCCGGGGATGAGGCGGGCGGCGGTGCGGCGCATTTTTTCCAACTCGTCCATCAGGCCGGTTTTGGTGTGCAAGCGTCCGGCGGTGTCCACGTAAAGGTCGTCGATTTTGCGGGCCTTGGCGGCGGCAATGGCGTCATAAAGCACGGCTGCCGGGTCGCCGCCGGGCCTGGTCTTAATGATTTCTACGCCGGAGCGTCCGGCCCACACTTCAAGCTGCTCGATGGCGGCGGCGCGGAATGTGTCTGCGGCGCATAAGAGCACGGAGCGCCCTTCGCAGCGGCTCCAGTTGGCCAGTTTGCCGGCCGATGTGGTTTTGCCGGTGCCATTCACTCCCACCAGGAATGTCACTTTGGGAGGAGCGTCCGGAGTGGGGATAGGGCGCTGCGGGGCCTCCAAGATGGCGCGCAACTGAGCCTTGAGCAGATCGCGCAATTCGTCGCCGCCCTCGATGGCCTGGCGGCGTGCGCGGTCGCGCAAAGCATCGAGAATCCGAGTCGTCGTTTGCACGCCCAGGTCGCTGGTAAGCAGCGCCGTTTCCAGGCCTTCGAGGGTGGACTCGTCCACGGTTCGGGTGAGGGCGACGATGCCCTCGATCTTGGACGAAAGGCTCTCGCGGGTGCGCGAGACGGCCTGCTTCATGCGGTCGAAAAAGCCGATTTTTGCACTCTCAGGCGCGGCGGTCTGAGGCGCTGTTTCGGGCTTCGCCGGGGGATGGATTACCGCGTCTTTTTTGCCGCCGAAGAACTTCATACGAGAGGGTTCCAGATTCGAGTTTAGAGCATTGGGGCGGGGGTGCCGCACACACGCTCCGGGCGTCCCGATTCCGCTGCGGCGCGGGAAAGAGCAGCTTCCCTGATCCCTGACTGTTGAAACGGACGAGTGTGCCGATAAAGGTCACAGAATCCAGTGCGCAGCAGCGCGCGAGAAGCGGGGACCATGGCGACTACACAAGCTAACCCAAACATGTCCGCCCATCAGTTGGTACCGTTGCAGCTTTCGGGCAACACCACCGAGCAACAGAACAGGCAGCTCCAGGAGTTGCTTGGCGAAGCGGTGCTCGATGCGTACCGGATGGCGATCGAGCAACTTGACCGGCACAGCGCGCAGGCCGTGCTGGAGATGGACCGCAAGCTCAAGCGCGAGGTCTCCGACTCTGTGGTGGCGATCATTCACCGTCACACGGTGAGCGACAAGTTCAAGGATGAGGAAGTGGGCTCGAATCGTGTGTATCCGCCCACCTATCGCGTGCGGCCTGTCGAGGCTCAGGTGACAGAGTTCAAGAAGCTCTTCCCCAGCCTGGGCAGTTGTCTTGAGAAGCTGGCGCGCAGGCCATTGCCGGAAGGCGCGGAGGCCTGGTTTGCGATTCCGCGCTGGCAGGCGCTGGCGCCCACGTATAACGAAGCCGTGGAGATCGTTCTCGGGATTCTTGCCACAAAACGCAAGTTTTCAAACCGTATCATTGGCCGGATTGGTGACAAGTATCTACGCCAGAGCGAGCGCTCCAAGCTGGCAGAGAAGATTTTGGCCGAACAGCAGGAAGGGAACGACATCCTGGTGGTCGGGGCGCAGGCCGGAATGCTGCATCGCGGCTGCTCCGCCCGGCGCACGCGTGTGGCCATGGCCGGCAATGAGTACGGCCTGGGCGTGTTTTCCATCGTCTGTATGCTGCTGACTCATTCCGAGCGGCTTTCCACCGGCGACACTTTGATGATCGACTGCGGCGGAGACGAGTACTCAGTGCGCGGCGACTATACCTTCGACCGCGTTCCCCTTTTCGACTACGACATTGGCGGCATCGAGTTCAGCATCTTCTATGAGGACCGCGCCCGCAATCTGTGGGGAACGCCCACGGCCTTCCTTTACAAGATGGTCTGATTCAGTTTCGCGGTCTGCGATGGACCGATTGCCGCCTGCCGCGTCTAACTGGCAGGCGGTATTCTTTTCTTCAATGATGGAAGTGCGCGTACTCTCCTTTGGCGTGTTGAAAGATTGGCTTGGCAGTTCCGCGGCCACGGTGGAGCTGCCGGAAGGCGCCACGGTTGCGGACCTGCTTCAGCGGCTGGGCGGCGGCCAGGACGCTCACCCCTCTGCGCAATTGCTGCGCAGCATCGCGGTCAGCGTGAATGCCGAGTTTGCCGCAGCGGCTCAGGTGCTGCGGGAGGGCGATGAGGTGGGATTGCTGCCGCCTGTCTCTGGCGGCACTGCGGAATTCGCAGCGCTGACCCGCCAGCCGATCGATGCCGCAAAACTGATTGCAGCGGCCAAGCAGGGTGAGGATGGCGCGGTGGTGGTCTTCGACGGCATTGTCCGCAACAACACGCGCGGGCGGCAGACGCTCTATCTCGACTACGAAGCCTATGAGGAGATGGCTCTGAAGCAGATGGATGCCCTGGCCGTGGAGGCCCGCACGCGTTTCGGGGTGCGGCAGGTGGCGATGGTTCATCGCCTCGGGCGGCTCAATGTGGGTGAGACCAGCGTGCTGATCGTGGTGGCTTCGGCGCACCGGGCGCAGGCTTTCGATGCTTGCCGCTGGGTGATTGACACGCTCAAGCAGACAGTGCCGATCTGGAAGAAAGAGACCTTTGTGGACGGAGCAGTGTGGGCGGCAGGGGAGCCGTTTCCCGCCGGGATGGCAGTGACGCCGCAGGAGGTTTCGCATGAGGAATAGCAGCGGCGGCCAATATTTTCGTTGGGCCGGCGCTTGGGCGCTGCTTTTGCTCGCGTTCATTCACCTGCCCGCACAGGAAACCACCTTGCATGTGGATGTACATCTGGTCAGTATTTTTGTGAACGTTACGGACAAGAATGGGTCGATTGTAGGCGGGCTTGCGCGCGAGGACTTTGCGGTGACCGAAGACGGGAGACCGCAGCAGATCGCGGTCTTCGAGCGCCAGTCGGAGCTGCCGCTGAACCTGACCCTGGCCATCGACACCAGCGGCAGCGTACACAAAGACATGGTCCAGGAGGCGGACGCGGCGCGGCGTTTTGCCCATGCAATCCTGCGCCCGCAGGATCAGATGAGCCTGCTTCAGTTTGCTACCAATGTGAGTGAACTGACGCCTTTCACCAACAAAATGGCCCAGATCGATCACGGGCTAGCCCAGTTGCACGGCGACTGGGCGACGGCGCTCTACGATGCCATCTATCTGGGATCCGACAAGCTGGGTACGAAAGAAGGCCGCAAGGTGCTGATCATCGTTTCAGACGGCGACGATACCGCCAGGAATACGACCTACCAACAGGCATTGGAGGCGGCGCTGCGCAACGAGGTGATGATCTACAGCATCATCGACGTGCCCATTGAGGCCAGCGCGGGCCGCGACCTGGGCGGCGAACATGCGCTGATTACGCTGGCCGAGCAGACCGGCGGCAAGAGCTTCTACGAAGGCGACGGCGGATTGGACAAAGCCTTTGCGCGAGTGAGCGACGATCTGCGCACGCAATACCTGCTCGGCTATTACCCCAGGAATCAAGAGCCGGGAAGGTCTTTTCACCGGGTGCAGGTGACCATCCCCCGAGCCGCGGCTGAGGCATTCAACATCCGCCACAAGACGGGCTACTACATGGACTCGCCGCTGCGTTGAAGAGCGATCCGCTGTCGCCTTCCGATCCTTGCGGCATGGGATAAGGTCATATCCACGCTATTTTGCGTGCTGCGCAAAGACAATTCCCGGTTGCGCTTTCCCTGCTTCAATCCATCTCCGCAGAAAACCCCTCAACTCTTCCGGCGGCCGCAGCCACATCTCGGCCGCTGTCTCGCGCCAGGTGCGCCGCACCAGAGCGCTCAGGCCGCGGCGTCCAGCCCGCCGCACCGCGCGAAATGCCGCCTCGTCGCACAGATCGTCGCCCAGGTAAGCCACGGGGCTATCCATTCCCGCCCCAGCCTCGGCCAGGATTGCCTCGACTGCGCCGCCCTTGTTGCGGCCCACCCGCAGCTCCAGCCCGGCCTCGAACTCCAGCAAACCAAGCCCATCCATTCGCGCCAGCGGATCGAACAGCTCCCGCGTCCGCCGCTCGATCTGCTCGGCCTTGCGCCGCGAAGCGCCGCGCCAGTGCATCACGACGCCATTGGCTTTGTCTTCAAAAAGGCCGCCCATGCTGTCGCGCCGCAAGTGCTCGCGCAGTTCGTCAAGCCTGGCCTGTGTGGCTGCCGGAGCCTGCTCCAGCTCGTGCCGCCCATCCGGGTAAAGCCGTTCGGCCCCATGCAGGCCCCAAACCTCCAGCGGCGGGTCAAGTCCGAGCAACGGCGCAATCTCTCCCGCCGGCCGCCCCGTAATCACCGCCATCTGTGTCTGCCCTTGCTGCTGAATCTGCGTCAGCATTGCCCGCACCCCGGCCCAGGGCCACGCCTGGAACCGATCCACGCGGATCGGCGCCAGTGTCCCATCGTAATCCAGCAGCAAAAGGGGCCGTGTCCGGCCCGCAAACCCCGCAAAAAACTCATCCAGTCTTTCTGCCGCTTCAGGGGTCACTGTTTCTCGCTTTCCAAGTCAGTCTACCGTGCCAGGCTCCCGCCGCAAGGCTCTGTCCAACCGCAGTTCGCGCCCCATGCGCTATCCTGTCCTTGCACGGCCCCAAAATCGAAGAGCGGCGCTCCCCTTTTTCCAGCAAACCGGTAGACCTCATGGCGATCGACCACATTGAAAGAACCGCCAAGCAACTCGTCCTCACCGTGCAGGACTACTCCCTGTTTGCGTATCGCGCCTTCACAAACCTTTTCACCGAGCCCCGCTACTGGCCGGAGTTTCTCGTGCAGTCCGATATAATCGGCTTTGGTTCGGCCTCCATCGTATTGCTCTCAGGCTTTTTTACCGGTGGCGTGCTGGCCCTGCAATCGGCGGCAACGCTCTCTCAATTCGGTGCTACCGCGGTCACCGGCCAATTCGTCAGCATCACCATGATCCGCGAACTCGGCCCTGTGCTTACCGGCATCATGGTCGCCGGCCGCAACGCCTCTTCGATGGCCAGCGAACTGGGGTCGATGGTGGTGACCGAACAGATTGACGCTATGCGCGCGCTGGGCGTGGATCCCATGCGCAAACTGGTTACGCCGCGCATCTTTGCCTGCATCTCCATGCTCTTCTTTCTCACCATTGTCGCCGACGCCTTCGGCATTCTCGGCGGCGGCGCGGTTACCGTCTTTCTGAACCACCAGGACGGCCCCCAGTACTTCTCGAAGGCCTGGGAAAGCCTCCGATATCCCGATATCATCCAGGGTCTCGTCAAGCCGCTTTTCTCCGGCTACATCATCGCCTCAGTCGGCTGCTTTTACGGCATGAGGACCACCGGCGGCACGCAAGGCGTAGGACGTTCGACCATTCAGGCCGTCGTCAACGCTTCTGTGCTCATCATTCTTGTGGATTTCCTCGTCACCAGGGTGCTGCTCGCCCTCTTCCCCCCGCTATGAGTGAGACTTCCACTTCCGCCCAGCCCGGCCAAACTCCAGTCATGGACGTCGTCCCCGTGGTCGCCTTTCGCAACGTATCGATCGCCTTCGACGGCCCTCCGGTCCTCGAGGACATTAGCTTCTCCGTAGGGCCGGCCGAGACGCGCATCCTGCTTGGACCGGCTGGCGTAGGCAAGAGCGTCCTGCTCAAGCTGGCCAACGGCCTGTTGAGGCCCGACAGCGGCAGCATCCTGCTCTTCGGCGAAGAAATCTCCCACATGCCCGAGGAGAAGCTCTTTCCCCTTCGCACACGAGCCGGCATGGTCTTCCAGGAGGGTGCCCTCTTCGATTCACTCACCGTGCGCGACAATGTGGCTTACCAGCTCATCGTCGAGCGGGTCCCCGACGACGAGATCGACCGCCGCGTCCTTGATGCCCTTCGCTTTGTCCAGCTCGAAGAGACCTTCTCGATCTACCCATCCAGCCTTTCCGGTGGAATGCGCCGTCGCGTAGCCATTGCCCGGGCCCTCATCCGCCAGCCTGAACTCCTGCTCTACGACTCGCCGACCGGCGGCCTGGACCCCGTGACATCCACCACGATCATTGAGCTGGTGATGAAGGAACGCGATGTTTACCGCACGCCTTCGATTCTGGTGACCCACCGCCTTCAGGACGCCTTTACTCTCTGCACCCATCGCTTCGATGCGGAGCTGAATCGTATGGTTCGCCTCCCCGAGGGAGAGACCGATCCCAATACCACCTTTCTCATGCTTGAAGAAAGCCACCTTATCTTCGACGGGTCGCTTCACGGCCTGCTACATAGCGAGAACCCCTTCGTTCGCGAGTTTCTTGAGTAAGATTCGGAACTTTGAGAGCGGATCAGCGCCCTCGTTCTTCTGTTTTTCCGGTAAATGGGGCTGAAAACCCGCCGGCTCACCTGTTCCGAACTCTGCTTTTGCCCGGTAACGGTACTGGTTCCCCCCGCACCCATTGCGGAAAAAAGCCAGTTGCTTCGCGGCTATATTGAAATCTGGCGATTCTCACGACCTTGCTCGGGCCCGATGAGATCAAGCGACAACCCAACCCGTCCCATTGTGTGGGAGGATGAAGCGCCCATGGAGCCTCGTTTCCGGCGCGTGCAGCAGGGTGTGCCCCGATCTGGGCGCATGTTGCCGGGCATGCCGCTGGAGATGGCGGACCCGGACGGCGACGACTCCACCAGTCCGGGCGGAGCGCGCCTGCCGGGTCCGCGTAGTTCCTGGTGGCGGCCTGAGAGCATGTTGGGGCGCGTATCGCTGGGGGTGGCCATTGCGATCGTGCTGGGCGGCCTGGCCACGGGCGGGTATTTTATAAAGACATCCATCGATCGCGACGCGCGCTTCCGCATTGCCGGGGCGGACAATATCGAGGCTTCCGGATTGAATGAGGTGACCCGCGCGGAGATGCTGCCGGTCTTCGGCGAAGACATTGGGCGCAACATCTTCTTTGTTGATCTGGCGGAGCGGCGCCGGCAATTGGAAGAGATTCCCTGGGTGGAGCGGGCGACAGTCATGCGGCTGCTGCCTGACCAAATTCGCGTCACCGTGGTTGAGCGGCATCCTGTGGCATTCGCTCGCCAGGGTCAGCAGTTCGGCCTGGTGGATGCCAATGGCATTCTGCTCGCCATGTCACCATCCGCGATGGCCAGGAACCACTACTCGTTTCCCACGCTCTCCGGCATCGATGCCCGAGACCCTCAGACTTCGCGCAAGGCGCGGATGGAGCTTTACCTGCGCCTGCTGGCAGAGCTGGATTCGAGCGGGCAGAAACTCTCCGAACAGATTTCAGAGATCGACCTGACAGACCCGGAAGATGCCCGTGTGACCATGCAGGACGACGATACGCTTCTTCACTTTGGCGAAGATCACTTTCTGGATCGCTACCAGCGCTACAAGGCGCATATCGCCGAGTGGCGGCAGCAGTACCCCAAACTGGCGGCAGTGGATTTGCGCTACGACCAGCAGGTGGTTCTCGAGATGGCCAAGGGCACAAGCGCCGTTGAAGCCGCAGTGAGTGGGGAACCGGCATCGAACGCGGACGCCGGAAAGCCCTCGGCCGCAGGGTCGCTCGTAAAGGCCCAGGCCGAGCTGGATGCCGGTGCGTCTGGAAATGTAAAGCCAAGTCCATCGGAAGCCGGCAAGCCGGCACTCAAGGCAAGCCACGGGGACGCAGCCGTAAAGCCGGCCGCAGGCAGTTCCGCCAAGCCGAAGACGGTTGCGAAGAAAGACAAGGCGTTAAAGGACAAGAAGCGCGCGGAGGCCCAACGCACCGCGCTGAATAGGAACAAGCGGAAGACGGCCGCTCCAAGCCGCCCAGCCGCGACCGGGATAGAGGGCGAGTGAGCGCGATGAGCCAGACGCAGGACAACATGATCGTAGTACTGGACATTGGTAGCGCGCACACCCGTGTGCTGGCGGCGGACCTGAACGAGGGCGCGATGCGCTATCGCGGTCACGGCGTGGTGGAGTCGGCTGGGATGCGCAAAGGGCTGATTGCCGAGCTTGCCCCTGCTGCCAAGGCGGTAAAGGCGGCCAACGAGCAGGCCGAATGGGTGGCGCGGGCGAATATTGACGAGTGCGTCGTGGGGATTGGAGGGCCGCATATTCGCGGGCTCAACACCAACGGCGGATTCGAGCTGGGCAATCGGATGAGGGAGATTACGCGCGACGATGTGCGCACCGCAGTGGAGCGGGCACGGGCAGTTGAGCGGCCTCCGGATCGCGAGATTCTGCACCTTTTGCCGCGCCAGTTCGTCCTCGACGAGCAGCCGGGCATCTTCGATCCAGTGGGTATGGTGGGCGTGCGCTTAGAGGTGGATCTGCACATTGCCACCTGCTCCGGAAGCGCCTTGCAAAGCACGGTGACCTGCGCCAACCGGGCGGGGCTTGAGGTTTCAGAGGCGGTACTGGAGTCGATTGCAGCCGCTGAGGCCACCCTCTCCGCAGACGAGCGGGAACTGGGTGTGTGTCTGCTGGATATCGGCTCTCACTCGAGCGATCTGGCGGTCTTCTTCGAGGGCGCAGTGGCCCACACAGCATCGGTCCCCATCGGCGGCGCGCACTTTACCAACGACCTCGCGGTGGGTCTGCAAATGCCCCTGGCCCAGGCAGAGGAATTGAAGCGGCAGTACGGGCACGCCGTGGTAACGGCCGTACCAGAGCAGGCGACCGTTGAGATCGCCAACCCGCAGCCTCGGACGCTGCAATTGCGTATGGTTGCGGAGATCCTTGAGCCGCGGGCCCGCGAGCTGCTTTATTTTGTGAAGGAAAGCCTGCGCCAGGGTGGCGTAGTGGATGCGCTGGGCGCGGGTTGCGTCCTCACCGGCGGCGGCGCGCTCTTGCCCGGCATGTTGGAACAAACCGAGAGCCAGTTGCGGGTTCCAGCGCGAACGGGAATGCCTGTGCGTCTATCGCAGATGCCCAGTGAATTGGTTCATCCCAGCTTTTCGACGGCCATCGGCATGTTGCTCTATGCCCATCGCACGCGGGTCATCAGGGCGTCCGAAAGCAACAATCTGCGCAGCAAGCTGAAGGCCATTTTTGCAGCCAGTTTTTAACCAGGAATCTAGCCATGAATTAGGAGGCGAACCCGCTATGGATCAGGTAGATAAGATGGATCAGATGGACCAACAGAAAGATGAAGCCAGTCGTATGCGCATTCAATATCACGAAGAGCCCTTGCGCGGAGCCCGCATCAAGGTGATTGGCGTGGGCGGCGGCGGCGGCAACGCCGTGAACCGCATGATCCAGGCCCACATGGAGGGCGTGGAGTTTATTGCCGCCAACACCGACGTGCAAGCTCTCAAGCTGTCGCAGGCTCCGGTGAAGCTGCAGCTTGGGGTCCGGCTGACCTCGGGCCTGGGTGCGGGCGCCAACCCGGATGTAGGCCGCCGCGCCGCGCTCGAAGACTCGGAGAAGATCATCGAGGCCCTCGAAGGGGCGGACATGGTCTTTGTTACCGCCGGACTGGGTGGCGGCACAGGCACCGGGGCTGCTCCGGTGATCGCCTCGCTGGCCAGCGAGATGGGCATTTTGACGGTAGCTGTGATTACGCGGCCTTTTGCTTTTGAGGGCAGGCGCCGCTTGCAGCAGGCCGATCGCGGCATGAAGGAGCTGCTCGAGAGCGTGGACACGATGATTGTGATCCCCAACGAGAAGCTGCTCGCGGTGGCCAACGACGCCGGTTTCTTTGAGAGCTTCCGCATTGCGGACGACGTGCTGCGTCAGGGCGTGCAGGGCATCAGCGATATCATCACCATTCCCGGCATCATCAATCGCGACTTTGCCGATGTGAAGACGACCATGGCCGGTATGGGCCATGCGGTCATGGGAACGGCGGTTCGGTCGGGCACGAATCGCGCCATTGAAGCGGCCCAGGCGGCCATGGCTTCGCCCTTGCTTGAGGCAGGCGCTATCGACGGCGCGCGGGGCATCCTCATCAACATCACGGGCTCCAGCTCGCTGAAGCTCTCTGAGGTGAATGAGGCATCGTCGCTGATCCAGTCTGCCGCGCATGAAGACGCCAACATCATCTTTGGTGCGGTGCTGGACGAGAAGATGGGCGACGAAGTCAAGATCACCGTGATCGCCACCGGGTTTCGAGACCAGATGCCAGAGCGGCGCGCGCGCATGTTGAACGTGGAAGAGGCGCCGGTGGTTTCAGTTCCGGTAGTGGCTCCCGAGAACTGGATGCGCGAGTCGGGGACCGCGTCTGCCTCCACACGCTTCCAAAGCCAGGATGAAGACGATGAAGAAGAGAAGCAGAGAGCGATGCTGGTTTGCAAGCCGTGCTTCTTTTCGGAAGAAGCCATAACCGGGGAATCGGCGGGTCTTGCGGCGGCCAAGCCCACGGCCGTGGAGGTTGCCGAGGAGGTTGAGCAAGAGGAGAAGCCGGTGTCAGCCGCTGTCGGCGCTGGGCCGCAGTTTGCTGAGATGGCCGAGGAGCCATCCTACACGCCGCTGCCCAGGGACTACTCTTCGGACTTCGGCAATGGCATGCGCGTTCCTGCCGCTTTCGAAGAGCACCGCAGCCAGCCGGCCACGGCGCTCTTTTCCGAGCCCGACGAAGCTTCAATGCGGGAACTGGATACACCCACTTTTTTGCGCCGGTTTCAGTTTTAGGAAAAATCGGTTCTTTGCCGGCAAACCGATTATTGCCGCAATGGGTCGCCGGAGCTGTATAGTGCAATATAGCTCAACAAAATAAAGGGGCCAGAGCGGGCCAAGGCTGATTCTGTTGTCTAGTCGGCTATTGCGAAGGTAATTACTGGCCGGCTAGCGAGAGTGATTGGGATCACATTCGGGGCGAGAGAAGCTGGAATACAGTGGCTTCCATCTCCGATGAAGATTGTACGCGGTCGCAGAATGGCCGATAAGCAAGAAGTGCGCCGCTCAAGGGCAGACGTACGGCACGTAATCCATGGTTGAGAGGATGTTGCTGGATGAACCTGTCACGCGTTTGGGCATTTGGATTGGTCCCGATTCTGGTTTTCACCGGTTTCGGCATGTTCGCCACTGGCGCGGCGGCGTTGAACGCCCCGCACACGCTGCACCATGCAAGGGCGACAGAACCTCATTTTGCTGAATCCCATCGCGTCGGCACTCACCATGCCTCCAGGCCGGCAGCCAGGGAAACACCATCTCGGACCACGACAAGCGCCCGGTTGACCCCAAGAGGCCGCGCCAGAGCCGGTGCGCGCCGCGTAGCCCTCACTACCCGTCGGCATCATTCTTACGAGCGGTTTACCGCTAATTCCTTTGCCCAGGGAGACATCTTTGCCGGCGACGTGACGGCAGGCGAGGACCCGGTGGTCCGCCAGGCGGCGATCGATGCGATGGGAGACATGAACGGCACAGCCGTGGTCATCGACCCATCCAATGGCCGCATCCTGGCCATGGTCAACCAGAAGCTGGCGCTTTCACCGGGCGCCGAGCCTTGCTCGACCATCAAGATTACCGTGGCCATGGCCGCGCTCTCCGAGGGACTGGTCACCCGCGATACGCCAGTGCAGTTGTCCGGTTTCCGCATGAACATGACCGATGCGCTGGCCAAGAGCAACAACCTTTACTTTGAGGAACTTGGCAGGGAACTGGGCTTTGACCGCGTGCGTCATTACGCCACGCAGTTTGGCCTGGGCGAGCTGGCTGGCTATCACATCGATGGCGAACAGCTGGGCGTCTATCCTGACAAGGAATTGCCCGCCTCAGAGGGCGGCGTCGCCCGCATGTGCAGCTTCGGCCAGGGCGTTTCGCTCACCCCTCTGCAACTGGGCGCGTATGTAGCTGCTCTGGCAAACGGCGGAACCCTTTATTATCTGCAACATCCCACCACGCCGGATGAGTTAGCCACCTTCGAACCCAAGATCAAGCGGACCCTGGACATAGCCAAGTTCGTGCCCGAGATTGAAGACGGCATGGCCGGCGCGGTCGAGTACGGAACCGCCCGCAGCCTGCGCGCCAACTTCCACGAGCTGCCGGTCTTTGGCAAGACGGGAACCTGCTCGGACAAGGGAACGCGTTTCGGCTGGTTTGCTTCCTTCTCCGATTCGCCGCAGGGCAGCCTCGTTACGGTCTTCTTCCTTGAGGGCGGCCGGGCCACCTTCGGACCCCACGCGGCGGAACTGACAGGCGTCTTCTACAAGAATCTCTGGGACCGCAACTACTTTGCCGCCAAGGGCCAGCAGGATGCGGCAACGGCACTGTCAGCTCCTGCGGTGGCAACTCAGCCGTAGCGCGGCGTTGCTCCGGCTAGGCCGGTTCTTGATGATCCAAAAGGCAATGCGTATCCCACCGAATAATCGCTAAGATAGGCTGCATTGTTCAATGGTCGACATTGAAGAATAGTCTTTTGACTTGTCAGGACATTTGGGGTAGCCGCTCTATTCGTGCCTACAAGCCGGCTGCCTGAAATTTAGACAGATTCTTGGGATTACTCTCCTGGCGTTCAGAAGGCCGGAGTCGAAGGCTGTCTCCATAAAGTCCCTGCGACTTTCCCGCCGCCCGTGAATCCAAAGGGCATCCGGTATGGCCAAAGCATATATTCTCGCTCTTGACGATGACCCTGCGGTGTTGCGGGCGGTTGAACGTGACCTGAAATCGCAGTATGGCGCGGAGTACCGAATTCTTGCTGCCGATGCGCCTGACAAGGCGATTGAGTTCGTGAAGCAACTAACAGTCAGAGGCGACCGCATCGCCTTATTTGTGGTGGATCAGCGGATGCCGGGAATGAGCGGCACGGATTTCCTGCGCGCGGTTTTGCCGCTGCAACCGGATGCGCGCCGCGTGCTGCTGACAGCCTACGCTGACTCGAATGCGGCCATTGACGCCATCAACAAAGTGCGGCTAAACCACTACCTGATGAAGCCCTGGGAGCCGCCGGAGCAGCATCTCTTTCCCGTGCTGACCGACTTGCTGGGCGACTGGACCGCGGGAAATGCGGCGACATTCGAAGGCACGTATATCGTCGGTGATCGCTGGAGTCCGGGCACGCATGAGTTGAAGGATTTTCTGGCCAAGAGCCAGATACCATACAGGTGGATTGAGCCTGGCGCGGCAGCGGATCCGCGGGTCATGGAAGCGCTGGGAACAGCGCAGCGCGCGCTGCCCCTGGTGATTTTTCCCGATGGAACTGTGCTTGAGAAGCCCGAGATTTCCGCGCTTGCCGCCAAGCTCGGCCTCAGCAGTTCGCCGGCTCGCGACTTCTACGACGTGATTGTGATTGGCGCCGGGCCAGCCGGATTGGCCTGCGCCCTCTATTGCAGCACCGAGGGGTTGCGCACGGTACTGGTTGAGCGCGAAGCTCCAGGCGGGCAGGCGGGCTTGAGTTCCCGCATAGAAAACTATCTAGGATTCCCTTCCGGCTTAAGCGGATCGGATCTGGCGCGGCGAGGCGTGGCACAGGTCAAGCGCTTTGGAACGGAGCTGCTGTCGCCGGCGCGCGCTGTCAAGCTGACGGCCGACGGCGAGTATCGCATCGTCACGCTTGATAATGGCCGCGAGTTGACGGCTCACAGCGTGGTGATTGCATCGGGCGTGCAGTGGCGCCGGCTCGATGTGACGGGTATGGACCGGCTCACGGGAGCCGGCATCTACTATGGTGCGGCAATTACCGAAGCTTCGTCCTGCGAGAACGAGGATGTCTTTGTTGTGGGTGGAGCCAACTCGGCCGGGCAAGCCGCCGTTCACTTCTCCGAGTACGCAAAGTCCGTGACGATGCTGGTCCGCGGCGATTCACTGTCGAAGTCCATGTCGTACTATCTGGTGGAGCGCATCAAAGAGATACCCAACATTCAGGTCATACCCAATGCCGAGTTGGCTCGCGTGGAAGGCGATGACCGGCTGAGTAAGATCTTCATTCAACGGCATGACCTCGGAGTCATCGAGGAGCGCGACGCCAAGGCGCTCTTCATCTTCATCGGTGCAGAGCCGCACACGCAGTGGCTGGAGGGTACGCTGGTCCGCGACGAGAAGGGCTTCCTGATTACCGGCGCGAATCTGCTTAAAGAAGGCAAGAAGCCCGCGAATTGGAAGCTGCAACGCGAACCTTATCTGCTTGAAACCAACATTCCGGGAGTTTTTGCTGTCGGAGACGCCCGCGATGGCGCGGTGCGCCGGGTTGCAAACAGCGTGGGCGAGGGATCGATTGTGCTGTACTTCATCCGCCAGCATCTGGCCAACAGGTAACCGTCTATGACCGAATACTGCAAGACCGTCACTGCCGAAGAGCTTGCGCAGCTCGATCTCTTTCAGGACGACACGCACGCAGCGCTGGAGTGGCTGGCGGAGCGCTTTGAGGTGCGCTGCCTTGATGCTGGCGAGCTTTTTGTAAAGAGCGGCCAGGAGGCGCGAGAGCTCATCGTGGTCCTCGAAGGCGAACTGCACTTCGAATCGGAGAGCGACCGTTATGGCGGCGCGTTTGTTCTGCTCCCAGGATTCGCGGGCGGCGTGCTGCCCTTCTCGCGATTGCGCGTCTACCGCGGGACAGGCGTGGCTGCGAAATGGACGCGGGCGCTGTGGATGGACGCCTCCAACTTGCGCGAACTGGTCTATCGAGCGCCCTGTTTGGGTGAAAAGCTGGTGAACCGCATGATCGACCGTGTGCGCGACATGGAGCAGCGCAGCGAGCGCACCAACAAGATGCTGGCTCTGGGCAAGCTTTCGGCCGGTCTAGCGCATGAGCTGAACAACCCCGCATCCGCGGTGGTGCGCTCTTCGGCGCGGCTGCGTGAGCTGCTGGCGCTGCGCAGGGAACATGCCATCGCGCTCAAAGGGCAAGTTCTGCAGGCGGAGGCGCAAAAAGTAATGCAGAGTTTGAGCGATGCCATTGCCGAGGCGGCGCGCAATCCCGTCCGGATGAATGAACTGGAGCGCAGCGACCGCGAGGAAGAGCTGGCGCAATGGCTGGAAATGCAACAATTGCCGGGAGAATTGGCGCCAGCGCTGACAGAAGCGGGCATCGACGCCACCCGGATTGCGCCGCTGTTGCCGCTGATCAGCCGCGAGTCGAGCACGCACGGCCTGCATATTCTGGCCGCCGATCTTGAGGAAGCCAATCTGACCAGGGAGATCGAGGAAGCCGCGCATCGCATCGCCGACCTGATTCAAGCGGTCAAGTCTTATTCGTATATGGATCATGTATCGACAGATGATGTGGATGTGGAAGCAGGCATCGATGTCACGCTGCGCATGTTCCAGCACAAGCTGAAGCACAAGAGCATTGAGATCCAGCGGCACTTCGATGGAAACCTGCCCCGGATCAAGGCCAACGGCGGCGAACTGAACCAGATCTGGACCAACCTGATCGACAACGCAATCTATGCCATGTGGGATGCGCCGGCGAAGACTCTGGAAGTCAGAACCTGCATGGAACGGGCAACCATTTTGGTCGAGATTGCCGACTCCGGCACGGGGATTCCCCCTGAAGCCCAAGCACGTATCTTCGACGCCTTCTTCACCACCAAGCCGGTGGGGAAGGGAACGGGTCTCGGACTGGATATTGTCTATCGCATCGTTCGCAACCACCACGGAACGATCTCGTTCAAATCATCGCCTGGAAGAACGGTTTTTCAAGTTCGCTTACCCTTGCCAGGGCCATCTCTGCAAGAGGCGACTCAAGAACGAAACTCGACATCGCCATCTTCGGACCCCACGCGGCGGAACTGACTGGCGTCTTCTATACGAATCTCTGGGACCGCAACTACTTTGCCGCCAAGGGCCAGCAGGATGCGGCAACCGCTCAGCCGGCTCCCACGGTTGCCACTCAACCGTAGCGCTGCGTTGTTCAGGCTAGCCCGGTTATCGGTGATCCAACAGGCATGGGTTCCCCACCCTTGTGCGCCAATATGCGCTGCTTAGTTCAATGGCCGATCAAGTCCTCGACGATAATTTCCGCATAGCCGACTAATCGCTCGGAATCCAGAACGGGGAATCGTCCGGGGGTGCGCCCCATATTGAAAACGTGCGTTATCATGGCTCAACCCCAAAATCTTGGATTGGATGGTGCCGGATGGATTACGAGCATTTCATGGGATGTTGTTTTCTAGGGTTTGGTCCGGCACTTGCCATCTTCTACCTACTTCGCGCCAAACGTAGAGCGTGGATTCCTCCTCTTGGCTGGTGGCTTTCTCTAATTCTCGGAGCCGTCATTTGCTTTTATGCCATGTCCCACTCAACGATGCCATCGTACTCAACCCGGATCACGGCAGTGGGCAAGGCTTATGACTACAGGGAGCGGGAAGTTCATTCCGGCCGTCATCACGACACTATTTACGGCTTTCGATTCGTGCCTGAGGGCGGGGAACCCATCAACATTGAAACCGAAATCAGCATTCCAAATACGGCGTACCCCGCAGTCTTCGATGGACGCACTTTTCGTATCGTGTATCTTGCCGATACCGAAAGAGTCCTGAAAAACGAAGCCGTGGATATAGAAATTCTGTCGGGCGAAAATTCAGGTTTTCATGACTCGCTTGATGCACGTCCAGCCGGAGAATGGTTAGGAATCCCAATTGGCGCTGCTTTCTTTGGCTTTGGATTGGTCGGGCTTCGATACATGAAGGAGGACGCCATCTCCGCCGCATCGGATGATGACGAGGCACCCTCGATCTCAGAAGATCAGAGTTGAGGGTGATTGACCGGCAACCCGGAAGAGATTTGTTCCGAAGTTTAGCGCTTATGGGCGGGGTAGTCCGCCGGGGTAGAAGGGGGGGTAGGGGGGGATTATTTATCTGGTAAACATTTTGGCCTTCCGGGCGGCTTGGTCTCCCGCGGCTGGCAGTGGAGAGTAGAGAGGGCGACTTGCGCAGCGTAGAGGAGGCGTGTACCGTCCTGGTGCTGGATAGTATCGATGAGCATCCCGTGCGCGATGCAGGCGATGAAATCGCGGATACCCTCGTGGTCAAGGAGAGGGGGCATGGCGGCCCGGTAGGAGGCGTCAGCCCTGTAAGCGGAGAGGACTTCGTCTTTGCTTTTGCTTTTCGATATCTCGGCCTGGTAGCGGCTTCTCCATGCGTCGCAGCACCGCGCGATGGCGGGGTTTGTGAGCGCGGCGCCTGAGGCGGAGCCGGAGATGAGCAAACCTACAGAGTTCAGGGACATGCTGAGTTTTCCTTTCGTTTCGCGCGGCGGGGTCAGCGGCAACGCGGAACCGCACATGCCGGGTCAATCTCCGCCATCTTTTATCGTGCGCCGGAAGGGGATAATTCTCTGCAAAAGGATTGAGGGCGTGCATCCCGGATTCTCAGAGGCGAGGCCTGGGGTACTCGTGTCCGTATAAGGATTTCGCGCCGTCCCTACGGGACTGTAAGGCCTATATCGATGCTTACCCAGGACTGCGCTGCGCTTGTCCTGGGCTAGTATCCATACTCCCTCCGGGAGAAAAACGTAGGCGGCTTCATCTTCCCGCGGGTCGGCCAAGCCGGTGGACGACCGACACAAAGCGGGTTTTTGAAACACGCTCTGGCAAGACTTAAGTTGAGGCGTGGGATTCCACTCACGTGGATACAAGTGGGACACGTTTTCCACGACTGCATCGAAATCTTCACAAAGGCGGTTAGGCCGCCTTCGGCCTAAACTTGTTGGATGGCCACTATCCCTGATCTCAGAATGGATACCGGGCTGCCCGCGAATATCGATGCCGAAAAGACCATTCTCGGCGCCATTCTGCTGGACAACGCCGCCCATTCCGAAGCCGCTGAAAAGCTTGATTCCGATGACTTTTCCCTCGACTCACATCGCCGCATCTTCTTGCGCATGACGGAGTTGATGGATTTGCAGCGCGCCGTCGATATCGTCACTCTTGCCAACGAATTAGCCCGTTACAAAGAGATCGAATCCGTTGGCGGCGTGGCTTATCTGGCCTCGCTCACAGAGGGTTTGCCCCGCCGCCCGGTCATCGAGGAGTACATCCGGATCGTCAAGGACAAGAGCCTGCTGCGCAAGCTGATGGGCATCTGCTCGATGGCCATCGCCCGCGCCGCCGATCAGGGCGAGTCCGCTCTCGATGTGCTGGGCGCGGCAGAGTCTCAGCTGATGGAGGTCACGGAGAAAGGCCTCACACACGGCTTCCAGTCGCTTGACCAGATCGTCCAGCATTCCTTTGGGACGATCGACAATTTATATAAAGAGAGCCGCGAAGTCACCGGCCTTGCCACGGACTTTACTGAGCTTGACCGCATGACCAGCGGCCTGCAAAAGGGCGAACTGATCATCATCGCCGCCCGGCCCTCGATGGGCAAAACGGCTTTTGCCATCAACATCGCCCAGAACGCGGCTATCAACCACAACGCCATTGTGGCCGTCTTCAGCCTGGAGATGAGCAAGGAGTCGCTGCTGCGCCGCATGTTGGCCTCACAGGCCTGGGTCGATCAGCAGAAGCTGCAAAAGGGCTTTCTGGGCCGGGAAGACCACCAGAAACTGCAGAATGCGCTGGGCCAACTGGTCGAGTCTCGGATGTTTATCGACGACACAGCGGCCATCTCCCTGGCCGAGATGCGCGCCAAGGCCCGCCGCCTCAGGCAAACTGCCGGAGGCCTCGATCTGGTAGTCGTCGACTATCTGCAACTGATGTCGGCCACAGTTCCCTCGTCGGGCAAGAAGAACTACGAGAATCGCACCCAGGAGGTCTCGGCCATCTCCCGTGGCCTGAAGGCCCTGGCTAAGGAGCTGAATGTGCCGGTGGTGGCCCTGTCGCAGCTCTCCCGCGCCGGAGTGCAGCGCAAGGACGACCACCGCCCGATGCTCAGCGATCTGCGCGAGTCAGGCTCGATTGAGCAGGACGCGGACGTGGTGGCGTTTATCCACCGCGAGGCCTACTACAACAAGAGCGAGGAGATGAGCGAGGCCGACAAAGCCAAATCGGAGATCATCGTGGCCAAACAGCGCAACGGCCCCACCGATACGATTTTGCTGCACTGGATTGGCAAGTACACGCGTTTCGACAATCCGGCGTCGGAGCACGAGGGCTGAGACTCTGCTTGGGGAGTTGCTTCCCGCGCAATTCCGGTCAGAGGTGTTTTTGCGCCAGGCGGCTTGTTATGGCTATAAAATCTGGCTATAATGGTGATATGGACATCAGTACCGCAGAAGCCAGGAATCGTTTTACCGAGCTGATCCGGATTGTCGAGGGCGGTGAGCAGGTAGTGATTACCCGCCATGGCCGTCCCGTTGCCCAGCTTACGCCCCCGCCCCTGGAGCGCCGCCAGGCGAGGCTGGGCGGCATGAAGGGCCGCATCCGTCTGCTGCCTGGATGGGATGCCCCCATCACCGAAGAAGAGCTTTTGGGTGAGGACAGTTGAGCGAAGAAGTTCCAGCTCGCGGGTACTTGCTTGACACGCATACGGCGATCTGGGCGCTCGGCACTCCCGAATTACTCTCAGCCTCGGCGCGCAAGGCAGTGTTGGCTGGGCCGAATTTCCTGAGCGTGCTCTCCTATTGGGAGGTCATGCTGAAGAGCATGAAGGGGGCGCTGGATGTGGGCGACCCGCGCGCCTGGTGGTTCGATGCGCTGGATCAACTGGCCGCCACGCCACTGCATCTGCGTCCTCAGCACGTCGCCGGAGTCTACGCGCAGCCGCCGGTTCACAAAGACCCATTCGACAGAATGCTGATTGCGCAGGCCACCGCGGAAGGACTGGCGCTCGTCTCCACCGACAAAGAGATTGCGCGATATGCTTCAAAAAGCCTGCGCGTGGTCGGGTAATCCAGTCTCACAGCTCGTTCAGAATCAGCGCGATGCGGCCTGCCAGCAGGTCGCTGGGCGGCTCGCCGGGATCGACCTCGATCAGGTCCACCGGGAAGGCGATGTTGTGGGGGCGCAGGACGAGGCGATTGGAGAGGAAATCCACATAGCGCAGCGTCAGGTGGGCGCCATGGCGGACGGCGTAAAGGTTGGGCCGGTTGGGGCGGTAGGGCGTGAGCGCAATGTAGTGGCGATCCAGCAGCACAATGGCCTCCGGCATCACCAGCGGCTCCATCGGTAGCGCGTCCGCGGCCGGAATCCGTACAGCGACAAACCGCTGCCATGCGCGGCGTGGGTTGGTGACGCGGGTGCGAATGGTCTGTAAGATCCCGGCCGGCAAATGGAGAATCGCCTGAACCGCGGACGGGCGGATGAAGGGCTCAAAGAGCGCCACTGCGTGCGAGACGATGGGAACCGTGCTTCTTTCCTCTTGCGCGGGCAGAGCGAGGGCCTGGTGCGTGGCGGGCAACAGGTCGGCAACCGCCAGATACTGGGCGGCAAGAACGCGATCCATGCCATCGAGGGAAAGCTGACGCCGGCTGTGAAGAAAATTGGAGAGGTGGGATTGTCCCAAACCAGTCTGCCGCGCCAATAGGGAGACGCTGACCGTACCCCGCTGTATCCTGCGGAGCAGTTCCAGGCGGAGACGCTCGTGCATTTGGGTAAAATTCATGTGTGGAAAATCCGCCACAGGCAATCGGGAAGTAGGGACTTCCATTGCCTCAGGAAAAGCTATCAGGGCTGATTGCCCTTCATTTTCCGCGCTTGCCGGCGGATTGGAAGGCGTTTGGCGATAAAAGCACTGGGGGGATGTTGACCCAAGAGAATCATATTTCTACATTGGCTTTACTTAATCTTGCACTGGCTTGTGGGAATCTTTCAGGAAATGCTTCATTGCCGCAAGGCTGAGCAGGGCGCAGTTCTGCCCTTTTCAGCGGCCAATGAACAAGTTGCCAGACCATTTTGGCCCAGTTCTGGTCCAATCCGGTCTTCCCATCTCCACCCAGGGCGCTCAGCAGAGGCGTCTAGGGCAGGCCAGTCGAGAAAATTCCAGGATCTGCGCGCTATGAGCATGACAAAAAACGAGAGAACATGGGTGGCACTCCCCCATAAAGGCAAGAGAGACCTGAGTTGCCGCGCCCTGTTCTCTTCACCCCGCGGAACAGCAGTGAACAGGATAGACCGTCGGGCGAAGACGCTAATACGGAGAAACCGTCATGGATTTGCGCGTGCAATTGAAGATTTGCGAGGGGTGCGGCTGTCTTTGGTACCGTGCCCAGACCCTAGGGGGTGTCTATTGCCAGGGGTGTGAGGCCAAACTGAAGGACTTTCCATCGCCGGAGAGCCGGAAACGGCGTGGACGCCCAAGCAGCAAGCCGCTTGCCAAAGTTTGGGCGGTGGCTGAAGCAGCAGGAGGTGCGCAATGAGCGCAGCACTCCAATTGCCCATGTTGTGGGGAACAAGCAGTTCACCGGTAGCAGGGCTGGACAACCGGAGGAGACGGGAACCAGAAACGGCGGCGCGAACTGAAGCAAAGCCGGAGGCTAAAGCGCCTGCGGCCGAGCCAATCGTCAGCCTTGCTTTCTACAGGAAGCACACAGAAAACATGCTGCGGCGCTATCTGTATGCCTCAATGCAGGTGGGCCGGGCGCCGTCGATCCTGGGCGAGCCAATCGCGCGGGGATGGGTTTCCAGCCGGCCGGTCCACACCTTCGAAGACGCAGTGATCTTCGTTCTCGACGTGGAAACCTGCCTGAACCAGCTTGGATCGCTGGACCGTCAGTTGCTCTGCCGGATCGTGATCCAGGAGTACACACAGGCCGAGGCGGCTACATTGCTGGGAATGAGCGTACGGGCCATCTGCTACAAATTTCCTCAGGCAGTGGACCGGTTGACAGAGAAGTTGCTGGAAACCGGGTTGCTGGTATTACCGCAATGATTCAGTAAAAAGAAAGCCGAAGAAGGGGAGCGCACTTGGCGCTCCTCTTCGCTCTCCGCGTCTCTTCTCCAAATACTGTCGAACCTCCGTGGCATTCAGAGAGCCCTCACTCCACGATGACCCTATTGTCAGGAAGAAAAGAAGGGCAAATCGGGCATTTCTGGTATGTTGGACGGGTTCCGTCCCTCGCAGTTGGAGTACGTGTCAATTGAAGAGATCCTTTCAAGAGGAACCAATTCCATGAATCTGATGCTCCGCCACGACGTTTTCCTTCTGTTGCTGGTTTCAGCCTCACTGACCGCGCAGCAGCCCGTTCCTCAGCCGACGACCGCGGCTGAGGCTCCCAATCGCGATACCAGCTATATCGACGCACAGGGCGCTGCGCACGTCACGCGTGTGGTTCCTGTGCCAGCTACGATCAGCGCCCCTGCGCAACTGGTGCTTGGCCATCCATTCCCCGACCAGGTTCCACCGCAATCTCTGGCAGACCGGCGCAGCGGGACAGATGCATTCACGGCTCGCGCTGGCGCAGCCTGGAGCCGGCTTTGCCCCAACCAGATTGTCGAGGACAAGATTGCCGGGGTGCCGGTGCGCATTGTTACGCCGCAGGGTTTGCCTGATTCCAATCGCGACAAGGTGCTGATCAATCTGCACGGCGGCGGCTTCAACTCCGACTCGGGTTCGCTTACCGAGTCGATTCCGATTGCCAGCTATGCCAGGATCAAGGTCGTGGCCGTGCTGTACCGTCTTGCGCCCGAGCATCCTTTCCCGGCGGCCGTGGATGACTCGGTGGCCGTCTACAAGGAACTGCTGAAGACCTACAAGCCCGAACACATTGTTATTTACGGGACTTCGGCAGGCGCGATTCTTACCGCTGAGGTGGCCGCGAAACTGAAGCAACTGGGATTGCCCATGCCGGCGGCGCTGGGCATTTTCAGCGCACTTGGGGATTTTGCACGGTCCGGCGACTCTGCATCTTTGTTTTCGCTTCGTGGTTTGTCCGGGCACCTTGACCCGCCTGGACCTGAGCCGCACGACCCCTACTATATCGGCGGCGTTGACCCCAAAGACCCGGTACTCTCGCCCATCTACGGCGACCTGCGCGGGCTGCCGCCGACGCTGTTTGTGACCAGCACCCGCGACATGCTGCTGAGTGGAACGGTCAACCTGCATCGTGCTTATCTGAACGCTGGTGTCGACGCACGGCTGGTGGTCTTCGATGCCCTGACTCATGCTTTCTGGTACGACCCGATGCTGCCTGAATCGCAGGAGGCCAACCACATCATGGCGGACTTCTTTGTGAAGCGATTGGGCAATTAGGTAGTGTCCTCGTTTGAGTCGCTTGAGCACTTCAAGCCATAAATGGGGGAAACCAGTAGGAAGGAGGCCCCAGCTCGCTTTTATATGGTTAGTAACCTCCGTAATGAGGCTGTTTGGAAATGGCGTCGAGAAGCGGCGCGGTAAAATCTGGCAACTCTGGAGCGCGGGGAAACTCTGATCGCACTGCCGAAACTATCGCCTCATCAGCGAGAGTGGGAGAAACGGAGGGACTGGCCCGACGTACCAGTGCGGCCAAATCGGTGAGAGTTAGTTCATTCCGAGCGCAAACTTCCTCAGCCGACTCATCGGTAATCGTGATACCCAGGTGCTTTTCGACATGCATGATAATTGGAAGTGCGCTCGAAAAAATGGCTACTTCGTCGACCGAACGGCGCATGCGTAATCCGATTTCGTTTAATGACGCCCCGCAACTTGGACAATGTGCCGTCAGTGCCAGTAACTGACGAACCGGCAACGTAGTTTCAGTGCCACACGAAATGCATCGACATGCAAATGGATCACGGAATTTCATATTTTGGCCTCAAAATCTCTCACAAAAAATGGTGCCTGCAGAACCAAAGTAAAGCTCCCATCAAATTCTTTCAAATTAGGACACTACCTGCAATTAACAGCCTGTGTGGTCTCTCGAATCGTTCTCGTCCGGTATCGGTGTCACCGGAATCTGCAAGGCAGAGTTGAAGCGCGGGAAGAACTCGAAGGCAGCGGCCACGGCGGTGAGCTCGACGATCTCCTGAAAGCTGAAATGCGCATTGATCGCGGCGAAGGCCTTTTCGTCAATGGCATGGCCCGAGCCGTGCAGCAGACTGGCGTAGCGGAAGCCGGCTTTTTCCTTTTCGGTGAAGGGGCCGGTTTCAAACGCGTCCGACTCGAAGGCGTCCAGACTCGCTACCTGTTCTGCCGTTGCGCCGCGCAGCCGTGCCAGGCGGCGGTGGGCGCTGACGCAATACTCGCATTGGTTGAGCGCGGCCACGCGGGTGGCAATCAGCTCCTTATACCAGCCTGCCAGCGCGCCCTCGCCCATCAGCGGCTTGAGCAGCGCGGCAATGCCCAGCACCAGTTCCGGCGCGTTGGCCAGCGCCTTGAACATATTGGGCACCACGCCGCGGTCGGCATAGAGCTTGTCGTAAAGAACGGCCACCTCAGCGGGGACCCCTTCCCGCTCGATCAGTGGAACGCGGGCTTCAAGAGAGCTTTCAGCGTGCATAAATACTCCGAAAAGGATTTCCACCAGTGTAAATCCGCAGCCTGTGCAGCGCAGTTCCGAAATTGAACGGACAGAAGATGCGGGAATGAAAAACCTGCAAATCGCAGATCCAGACAGGTTTTTGTTGGAGAGCATGGCTTATCCGGCTTAGGGTGCAGGCAGAGCGGTTGCCGGGGTCCAGCGCTTTGACCGCGCTGGGCCTCGGCGATTTAACGACACCGATGGCAGAAGAGGCGAGAGAAACGGTTTCCCGCAAGGGATTGACGGGCGGCGTGCCCGGTGGCTCGACTGGTGGATTGTCCGGCCGGTTGACGGAGGTAGCGCTCGCCTGCAAGCGGATGCTGGACGAGAATCCGCGCCAGCCGAAGGCGCTGGCAGCGATGAGCCTGGTGGCGCTGGCCAGCCGCCAGTATGATGCAGCCGTCAAGATGGCGGAAGCGGCTGTCGCCCTGGCGCCAGAGATGGTGACCGCATGGGTGGCGCTGGGCCAGGCGCTGAAGGCAGCCGATCGGAATGCTGAAGCGGAGCGCGCCTACGGCGAAGCCATCCGTCGAGATGGGATGAACCCGCTGGCCCGGATGGGGCTGGGCGAGCTGAGGCTTGCTACCAGCCGTCCAGAGGAAGCAGCGAAGGAGTTTGAGCTGGCCTTGAAACGGCAGCCCACACTGGCGCCCGCGCAACTGGGTCTGGGCAACTCACTGGCTCTGATGGGACGGAATGAGGAGGCTCTGGAGCGCTATGAACAGGTGATCGCGTCAAGGCCCAGTTTGCCCGAGGCTGAGTTTGCCGCTGGATTTGTGCTGGCTCGGATGGGAAATCCGAAGCAGGCCGAACTCCGCTATCGGCGGGCGCTGGTGCAGCGGCCGGACTTTGCCGCCGCCTGGATGAACCTTGGCAGCCTGTTGCGCGAGCAGGACCGCGAAGTCTTTGCCGAGGCGGCCTTGCGGCGAGCTGTCGAGTTGCGCCCCGATCTGATTGCCGGCTGGATCAACCTGGCCATTCTGGAGCGGGAACGGCGTCGGCCTGTCGAGGAGGAAGCGCATCTGCGCAAGGCTCTGGCGCTCAATCCAGAGCAGGTGGAGACGCAGGTAGCCTGGTGCCAGTTCCGCGCCGCGGAGCGCGACCTGGCTGGCGCCTGGGAGTGGCTGCGCTGGGCTTTGGCGCGTGAGACGGATCATGCTGAGGCTGTGAATATGCAAGGCATTCTGCTTCACAACGAGGGCCGTTTTGCCGAGGCGATTGAGGCGTTTGAGCGGGCCGAGGCACTGGGCAACCGGGGCGCGGCTTCCAATCGCGGAAACTCCCTGCTGGAGATGGGCCGGGTCGATGAGGCTCTGCGAGCGCACCGGATCGCGGTCGAGCGCGATCCAACCCACCCCGGCGCGCAGTACAATCTGGCGCTCACGCAGCTTCGGCTGGGCGACTGGCCGCAAGGCTGGCTATCATACGAGGCGCGCTGGCGCTTCCGCGAGGTGCATCGCGGCCCACGTATCTTTCGCCAGCCCCGGTGGCAGGGCGAACCGCTGGAGGGCCGCCGGGTGCTACTCCACGCAGAACAGGGATTGGGCGACACCATACAGTTCTGCCGCTACGCAACCCTGGTGGCCGCGCGGGGCGGCACGGCCATCCTCCAGGTGCAAGCTCCGGTCGAGCGGCTGATGAACTCGCTGCCCGTGGTCCGCGCTGGACAGGCCGAGGTTGCGCAACTGAGCATCAACGGCGGAGGATTGCCGGAGTTTGACCTGGAGTGCCCGCTGCTGAGCCTGCCGGCAGTCTTTGGAACGACAATTGAGACGGTTCCCTGGCCGGGTGCTTACCTTGGAGCAGACCCGGCGCTAGCGTTTAAGAAGCATTGGCAAACACCACGTGCGCGGCTGAGCGCGAATTCCAATCAATGCCTTGCTCAGCGGCCGTTGCGCGTGGGTCTGGCCTGGGCAGGGAATCCACGTTACAAGGCGGATGGCCAGCGGTCGATGCAGCTGAAGACGCTGCTTCCCCTGCTGCGCATGCCTGGCATCAACTGGATCTCGCTGCAAAAAGGCGAGGCCGCCGAGCAGTTGGCTGGCCTGGCGGGCAATGTTTTTGTCTGGGACGCTTCGAGCGCGGACAGTGATCTGGCCGAAACAGCGGCGCTTGTGGCGACACTCGATCTGGTCGTCACGACCGATACCTGCATAGCCCATCTGGCCGGGGCCATGGCCAAGCCGGTCTGGATTCTGCTGCCGCATCTTTCCGACTGGCGCTGGATGCAGCAGATCGAGACGACACCGTGGTATCCAACCGTCAGGCTCTTCCGCCAACGCAGCCCCGGCGACTGGGCCGGAGTTTTGCAGCGAGTGATCGGGGAGTTGAGTGACCTGCGCAACGCCGGACTCGATCAGGCGCTCGGGAAGACGCGCAGAAAACCTGAGAATGCATGGCTCGTCCCAGTTTAATCCTGGAATTCAGCTCCCAAAATCAATCAAAAATAGTGATTGACTTTTATAGCTCTATAAAATAGAGTTCTCTACATGGAAACAGTTCATACATCGAATAGTCCTCTCATCGACACCGAACATCAACTTCTCGCGATGGTTTGGGAGAAGGGAAGGCAAGCCGCATGAACGACGCATTGATCCCGGCCGGTTCGGCCCAGTCTCCGGCCATCGAACTCCAACCGCAGCCGCTCGAACCGGTCCCGCTCGAAGTTGCTTCGCTGGTCAAGCGCTTTGGCCAGGTAACGGCCGTCGATGGCATCTCGCTGGCGCTGAGCAGCGGCGAGTGCCTGGGCCTGCTGGGGCCAAACGGAGCGGGCAAGAGCACGCTGATCCGCTGTATTGTCGGTCGCGCTCTAGCCGATGCGGGCCGCATCACCGTCTTCGGCTTTGCAGTCGGCACGTCTGAGGCCCGTGAGGCGCTGGGATGGGTTCCGCAGGAACTGGCTCTCTATCCCCGGTTAACATGCGGCGAAAATCTAGCAGCCTTTGGCCGCTACCATGGGCTATCCGGCAGCAAGCTGGCGCAGTCCGTGACTTGGTGTCTAGAGTGGGCCGCGCTTGGTGACCGCGCCGGTGACCTGGTGAAGAACCTATCGGGTGGAATGAAGAGGCGGCTGAATATGGCTGCCGGCATCATCCATCGGCCCAGGGTTGTGCTGTTGGATGAACCAACCGTTGGCGTCGATCCGCAGTCGCGCAATCGCATCTTTGAGATGATTGAAGCCCTGCGCGCCGAAGGCACAGCGATCATCTATACCACGCACTACATGGAAGAGGCTGAGCGGCTCTGTGATCGCGTTGCCATCATCGATCATGGGCGCATCGTTGCACAGGGCACCAACCGTGAGTTGATCCAGAATTCTTTTGCTTCGCGCAGCCAGGTTCTGGCGCGCTTTGCGGGGCCATCTGACGAGATTGCTGCATGGGTCGAGCGGCACAACGGGCGGCTGGTTGACGGCGCAGCTCAGTTCACCATCGAGCAATCCACGCAGATTGCGGGCCTGCTCGACGACGCGGCTAAGGCCGGCCTTGAGCTAGTTGATGTTTCATTGCGGCGTCCCAATCTTGAATCTGTCTTTCTGCACCTCACCGGAAGGGAGTTACGCGATTGATCATCCCCATTGTTCGTACTGCTCTAATGGCCCTGCGCCGCGACCGTCCCGCATTGGCTATGAGCTTCATTCTGCCCATTGGCTTCTTCAGCATCTTCGCGGTCATCTTTGGCGGCCAGCACAATTCCACCGCGAAGATCAAAGTCATTCTTGTCGACCAGGACAGAAGCCGCGCATCGCTTGAGCTGGCAAAAGGACTCGAGCGCGAGGACTCGCTCGTCATCAGTACGCGGCCTTCATTCAAAGACAAAGGTGCCGCACCGGATTACACGGCGGCAGCCGCCGAAGCTGCGGTCAAGGCAGGCGATGCGCCAGTTGCGCTCATCATCCCCGCGGGCTTTGGCCAGAGTCCAATTTCATTTGGAGGCGCTCAGACAGGCCCAGCCATTCAACTGCTCAGCGATGCAAGCGACATGATTGCTCCGCAGATGGTTGGGGGCCTGTTGCAGAAGGCGGCTATGACGGCCATGCCCGCTGCCATGGCTGAACAGGGGATGAAGTACACAGACCAGTACGTCGGCGGCCTCACACCGGAGCAGCGCAAGATAATGAGCGGCAACCTCGAACAATTGCGGCAGATTGAGAGCCGGTTAGATGCTCAGGCGGACGGCACTGCTCCGGCTCATTCCGCACAGGGCAGTGCGGACAGCGGAGGGCTCGTCGCTGTCAAAGTGCGCTCAGTGGTCGGCGAAAACAAGAACGGCAATATGATTTCTTTCTATGCGGCAGGCATTGGCGTCATGTTTCTCCTCTTCACAGCCAGCAATTCTGCTGGGGCGCTGCTTGAAGAAGCAGAGAGCGGAACGCTCGATCGGGTACTGAGTTCGCGGGTGACGATGACCACGCTGCTGGCCGGCAAGCTTGCATTCAACACGATGCTGGCGTTTGCGCAACTGGCCGTCATGTTCCTTTGGGCCCAGGCGTTTTTCAAGCTCGACCTCTTCACTCATATCCCTGGCTTTGTCATTATGGCCTTGTGCACCGCGTTTGCCGTTGCCGCCTTTGGAATGGTGCTGGCCAGCATCTGCCATACGCGGGCGCAGCTGGGCGCGCTGTCCACGCTCGTGATTCTGATGATGTCTGCAATCGGCGGCAGCATGTTTCCACGCTTTCTTATGCCACCCGCAATGCTGAAGGCGGGCCTGTTCACCATCAATGCCTGGGCGATCGACGGTTTTACCAAAGTATTCTGGCGCGATCTTCCGGTCAGCGAACTTTGGCCGCAAGTTGGCGTTCTTCTGGCCGTCGGGATTGCGTTGTTTCTGATCGCCCGCAGGATTGCACGTCGCTGGGAATACGCCTGATGCCTTTCGGCTTTAAAGAACAGAGCCATGAGTTTAACTATGCTGAAGATTTCTGAGAACCATTAAGGAGAACCGCATGACCGCGAACGCTGAAGAACAAGAACTGAAAGACAGGCTGAGCCTGATCGAAACCATGATCGCCGAAGGCCGGCGCACCACGGGGAGCTATTCGTGGACCTTCATTCTCTGGGGTGTGGCCTATTGTGTTGCCATCGTCTGGTCTTCATGGGGCTTCGGCGACTCCATCTGGGCGCATAGCTACGTGGCCTGGCCAGTGACGATGACGGTCGCCTTTGTGCTGACCTGGGTTCTGGCGGTCCGCAAGAGCCGCAAACAGCCAGGGACGACCGCCGGGCGAGGAATCGGGGCCATCTGGTTTGCAATGGGGATGTCTATGTTCATTCTTTTGCTTTCTCTTGGCTTGAGCGGCAGGGGCGACTCCCAGCTCTTCGTGGCCGTGATTGCGACCATGCTGGGCACTGCGAACGCGGCCTCCAGCATGCTCCTCAGGTGGAAGCAGCAATTTGCCTGTGCGGTTGTGTGGTGGGCAGCTGCGGTAGTCTCCTGTTTTGGCACCGTTGCACAGAGTACGATCGCTTTGTTGGTTGCCATCTTTTTCTGCCAGATTGTTTTCGGCATCTATGGGATGGTTTGCGAGGCTCGCTTGCGCAAGCAGCGGGGTGGCTCCAATGCCTGAGCTGCCAGAGCTGAATCCTGTGATTCACGGGAAGCTGCGCCTGGCCTTGCTCTCGCTGCTGATTGGGGTCGAAGAGGCTGAGTTTACCTGGCTTCGCACGAAGACCGGCTCGACCGACGGCAACCTCGGCGCGCAACTGCTGAAGCTCGAAGAAGCCGGATACGTCGCGGTCGAAAAGAAGTTTGTCCAGCGCAAGCCGCAGACGCTCTACCGCATGACCGAAGCCGGCCGGCTGGCACTGACCGAATATGTGCAAGCGCTGAAACAATTGCTGGGCGGAGCCATCGGCGCTTAGAGATAGAGGAGCAATACAATGAAGGGCTTCCCCAATGCGAATCAACTTAGCGGCAGGGCGATCGGCTCCATGTTCTTCGCGGGCTTCGGAACGGGCTGGTTCTTCCTTGCGCTCGCCGCAAAACAACGGATCAGTTTCGCCACGGTTTCCGGCGTCCTGTTGGGCATGTTGATTCTGTTGCTGACCGCGTTCTACCTGTTGCGCCAGTCCAGGCGCTGGCCGCGCGTGCCCGACGATCCTGCCGTGCGCCGAGCCTTCGCCTGGATCAATGCGATTCAGTGGATTGCCGTCGCGGTCGTGGCGTTTTCGCTGGGCAGGATGAACCTTGGGGAGTATGCGACCTCCGCCATTGCCGCCATCATTGGCCTGCACTTGTTTCCCCTGGCGCGGCTATTTCACTATCCGCTGCACTATGCGACTGGAACTGTACTGGTTGTCTGGGCCGTGGCCAGCGCGATGCTGGTTCCGGTTGATCAAATGCAAGGCACGGCAGCGCTCGGAACAGGAATCATTCTTTGGTTGAGCGCGGTGGTTACTTTGGCGATCGCGGTCAATGCGGCGCGGCAACCGGTTCCTGGAACTTCCGTTGCGTAGAGCTTGTTTCATAGACCTGTTTTGTGTCAGGGCGTGATTCCAATCGTGCCGCACACGCAAGGAAATAATCGTTGGGTCATAGCCCCTGAGAGATGCTCTTTGCGGGTATTGACCGAAAACTGTCCTTCTTCCGCGACCTGCAAGGTCCGGACCTACTATCAAGGATTTCCGGGAGTCGAAAATGACGTTTCAGAAACAGATTGCCACAATCGTGGTGTATGGGCTCCTGGTTCCTCAACTGTGCCTCGGTCAGGATCTCTCCCCGAGCAAATGGAAGCCGAACGAGAAGGCGCAAGCCGAGCAATCGGAGATGATGCCGTGGCCGCCTCAGGCTAAGATCGTCGAGGGAAATTCGGGATTAGTGGCTGCGACGATGTCTCCCATTGCTGTGCGTGCCGGAGTGGAAGCGCTCCGCCAGGGCGGCACCGCAGCCGATGCCGCCGCTACCGTCGCTCTCACGCAGATCGCCACGGCTCTCGGTTCCTATGTCTCCTACGCCGGCGTCCTGGAGCTCGTCTATTACGACGCCAAATCAGGCAAGGTCTCATCGCTGAACGCCGGGTGGAACTCCTATCTTGGCGAGACCGACCCAAAGAGCATTCCGGTGGACGACCTGGGGCCGCTGGCCTTTGGCATCAAGCCGACGCAGGGCGCGGAAGGGCGCAAGACCCTGGTTCCCGGATTTATGGCCGGCATTGAGGCCATGCATAAGCGCTTTGGAAAGCTGCCATTCAAGGAACTGTTTGCGCCCGCGATCTGGTACGCGGAAAACGGCGTCACCATCTCCCCTACAACGGCAACCTTCTTCAAAGCGCGCGAACAGTTTCTCGCGCGCACCGCCGAGGGCCGAGCCTTCATGAACCAGGCTGGCGATGGCTTGCCCAAATCCGGCGACCGGTTTGTGCAGGCCGACCTCGCCAAAACGCTGCGCGCAGTCGCCGCCAACGGCTCCCAGTATATGTACGCCGGCCCATGGGGGCAGCACTATGTTGAAGCCGTTCAGCGCGAAGGCGGCAAAGCGACCATCGAAGACATGAAGCGCTACCAGCCATTCTGGGAAGAGCCGCTCAGCACCACATTTCTCGGCCATACCGTTTTCGTTCAGGGAAAGAGTAGCGAAGACGGCCACCAGCTGCTGGAAGCGCTGAACCTGGCTGAAGAATTGAAGCTGAACGAGATGGGCGCGTACAACAAGGATCCAAAGGCCTTCCATCTGCTGACGCAGATTGTGCGCAAAGCCGTGGCGGACAACTATACGGCGCAGTACATGAGCCAGCACGGAATGAAATCGTCGCGAGAGGAGAATATTACCAAGGCTTACGCGAAGAATGCGGCATCGCTCATTGCCGCTCAGAACCCCGCTCCGGAACCGGGCTCGCCCCATCACAGCGATGCAGTGGTTGTGATCGATCGCTGGGGAAATGTTGCAGCCCTGGTCCACACCATCAACACTGTACTGTGGGGCACAACCGGCATCGTGGTAGACGGCATACCCATAGCCGATGCTGCGGGTTTTCAGCAGGCGCGCCTGTCAGGCGTCAAACCGGGTGATCCGGTTCCCATGGACATGACGCCCGTAATTGCCATGACCGGAGATAAGCCCACGCTGGCACTCGCAAGCATAGGCGAATCGCTGGGTCCGGAGACGGTTCGGCTGGTAGTGACCATCCTAGCCAACCGTCTTGATCCGCTTGCCGCAATGGCAGCGCCGCCCATGCTTATGAACGCGGGGCCGTTGAAAGAAGGAGAGACATTTATGACTGCGCCTGAAGCGATTCCCGAAGGCGCCTATGATCCAGAGTTCCTTGAACTCCTTCGGAAGGCAGGGGTCCGCGTGGAGGAGAAACCGAAGCAGGAGGTCTCCGTAATCAAAGGAACCGCTGTGCTTGCAACGATCGACCCCCAGAGTGGCGCTTTACGAAGTGTTGAAACTCCCGGCGTCTTTGGCTTTGCCGCCGCATATTGAACCCAAAATGATTGAGGGCGCGTGGAGAGTGGGCGATAAGATGGGACGAGATCACCTCAACCCGCTGCGTGCAGGCTCTTCCGCACCCGCTCCATGATCCCCAGGTAATACGCCAGGTTATGGATCGAGTTGAGTGTTCCTGAAAGGGCCTCGCCGGAGTGCATGAGGTGGCGTAGGTAAGCGCGGGTGTAGCGGCCGCAGACCATGCAGGAGCAGTTGGGGTCGGGCGGGCCTTGGTCCTCCGCATAGATCTTGCCTTTGATGTTGAGGCGCCCCTCGCTGGTAAACAACAATCCGTGGCGCGCGGCGCGGGTGGGCAGCACGCAGTCCATCATGTCCACGCCCATGCGCGCATACTGTTCGATCTCGTCGGGGTAGCCAACGCCCATCAGGTAGCGCGGCTTATCGGCGGGCAGCAGGGGCAGCACCTCGGCGATGGTTTGCATCGTCAGCTCACGCGGCTCGCCAACGCTGAGGCCGCCTATGGCGTAGCCGTCAAAATCCATCTCGACCAGGCGCTCCGCGCTTTCGCGGCGCAGGTCGCGATACGTTCCGCCCTGCACAATGCCAAACAGGCTCTGCGTTTGGCCGCTCAGTTCCTCGCGCCACACCACTTCGTCGCGATGGGCGCGAAAGTGATCGAGCGACCGACGCGCCCAGGCCATGGTGAGCCGAAGGCTCTCTTGCGCACGATTGCGGTCAGCGGGGTACTCGGTGCATTCGTCGAAGGCCATGGCAATGTCCGCGCCGAGAGCGATTTGCACGTCCATAGAATGTTCAGGCGTGAAGAAGTGGCTACTCCCGTCCAGATGTGATCGGAAGCGCACGCCCTCGTCGGTAACCTTGCGCAACTGGCTCAGGCTGAAAACCTGAAAGCCGCCGGAGTCAGTGAGCATGGCGCGCGGCCAACTGATGAACCTATGCAGCCCGCCCATGCGCCGAACAGCCTCGTGGCCGGGACGCAGATAAAGATGGTACGTGTTGCCGAGGATGATCTCAGCGCCGACAGTTTCAAGCACGTCCTGGGGAACGGCCTTGACCGTGCCGAGTGTGCCCACGGGCATAAAAACCGGCGTCTGCACAACGCGGTGAGGCAGGCGCAGCTCGCCCCGCCGTCCGCCTGCTTCGCTTGCCGCTAGTACGTTGAATTCGAGAGCCACTCAACGATTCTACCGGGTACTCCAGGCATGGCTTTGATACAGAACCACGGCTTCGGATTTGCTGCTGGTAGCCTTGATCAAATCTGCGAGCAACTGAGCAACGCTCTTTCCCCGGCGTGGCTCCACGGCATCAGCCGCGATCTCGTTGAGCGGGATCAGCACGAAAGCACGTTCGCCGAGGCGCGGATGGGGGATATCGAGGTCGGCCTCGCTGATCTCAAGATCGCCGAAGAGCAGAATATCCAGGTCCAGCGTTCTGGGTCCGTTCGCGAAGCCAGCCGAACGGTCCCGGCCAAACTCCTGCTCGATGGCCAGCAAGCCATTCAGCAGCTCTCGCGGGACGAGATCGGTTTCCAAAGCAACCACGGCATTCACAAACCGGGGCTGGTCGGCAAACCCCACCGGCTCGGTGGAGTAAAGCGACGAACGGCGGACCACTCGCCCGAGCGATTCCAGCCGCAAAGCCGCCGCCGCCAGCGTATCTTCAGGCATCCCTGCCCAACCGGCCAGATTGCCGCCCATTCCGATGTAAGCCGTGCGCATGATCTTCAGGGTATCGCGACCAAGCGCCTGACACCTTAAGCCAACGCAAAACCCGCACTTTGCAGAATCTGTTTTGCATCGCGCGGGTCCACGTCGATCTCTCGCGCGGCCTCAGAAAATACATACGGCTTCCCGGTTCCAGCGCCCTTGACTTCGGCGGTTCCCTGGCCAAGGAACCGCAGACGAATGGGCCTCGGCGCTAGCCAGGCCTTAAACGCTTGACGTCTCTTTCCGCAACAACTCATGGTTCTCTCCTGTCTGTTTTGCCTCTTGCGAAACCATCTCTTCAATCAGGCATGCGGCGCCTGAGAGTGCAAGCCACGCCGCGATTCGATTGGCGGGCTTGCGGGCCGCATAGAAAGCAAATGGAACTGCCACCCACACGCTGGCGCATTGGAAGCAGTCCATCAGCTCGCCCAGTTGGCTTTCCCCAAGTTTTTCGCGTACACGGGCTATGGCCTCGGCGGGGCCGTCCTCGCGCGCCAGCAGGTGAGTTACCCGCCAGGTTGCCAGGGCAGCCACGCCGAAGCGCAACAGAAACTTCATCCCGCTATTTTCTGCAGAATGCGACGAAGTCCTGG